>Ga0247825_10000479_pt1 | contig 25303 bp, 15 predicted proteins | sample 13C_Vanillin_Day_FD_194413 | JGI IMG/M metagenome (GOLD analysis project Ga0247825, IMG submission 194413) | Soil microbial communities from agricultural site in Penn Yan, New York, United States - 13C_Vanillin_Day48 | ecosystem: Environmental > Terrestrial > Soil > Agricultural land | place... | reverse complement strand
CCCAGGGACAGATCGCCGACATTCTGCAAGCCAGAGGGCAGCTGGACGAGGCGCTGAGAATCCGAAGAGAAGAGGCGTTGCCGGTGTACGAGAAGCTGGGCGACGTGCGGTCATTGCTCGTGGGGCGTGCCAACCTGGCCCTGCTGTACCTCTCACGCGCCCAAGAGGGTGACCGTCAGCAAGCCATCGACCTGCTTCACCTGGCCTTGGAGAAGGCCGAAGAGATGCGGATTCCCGAGGCCGAGCAGATCCGCTCCATCCTCAAGCAGCTGGGACCGCCCTCCCCTTGAACTGGTAATTCTGGTGCTATCCAGAGGCTGTTCGGATACCCGCCTTGTGCATCACTGCTCCGAAGTTGCTGGAGGAGCGGGCGCGAGGATCGGGCGGTAGCAGCGCCCACCCCACTCGTACTCACCCTCCCCACAGGGTGGCAATTCCGCTGGAGGCCACCAGCAGCCTCCTTTGATCTCCACTGCGCCCCGTTGCTTGCATGGGGGCCGCGCCTGCCCCGGCAGTGGCTTCTTCACCTTCTCGGCGGAGAACCCCTCCCAAGTGGGATCGGGCTGCTCCACCCGTGTGCTCAGCCTCTGCACCTCCTTCGCAAGCGAGACGCCCGCATCCGCGTTGTCCTCCTCCTGCTTCGGGCGAGAAGCATCTTCTGATGGCCACACGTGCGCCCGTAGCTCAAAGCCCCTCGGACTGTGAAGCGTCAGGGCCACTGCCAGCCCCACCACGACGGCCAGCCCCGCCGCCGCACCGAGCCATGGCCGCCGGACCCGAGCAGGCTGTTGCGGCTTCGGTCGGCTCCTGCGTACTGCGGGCACCGCGTGGACCCGCCGCACCACGGGTTCATCCGCCCGCGTCCCGGGCGCCTCCGCCGCTGCCTCCAACTGCTGGGCCACCTGCGCCGCGCTCCCTCGCGCCTGGGGCTCCTCCGAGAGCAACTGATGGATGAGCCTGGCCAGCTCCGGGCTCATGTTGGCCCATTTCTCGGGCGGCTCAGAGGCCAGTGTCGGTGTGGAGGGCTCTTGCTCCAGCACCTCCGCAGGCACCAACGGCGGCGGGTACCGGCCCGTGGCGAGGCGGTACGCAGTGACGCCCAGCGCGTAGAGATCATCCTCCGGCCCTGGCACATACCGAGCCCCCGGGATGTTCCAGTGGCGCCAGTGGAAGCGCAAGGCCTCGGGGCTGCGGTAGCCGGGAGTGCCAGGAGGCAGCACCTCGCGAGTGAGGGTAGGAGCCCCCTGGAAGTGCCCGGCGCCGAAGTCCAGCAACTTGGGATGGCCGTCTTTGCGCACCAGGGTGTTGTCTCCCTTGACGTCACGGTGCACCGCCTGCACGGAGTGCACCGCCTCCAGTGTCCGGGCCAGCGGCGCTAGCACACGCAGCAACTGTCGCGAGCTGAGCACCTGCCCTTGGGCCCAAGCATACAGCGGCATGCCGTCGATCCACTCCATGACGAGGTAGGGGAAGGGTCCAGCGGGGTGCATCCACAGGCCGAAGTCATAAAGGCGCGGCGCATGAGGGGGAGGCACGCGGCGCAGCAAGGCCGCCTCACGCATGAAGCGGGCATCCAGCGGGTGCACGGCCAGCTTCAGCGCCACCGGGGGAGCCCCGGGCGAGTGGAGAGGTTCAGCCCGGAAGACCGAGCCGTAGGCGCCCGCGCTGCGCTGCTCCAGCAGGCGCCAATCGCCAATCTCAAAGAGCCCCCGAGGCAGCGGGGCCAGCGTGGGTTCTTCACCGGAGCGGCGAGCCGACATGGGGTTCCTCGCGCGCAGGAACAATGGCCTGCGTACCCCTCAGTCTACCTCAGAGGTAGGGTTCGGCATGTCAGACCCGCTGGCTAGGGTCGTGCGCATGGTCTCCATGAAGCACGAAGGGCTGTTGGCCCTGTTCCGCAACCGCCCCACCCTGGCGGCCGAGCTGCTGCAAGAGGCGCTCGGCGTCGAACTGCCACCCTGGTCCGAGGCACGGGTGGAGTCCGCCGAGTTCACCCAGGTGGTGCCCACCGAATACAGGGCGGACCTGGTGATACTGCTGTTGGACGGCAAGCCCATCCTGGCCATCGTGGTGGAGGTACAGCTGTCGCGCGATGAGAACAAGCGCGCGAGCTGGCCGCTGTACCTGACCAGCCTGCGCTCGCGGGTGGGCTGTCCCGTGGTGCTGCTGGTGGTTGCGCCGGATGCGGCGGTGGCGCGCTGGTGCGCCCGACCCATCGAGCTGGGACATCCTGGCTTCGTGCTTCGGCCCCTGGTGTTGGGGCCGGAGGCCATTCCCGTCATCGTGGATGAAAAGGCCGCCCGTGAGGATCCGGAATTGGCAGTGCTGTCGGCTATCGCGCACGGGCGCAATGAGGAGGTGGGCGAAGCCATCGCCCGCGCTGTCCTGAGCGCGGCCCAGGGGCTTGATGACGAGCGGTGTAGCTTCTACGTTGACCTGACAATGGCCTCGCTGAGCGCGGCGATCCGGCGAACCCTGGAGGAGCTGATGAAGAGCGGCAAGTACGAGTACCAGACCGAACTCGTCCGCAAGTGGATCGTCCAAGGACGCCACGAAGGAGAGATAGATGCGCTCCTCGAAGTGCTCGATGCCCGGGGGCTCGAGGTGGATGCCGAGGCCCGGAAGCGAATCCTTGCTTGCGAAGACCTGGCACAGCTCAAAGTCTGGCTCCGCAAGGCCGTGACAGCCTCCTCTGCCCAGGAACTCTTCGAGGCCGGCCCCAGCTAGCAGGCCGGTAGATCGCCCTCCGCTCTGCTACCCCGTGCGCCAGTACGGCAGGACGGACCACATCCTAACAACCGATTCCCAACCCTTCGGGCGAATGTGATGCCCGCTATTGACAGTTCGCACGCGGCAGGCGCGAACCCGCCCTTCGCTTCTGCTAAGCCTGGGAACTGTCGCCATGATTCTCCCGCTCCATTCCCCAGCAGCGCAGCAGCCGGGAGCCGGGGCACCCCCGGGGGGTGGCCCGAAGTATGATCCGCTGCTGGACAGCATCACCGACGGCATCGTCTCGGTGGACCGTGAGTGGCGCGTCACCTACATCAACGCTGTCTCCGAGCGCCTGGCAGGGCGCTCCCGAGAGTCGCTGGTGGGCAAGGAGCTCTGGACCGAGCTCCCCGAGCTGAGCCGTAGCCCCTTCGCCGAGGCCTTCCGCCAGGCCATGGCCACCGGCAACCGCGCCACCCTCACGGACTACTACCGCCCCACCGACTCGTGGTTCGAGATCCGCGTCTTCCCCTCGAGCGCCGGGCTCGTGCTGATCCTCCGCGACATCACCGACATGCGGCAAGCCGAGGTGGAGCGGCTGCGGCTGTTGGCTGCTGAACGCTCCGCCCGCGAGCGCGCCGAGCACACCGCCGACCGGCTCAAGCGCCTGGAGGGGCTCACCGCGCACCTCGCCTCCGCACGCTCGCCCGAAGAGGTGATGTCCCTGGCCGTCGAGCACATCATGGCCTCGGTGGGCGCCACCCTGGCCATGGTGGGCCTGCCCCTCGAGGACCAGGCGCTCATGCGCACGGTGGTCTACAACGGTGTCTCGCGCCCCCTCCAGCGCGACCCCCAGCTGCTGCCGCTGGAGGCCCCGCTGCCGGTGCCCACCGCCTACCGCACGAGTCAGGCCGAGTGGCTCGAGTCTCCCGAGGAGCTGGCCGCGCGCTACCCTCAGCTGCTGTCCGTCATGCTGGCGCAGCTGCCCCCGTGCTCCATGGCGAGCATGCCCATGGTGGTCGAGGGCAGGGTGATCGGCGTGCTGGTGCTGTGCTTCCCCGAGCCGCGCGCCTTCTCCGGCGAGGATCGCGAGTTCCTTCTGACGCTGGCGCGGCACTGCGCGCTGGCGATGGAGCGCGCGCGGCTGCTGGCCGAGCTGGAGACCCAGCGCGCGCGGCTGGAGGAGCTGGTGATGCGCGCCCCCGCGGTCATGGCTGTCACCCGCGGCCCCGAGCACCGTTTCGTCCTCTGCAACCCGCGCTACCGTCAGCTGTTGGGCGGGCGGGACTTGACGGGGCTCACCGCGCGCGAGGCCCTGCCAGAGCCGCAGGGGCAGCGCCTCCTGGAGATCATGGACCGGGTGTACACCACCGGCGAGCCCTTCGTGGGCAAGGAGCTGCCGCTGCAGCTGATACCCGGTGGGGATGTGCCCTCGGCGGGGAACTACTTCGACTTCGTCTACCAGCCACTGCGGGACGCGGAGGGACGGGTGGAGGGCCTGGCCTCGTTCGCCTTCGAGGTGACGGACCAGGTGCACGCTCGGCGCACGGTGGAGGAGCTGCTGCGGGACATGGCGCGCAGCGAGGAGCGCTTCCGTGCCTTCCTCACCTCCACCGCGGACATCATCTGGGACACGCCGCCAGATGGCGCGTTCGACTCGGATCAGCCCGGGTGGCGGGCCTTCACAGGGCAGACGCGCGGCCAGCTGCTCGGCTGGGGCTGGCTGGAGGCGATGCACCCGGAGGATCGCGAGGAGCTCGGGCGGGGGTGGCGTCAGGCGGTGGCCTCGATGGAGCCCTTCCAGGGCGAGGTGCGGCTGCGGCGGCATGACGGCGTGTACCGCCACATGCAGATGCGAGCGGTGCCGGTGCTGGAGCTGGACGGGAAGGTGCGCGAGTGGGTGGGCATCTACCGGGACATCACCCGCCAGCGCGAGGATGAGGCGGAGCGCGCCCGGCTGCTCGTGCGCGAGCAGCACCACCGCACGCAGTTGGAGGGGCTGGCGCAGGCCTCACTGGCCATCGGACAGGCGCCGTCGCTGGACAAGGCGCTCCAGGTCATCACCGAGAGTGCGCGGGAGCTGATCGGCGCTCACCAGGCCATCACCAGCCTGACGACGGGCGAGGACTGGGCGCAGGCCATCCACACCCTCTCGCTGTCGGACAAGTACGCGGCGTGGCGGACGTACTCGGCGCGCGCGGATGGCACGGGCATCTACGCGGAGGTGTGCCGGACGAACCGCCCGGCGCGGATGACGCAGGAGGAGCTGGAGTCCCACCCGCAGTGGCGGGGCTTCGGGGCGCAGGCGGAGACACATCCGCCCATGCGGGGCTGGCTGGCGGTGCCCATGGTGGGGCGCAACGGGCGCAACCTGGGGCTGATCCAGCTCTCGGACCGGTATGAGGGCGAGTTCACCGCCGAGGACGAGGCCATCCTGCTGCAGCTGTCGCGGCTGGCGGCGGTGGCCATCGAGAACGCGCGGCTGATGGCGGAGAGCCAGGCGGCCAACCGGGCCAAGGACGAGTTCCTCGCGGTGATGAGCCACGAGCTGCGCACGCCGCTGACGGCGGTGCTCGGCTGGACGCAGATGCTGCGCAGCCGGAAGGACGACGCGCTGGTGCGTGAGAAGGGGCTCGAGGTCATCGAGCGCAACGCGCGCTCGCTGGCGCAGCTCATCGAGGATGTGCTGGATGTGTCGCGCATCCTCACGGGGAAGCTGACGCTGCAGCGCAAGCCGGTGGAGCTGATGGGTGTGGTGCAGGCGGCGGTGGAGGTGGTGCGGCCTCGGGCCGAGCAGAAGGGTGTCACGCTGACCGTGATGGAGGCGGGGCCGGGGCAGGTGCTGGGAGATCCGGGCCGGCTGCAGCAGGTCTTCTGGAACCTGCTGGTGAACGCGGTGAAGTTCACGCCCGGCGGTGGGCGGGTCGAGGTGCGGATCGAGCGCGCCGAGGGAGAGTGGCGGGTGCGGGTGAAGGACACGGGGCAGGGCATCTCCGCGGTGGCGCTGCCGCACCTCTTCGAGCGCTTCTGGCAGGCGGATGGCAGCAGCACGCGTGAGCACGGAGGGCTGGGGCTGGGCCTGGCCATCGTCCGGCATCTGCTGGAGCTGCACGGCGGCTCGGTGGAGGCGGAGAGCGTGGGGCTGGGCAAGGGCGCCACCTTCACGGTGCGGCTGCCGATGCCGGCGGTGCTGCCAGAGCCGGACCACGCGGCGGCCTCGGAGGAGAGCGCGGCGCGGGCCACGCGGCTGGACGGGGTGCGGGTGCTGCTGGTGGAGGACGCGGAGGACGCGCGCGAGCTGATCACCCTGGTGCTGCGCGAGCGCGGGGCGGAGGTGCGCACGGCGACCAACGCGCGCGAGGCGATGGAGCGCCTGGTGGAGGTGCTGCCGGACGTGCTCGTCTCCGACATCGGGCTGCCAGGAGAGGACGGGCACACGCTGCTCAAGCGGCTCCGCGAGTGGACGGAGGAGAGAGACCATTGGCTCCCCGCCATTGCGCTGACAGCGTATGCGGGAGCAGAGGACGCGCGCCGGGCCTACCGGGCCGGCTTCCAGGTGCACATGGCCAAGCCGCTGGAGCCCGAGGCGCTGGTGCTGTCCGTGGCCCGGCTGGCGGCGCGGGATGGGGGCCGGGGTCAATAATGACCCGAGCTTGAGGCCGGGTACCGGCCCTCCCCTCGCAACTTCCAGCCTGATCGCACGAGAATGGGGGGAAGCAGTAATCCCCCCCCCTTTTTTGCGGGAGCATTCCCTGTGCAGACCTATTCCGTTCGCAGCGGCGACACCCTGAGCGCCCTGGCGAAGCGTTTCGGCACTTCGGTGTCCGAGATCGCCAAGGCCAACAACATCTCCAACCCGAATCGCATCAACGTCGGCCAGAAGCTCGTCATCCCTGACGGCTTCGAGGGCCCTCGCACGCCGAACGCCCCCAGCAAGCCTGCTGACAGCTTCGGCTCGGGCGCTCCCGCCGCGGCCAACGGTGGCGGGCCGGTGCGTGACAGCAACGGCCGTCAGTATCCGACTTCGGCCGACGGCACGCCCATGTTCAAGCAGGGAGACGCGGAGTGGGGCAGCCGCACGCTGGGTAAGAGCTCGAGCCTGGCCGCGGCCGGCTGCGCCATGACGGCCACCGCCATGGCGGTGAGCAAGATCACCGGCAAGACGATCAACCCCGGCCAGATGGACGCGTGGCTGGACAAGAACGGCGGCTACTCAGGCAACGGGCTCATCTGGGGCAAGGCCGCGCAGATGGGCGGCCTGGGCGCCAGCAAGGCCGGCTGGAACCTGGACACGATCAACAAGCAGATCGACGCGGGCCGTCCCGTGGTGATCGGCGTGGACTACAAGGCCGGCAGCAACGGCGGCTCCAACGGCACCGACCACTGGATCACCATCACCGGCCGCGGCAAGCAGGGTGGCAAGGACGTCTACTTCGCCAATGATCCGGCCACCGGAAAGCAGATCACCCTGTCGAACCAGGGCGGCCGGCTGGTGGGCGGTCCCCAGGGCTACAAGTCGACGGGCGAGCTGGTGACGTTCTCCGGCGGCAACCCGCGTCCGGGCACGGCACCGGCCAACGGCAATGGCGGCAGCGCTCCTGCCGAGGGCCCCGGCGGCGCGGGCGAGAAGCCGGCTCCGGCGCGCGGCACCATGTCGGGCCTGACGCTGCCCTCGGGAGACCTGGAGCGCGGCGCTCGGGGCGCCGCGGTGGAGCAGCTGCAGCGGGCGCTCGTGAAGGGCGGCTTCATGAGCCAGGCCGAGATGAACACCGGCCCGGGCATCTTCGGCCCGAAGACGGAGGCGGCGCTCAAGGAGTTCCAGGCTGCCAACGGCGTGGACGCCATCGGCCGCTACGGCCCGAAGACGCGCGCGGCGTTCGAGAAGCTCGGCGCCAAGGTGGGCGGCGCTGGTCCCTCGGCTCCCACCGGTCCGGTGACGGGCCCGAGCGGCCCGAGCAACGGCAGCGGCGTGACGCTGGAGCAGCTGCGCCGTGTGATGCCGAACCTCTCGCAGGCGAAGGCGGAGCAGTACCTGCCCCACCTCAACCGCGCCATGGCTGAGGCGGGCATCACCACCCGCAACCAGAAGGCGGCGTTCCTGGCGCAGCTCGCGCACGAGAGCGGCGAGTTCCGCTACATGGAGGAGATCGCCTCGGGCGCGGCGTACGAGGGTCGGCGCGACCTGGGCAACACCCAGCCGGGCGACGGCGTGCGCTTCAAGGGCCGTGGACCCATCCAGCTCACCGGCCGCGCCAACTACACGGCCGCGAGCAAGGCGCTGGGCATCGACCTGGTGAACAACCCGAAGGCTGCCGCGTCCCCGGAAGTCGGTTTCCGCACGGCGGCCTGGTTCTGGAACACCCGCGGGCTGAACAGCCTGGCTGAGGCGGGCAACTTCCGCGAAGTCACTCGCCGCATCAACGGCGGCTTCAACGGCCTGGCCTCCCGCGAGATGTACTACAAGCGCGCGCTGACCGTGCTCGGCTGATCCACTGCGCCCGCCAGCGGCTGTCCGCCGGTGGGAGCAGGCACGAGGACCGTGAGCCCTTCCGGGGCCGCGGTCCTCGTTGCGTTTGGAGGGGCCTCAGGGCTTGGCCTGGGGCAGAGTGTCCTTGCTGGGAGTGGCGCGCGGGGCGAGCCACTCGGAGCGGCGCATGAGGAAGGTGCCGAGCAGGAACCCGATCCCCGTCACCGCGTGGAGCCACGTATCAGGATCGGTGAGCCGATTCGGGGGGACAAAGGTGGGGAAGGCGGCGCTGGCCAGCCAGAGGCAGCCCGTGAGCGCCATGCCGAAGAGGCCGAACTGCTGGAGCCTGCGGATCCGCAGCCAACCTCCAAGCACCGCCGAGGCAGCAGGGCCCAGCACCAGGCCGAGAATGAAGATGATGCTCCCGAAAGCTCCCAAATCGGCGCGCTTCAGGTGCGTGGCCAGCGCGGGCATGCAATAGCCGAGCTGCACGAGGAGCCCCACGCCTGTGGCGATGAGGCCAAGCACGGGGATCTTCTGAAGCCTTGCTTCCAAAGGGAGCCGAGCCTCGGCGAGCGCCTCGGGAGGGACCTCGAGCGCATACGGATAGCCCAGCTCGATCAGGGCCTTCACTGCGGTGGCGCGCACGGTGCGTCCGTTGCTGCCTTGCAACTCGCGCATCTCCTGGTCCTCGATCAGGAAGAGCAGGAAGTCGGCGCGTGCGCGAGGCGTCTCATCCTCGGCGAGCGGGCGGACGAGCCCTCGCAGGAGCGCGTCCACGTGCGTGCGGAGCACACCCGGTGAGGGCCCTGCCTTCACCAGCTCAGTGAGGGAGGCGCGGGTAGGCAGAGGCAGAGGCCCGATCGTCTCGAGGCTGGAGTCTTGATCCGGCCGGGGTGGGCGGAGGCGTTCCATGACGGCGCCAGTTTACCCGGGCAACGGAGCCCAAGGCGCGAGGACATGACGGAAAAGCGCCAGAGCCTCCTTGGAGTGCGAGGGAGCAGGCGAGGTATGGGGCATGGCTCCCACGGCGTGATCACCGTTCTGGCGATACCTCTTTCAGGCCGAGTGGGGGGCGCATGGCGACAGAGCGAGCGCAGCGGTTCGTGGACGCACTGGCGAAGCTGGAGGCGCGCGGGGACGTGGAGTCCCTGGTGTCGCTCTTCGCCGAGGATGCGCAGGTGAGCAACGTGGCCTCGCGGCGGGTGTTCTCCGGGATCGACGGGGCGCGCCAGTTCTGGACGGAGTACAAGGCGACGCTGGCGCGGGTGCGGTCCACCTTCCGGAACATGATCGAGGCCGCGGATCGGGTGGCGCTGGAGTGGGAGACGCAGGGCACGGCGCACAACGGCGCGGCGGTGAGCTACGAGGGCGTCTCGATCATCGAGTGGGATGGAGATCGGATCCGCCGCTTCTACGCGTACTTCGACCCGGGGCTGCTGGGGCGTGAATTCGCGCACGGGACGGCGCAGCGCTCGGAGCCTCCGGCCACCACGCCCGCGTGAGCTGAAGCGAGCCTCACGCGGCGCGGACCGCTTCGAGCGTGTGGCACAGCTCGTCGATGGTGTCCGTGAGCTCGCGGGCGCGGCCTACGGCGTGAGCGGTGGCGCCTTCGTAGCGCAGCAGGGTGAGACGGGTGGCCAGCTCACCCGCGCGGGCCAGGGCCCGCTCAAGGTCCGCGCGAGCCTGGGCTCGCAGGGCCTCCAGGCGCGAGAGGTGAGCCAGGCGCTCGCGGAGGATGTCCGCCACGGGCTTGGAGTCCTGGCGCGCGTCGAGCGCAGCCAGCTCGCGGGCCAGCGCCTCCACGTCATGATCCGGAGCAGACAGCACAGCGTCCAGCTCGGCCAGACGGCGTGCGGCGGCGCGCAGGGCGGTGCCAAGCGAGCGCACACGCGCAGTCTCCAGCGAGAGCGGATCCCCCAGCTCACGGCCGAGCCGCTGGAGCGCATCGTGGAGGGTGGCCTCGGCGGTGTCGATGCGGGAGCTCTCGGTGCCAGGGGACGTGGTGGCGGTGGGGAGTAGGACGGGGAGAAAGAGTGGCCAGAAGCAGGCGTGGAGGCTCGCGCGGGCGAGGCTCATGGCGCCGCGGCTCTCTCCGCGCCCGAGCACCGCGGCCACGGCGATGCCGACGAGGCTGTAGGCGAGGACGGTGACGAGCGCGACCATTACCAGCTCTCCCCCTGGGCGTCGGAGTCCGAGGAGCGCGGGCGCCACTCACCGGTGAAGGAGTCGACGTTGGAGCGCCAGAGGGTGGCGGCCGCGTCGAAGGCGCTGCTCTCCAGAGGGCGGATGACGACGGTGGCGCTGCCGGGGTTGCCGACGAAGGGGCGGACGACCCAGGCCATCTGGACGCCCACCATGCCGTAGAGGGCAGTCCATGCGAGCAGGTGAATCACGGTGCGGCTCTGGGCACGCAGGGCCTTCACGAGCACCCAGACGCCACGCAGGGCGGCCACGCCCAGGAAGCCGAGGCTGCCGAGCATGATGTGGAAGTAGCCGGTGGGCGGATGGTTGACGGTGTTGGCGAAGGCCAGCCACACCGGGGCGAGGCCGAGCAGCGTGAGGCCGGTGGTGGCGAGGGCAACGAGGGCCTCGCACACGGCCTGGAGGGCGGAGATGCGAGCGCCCAGCAGCCGGCCGTAGACATGGAGCGCGGGCAGGCACACGGCGAGGCTGCCCAGACCGACGAGCATGAGCTTGGGAGCTGCGGCGAGCCCGGCGAGCGGCGAGCGGGTGAAGCCGAGGAGGAAGCCGAAGACGCCGAAGCCGGCGAGGGCGCAGACCGTGAGGCGCAGGGGCAGCTCGCGCAGCTCGGGGCCACCGGCCTGCACCTGGGCGAGCACGGCGGAGGGGTTGCGCAGGAGGAGCTCCGCAGTACGCAGGATGCTGGCGGACGGTGGCAGCGCGGGAATGGACGCAGGGGTCTCGGTCATCGACGTGGACATGGAAGCCTCGGAAGGTGGGGAGTGGCTCACTGCCAGGAGAGCCCGGCGCCATGAGCGCACTGGGCAAAGGTGATGGCGTGGAGGGCGAGGAAGGCGATGCGCGTGGTGCCGGTGAAGGAGGCGCCATGGCGGTGGAGCGCCTGGGAGAAGGCGTGACCGCTGGCGAGGAGCGCGAGGAAGGTGAAGAGGAAGGCCAGCGGCGAGGCGATGCGGGACTCGGGCGCGGTGGCGGCGAAGAACCAGAGCAGCGGCGTGGTGGAGGCGAGGCTCAGGCCGAGGGTGTGGACGGCCTCGAGGGCAGCGTGGACGCACTGCGTGGCACCGAGCCCCTGCTGACGCGTGGCCCAGAGGATGTAGAGAGCGGGCAGACACAGGGCCCAGGCCAGCAAGGTGACGGCGGGCAGGGAGAGGGCCCAGCCCAGATGGGTGAGGCTGAAGCCCTCATGAGTGACGGCGGTGCGGAGAGCGAAGCCGAAGAGGGCCGTACCGCCGATGCCGATCGCCAGCGGACGGATGGAGGGGAGGGCGAGGGCGTGCGTGCCGCCGAGCGCGGTGAGCGAGGAGGGCTGCATTCGGGCTCCGGTGCGAGAGAGGATGGAGCGCCGCTGTGCACCTTCGGGGCCAGCGCACGTCCCCGAGGGAGACGCCGAGCATCCGTGGCAGGCGAGCCATACCCCTGCGTCTCATCGCCCACACCCCGTGTTCCTTCAACAGGGCGCCATCGTGAGAACAGGTATCATCCGGCTCTGATTGTCCCAACAGGAGGCTCCCGACACGATGGAATCCCCCAGGCCCGTAGCAACCGCACTCACCATCGCGGGCTCGGACAGCGGCGGCGGTGCTGGCATCCAGGCGGATCTGCGCACCTTTGCGTTCCACCGCGTGCACGGCACCAGCGCCCTCACCGCCATCACCGCGCAGAGCACCCTGGGCGTCCATCGCGTCGACGTGCTCTCCCCCTCCGCTGTCGCCGCTCAGATCGAGGCCGTGGCCTCCGACATCGGAATCAACGCCGCCAAGACGGGCATGCTCGCCAACCGCGAGATCATCATCATGGTGGCCGAGCAGATCCGTCTCCTCAAGCTCACGCCGCTCGTGGTGGATCCCGTCATGATGTCCCGCGCCGGCTCGCGGCTCATTGATGAGAAGGCCGTCGGGGCCCTGCGCGAGCTGCTCATTCCGCTGGCCACCATCGTCACGCCCAACCGCTACGAGGCCCAGCTCCTCGCAGGCGTGGACGTCAAGACGCTCGACGACATGAACGAGGCCGCGCGCCGCATCCAGCGGCTCGGGCCCAAGGCCGTGCTCATCAAAGGGGGCGCCATGCCTGGCCCGCTGCGCGGCACCGATGTCTGGTTCGATGGCCAGCACCTCGAGACGCTGAGCGCGTCACCCATCGACACCCCCAACACCCACGGCACCGGCTGCACCCTCGCTGCCGCCATCACCGCGCACCTGGCGCTCGGCCGAAGCCCCCTCGACGCCACCCGGCGAGCCAAGGACTACGTCACCACCGCACTTCGCTACCCGCTGGCGCTCGGCCGGGGCAATGGGCCCTTCTGCCACTTTGCTCTTTCAGAAGTGCCGTAAAGTTTCACCCATGGGGTCTTCCATGACTCCTTGCGTCGAATACCCTTTCGGGCATCCTCCTCTATAACCCCGCGAAAGTGCTGGAGATTGAGGTGCTTCTGTGCCGGGCGCCATGCGGCCCTGGGATTGCTACAGGGACGTGTGGCGCTGAGCGCGGCTCTCAAGAGCCTCCAGGGATGGGCGAAGCGCCAACAGTACCGCCGGGGGGGATCGCGCAGCTGAGGGACCTTGGGGGACCCCTCAGCCTGCGCGACCGCGGGAGCCTCACTCCCGCGACGGCATCAGGTCAGCCGGCTCCAGAAGGAGCGCTTGGAGGAGATGCGGTCCAGCGCCTCCTGCAGCTCCTCGTCGTAGTCGGCCCGGTTGGCGATGTCGCCCATGGAGATGATGCCGATGACGCGATCATCCCGCTCGACGACGGGGATGCGGCGGATCTGCCGCTTGCCCATGAGCGCGATGATGCTGTGGATGTCCTCATCCGGGTGGACGCACTCCACGTCGTCCGTCATCACGTCCCTGGCGCGGAGCTGATCCGGATTCTTCCCGCCCGTGAAGGAGCGGATGACCAGGTCCCGGTCCGTGACGATGCCTGCCAGCATGCCCCGCTCGTCCACGATGGGAACGACGCCGCAGTCCTCATCCTTCATGATCTGCGCCACCTCGCGCAGCGGGCTGTCGTGGCGCACCGTCTTCACGCCGCGGGTCATGATCTCCCGTGCAGTGAGCGGCTCACGCTGCCAGCGGCGGCGCATCCCGCTCAGCAGGCCGCCTGTCTGGCCCGAGCGCGAAGTACCGGTGTCGGAGCCGCGAGCCGTGAAGGTCTCGCTCTGGCCCACGTTCACACCCATGCCCGGCTGGCCGGGGCTGGCCTGGCCCATGCCCAGCATCGGGTCATACCGCTCGTTGCCGTACTGGCCCTGGGGGCCGAAGCGGCCCTGGTTGCCCAGCTGGCGATCCTCGGCGCCGAAGCCGCTGCGATCCCACGGGCGGTAGTTCTCGCCACCGGTGTCGCGGCGCAGCTCCAGCGAGTGGCGCGTGTCATGCTCGCCCATGCGCAGCTGCCCGCCGCCCATGCCGGTGGCATAGCGGTCATCCCGGTCATCGTGGCCGTAGGGGCCCGAGCGCTGCGAGCCAAAACCCTCCTGGCCTCCCAGGGCGCCACGGGTATTCAGGCCAGCGCCCGTGCCCATGCCGCTCATGCCCATGCCGGTGCTGGTGCCCATGCCGGAGGCCGTGTCCGTGCTGGTGCGGGGCTGGGCCAGACGCATCGCCGCGGCGCGGTGGAAGCGGCCCTGGCGCAGGGATGGATCCTCATCGCGCTCGGGGCTCCAACCGGTGACGTCCGACTCGGAGCGCTCACGCGAGCCGGGCGGGGACACCTCCGCGCTGCGCCCTGACACATCCGTGCCGCCGCCCAGGATGCCCGGCGTTCCGTTCTCGGGCACCCCCGAGCGCTGAGCGTTGCGAGCCTCGTCCCTGCCGTTGTCCATTCTTCTATCAGCCATGCTGATGAACCTCCCACTGCGGAGTGAAGTTGCCGCGCTCGGGTGGCGAGCACGGGCGGCGAAGGCTGGTGCCGGTTCCCCTAGCTACCAAGGGGGAACCCGGGCACCCTCCGCGCCGTCTGTCCGCAAGAGGGCAGGTTCAGGCCCGGGCGCTCGGAGCTGGACACCCCGGGCGCCCGCTGGTCAACGAATCACTCCGACTCTCAGTGCAGGGACCAGAGCGCGCCGATCTCCTCGCACGCCAGCTCCACATCATGCAGGCGGCGGGTGTTCGCCTTGGGCGCCTCGAAGAGCGTTCCCGCGAACACGTCCACCACCCGGATCAGCCGGTGATCCACGGGGCCCAGGTGCCTGAGATGCTGCTCGGCGAAGCTCTGCAGGAGTGTGGCGATGTACTGTCCCGAGCGCTCGTCCAGCGGGTGCCACTTGGCGAAGTAGAGCTTGAGCAGTCCCACCTTGGCCTCGCCGCGCCGGTCCACCATCTGCAAGATCACCTCGGGCCGCACGCTGATGGTGACGCCGGCCACCTCCAGCACGGGGGGCTCCTGTCCCACCGCGCTAATGATGGTGCCTGTCAGCTCCAGCCTGGGCACCACCGCCGCGAAGCGATCCAGCGCCTCGATGCACAGCTGCAAGCGGTGCGCCTCGAAGTCTGTCTGCGGCAAGGTGTTGAAGAAGCGCTCCTGGTGGTCACGGAGGATGGCGCCGTTCATCCCGTTACACAGAAAGTCGGTGATGGCCAGCGAGGCCTCCGGGTACCGCAGGTACTGCGGATCACATGGGTGCTTCTGATCATGGATGATGCGCTTGCGACGGGCCGGTGACGCGGTCAGGTACTCCCCCAGCTTGTTCACCGAGACGCGTGGCGACTCACGGGTTTCCGCCATGGGTACGACCCCTTCGTGTGTCGTTGATGCGTTGACACTACAGAAGGGGTCTGACACTTCATTCCCTGGGAGTTACGCGGACTTGCGGTGTCGGATCCACGCACCCGCCGAGAGCTGACCCGGCGGATTGGATGCGCCGCCGCGTCAGCGCGCCGCCACGCGTCCTACCAATGGAGAGGCCTTCTCCAGCAAGCTGAGGAACTCCTCGCGCTCGGCGTTGCCCTCGGGCGTGGCCTCGCGGGCGATCTTCATCACCTGATCAAAGCTCCAGCGCTGCGCATGCGGGCTGCGGCGGAACAGCTCGGCCGCGCCCATCACCGCCGTGGCGAAGCGCAGATCCCTCTTCGCCTCGGCGAAGGTCGAGGCCAGGGACGTGCCGGAGAAGTGGAACGCGCGCTCGGTGGCCTTCTCACCGCGAGGCTTCTTGGCGCGCACGCGCACGGTGGCCAGGCCCTCGCCAGCGCCCGGCTTGAGCTCCAGCTCGTACAGCGCGGTGACGGTGTGGCCGGCGCCCAGCTCGCCCGCATCGATCTTGTCATCGCGGAAGTGGATGTCCGCGATGGCGCGGTTCTCGTAGCCCACCAGCCGGTAGCGCGCGACCTGCTCCGGATCAAACTCCACCTGCAGCTTCACATCCTGGGCAATCACCTCGAGCGTGCCGCCGAGCTGCTCCTGGAAGATGCGGCGCGCGGCCATGAGCGAGTCGACGTAGAAGTGGTTGCCGTTCCCCTTGTTGGCGAACTGCTCCATCATCTCGTCCTTGTAGTTGCCCATGCCGAAGCCCACGGTGGTGACGGTGATGCCCTCCTTTACGTAGCCGCGGATCATCTTGAGGATCTCGCCGTGCGAGGTGGCGCCCACGTTGGCGTCGCCGTCCGAGAGGATGATGACGCGTGAGAGGGACTGCTCATCCACCGTCTTCATGGCCTGCTGGTAGGCCAGCTCGATGCCCGAGGCCATGGCGGTGGAGCCTCCGGCCTGCAGGTTCTCGATGGCCTGGTGGATGACGGCCTTGCGCTCCATGCCGGTGGGGGGCAGCGCCACCTTCACGCTGCCCGCGTAGGTGACCAGCGCCACGGTGTCCCCATCCCGCAGGTTGTCCACGAGCATGCGCAGGGCCCGCTGGGCCAGCGGCAGCTTGTCGGGGGACTGCATGGAGCCCGAGACGTCCACCAGGAAGGTGAGGTGCGCAGCCTTGCGCTCGGAGATGCTGAGCTGCTTGCCCTGCACACCCACGCGCAACAGGTGGCGGCCGGGCGTATACGGCGAGGGCGCCGCGTCCATGTGGACCGCCAGCGGCGAGCCGTCCCGGGGACCCGCGTACTCATAGCGGAAGTAGTTGAGGAACTCCTCCACGCGCACGCCGTCCTGCGCGGGCAGCGAGCCCTCATGGATCTTCCGGCGGGCCAGCGTGTACGAGCCGGTGTCCACGTCGATGGCGAAGGTGGACAGCCGGTCCTCGCTCGTGGTGACGAAGGGGTTGATGCCGTAGTCGCGGTACTGCTCGGAGTTGCTCACCGGATCCACGGAGGCTGAGGCCCGGTGCTTGAGGCCGACGGCCACCTTCTTGCGCATCGCCTTGCCGCCGAGCTTGCCGCTGCCACTGCCGTAGGCAACGGATCCTCCCACGCTGTGTTGCCCCTGATTCCCGCTCTTGCCGAGCAGGCCATTGAGTCCGCCTCCACCCGAGCCCGCGCCCCTGATCCCAGGTCCTCCGATGCCCGAGGGAGGGCCCATAAACGCCTTGCCCGAGGGAGGCGGCGCCATCTTGGCGGAGGGCTTGTTGCTCGGCTCGGGCGCCGCGAGAGGCATCGCAGCCGCGTCCCCGGAGCTGGGAGGCTGGGACTCGGCGAACTTGTGCGGCTCCTCCTGCTTCTTGGCCAGCTGCTTCTCCCGAGCCGCTGACTCGGAGAGCTGCACGGCCCGTGCGGGCTCCTCTTCCCTTGAACGGCATCCGCTGAACACGACGCTCCCGACGAACAGCGCGCAGACGATCCCACTGACGGCCACACGGCTCCGCCTCATGTACTGCCTCCTTCGTGCTTTGGGGCTTTCGGGAGACTTGGACAACGGCGCTCAAGTCCGGTTCCCAGAAAAGGGGGGAGGCCCCTCGCGAACCTTTGCGGTGTGCAGAGTTTGCGAGGTGGACCTCTGTGCGCGCCGCGGTGCAAGCAGGGTGAGAAGGCTCGTCGTTTCGCTGACTTGGGCGGCGCCAGCGAGAGGGACGGAGTTTGCATCGTCCCAGGCGCCGCGCGAGGTCCGGAGGGCTCGCACGGCTTGCACGGAGAGACCACCATGCCGCAGTCCTCGATCTTTCTTCTTCGCCGTCTGGGCCTGGGGCTCGCGATGCTGGGCGTCGCCACCGGCGCTCACGCTGAGCTCGGCAATGCAAGCGACAACTCCGCCGCCTGCTGCCAGCTGACCACCTCGCTCGTGAATGACGTGCTGCGCGGCAGCGATGTGTCCGGTGACGAGAAGTTCTTCAGCGCCGAGGGCGCCCCGCCCAACATCCACTTCCTGCTCGACACCTCGGGCTCCATGCAGGAGCTGCCGCAGGTGATCAACAGCAAGAACTCCGAGTTCTTCGCCATCACCGTGAATGGCTGCGAGAACCCTCGCCTGGACGCGTACGCGACCGCGCGTGGCTGGGATCCCACCCATGTGTACCCGGTGCCGGATCCAGGCACGGGGCTGGGCGCGGACACCGGCTTCCCCAACCTGTTCCAGGACGACAAGTACTACGGCTGGCTGCAGTGGGGCTCGAGCAGCAACCCGACCCCCCAGTGGAGCGGGGGCGGCAAGGAGGTTGCCTGCAACGCGCAGATCGCCGGCGGCTCCGTGGGCAACCCGGCCGAGTACAACCGCTGCCTCACGTGCCTGAGCACCAAGGGCTACTACAAGGTGCCGGGCACCAACGGCCGTGACAACGCGCCGCTGCAGAACAACAACTTCATCTTCTGGGGCCGCTACCTCAACTTCAACCCGCCCAAGTACGTCACCGCCCGCAAGGTCCTCAAGTCGGTCATCAAGGATCTGCGCCGCGTACGCGCGGGCCTGAGCCACTTCAGCAACGCCTCGCCCAACACGGTGATGGACCGGGGGCAGGCCCCCTCGTGCAGCCAGATCATCAATGACGCGAGCTCCTTCGACAGCAGCCGCGCCAGCTACATCAACGACATCAACGGCCTGACGTTCTCCACGGGCACGCCGCTGGCGCGCTCGCTGCTGAACGTCGGCTACTCCTTCACCTCGGATGATGGCGTGTACCGGGATGTGTTCGGCTTTGGCGGGAGCTACAGCTACCCGGCTGGCTTCCGGAATGGAGCGCTCACCTCGCAGAGCCGCAGCGTGTGCTGGGGCTGCCAGGTGTCCTCCGCCATCATCATCACGGACGGTGAGCCCACGGATGATGTCCCCTCCGCCACCGTGAGGGCGAAGATCCGTGAGAAGAACGGTGGGCCCGTGTACTGCCCGAACGCCGCGCCGTGCGGCGTGGGCACCGACAACGGCCCCGACAAGGGGACGAATGACGATCCCGGCGATCCCAACCGCTTCCTCGACGACAACAACGACTACTACCTGGATGACGTGGCCAAGCTGCTCTACGAGCAGGATCTGCAGCGCAACACGCCGCCCGTCGTCGGTGACTTCAACACCGCCGGCAAGCAGAGCCTCATCACGTACACGGTGGGCTTCGGCATCAACAGCAACCTCCTGAAGCACACCGCGGAGGTGGGCGGCGGCCTGTACTACACGGCCCACGACGCGGAGAGCCTCGAGCAGGCGCTGCTGGAGATCATCTCCAACGTGCAGACGCGCGCCACGTCCTTCTCGAGCCCCGCGTCCAGCACGTTGCAGGTGCGCAGCGCCAGCGCCACGCTGCTGCCGCGCTTCAAGCCTGCGCGCTCGCGGACGGCGCCCTGGCAGGGCTTCCTGTACCGCTTCGACATGGGCCCCGAGCGGCTGCTGGGCTGCAACCCGGCCAACCCATCCGCGGGTGGAGATCTCAACCAGGATGGCGACTGCGACGACACGCTGCTGATCGACGCCGCGGGGGATGCCGTGATCGAGAACGATGAGGGTGACTTCGTGAAGCTGCTGTCTCCGCTCACGCCCGCGGTGCCCTTCTGGGAGGCCGGCGACAAGCTGACGGCCGGCGGCGACCAGAAGTGGAGGACGCGCCGCATCTACACCGTCGTGGACAGCAACAACGACGGCAAGCTGGACTCGCGGGACACGCCCGTGGAGTTCAGCGAGGCCAACGCGGGCGTGCTGCGCGAGTACCTGGGCATCAGTCAGAACCCCAACGCGTGCGCCGACCTGGCCACGCGGCTGGGTGAGCCGAGCCTGTCCCCGGAGGACTGCGCCCGGTTGGTCATCCGCTGGTACCGCGGCGCGGACGCGCTCAACGCTGATCCGTCCCAGCGTGACTACGACAGGCCGTTCCTGCTGCACGATGTCTTCCACTCGTCGCCCATCCCCGTGGATCCGCCCATGCCGTCCAGGTTCTGCAGCTTCTCCCAGCAGTGCCTCTCGTCGCTGTTCAGCGGGGCCACCCTGCAGGCGGACGCCACGCTGCCGGATGGCACGACGCGGAAGGCCTACGACGCGTATCAGACCGAGGCAGGCAACCGGGACAAGGTCATGCTGGTGGGTAGCAATGGCGGCATGCTGCACGCCTTCCACAACGGCACGGCTCTGCCGGGCGGAGCGGTGGACCCGCTCACTGGCCAGACGCGGTACGACACGGGTACGGGCGAGGAGCTGTGGGCCTTCATCCCGCCGGACCTGCTGCCCAAGCTGCGCCCCAACCTGGACAGGCACGCCTACTTCGTCGATGGCACGCCCATGGTGCGTGACGTGTGGCTCGACGGTGTCGAGGGCCAGCCGGCCGACGGCACGAAGCAGTGGCAGGAGTACCGCACGGTAGCCGTTGTCGGCACTGGCCGTGGCGGCGTGCATCGCTTCGCGCTGGATCTGACGAGGGTGCTGGGCCGCGAGCCGGGTGACGCGTCGAGCCGCGTGCCGAACCAGGCGGGGGACTTCCTGTGGATGTGGCCGCAGCCGTGCGATCCGCTCGCGCTGCAGGTGGGCGAGAGCTTCTCCAACTTCGCTCCTCGTCCGGCGCCCATCGTCCCGGTGGCGCTCACCGAGGCGGCTGACAACGCCCTGCGAGACCTGTCCGGCACAGAGCACCCCAGCGACGGCACCCCGTGGCTGATCGACAGCACGCCCGCGCGCGAGCGCTGGGTGGTGGCGCTCAACGGCGGATATGACGAGCACATGCTGCGGGGCCGCGGCATGGCCATCGTCGATCTCCGCACCGGGCACACGCTCTGGAGCTTCTTCTACGGAGACGGCAAGACGCGCTCGGAGCACCTGCGCTACCCGATCGGCGCGGGCCTCTCGATGCTGGACATGGGCCAGGCCAGCGCCCCGAGCTCGAACGCCGATGCGCTGTTCGACTCGGCCACCGTGGGCGACTACGGCGGGCAGCTGTGGATGGTGCGCATGTGGAAGCCCGGCGCCTGGGACAGCACCACGATGCAGGTGAACAACTGGTTCGCCGCGCGCGCGTTCCGCGTGGCCAACCTGGCCGGCCAGACGGCGGACCCGGAGGCCATGCGCGCGCCCTTCAGCTACATGACCCTGAACGCCCTGCAGCCCGACACTGGCTTCCTGCGCACCTTCGTGGGGACCGGCGATCGGGAGAACCTCATGGACAAGGGCACCTCGTGCCGCCTGTCCAACCCGCGCGCCTGCGCCGTGCAGGGCTGCGGCGTCAACAACACCCTCACCGTCGAGCGCGGCGGATCCACCATGTACACCACCAACGCCACCTACCAGAACTTCCACTACAGCTCGGGCAGCGCGGACACGTCCTCGGCGGGCCCCTCCTGCGGTGGTGCGAGGGTGACGCTCACATGGAACAACACCGCCGCCAACGGCTGCGGCAACGGCAACGATGGCTCGCTCCAGTACACGTGCGATGGGGACAGCTCCACCTGGAGCTGCCGCGAGACGGCCAACACCTGGACGGCGCTGAACTACGCCCAGGACGCCTCGCCCTTCCCGCAGCGCTACTACGGCGTGTGGACGTTCGGCGGCACGGATCCGCTGCGCCGGTTCGACACCGACGCCGAGGCGACGGCTTACGACAACAGCCTGTTCACGGATGACGACTTGCTGAACGTCAGCCAGTTCGACAGCGCCGGGCGGGTGCTTGCCGGCAGCCAGCAGGCGGCGGCGCCTTCGGGCAATGGCTGGTACCTCGAGTATGCCGTCCCCAACGAGCGCACCGGCACCACCGGTAGCCTCGTCAGCGGCTGTGTGCTGTGGAGCTCGTTCGAGCCGTCCGGCGCGTCCGGCGCGGTGTGCTCGACCACGGGCACCAACGTGGCGCGTCTGTACCAGGCCAACTTCGCCACGGGCCTGGCCGACTGCGCGCAGAGCTTCTACACGCAGTCCACGCAGAGCTGGGATCGCTTCCACCAGACCACCACCGTGGCGGCTCCGGCCGAGCCCGCCCTACAGGTGTCCATCGGCGGCGGCATGGTCTCCATCGACGCGAACCAGCAGGGCCCGGGCCAGCAGAACACCACCCGGATCCAGCAGAGCGATGAGGGCGTGAAGTCCCTCTACCAGCTTGAGCTCGATCGCCGCGGCCACGAGTGCCGCCACGACGGCATCGCGGAGGCCTGTGACTGAGCGTTGAAAGCACGAAGGGCTCGGAGCCCAGCGCGGGTTCCGAGCCCTTCCCAGCTACCTTTTCAGTCCGCTACTTTCGCAAAAACTCTGCTTGGTTTGCCCTCGCCGCGGCTCCATAAGGAGTCATCGAGCAGCCTGGGGGGAAGCATGCCGCGAGCCCTGGTAGCAATCGTACTTATCATCCTGAGTTGGGTGGCCCACGCGGCTCCAGAGGCGGCACCGGACCCGCAGCCGGAGCAGGAGCAGAAGGCCTTCAAGGAGGCAAAGAAGGCCACGGACAGGGCGCAGCAGGCATTGGATCAGGGGCAGTATGCGCGCGCCGAGTTGCTGTATCAGCAGGCGCTGGCAGTCCTGGAAGCAGCCCTCGGCCCAAGCGACGTGAGACTCGTCGACTTACTCCAGAAGCTCGCCCTGGCCCGCCAGAAGCAGGGGCAATATGAGCGCGCTGAGCAGTTGTACTCGCGCGCGCTCGCCATTCAGGAAGCAGCCTCCGGCAAGAATCATCCCGTTGTCGCGGGGGCGCTCATCCACCTCGCCGCTCTCTATTCGCTCCAGGAGTTCGACGCACGAGCCGCGCCTCTCGTGGAGCGTGCAATCAAGATTCTCGAGGGAGGCCGAGGCGAGGAGCAGATCGAGATCGAAGACCAGCTCGCGGACCTCACCAACAGCTATACGAACCGCGAGCGCTATGAGCAGGCAGAGCGCTTGTACCATCGCCTGCTTGCGATTCGGGAGGCGGCCTTCGGCGAGAACCATCCGTCTGTCACCGAACCTCTTGAGAACATCGCTCAGTTCTACGAGGGGCAGGGGCTCTTTGCGCGTGCCGAGCCTCTCTACCTGCGCATCCTGACCATTCAGGAAACAGCCTTTGGTCTGAAGGACTCGAGGGTTGCCCCGATCCTCTTCAAGCTTGCCTTCCTCTACAGAGAGCAGGGGCTTCCCGAGCGCGCCGAGCCTTTGCATCAGCGCATGCTCGTCATTGCAGCAGCAGCCTCCAACAAGGAGCGGAACGCTCTAACGCATGCCCTCATGAACTTCGTGGGCCTTACTGCTCTCGCGGAACTCAACCCACGAGCCGAGCCGCTCCTTGAACCTGCACTCAGGCGTCTCTCAGGGAGGCGCGACAAGCTGCCTGCCGATCGCGAGAGCCAGCTCGAGTTCCTGGCGAATGCCTACAAGCTCAAGGGGAGCTACACGATCGCGGAGTGGCAATACCAGCACCTGCTCGAGATTCGGGAGGCGGCCCTGGGCAAGAACCATCCGTTGGTGGCTTCTACACTCGGAATGCTCGCCGATGTCTACCGGCTCCAGAAGCGCTACGCAGAGGCAAGACCGCTGCATGAGAGAGCACTGGCTATCCGAGAAGCAGCCTCCCCCAAGAACCCTCTGGCCACCGCCTCAACACTAGAAAAGCTTGCCGAGTTCTACATGGACCTGGGGCTCTACCCTCAGGCCGAGCCCTTCTACAAGCGAGCGCTCTCCCTCCGGGAGGGGGCACTTGGTGAGAACCATCCCACCGTCATCCTGGCGCTCGACAATCTGGCCAAGGTCCGCGTGGCGCAGCTGCGCATCGATGAGGCTCTGCCGCTCCTCGCTCGCATCTTGACGGCTTCCGAGACGCGCCTGCGTCAGGATGTGTTCGGCTTCTCGGAGGAACGTCTGGCGGGCGCCATGCGTGTGCTGAGTGAAGACGAGGAGCCCTTCTACATGCTCGTCAAGCTCTTCCCAGACAATGCACGCCTCCGCCAGCTCGCGCTCGCGGCCGCGCTGCTTCGCAAGGGGCGCTCGATCCATGAGCTCGCCAACACCTCGCGCATCATCCACCGCGGTCTGGGGAGCGCCGATCGTGAGGTCTTCGAGCGCTTACGCGAGCTGCGCACCCGGCTCGCCGAGCTCTCGATGGTAGGACCCGACCCAGGCGATCTCGATTACCTGAAGCGCGTCAAGGAGCTCACCGACCAGGGCGACGCGCTCGAAGTCGAGCTTGCCAGGCGGTCAGCGCCGCTGCGAGCGCTCTACGCGCTGCCTCCCGTGCGAGAGCTCACCGGCCGCGTGGCGGCGGCCCTCCCCAAGGATGCTGCACTCATCCAGTTCGTCACCTATCCCATCGTCTCTGCTCCTCGAAGCAATCCCCACCTCTCCGCCCCTCAAAAAAAAGGCACGGGCTACCTGGCACTCCTGCTGTTCGCGGATGGGAGCACTCGCGCGGTGAACCTGGGCTCCGCCGAGGACATTGATCTCGTTGCTCTGCGGATGCAGCGCGCGCTCGCGATCCAGTCTGTCTCCTACGAGGAGGTGGCCCAGGAACTCTATACGCGGGCCTTTCAACCCCTGGTGCCTCACCTGGGCAAGGTGAAGCGGCTCTTGGTGGCGCCCGAAGGTCAGCTCAACCTCATCCCTTTCGCGGCCCTACACGATGGCAAGGGCTTCCTCATCGATACCTGGGACTTCACCTATTTGACCTCTGGTAAGGATCTGCTGGCCCGTCCGCAGGGGGGACCTCCCGCGCGCTCCATGGTGGTCATCGCGGACCCCGACTTCGCTGCATCCCCGGTGGCGGCCGCTGGCGAGGCGCAGGCCTCCCCTGCTCCCATGGAGCTCATCCCCGATCTCAAGAGCGCCTTCTCCTCACTGCGCGCGGAGTTGGCCGACGAGAACTGGCCGCCGCTGCCCGGTACTCGCCGGGAGGCCGAGGCCATCCAGCGCCTGTTTCCTCGAACTCAGCTCCTGCTGGGCGAGGCTGCCACTAAGCAGGCGCTGCTGGGGCTACCCACGCCCGGCATCCTTCACATCGCCACCCATGGATTCTTCCGCGATGATGCGGGGACCACGACGAAGGCTCGCGCGGTCAAGTTCTGCTGTGCCCTGGCGAAGACGCCCCGCCTCCCATCCTCAGCCGATCCCCTGTTGCGCTCGGGCCTGGTGCTGGTGGGGGCTCGTGCCGAGAATGACTCCGACACCCCCGAGAACTCATGGGTCACGGCGCTCGAGCTGGCTGGCCTGAATCTCTGGGGGACTCAGCTCGTGGTGCTGTCAGCCTGCGATACAGGACGTGGCGACATCCAACCCGGTCAGGGGGTTTACGGCCTGCGTCGCGCGTTTCTGTCAGCCGGCGCGGAGACGGTGGTGACGAGCCTGTGGCAGGTCAAAGACGACACGACGAGCGAATTGATGGAGGGGTACTACCAACGGCTGTTTTCCGGGCGGGGGAGGACTGCGGCCCTGCGAGAGGCGATGCAGGCGCTGCGGCAGAAGCATCCTCATCCCCACTTCTGGGCGCCGTTCATCGCCATTGGCCGGGACACACCGCTGCGAGGGATGCTGGCGCGCGTGCCGTCATCACAGTAGCCAGGCCCCTGCAAGCACGAAGGGCTCGGAGCCCAGCGCGGGTTCCGAGCCCTTCTCAGCCGCGGGCCACTCAGGCCCGGGCCGTGCGGCCTGCTACTTCGGGGCGGGCGCCGCCTGCTTCTGCGCGGCGGCAGCCTCCTCCGC
>Ga0247825_10000478_pt1 | contig 25320 bp, 22 predicted proteins | sample 13C_Vanillin_Day_FD_194413 | JGI IMG/M metagenome (GOLD analysis project Ga0247825, IMG submission 194413) | Soil microbial communities from agricultural site in Penn Yan, New York, United States - 13C_Vanillin_Day48 | ecosystem: Environmental > Terrestrial > Soil > Agricultural land | place... | reverse complement strand
CACCGGCACGCCCACGGTGCGCCTGAAGATCGGCACGCCGCGCCTGGTGGTCGGCATCGCCGACCCGCACGGCATCCGCAGCGTCTCGCCGATGGCTTTCGACGGCGAGCAGCTCGCCTTCGAGCCCGGCCCCGGCGACGGCGCCCTGCAGGGCGGCGTGCACGTCCCGCTCCCGGGCCTGCGCGGCAGCGAGCGGCAGGCGCAGAGCTTCGCGTTCGAGTTCTCCCTCGAGCTCGCCGGCTCCGAGGCCCTCGCCGTCGCGCCGCTCGGCTCCAGCACCTCGGTCACCATGCGCTCGGACTGGCCGCACCCCTCCTTCGCCGGCCGCTTCCTGCCGCTCAAGCACGAGATCACCGGCCAGGGCTTCTCCGCCGAGTGGAAAGTCTCCCAGTACGCCTCGCCCGGCACCGCGGTGCGCAACGAGCTCGCCGTCTCCTTCATCGAGCCCGCCGGGCTCTACCAGCAGCTCGAGCGCGCCTCGAAGTACGGCTTCCTCTTCATCGGCCTCACCTTCGCCGCCTTCCTCCTCTTCGAGCTGCTGCGCCGCCTCGCCATCCACCCGATCCAGTACGTCCTGGTCGGCCTCGCCCTCGCGATGTTCTTCCTGCTGCTGGTGGCGCTCAGCGAGCACATCGCATTCACCGCCGCCTACGCCATCGCCACCGGCGCCTGCGTCGGCCTCATCTCCGGCTACCTGATGCGCGTCCTGCGCAGCGCCCTCGCCGGCCTCGGCTTCGGCGCCGCCCTCACCGCGCTCTACGCGATGCTCTACGCGCTCCTAAAGGCGGAGGACTACTCGCTGCTGGGGGGATCGCTGCTTCTCTTTGGCCTGCTCGCGGTGGCGATGATCGCCACGCGGCGCATCGACTGGTACGCATTGACGACGAACAGGAGCCTGAGCGGCGCCCAGGGAGCGTGAACTCCCCTCACGCGAAGCGGGCGCCGCTCCTCTTGTGCACGCGCCAGTGCGGTTTACGATGGATGCATGAACATTGCAATCCTCGATGACTATCAGGACGTCGTGCGCACCCTCGATTGCTTCCACAAGCTCGACGACCACGACGTCAGGATCTGGAACGACCACACCAAGGACACGGCCGTCCTCGCCCAGCGCCTGCAGGACACCGAGGCGCTGGTGCTGATCCGCGAGCGCACGCCGATCCGCAAGCCGCTGCTCGAGCGGCTGCCGAAGCTCAGGCTCATCAGCCAGAACAGCGCCTACCCGCATATCGACGTCGAGACCTGCACCCGACGCGGTGTGATCGTCTCCTCGAACATGCAGTCGCGGCCGTCCTACGCCACTGCCGAGCTCACCTGGGGGCTCGTCATCGCCGCGCTGCGGCGCATTCCGCAGGAAGCCGCGGCGCTCAAGGCAGGCGGCTGGCAGTCGAGCGTCGGCGTGGGCCTGCACGGCCGCACCCTGGGCATCTACGGCTACGGGCGCATCGGCGCCGTGGTGGCCGGCTATGGGCGCGCCTTCGGCATGAAAGTGCTGGTATGGGCGCGGGAAGCGAGCCTCGCCAAGGCGCGCGCGGACGGACACGGCGCGGCCGCGAGCAAGGCGGCGCTGTTCGAGCAGTCCGACGTGCTAACCCTGCACCTGCGCCTGGTCGACGCCACGCGCGGCATCGTGGGACGGGACGACCTCGCGCACATGAAGCCTACGGCGCTCCTGGTAAACACGAGCCGCGCCGGCCTCGTGGCGGAAGGCGCGCTCGAGGCGGCGCTGCGCGCCGGCCGCCCGGGCATGGCGGCGGTGGACGTCTTCGAGGAGGAGCCGGTGCTCGGGGCGCGCCATCCGCTGCTCGCGCTGGACCACGCTCTGTGCACCCCCCACATCGGCTACGTCGAGCGCGATGCCTACGAGTACGGCTTCGGCAACGCCTTCGACCAGATCCTCGCCTACGCCGCCGGCAAGCCGATCAACGTGGTGAACCCCGAGGCGCTCAGGTAAGCGCTCAGATGTCAGCCGGCGGCACGCCGGCGGCCTTGATCGCCTTCGCCCACTTGTCGACCTCGGCCCGCATGAACGCCTCGAACTCCGCGGGCGAGCCGCCGGCCGCCTGCAGGCCCTGCGCCTCGAGCTGCGCCTTGACGTCGGGCAGCGCCATCGCTTTCTGGATGTCGGCGTTGACCTTCGCCACGATCTCGCGCGGCGTGCCGGCGGGCGCCAGCACTCCGTACCACGACTCGTAGACGATCCCCGGGTAGCCGCTCTCCACCATCGTCGGTATGCCCGGCAGTAGAGCCGAGCGCTGCGGGCTCAGCACGGCGAGCGGCCGCGCCCTCTGGTTGCGCCAGTGGGCGAGCGTCGTCACCGCTGGCGCGATGGTCACCTGCGCCTCGCCGGCGATGAGCGCGGTCATGGCCGGGCCCGCGCCCTTGTAGGGAACGTGCACCAGGTTCATCCCCGTGGCGGCGCGCAGGATCTCCGTCAGGACGTACGAGGTGCCGGCAGGCCCTGAAGAGGAGTAGTTGAGGACTCCCGGCTTCGACTTCACGTGGTCGATGAGCTCCTTCAGCGAGTTCGCCGGAACCGAGGGATGCACCACGACGATGTGCGGCGCGGTGGCGAGCAGGATCACCGGCGAGAAATCCTTCACCGGGTCGTAGGGCAGCTTCTTGTAGAGCGACACGTTGATGGCGTGCGTGTCGGCGATCAGCAGCATCGTCAGGCCGTCGGGCTTCGAGCGTGCGACGATGTCGGTGCCGATCGTCGCCGAGGCGCCGGGGCGGTTGTCGACCACCACGGCGTTCGGCCACATGGCGCCGAGCTTCTGGCCGAAGATGCGCGCCAGCACGTCGGTGCCGCCGCCGGGGGCGAAGGGCACCACCATGCGCAGCGGCCGGCTGGGATAGGTCGATACGTCCTCCGCGCTCGCGGCGTACATGAAAAAAGCTAGAAGCATCAACAGCCAACGCATGGAACTCTCCTTGTGTGAAAAGCTATCCACCCACGAGCCGGCGCGCGCCGACGAGGCGCTCGGCGATCACGAGGATGAGCACCGTAACCACGACCATCAGGGTCGCGATCGCGGCCACCGACGGGTCCGAGGCGCGGTCGAGGTAGTTGAGGATCTGGATCGGCAGCGTCACGTTGCGCACGTCGCCGAGGAAGAGCGCGAGCGCGTAGTTGTCGATCGAGGTGAGGAACGCGAACATGCCGGCGGTCAGGAACGACGGCAGGACGTTCGGCACGAGCACGTGCCACAGCGCGCGCGCGTGGCTGTAGCCGAGCGAGCGCGCCGCGTCGATCATGGTGAAGTCGAAGAGCACGAACGCCGCGTAGAGCACGCGCACCACGTAGGGCAGCGTGATCACCACGTGCGCGAGGATGAGCGAGGGATAGCCGTCGACGAGGCCGATGCTGCGGAAGGCGATCAGCATCGCGATGCCGAGCACCACCCCCGGCAGCATCATCGGCGAAAGCACGAACACCAGCAGACCGCTGCGCCCGGGGAAGCGCCCGCGCAGGATGCCCAGCGCGCAGAGCGTGCCGAGGACGAGCGAGCTCGCGGTCGCGATCCCCGCCACCTCGATCGAGAGCCGCACCGAGTCCCACAAACCGTAGAGCTCCGGCAGCTTGCGGTACCACTGCAGCGAGGCGCCGCTCGTCGGCAGGTCGAACACCGGCGTGGGCGAGAAGGACACGGCGAGCACGACCGCGATCGGCGCGAGCATGAACATGCAGATCAGCGCCAGGTAGGCGTAACCGAGCAGGCGAGCCGTGACGCTCATGCGTAAGCCCTCTGGCGCGCGAGCACGCCGCTCGCGACGATGACGGACGTGACAATGCCCAGCAGCAGCACGCTGATGACCGAGCCGACCGCGCCCGTCTGCGTGATGAGGTACGAGTCGACGATCGCTTTCGACATGATGAGATAGCGCGAGCCCGCGAGCAGCGTAGGCAGCACGTAGGCGGCAGCGCACTGGGAGAAGACGAGCGCGAAGCCCGCCAGCATCCCGGGCAGGGCGAGCGGGAGATCGAGGCGGAGGAAGCGGTAGAGCGGCCCGGCGCCGAGCGACGCGCCCGCCTGGCCGAGCTCCTCCGGGATGGTCTTCAGCACCACGAAGATCGGCAGGATCATGAGCGGCAGCTTGATGCTGACCGAGCCGAGGATGAGGCCGGTCTCGGTGAAGAGCAGCCGCACGGGGGTCTCGACCAGCCCGATCGCGAGCAGCAGCTGGTTGATGGGCCCCTCGCGTCCGAGCAGGATCGTCCAGCCGAAGGCGCGCACCATGAGGCTGAGCGCCATGGGGAGAAGGAGCGCCGCGAAAAGCAGCGCCTGCACCCAGCCGGCGCTGCGGGCCATGAGGCGGGCGAAGGGATAGCCGAGGAAAAGGCAGAAAAGGCTGGTCAGCGTGGCGTAGCGCAGCGTCGCCCAGACGGTGGCGCGGTTGTGGGCGTCGCCGAGGTACTGCGCGTACCCCTCGAGGCTCAGCGAGCCGCTCACCATCAGGCTGCCGGCGATGAGCACTGCGAGCGGCAGGACAAAGATCATGCCGAGGTAGAAAGTCGCCGGAAGGACGAGCGCGCCCATCAGTGCAGGTAGCTCAGGGTCGCCTCCACAGGCCAGCGCACGGCGACGCTCGCTCCCGGCCGGACTTCCGGCGGCGGCGCGCCGGGAAGCTCGGCGACGAGCACGTCCTCGCCCTCCGACTCGAACAACACCTGCGTCTTCGAGCCGAGGAAGACGATCTCGCGGACCCTCAGCACGGCGCCATTGTGGTCATGACCCGCGACGCCAAGCTCCACGGCTTCCGGCCGTACGGCCGCCATGACTTCCTGTCCTTGCCGGAATGCGCCCGGGGCGCGAACCAGCCCCACCGCAGTGCGAACCCCCGAGGATCCCTCGGCGGTGCCGTGCAGCCGCAGCGCCTGGCCGACGAAATTGAGGACGAACGCGGTCGCCGGCTTCGCATAGACGGTCTTCGGGTCGCCGATCTGCTCGACGCGCCCCTGGTTCATGACCACCACGCGGTCGGAGAGCACGAGCGCTTCCTCCTGGTCGTGGGTGACGAAGATCGCCGTGGCGCCGCTGCGGCGCAGGATCTGGCGCGTCTCGATCTGCATCGTCTCGCGCAGCTTCCGGTCGAGGGCGCTGAAGGGCTCGTCGAGCAGCATCACCGCGGGCTTCGTCACCATCGCGCGTGCGAGCGACACGCGCTGCTGCTGGCCGCCGGAGAGCTGCTTCACCGAGCGCTCGCCGTATTCCTCGAGTCGCACGAGCTTCAGCGCCTCGGCGACGTCGCGCTCGATCGCCTCGCGCGGCGTGCCCTTCGCCTTGAGGCCGAAGGCGATGTTCTCGCGCACGTTCAGGTGCGGAAACAGCGCGTAGGACTGGAACACGATGCCGACGTTGCGCTTGTGCGCCGGAAGCCGCGTCAGGTCGCGGCCGCCCACGTGCACCGTCCCGGCATCGGGCCGCAGCAGCCCCGCGACCAGGCGCAGCAGCGTCGTCTTGCCGCAGCCCGAGGGGCCGAGCAGCGTGATGAACTCGCCCTTCGCCATGGCAAGCGAGAACGCGTCGAGCACGGCGTTGTGCCCGAACGCCTTCGAAAGCCCGTTCAGCTCGAGGTAGCCCGGGCTCAAACCTTCATCTCGCGATCGAAGCGATCGCTGGTCTCGCCGATGCGGTCCGTGTGCCATTCCGAGTCGATGAACAGCAGGTCCTTCGCCGGGATGAGCGAGGGGTCGACCGGCACGTTCACGTTGGTGGGCGAGCCGTAGAACTCGCGCATCCAGACCGTCTGGAACTCCTCGCTGAGGCAGGCGTCGATCCAGGCATCCGCCAGTTCCGGCGAGGCGGCGTTCTTCACCTTGGCGATGACCTTCGGCAGTGCGAAAGAGCCTTCCTTCGGCCGCGCCATGTCGATCGGCACGCCGGCGGCCTTGCGGCCGAGCACGTAGGTGGTGAAGAAGCCGGCGGCTGCCCAGGCCTCGCCCTTCTCGAGCAGGATCGAAGCCTGCGCCGAGGCGAGGTAGGTCTGCAGCAGGTTGGAGCGGATCGTGCGCAGCTTGCGGAACGCCGCGTCGAGGTCGTACTGCGCCTCCTTGATCGGCTTGCCGGTCTCCAGGTGCGCCGCCATGGCGAGCATGTGCGCGCCCTGCGTGGTCTTCGGGTGCGGGATCATCACCCGCTCCCTGAGCTTTGGATTCCACAGGTCGTTCCACGAGCCCAGACCCTCCTTGAGCCCGCGGGTGTTGTAGCCGATGGAGATGGCCGGGATGTAGTAGACCGCCCAGATGCCGTCCTTGACGATGGCGTTCGGCGCGAGCTTGGACAGGTTCTTCACCTGCGAGGGCTTGAGCGGCTCGAGGAGCTTGTCCCGGGCGAGGAGGATGGTGCCCGGCTCGTCCATCATCACCACGTCGAAGGGCGGCTTGGACGGGCTCGCCTGGACCTTCTTCGCGTTGACGAGCGTCTGCCCGCCGTCGTAGAGAACCTTGCAGTTGTATCGCTTTTCGAACGCGGGAAAAATGTATTTCTGCGTCTGCGCGAGCTGCCCGCCCGGGCCGCCGATCACGAGCTGGCGAGGCTGCGAGCGGACGATGGCCGGAAAGCCGAGCGTGGCGGCGCCGGCCGCGGCGGCCTGGATGATTCGACGGCGGGAGATCTTGTTCATCGTTTCGCACTCCTTCGTGAAGTGAACGTTAATATCGGCCGATGATCGTCATCCGCCATGGCCGGCTGGTCGACGCGGCCGCGCACAAGACCCTCGCCGCGGACGTGCTGATCGACAAAGGCACGATCGCGCGCATCGGACCGCCCGGCATGGCGGCGCCGGCGGATGCGCAGGCGATCGACGCCACCGATCGCCTGCTCATGCCCGGGCTCGTCAACGCGCATACGCACAGTCACGGGAACCTCGTGCGCAGCGCCGGCGACAAGTGGACGCTCGAGCTCGGCATGCACCTGGTGGCCGCCATCCGCCGCAACCAGACGGTGGAGGACAAGTACCTCGGCGCGCTCATCGGCGCCGTGGAGATGGTAAGCAAGGGCTGCACTGCCTGCTACGACCTGGTGTACGAGGCGCCCTACCCTACCGTCGAAGGCCTGAACGCCGTGGCGCAGGCGTATGCGGACGTGGGCATGCGCGCGGTGGTGACGCCGATGATGGCGTCGCACTCGTTCTATCGCGCCTATCCCGGGCTGCTCGACGCGCTGCCCGAGGAATGGCGCGACCACTTCGGCGCCTGGAACGCGGGCAAGGACGAGATGAACCTGGAGGTGACCCGCAAGGCGCTGCACGGCTGGAAGTACGACCGGGACCAGGTCGCGCTCGCCGTATCGCCCACCACGCCGCTGCACTGCTCCGACGCGTTCTGGAAGGGCGCCGCGGCGCTGGCGCGCGAATACGGCGCGGGGCTGCACAGCCATCTTGCGGAATCCAAGCTCCAGGCGGTCGGCGGCGTCGAGCGCTACGGCTGCACGCTGACCGAGCACCTCGACCACCTCGGCGTGCTCGGCCCGAACTTCACCGCCGCGCACGGCGTATGGCTGGACGACGCGGACGTCTCCCGGCTCGCCGATCGCGGCGCGAAGCTCGCGCACAACCCCGGCAGCAACATGCGCTACGGCTCGGGGCTCGCCGCCGTGCGCCGCATGCTGGATCGCAAGCTTCAGGTCGGCATCGGCACCGACTCGAGGAGCTGCTCCGACAACCTCAACATGTTCGAGGCGATGCGCCTCGCGTCGTTCGTCTCCCGCGTGCGCGGCCCCGACTACCGGCGCTGGCTCAGCACCGACGAGGTATTCCGCATGGCCACCGTGGACAGCGCCCACGCGCTCGGCTTCGGCGACAAGATCGGGCGCCTCGAGGCCGGCGCGTACGCCGACATCGTGTTCCTCAACCGCCGCAACCTGAACTACGTGCCGCTCAACGACGTCACCAACCAGATCGTCAACGCCGAGGATGGCACCGGTGTGGATTCCGTGATGATCGGCGGGCGCATGATCCTCGAGCGCGGCCGCTTCACCACCGTGGACTACGACAGCCTCGCGGAAAAGGCCGAGCGCGCCATCGAGCGCATGCGCGGGGTGAACGCCGACGCGCTGGAGCTCGCGAACCGGCTCGAGCCGGTGGTCGGCTCCTTCTGCATCGCGCTCGGCTCGCAGCCTTATCACGTGCATCGGTTCGTCGCGGACGAGGCCTAGGCGCACATCTCGTCGACGATCTCCCGCCAGCCCTGCTGCATGCGGCGCGGCTGGAGCGACAGCAGCTCGGTGAAGACGGCGCGCATCTTCGGGTAGGCGGGCACGGCGAGCGCGTCCATCTTGTCGAGCACGACTTCCGGCGGCAGCGGCCGGTCCGGGCCGCCGCGCGCGCTCAGGCACTCCCCGCTCAGCGTGCGCCCGTTGCGCAGGCCGACCGTGACGCGCGCCGGGCGGTCGTGCGGCGCCGGCAGCTCGGGCTGCCAGGGCTTCACGCTCACGCGCTCGCGCAGGCGCGCGATCGCCGGCTCGGTTAGCGTGGCGGCGGCGAAGGCGTCGGCGCCGCCGCTGCCGGTGGCGAGGACGGCCGCCATGGCGTGCGACATGGAGAACTTCGCCGCGAGGCTCGTCGGCGGCCGCGCGTTCATGAGCGGCAGCGCGAGGGGGTGCGTTTCCACCTCGATGCGCTCGATGTCGCCGAGCGCCGCCTCGCCCAGCAGCCGCGGCCGCAAGTCGATTGCGGCTTCCACGGCGGAATGCAGGTGCTGGCAGCAGGCGTAGATCTTCGTATAGCCGTCGAGGATCCCCCACTGCTCGCCCAGCCCGGCGGCCAGCCGCTCCGGATGCGCTTCGCCGCCGAGGATGGTCGTGTACGTGTCGTGCAGGGCGGCCGGCGTGCCGGCGATGCCGCAGTCCACCCATTCGACCGCCATCATCCCCGACCACGCGCCCCAGGCCGGCCAGGCGTTGCGGATCAGCACGCCCTGCACCACGTGGTTGCGCGGCGAGGGACCTACCAGGGTGGCCGCGGCGCCGATGGCGTCGGCGAGATTCACGGCCGACTTTCTCTGGGAAAGCGAAACCGCGGCTGCCGCGCCGATCGCGCAGTAGCGGCCGTGCGACTGCTGGTTCAGCTCCCGGGGCGTCCAGGCGCGCGCGATGCGGGTGACGATCTCGTAGCCGAGCGCGAGCGCGCGCAGGAGCTCGGCTAAGGTCAGGTTGCGCGCCTCGGCATCCGCCAGGAGCGCCGGGACGACATAAATCCCGGCGTGACAGGGCGCCTGGCGGTAGCCCTCGTCGAGCTCGATCCAGTCCCCGGCGAGGCCGTTCGCCACCGCGGCCGAAAGCCGGTCGGTGCGCGGCCGGCCGCCGCGGAACACCGTCGCCTCGGCGTGCTTCGCTCGCTCGAGCACCTTGCCGTGGAAGGCCTTCACCTCGGGCTCGTCGCGCGCGCCGACGATCGCGGAAAGATCGTCGGCGAGCACGCGGGCGGCGCGCTGCAGGATCTGCGCGGGCAGCCGCTCCGGCGGCGTGGCAGCGGCCCACGCCGCCAGGGCACGGACCGACTGCGCCGTTGCTTCGCGGGCGTCGCTCATGCCTTAGTGCGAATGGCCGCCCGCGGCCTGCAGCTTCGGCGGTCGGATGATGTCGGTCTCGTCGGCGGGCTGCTTCCACTCGGAGCCGGCGACCATCTCGCCGTCCTGGAACACCATATTGATGTTGGCGAGCTCCTGCAGGCAGGTAATGTCCTTGAGCGGATCGCCGTTGACGACGATGACATCGGCCTCCATGCCGGGCATGATCGAGCCGAAGCGATCGGCGCGCCGCATGGCGCGCGCCGCCACCGAGGTGGCCGAGCGCAGCGCGTCCATGGGACGGATGCCCAGGCCCACCAGGTACTCGAGCTCCTTCGCGTTGTCGCCGTGCGGGTAGCGGTTACCGAGGTCGCCGCCCGAGGCGATCTGCACGCCCGCCTTGTAGGCATCCTTGATGCTCTTCTCCCAGAACGATTCGTTCACCTTCATCTCGTCGCGCTGCTTCTGCGAGAGCCCGAGCTTCTCGCCCAGGTGCAGCACGCTGTAGAGCGTGCAAAGCGTCGGCACCAGGAACGCATTGGACTTCCTGAAGAGCTCGATCGACTCCTCGTCCAGGCGCGTGCCGTGCTCGATGGTGTCGGCGCCCCAGCGCAGGGCGAACTTCACCGAATCGTAGGACTGCGCATGCACCGCCACCGAGCGGCCCCAGCGCTTCGCCTCCTCGATGCCGGCGCGCAGCTCGTCCTCCGAGAACGTCGTCATCCAGGTAAAGGCGGTCGGGTGAACCTCGACGCCGCTCGCGATGAACTTGATGTTGTCGACCCCCTCGCGCACCTGGCGGCGCACCGCCTTGCGGATCGCGTCGATGCCGTCGACCACCAGGCGGCCGCCGTGGCTCTCCCAGTGCGCGGGCAGGAGGTCGTTGCCGCTGCCCGTGCCGCCGATGCCGCGGCCGCTCGCGAGGATCTTGGGCCCGTAGATCTTGCGCTGGCGGATCGCGTCGCGCAGCGCGACGCTCGTGTTGCCCAGCGTTCCGACCTCGCGCACGGCGGTGAAGCCGGCATTGAGCACCGCGCGCGCGTGCATCACGCCGTGGATGACCGCGGTCTCGACGGGAAAGCGGATCGCCTCCTCCATGTTCTTGGAGCCGGCGTAGACGAGGTGCACGTGGCAGTCGGTCAGGCCGGGCATCACGGTACGTCCCTGGCAGTCGATCTCGTGCAGACCTTTTACTTTGGGCGCCTTCGCCATGGGGCCGGTCGAGACGACCTTGCCCTCGCGGATCTCGACGAAGTGGTTGCGGAACGGATCGTCCGAAACGCCGTCGATGAGCTGGCAGCCCGTGAGCAGCAGCTCGGCCGGGGTGGTCCTGACCTGGGATCGCATGATTCAGTTCTCCTGTGCTTGTTGTGCGACGGCGAGGGCGAGCACGCGCGCCCCGCCGGCGAGAAGCGCGGGGTCGGTGTGCTCTGTCGGGTTGTGGCTCACGCCGCGCTCGCTCGGCACGAACAGCATGCCGGTCGGGCAATGGCGCGCGAGATGCACGGCGTCGTGGAAGGCGCCTGAGATCAAGTCCATGGAGGGGAGGTCCAGCACCTTGGCCGCTTCCCGCAACGATGCTTTGACTTTTTCGTTAAACCAAGTGGTTTCCATGGCCATCAGCCGCTCGAAGGCCACGGTGCAGCCGTGGCGAGGCGCGGCGCAGTATCCGGAGATGAGCGCCTCGGCGGCATCGAGCCGCGCGGGCTCCGCATGGCGGACGTCCACGGTGATCGACGCGGCGGCCGGCACCGTGTTGATCGACGCCGGCTCCACGTCGATCTTGCCCACGGTCATGCGCAGCTCCGGCGCGCGCTCGGCGAGCGCGTAGAGCTGCTCCATAAGACCGGAGAGCGCGCGCAACGCGTCGCGCCGGTAGGCGAGCGGCGTGGTGCCGGCGTGGGCGGCCTCGCCCTCGGCCCGCACGCGGAACCAGCGCACGCCCTGCGCGCCGGTGACGATGCCGATCGGCAGCCGCGCGCCCTCGAGCACCGGCCCCTGCTCGATGTGCAGCTCGAGGAAGGCGCGCATCGGCGCGCCGAGCGGCCGCTCTTCCGCCGGTACTTTCTTCCTCAGGGCCGCCACGCAGTCACCATAACGCGTCCCCAGAGAATCTTTCGATTCGAGAAGCCGGGAAAGCTCCTTGGGATGCACATAAGCCTGCGAGCCTAGCGAGCCGGGGGCGAAGCGGCAGCCTTCCTCGTTGGACCACACGACGACCTCGACCGGATGAGCGGTCGCGACGTTCGCGTCGTTGAGCGCCGCGATGACCTCCAGGCCGGCGCACACGCCGTAGACGCCGTCGAGCTTGCCGCCCGCGGGCTGGGTGTCGATATGGCTGCCGGTGGCGACCGCCGGCCCTTCGCGCCGGCCGGCGCGGCGCATGAACATGTTGCCCGCCGGGTCCAGGGCCACTTTGCAGCCGAGCGACGCCGCGCGCGAGGCAAGGAAACGCCGCGCCTCCAGCTCGGCCTCGGTGAGGGCCTGGCGGTTCACCCCGCCGTCCTCGCGCGCGCCGAACCGCGCCATCGCTTCCAGGAGCGCGGCGAGGCGGGGCTGCGAGACACGGGAGGCGAGCTCGCGCATCAGTCGGCGCGGATGTTCGCGGTGCGGATGATGCGCGCGTACTTGTCGACCTCGGCCTTCAGGAACGCGCCGAGCTCCTCCGGCGTACCGGCGATCGGGATGCCGGCGAGCGACTCGAGGCGCTGCTTGATCTCGGGCAGGTCCATGGTCTTTCGCGTCGCGGCATTGATGGCGTCTACCGCGGCGCGGGGCGTGCCGGCCGGGGCGACGAGCGCAAGGAATCCGCCCATCTCGTAGCCCGGCACGCCGGCCTCGGCGACCGGGGGGACCTCCGGCAGGCCGGAGAAGCGGCTCGTGGAGCCGACTGCCAGCGCCTTCGCCTTGCCGGACTTTACCTGCGTCAGGATCGCCGCGATGTCGCAGAAGATCACGTTCACCTGCCCGCCGATCAGGTCGTTCACCGCGGGCGCCGCCCCCTTGTAGGGCACGTGAACCATGTCGACGCCGGTCATCATCTTGAACAGCTCGGCGCCCATGTGCGCCGTGCTGCCGTTGCCGAACGACGCGTAGGTCAGGCGCTGTCTCTTGGCGAGCGCGATGAGCTCGCGCACATTGGACGCGGGCACGGAAGGATGGACGGCGAGGAGCGTCTGGTTCTGGACCAGGCCTGCGACCGGGGTGAAGTCCTTGATCAGGTCCCAGCTCAGGTTCTTCGTCAGGGTGTGGTTTATCGCCTGGGCAGCGGTGGCGACGAGGACCGTGTAGCCGTCGGCCGGCGCCCGGGCCACCGCCTCGGCGCCGATGTTCCCGCCGGCACCGGCGCGGTTCTCGACGACGACAGGCTGGCCGAGGAATTCCGCCATCTTGGGCGAGAGCACGCGAGCGACGACATCGGCTCCGCCCCCTGGCGCGAACGGGACGACGACGCGCACCGGTTTGCTGGGAAACGACTGGGAGAAGGCGTTACCGGCGGAAAGAACAAGAGCTGCAAGTGCGATGAATGTGCGCATGCGAACCTCTCAGGAAGAAAGCGTCTTCTGGTAGTGCTCGACGATCCCGCGCCCGGTCGCGAGCCAGACGCCTTCGTGGGAGCAGATGTGCTCGAGGGCGGCGTCGAGCGCGCCGATGCGGTGCGGCTGGCCGGTGACGAACGGGTGCACGGCGATCGCCATGACCCTGCCCGACGCCTCGCCCTCGCGGTAGAGGACGTCGAACTGTGCCTTCAGCATGCGCTCGAACTCGGGCACCGAGCACTTCATGTCGAAGTAGGCAGGCACATCGTTGGTCTGCACCGAGTAGGGCAGCGACACCATCGGCGGATCGCCGATCTGCATCGTGTAGGGCTGGTCGTCGTTCACCCAATCGCAGACGTAGCGGATTCCAGCCGCGGACAGGTGCTCGAGCGTGTGCCAGGTCTCGGCGAGTCCCGGCCCGAGCCAGCCGACCGGCCGCGAGCCCGAGGCCTTTTCGATGCGATCGAGCGCGCGGAATATGGATTCGCGCTCGCGCTGCGGGTCCATCTCGTTGATGCGCAGCGCGTTGGTTTCGCCATGGCCCATCAGTTCCCAGCCGAGGCGCCGCGCCTCCTCGATGATCTCGGGATGGTGGTCGCAGACCTCGCTGTTCAGCGCCGCGCTCGCGCGCACCCCGTAGCGCTCGAGCACCTTCATGATGCGCCACACCCCCACGCGGTTGCCGTAGTCGCGCAGCGACCAGTTGCGCACGTTGGGCACCTTCGCATGCTCGCGCGCGACCCGCTCGTTGACCGTGCCCGGCATGACGTCGTCGAGCCGGAAGAATTCGATATTGGGATTGACCCAGAGCGCGAGGCGCGCGCCGTTCGGCCAGCGCAGCGGCGCTCGCTTGTGGATCGGCACGTAGGGAAACGGCCCGTAGCGGCGCGGCTGCACGTCAACCCTTGCCCTTGCCGCGGATGACGTAGTCGCGCTCGCCCTGGCCGTACTTGCGGTCGAGATCCTCCGGCCTGAGCAGGTCCGCCTCGAGGGCGGCGACCCGCTCGTAGTGCATCAGGCGGGTAATGTCCTCCATGCCTTCGAGCAGGTCGGGCCGGTCGGCGAGCTCGCCGGTCGTGATGCATTCCTTCATGACTTCCAGCGCCTTGCGCATGCCTGAAAGCGCGGCTGCGGGCAGGAGCCGCGGCACGCTGACGCGCGCGACGCCGAGCGCCTTCAGCCGGCCAAGCGGGATGAGCGGCGTGGTCGGCCGGGCGCGGATGCCGAAGCCGATGTTGACGTTCACCGGCAGGCCGTCGGCGGCCTCCACGACGCGGCGGATGTCGTCTTCGCCGCGCACCGCGTCTGCATAGATCATGTCCGCGCCCGCGGCCTTGTACTCGCGGATGCGCGCCACCGCACCCTCGATGCCCTCCACGGCGATCGCATCGGTGCGCGCGTTGACGATGAAGTCCGGGTCGCGCCTGGCCTTGAGCGCTCCCTCGATCTTGCGCGCCATCTCGAGGGGCTCGACCAGCTCCTTGCCACGCATGTGGCCGCAGCGCTTGGGCATGAGCTGGTCCTCGATGTTGACACCGACGATGCCCGCCTCCTCGAAGTACTGCACCACGTGGTAGACGGTCACCGCGTTGCCGTAGCCGGTGTCGGCGTCGGCCATGAGCGGAATCGAGACGGTGCGTACGATGTTGCGGCAGGCATCCACGTTGTCGCGCAGGCCGAAGATGCCGATGTCCGGCTGGCCCAGCAGCGCGTTGGAAAGCCCCGCCCCGGTCGTCGCCGCGGTCCGGAAGCCCATCGCCTCGACGAGCAGCGCGCTGTAGCCGTCGTAGACGCCCGGCGAGACGAGAGGACGGGAGCTCTGCAGCAATTCCCGCAGCACGCGCGCCCTGGACTTCACTTGCGCGCCACCTTCGACGGATGCTCCCAGTCCATCTCCGCGACGTACTCGTAGCGCTCCTCGCGGAAAAAGTTCTCCAGCCAGCGGATCGGCTTGCCGTCGGGCAGGTACACCGAGGACTGCACGCGCAGCACCGGGTCGGCGAGCGCGATGCCGAGCCACGCCGCCGCGTCCGTATCGGCGCGCGCCACGCGGATGGAATGCACGCTGCGGCTCTGGCGCACGCGAAAGCGCCGCCAGAGGAGCTCGTGCACCGACATCTTGCGCAGCGTCGCGCGCGTGAACGCGGTGGCGAAGCGCGTGGGCACATAGCAGTCGATGACCGAGAACGGCGCGCCGTCCAGCTCGTGCACGCGCACGAAACGGAAGATCGCCCCGCCGAGCGGGATGCCGAAGAACGCCGCCACCGGCGCCGGGGCGGGCGCGAGGCCCAGGATCGGCACGCGCACGCGCGTCTGCAGCCCGGCGTGCAGCGGGTTGCCGGAGGAGCGAACCACCTTTCTCGCCGGCGGCGCGACCCCCTGAGTGCCGACGCCGCGACGGGCCCGCAGGAGGCCCAGCTGCTTGAGCTGGCCGAGCGCCTGACGCACCGTGGTGCGGCTTACCTTGAACTCCTCGCAAAGCGCCTGCTCGGTGAGCGGCCCGCCGCTCGACCAGCGCCCGGACTCGATGCGCACCCGCAGCACCTGCGCGATCTGGTGGTGCAGCGGAACGCTCGAGGCGGCGGGGCTAGCCATGCTGGAAGATTGTATTAAACTTAGTACAATCGTCAAAGGCCAGGAGGCGGCGTGAGAGCCGGCAGCTTCGAGTCCATCCCGATCATCGACGTGGCGCCGCTCTTCTCGGGCGACGCGCAGGCCCGCCGCCAGGTAGCGCAGGCGGTGCGCACCGCTTCCGTGCAGGTCGGCTTCTTCTACGTGCGCGGCCACAACGTCACCGAAGACCTGATGCGCGCCACCTACCTGGCGGCGAAGTACTTCTTCGCGCTGCCCGAGGCCACGAAGCGCGCCATCGTGGTGCACGGGAAGTCCGCGCACCGCGGCTACATGCCTTTCGCGCAGACCAAGCAGCCGGGCGTGAAGCGCGCCGACCTAAAGGAAAGCTTCAACTTCGCCTACCCCTTCACGCCGGAGCACCCGGCCATGAAGTCGGGGCACACCCTGGTCGGCCTGAACCAGTGGCCGCAGGGCGAGACGGTGTGGCGCTCGGTGCTCGAGAAGTACTACCGCGAGGTCTTCGAGCTCGGCCAGCGCATCCTCACCGCCTTCGCCATCGCGCTCGACATGCCGCCGGACTTCTTCCGCGGCCTCTACCGGCATCCGCTGGTGCGCGCGCGGCTCCTGCATTACCCGCCGCAGCTGGAGAGCCCCGACGACGGCCAGTACGGCGCCGCCGAGCATACCGACTACGGCACCATCACCATCCTCTGGCAGGACGATGTCGGCGGCCTGCAGGTGAAGAACCGCGCCGGCCGGTGGATCGACGCGCCGCCCGTCGACGGCGCGTTCGTCATCAACATCGGCGACATGCTGGAGCTCTGGTCGAACGACCTCTTCGTCTCGACGCCGCACCGCGTCATCAACAAGTCCGGCCGCGAGCGCTACTCGATTCCGGTGTTCTACGATCCCGACTACGACGCGCGCGTGGAATGCCTGCCCAACTGCTCGTCGGCGGACAACCCGCCCAAGCACGCGCCGATGGTGGCCGGGGACTACATCCTCTCGCGCTACGACGGCACCTACGCCTACCGGCAGCCGGCGAAGGCTTGGTAAACATGAAAGGAATCGTGAAATCCATGACGAAAATCGCATTCGGACTGATGGCAGGTCTTTTCAGCGCGGCCGTCCTTGCGCAGCCCTATCCCACGCGTCCCGTCCAGTGGATCGTCACCTTCGATGCGGGGAGCTCCACGGACACCATCTCGCGCGCCATGCAGCCCTCGTTCAGCGCGCGCCTCGGCCAGCCGGTCGTGGTGATGAACCGCCCGGGCGCGTCGGGCACGATCGGCGCCCTGGCGGTAGCCAACGCCGCGCCCGACGGCTACACCGTCGGTTTCCTCGCCATGGGCGCCACGGCGATGGTGCCGCACTTCCGCAAGCTCGCGTACGACCTGGACTCCTTCGACTTCATCTGCCAGATCTATTCCGCCCCGGTGCTGGTCATGGTGGCGCCCAATTCGCCCCACCGCGACATCAAGTCGCTGCTCGCCTTCGGCAAGGCCAATCCCGACAAGATGTTCTACGGCTCGCCGGGTATCGGCACCCCAGATCACATCAACACCGCGAACTTCCTGCGGCAGAACGGCGTACCGGGCACGCACGTGCCATTCAAGGGCAGCGGCGCCACCGCGGCTGCGCTCAAGACGGGGGAGATCGCCCTCCTCACCAACACGACGGTGCTGCTGCGAGCGCACCAGCTGCGCCCGCTGGCGGCGCTCACCGCCAAGCGGCTGCCGGAGCTGCCCGATGTGCCTACCGCCGCCGAGTTCGGCCCCCCGGTGGAGGCCTCGATCTGGTCGGTGCTCGTCGCGCCGCGCGGGCTGCCGGGCGAGGCCAAGGCGAAGCTGGAAGACGCTTGCCGCTCGACCCTAGAGGACCCGGCCTACCGCGCGCTCGCCGAGCGCGGCGGCTTCCCGCCCGCGTTCCGCGACGGCAAGACCACCGAGGCCTTCGTCAAGAGCGAGCTCGCCAAGTACGGACCGATCATCAAGGCCGAAGGCCTGGAACGCCAATAAAAAGGATCACCCATGCGCACGCCCAACCCCAACGTCAAGCCCGAAGCCGCCAAGAAGCTCATCAAGGACTCGATCGTCGTCCTCGCCCACACCGACCTCGCCGCCTCGGACGTCGACTGGCGGCGCGAGAGCGGCGATCGCAACGTGCTCGACAAGCGCCATGCCCCCACCCTGCGCGCCGGCGGCGCGACGGTGGTCTGCGACCACGTGGGCGGCGACTGGCGCTACGGCTACCTGCCCGCCACCCGGCTGCACACCGACTCGCTGCAGCGCTTCATGCGCGTGCTCGCGCATACCTACGCCGAGATGGAGGAGTCCGAGCATTTCGTGCTGGCGAAGACGGTCGAGGACATCTACGACGCGAAGCGCGACGGCAAGATCGCCTTCCTCATCTGCCTGGAGGGCGCCTCGCCGCTGCAGAACGAGATCTCCTACCTGCACAACTTCTACCGCCTGGGGCTGCGCTGCTTCGGCCTGACGCACGACGTGCGGAACGAGGTGGCCGACGGCATCCGCGAGCGCAACGGCGGCGGGCTGACGCACTTCGGCGTCACCGTGGTCAAGGAGTGCGACCGCCTGGGCATCGTCATCGACGTCTCGCACATGTCGGACCGCGGCACCGACGACGTGCTGGAGACGAGCACCCAGCCGATCATCGCCTCGCACTCCAACGCGCGCGCCCTCTGCTCGCACCGGCGCAACCTGACCGACGAGCGCATCAAGGGCATCGCCAAGACCGGCGGCGTGATCGGCTTCCACTGCCTCGACCGGCTGGTGAGCGACAAGCCCGGCGCCACCGTCGAGGACGTGCTGCGCCACATCGCCTACATCGCCGACCTGGTGGGCACGGACCACATCGGCGTCGGCCCCGACGTGATGGAGAACTGGGATCCGAACATCGTCAACTACATGTCCGAGCGCAGCTCGACCATCAACGGCATCCCGCAGATGCACTGGAAGCACGGCTACCCGAAGGGCATGAGCACCAACGCCGACCTGCCGGACCTGACCGAGCGCATGCTCAAGCTCGGCTTCACGAGCGAGGACGTCGTCAAGTTCCTGGGCGGCAACTTCATGCGCGTGTTCAAGAAAGTGTGGAAGCCTCGCGGCGTGGAGGAAACCACCGCCCCGCCGCGCCTGGCGGTCCAGCAGGGCGGCAAGCGCTGAGCGCTGCCGACATCCGGAATTCAAGGGAGAACCAAGATGAAAACGCTTCTTAAGGCCGGCGCAGCAGCACTCGCATTCGCGATACTCGCGCAGCCGCTCGCGGCCGCCGAGCTGCGGATGGGCCTCAATTCCGAGTCGCTCTCGGTCGACCCGCACTTCGCCAACTTCGACAGCAACGGGGCGCTCGCCCAGCACATCTTCAATCCGCTGGTCTTCCGCGACGAGAACATGCAGCCGCAGCCGGCGCTCGCCGAGTCCTGGCGCATCGTCGACGACACCACCTGGGAGTTCAAGCTGCGCCGGGGCGTCAAGTTCCACGACGGCAGCGAGTTCACCTCCGAGGACGTCAAGTTCAGCTTCGAGCGCATCCCGACGATCAAGAACACCCCCTCCTCGCTCACCGTCTATACGAAGCAGATCAAGTCGATCGACACCCCCGACCGCTACACGGTGCGCATGACGACCGACGGGCCGTTCCCGCTCATGCCCATCTATCTCAGCACCATCGTCATCGTCTCGAAGAAGGCGGCCCAGAACGCGAGCACCGAGGACTTCAATACCGGCAAGGCGACGATCGGCACCGGTCCGTTCAAGTTCGTGGAGTGGGTCAAGGGCGAGCGCTTCGTGCTGGACCGCTTCGACGGCTACTGGGGCGAGAAGGCCGAATGGACGCGCGTCATCATGCGGCCGATCACCAACGCGACCACGCGGGTCGCGGCGCTGCTGAGCGGCGACATCGACATCATGGACGCCGTGCCCACGGTCGACCTCGAGCGCCTGAAGAAGAACCCCAACGTGGTGCTGTCCTCGAGCGTGACCAGCCGCCTGATGTTCCTCGGGCCCGACCACCACCGCGACAACTCGCCCTACGTCACCGACCACGCCGGCAAGCCGTTCACCGGCAAGGGACCCCTGCGCGACGTGCGCGTGCGCCAGGCGATCTCCAAGGCGATCGACCGCCGGGCCATCGCCGCGCGCATCATGGACGGCGCGGCCGAGCCGGCGGGGCAGCTCGTCCCCAAGGGCTTCCTCGGCTTCGATTCGTCGATCGCGGTGCCGCAATACGACCCCGAGGGGGCGAGGAAGCTGCTCGCCGAGGCCGGCTTCCCGAAGGGCTTCAAGCTGACCATGCAGATCCCGCAGAACCGCTACCTCAACGACGTGGCGACCGGCGAGGCCATCGCGCAGATGCTCTCGCGCATCGGCATCGACACCAAGGTGGAGGCCTACCCGATCGGCATCCTGCTCACGCGCGCCACCAAGCTCGAGTGGAGCCTGTTCATGGCCGGCTTCGGCATCGTCACGGGCGAGCCGACCTCGGTCATGCGCTTCGTCATGGCCACGCACGACAAGGAAAAAGGGCTCGGCATGGGCAACCGCGGCCGCTATTCCAACCCCAAGTTCGATGCGCTCCTCGCGCAGGCCGAGCGCACGCTTGACGACGGGAAGCGCGCCGAGCTTCTGAAGGAGGCCGCGCGCCTGGGCGTCGCCCAGGACCAGGGCGTCATCCCGCTCTACCACCAGATCCATATCTGGGCGATGCGCAAGGGCCTGCAGCACACGCCGCGGATCGACGAGCACACCTACCTGCACCAGGTACGCAGCGCGCCCGGGCGTTGAGCGACATGAAGAGCTGCGTGGTCCGCGGCGGCATCCTGGTCGACCCCGGGACGAGGCGCTTCGAAGCCGCGGACATCCTCGTGAAAGACGACGCGATCGCCGAGGTCGGCGAGCCCGGCCTCAAGGCGCCCGCGGACGCGACGCTCGTCGACGCCAGGGACCGGCTCCTCATCCCCGGCCTCATCAACACCCATACGCACAGCCACGCCAACCTGCCGCGCAGCGTCGGCGACCGCTGGACGCTCGAGCTCGCGCTCAATACCAACCCCGCGTTCCGCGGCAACATGGCGCCCGACGAGCAGTACCTCGCGGCGCAGATCGGCGCCCTGGAGATGGTGAGCAAGGGCTGCACCACCTGCTACGACCTCTTCTACGAGTTCCCGGAGCCGACGCTCGCGGGCCTGGACGCCGTCGCCAGGGCCTACACGGACGTAGGCATGCGCGCCGTGATCGGGCCGCTCACCGTGTCGCAGACCTTCTACGAATCGGTGCCCGGCCTGCTCGACGCGCTGCCCGACGAGGTGCAGGCCAAGTACCGCGGCAAGCCCTCTCACGCGGGCGCCGGGCGCGCGCTGGGGATCATCCGCCAGGCGCTGCGCGAGTGGCGCTTCGACCAGGACCAGGTGCGCCTCGCCCTCGCCCCGACCATCCCTGGGCACTGCACCGACGAGCTGCTCACGGGCGCCGCGGCGCTCGCGCGCGAGTTCGGCGTCGGCTACCAGACCCACCTCGCGGAATCGAAGGTGCAGGCGGTGGCCGGCCTGCGCCGCTACGGCAAGTCGCTCACCGCGCGCCTCGACGATCTGGGCGTCCTCGGCCCCAACTTCACCGCCGGCCACGGCATCTGGCTGGACGACGAGGACATGAAGCGCCTCGCCGACGCCGGCGCGTCGGTCGCCCACAACCCGGCAAGCAACATGCGCTACGGCTCGGGGATGGCCCGCGTGCGGCGCATGCGCGACTTCGGCATCAACGTCGGCCTCGGGACGGACTCGCGCACCTGCTCCGACAACCTCAACATGTTCGAGGCGCTGCGCCTCGCCTCGTTCACGTCGCGGGTGCAGACGCCGGACTACAAGCGCTGGCTCACCACCGACGAGGTGCTGCGCATGGGCACCATCGAGGGCGCGAAGCTGATGGGCTTCGAGGGCAAGCTGGGAGAGATCAAGCCCGGCTTCAAGGCCGACATCGTGTTCCTCGACCGCTACAACCTGAACTACGTGCCGCTCAACAACGCGGTGAACCAGGTGGTGAACGCCGAAGACGGCACCGCCGTGGAAAGCGTCATGATCGGCGGGCGCATGGTGTACCAGAACCGCCGCTTTCCGAACGTCGACTTCGCGCAGATCTCGGCCCGCGCCGACCGGGCGATGGAGCGCCTGACCGCGGTCAACGGCGCGGCGCAGCGCCTTGCGCTCGCGCTCGAGGACGTCGTGGGCTCGTTCTGCGTCGGCCTCGCCAGCAGCCCGTACCACGTGCACCGGTACTGCGAGCACTGACGCCCTCGGGGGCGCGAGGCAAGGGCAAGCGATGGCGCTCTTTCTCATCCGGCGGCTGATCCAGAGCGTCATCGCGCTGTTCGTCGTGTCGCTCATCGTGTTCGTCGGCGTCTACGGCATCGGCAACCCGGTGGACATCCTGATCAGCCCGGACGCAACCCCGGAAGAGCTGCGGCGCGTGACCCGCGTGCTGGGCCTCGACCGGCCGATGTGGGAGCAGTACGGCCTGTTCGTCGTGAACGCGCTGCGGGGCGACCTCGGCAACTCGTTCATCCACAGCCAGCCGGCGATCCAGCTGATCCTCGAGCGCTTCCCGGCCACGTTCGAGCTGGCGATCAGCGCCATGCTTCTCGCGGTGCTGCTCGGGATACCGCTGGGCATGTGGGCCGGGCTGCGCCCCAACGGCATCGCCGGCCGCACCATCATGGCCGGCTCGATCCTCGGCTTCAGCCTGCCGACTTTCTGGGTGGGGCTGCTGCTGATCATGGTGTTCGCGGTCCAGCTCGGCTGGCTGCCCGCCACCGGGCGCGGCGAGACCGTCGAGGTGCTGGGCATGCGCCTGAGCTTCCTGACCCGCGACGGCCTCGCCCATCTCATCCTGCCCGCGCTCAACCTCGCCCTCTTCAAGATCTCGCTCGTCATCCGGCTTACCCGCGCGGGAATGCGGGAAGTCCTGCTCGCCGACTACGTCAAGTATGCGTACGCCAAGGGACTGACCGAGCGGCGGGTGATCTTCGTGCATGTGCTGAAGAACATCCTCATCCCGGTGGTGACGGTCCTGGGCCTCGAGCTCGGCAGCGTCATCGCCTATTCCGTGGTCACCGAATCGGTCTTCGCGTGGCCCGGCATGGGCAAGCTCGTCATCGACGCCATCAACATCCTCGACCGGCCGATCATCGTCGCCTACCTGATGGTGGTGGTGCTGATGTTCACCGTCATCAACCTCGCCGTCGACCTGCTCTACACGGTCATCGATCCGCGCGTGCGGCTGAAGCCCGCATCGGCATGAAGATCGATACTCCGCTGCGACGCTTCGCAGCCGAATTTTCCGAAAGCCGGCTGGCGCTGATCGGCCTCGCCCTGTGCGCCCTGCTGCTGCTGATCGCGCTGTTCGCGCCGCTGCTCGCGCCGCAGAACCCCTACGACCCGCGGGCGCTCAGCATCCTCGATGGCCGCCTGCCTCCCGGCTCGGGCGGTCCCGAGGGAATGGTTTACTGGCTGGGCACCGATACGCAGGGACGCGACATCCTGAGCGCCATCCTCTATGGCCTGCGCATCAGCCTCGGCGTGGGCGTGCTGAGCGCGGTGTTCGCCCTCGCGCTGGGCACGGTCCTTGGACTGCTCGCCGCGTATTTCGGCGGCCGGACCGACGCCTTCCTCATGCGCGCGGTGGATATCCAGCTCGGCTTCCCGTCGATCCTGGTGGCGCTCATCCTTCTCAGCGTGCTCGGCAAGGGCGTCGACAAGATCATCATCGCGCTCGTCATCGTGCAGTGGGCCTACTACGCGCGGGCCGTGCGCGGCACGGCGCTGGTCGAGCGCGGCAAGGACTACATGGAGGCAGCCCGCTGCCTCGCCCTGCGCCATCGCGACATCGTGTTCCGCCACCTGCTGCCGAACTGCCTGCCGCCGCTCATCGTCGTCGCCACCGTGCAGGTGGCGCACGCCATCGCGCTCGAAGCGACCCTCTCGTTCCTCGGGGTCGGCCTGCCGATCAGCGAGCCCTCGCTCGGGCTGCTCATCGCGAACGGCTTCCAGTTCATGCTGAGCGGCAAGTACTGGGTGAGCCTTTTCCCCGGCATCGCGCTGCTCGTCATGATCGTCGCCATCAACCTGGTGGGCGACCAGCTGCGCGACGTGCTCAATCCGAGGCTGCGCAAGTAACGATGGCGGCCATCCTCGCCGTCGAGGCGCTCCAGACGCACTTCTTCACCCGCGAGGGCGTGGTGCGGGCGGTGGACGGCGTTTCGTTCGAGGTCGCCGCGGGCCGGGTGCTGGGCCTGGTGGGGGAGTCGGGCTCGGGCAAGTCGGTGACCGGCTTTTCCATCATCGGCCTGGTGGACCCGCCCGGGCGCATCGTCGGCGGGCGCATCCGGTTCAAGGGGGAGGACCTCGTCGGTCGCGGCAAGGAGGAGATGCGCAAGCTGCGGGGCTCGCGCATCGCGATGATCTTCCAGGATCCGATGATGACGCTGAACCCGGTGCTGCGCATCGACACGCAGATGATCGAGGCGCTGCAGGCCCACGAGCGCATGAGCGAGGCGGCCGCACGGGCGCGGGCGCGGGATACGCTCGGCCTGGTCGGATTGCCGGCGCCGGACGAGCGGCTGCGCGCCTATCCGCACCAGCTTTCCGGCGGCATGCGCCAGCGGGTGGCGATCGCCATCGCCATGCTGCACCGGCCCGACGTGATCATCGCCGACGAGCCTACGACCGCGCTCGACGTCACGATCCAGGCGCAGATCCTCTTCGAGGTGCAGCGCCTGTGCCGGGAGAGCGGCACCGCGCTCATCTGGATCACGCACGACCTTGCCGTCGTCGCCGGCCTTGCCGACGAAATCTGCGTCATGTACGCGGGCAAGGTGGTGGAGCACGGCAGCGTCGACCAGGTGCTCGACGCGCCGCTGCATCCGTATACGCGCGGGCTGCTCGAGTCGGTGCCTCGCCGCAACCGGCGCGGCGCGCGGCTGCGGCAGATCGCCGGCATGACGCCTTCGCTTCTCGACCTGGCGCCAGGCTGCGCTTTCCGCGCGCGCTGCCAAAGGGCCGACGCGGCCTGCGAAGCGACGCCGCCCGTGGCGGAGCCCCTGCCGGGACGAAGCGTGCGCTGCTTCCATCCGACCGTGGAGCGCGCGTGAGCGCCGCGGCCCCGGCCATCTTCGCGCTCGAGTCCGTATCGAAGCGCTTCGTCAAGCCGCTCGATAGCGCGGCGCGCATCGCCAATCTGTTCGGCGCGCACTACCGCGAGGAGGTCACGCACGCGGTCGACGACGTCAGCTTCGCCGCCTACGACCGGGAGGTGGTCGGCCTGGTCGGGGAGTCCGGCTGCGGCAAATCCACCATCGGCCGCATGGTGGCGGGTTTGCTCGAGCCCACCGAGGGCAAAATCCTGCACCGCGGCCGCGACGTTCGGGGATTGCCGCCCGCCGAAGCGAAAGCCGTCGCGCTCAGCATGCAGATGGTGTTCCAGGACCCTTTCGCCTCGCTCAATCCGCGCATGCGGGTGAGGGACATCATCGGCCAGGCGCCGCGCCTCCATGGCCTCGTCCCCGCCGCCGGCGTCGACGCCTACGTCGACCAGGTGCTCGAGCGCATCGGCCTGGACCCGTCGTTCAAGCGCCGCTACCCGCACCAGCTTTCGGGCGGCCAGCGCCAGCGGGTGTGCATCGCGC
>Ga0247825_10000477_pt1 | contig 25321 bp, 20 predicted proteins | sample 13C_Vanillin_Day_FD_194413 | JGI IMG/M metagenome (GOLD analysis project Ga0247825, IMG submission 194413) | Soil microbial communities from agricultural site in Penn Yan, New York, United States - 13C_Vanillin_Day48 | ecosystem: Environmental > Terrestrial > Soil > Agricultural land | place... | reverse complement strand
CGTCGATTGTCCGTGCAGCTCGTTGCAGTGACCGTCCGTCGAGGAAATCGGTCCGGAAACTCCCGGGCTCGACGATGAGGACGTCGATTCCGAGTGGCGCGAGCTCACCGTGCAAGGCCTCACTGATGCCCTCGACCGCGAACTTGGTTGCTCCGTAAATTCCCCATCCGGGAGCTTTCGCGAAGCCACCGATTGAGCTGACGTTGAGAACGCGCCCCGCGCACTGCCTGCGCATGATCGGGAGTACTCCGCGCGTAACGGCGAGCATCCCGAAGACATTGGTGTCAAAGGCGGCCAGTACTCCTTCGCATCCGCCTCCTCGACGGCACCGATCAGCCCACGCCCCGCATTGTTCACCAGGACATCGATTCGCCCGAATCGGTCGAGCGTCGCCGCGACTGCGCGATCGACTTCTTCCTCCTTCGTGACATCGAGTTCCGACATGGGGACACGCGACCCGTATTGTTCGAACCGAGCCATAACACCGCGGACGTCGCGGGCGGTCACTGACACCGAGTCGCCGCACTCGAGCGCTTGGCGGGCGATCTCGGCGCCGAGTCCTCGCGATGCACCAGTGATGAACCAGACGGTCAAATCTCCTCCAAGGCAAATCATCAGCAGATGGGTCCATCTTTGCGTCACAGCGTGTGAAGTCCGGGGTGAACGATTGCGGGGGTTGGAGCCGCTTCCAGCGGCGACTGATGGCAACAGTCAACTGCAATACGCAACGTCGGCGTGCACGGTGCTGGAGGTGCACCCGTGCATGTGGCGAGCTACGTCTGGTGACCCTGTGCCCTGTCGGACACACCAACAGCCGACATACCGATGAGTCGGCGATGCCGAGTATCTCTGCGGGTTCCCCGCACCTTGGCAATTGTGTCGCGTGCAGGCGCGATGCAGATGCGTGCCGGCCCCCTCCTGCTGGATCTCGTTTGCGTGCTGCGGCTCACTCCCTCCGCGAAGGGTGGAAACCCCTGTGGGAACCTCCAGTCGGAGGAATCAAAAACTGTTGTGTGTATCACCGCTGATTCCTACCGTCGCAGTCACCCAACCGTCGGGGAAGGGATCCACTACAGGTGACGTGAGGAAATAACAGCAAATGGTTGAGCCCAATCGCCCAGTAGATCAGTGTGACTACGACATTGTCGTGGTCGGAGCAGGAATGGGAGGAATCTACGGAGCACATCGCTTCTCGAGCCAGGGACTGCGGGTGCTCGGCCTCGAGGGGGCTTCGGGCTTCGGTGGTGTCTGGTTCCACAATCGCTACCCCGGTGCCCGCGTCGATGTCGAGAGCCAGGTCTACAACTTTCTGTTTGACCACGACCTGGTGAAGTCCTGGGTATGGAGTGAGCGGTACGCGAGCCAGCCCGAGATCCTCGAGTACCTCAATCACGTTGCAGACCACCTGGGCGTGCGTCAGCTCTTCGAGTTCGACTCTTGGGTGACCGGGGCGCGATGGGATGAGGCCAACCACCGCTACGCGGTGGAGGTGAACGGAGACCGCACCGTCACCGCCCGATACCTGGTCATGGCGACCGGCCAGCTGTCGAAGCCGCACGACCCGCCGTTCGAAGGTCTGGAGTCGTTCCGGGGCAAGTGGGTGCGTACCGGGGACTGGCCCGCCGAGCCCGTCTATGTCGCGGGCAAGCGTGTCGCGGTGATCGGCACCGGCTCGTCCGGCGTCCAGGCCATCACCGAACTCGCCCCGCAGGTCGAGAGCCTGCACGTCTTCCAGCGCACGCCCGCGTACACGGTTCCCTCGCGGAACCGGCCGTCCGGACCCGAGCAGGCGATGGAAATCGCCGACAATCTCGACGCATTCCGTGACGAGTTGGTCAACCAGGTTGCGGCCGTCCGCGCCCGGCCGCCCGCGGGACCGGCCGCGGACTACACCCCGGCAGAACAGCAGCGCCTCATCCAGGAACGCTGGGACGAGGGTGGGGCCACCATCAACTTCACGTTCTCGGATCAGAGCGTGAACCTCGAATCCAACGAGGTGGTCGGCGAATTCGTTCGAGACAAGATTCGCGAGATCGTCACCGATCCGCAGACTGCCGAGGCGTTGACCCCGCGGTCGTACCCGATCGGAACCCGTCGCGTCTGCGTCAGTTCGGGATACTACGAGACCTTCAACCGCGACAACGTCACCCTCGTCGACGTGAGCCGGGATCGCATCGTGCGGATCACGCCGAAGGGGATCGAGACTACCGAAGACGAGTACGAATTCGACCTGATCGTGTTCGCTGTCGGGTTCGACGCCTTCACCGGTGCCCTGAACGCCGCGAACATCGTCAACGACGAGGGACACGGGCCCACAGACCACTGGGTGAATGGCCCGGCCACCTTCCTCGGGCTCATGACCACCGGATTCCCGAACCTGTTCATGATCACAGGCCCTGGCAGCCCGTCGGTTCTGGCCAACATGTTCCTCGCGAACACACAGCACATCGACCTCGCCGCCGATCTGATCTCCCACATGGCCGAACGCGGCTACACCCGAGCGGAGCCGAGCGAGACCGCGCAGGCCGAATGGACCCGGCACGCCAACGCGGTGGCGGAACCCCTGCTGCGCAGGCAGGCCGAGAGCTACATGATTCAGGTTGGGGAGGACGGTGACCGCTACCTGATCCCGTACGCGGGCGGATTCAACACCTTTGTCACGCACTGCAACGACGTGATCGCCAGTGGATTCAACGGAATGGAGTTCAAATGAGCGTCAGCGCAGCGCAAATGACGCCCGCCGCGAGCAACGGGACCGGTTCCCTCAGCGGTGCGGTGGTCGTCGTGACCGGTGCCGCCATGGGTATCGGCGCGCGAATCGCGCAGCACGTCGCTCGCTCTGGCGGATCGGTCGTGCTCACAGACATCGACAGGAATGGAGAGGCGGTGGCGGACGATCTGGGCAGCGCCGCCCGATTCCTCCATCACGACGTGGCAGACGAGGACGGCTGGAACGACGTGATGGGTGCCGCAGTTGCGGCATTCGGGAAAGTCACCGGCCTGGTGAACAACGCCGCGGTGTACACACCGGAAGGCCTGACCGAGACCACGCGAGAGACCTTCGACCTGCATTACCGGGTCGACCAACTCGGACCCTTCCTCGGAATGAAGGCGTTCGCCGCCGCGGTAGAGGATGGCGCGCCCGGTTCCGTGGTCAACATCTCGTCCGGCGCCGGCCTTCGAGGAGCGCGAGGCCGAATCGCGTATACCGCGGTTAAGTGGGCGTTGCGAGGGATGAGCCGCGCCGCGGCGTATGACCTGGCATCCCGCGGAATTCGGGTCAACTGCGTGTTCCCCGGCATCATCGACACCCCCATCCTGGCCAACAACACTCCGGAGGCGAACGCGGCGTTGACCGCGCAGACGCCGTTGGGGCGGATGGGAACACCCGACGAGGTCGCCGCGGCGGTGGGGTTCCTGCTGTCGAATGAGGCGAGTTTCGTCACCGGAGCGGAACTCACGGTCGACGGAGGAATCCTTGCGTGAAAACGGGTCTCGCGCGGTTCCGTGGGTCGATCCGGATCTCGTACCCATCCTGGGCCGGATACCCGAACTCCGGCTGAGCGACGAGTCGCTGGGCGAGATGCGCCGCGCGTTGCTGGCCAGCCGGCCCCCTGCGTCGGACGATCTGCCGGTGACCTCGTGCGAGCGTGTCGCGACGGCGCCGGGCGCGGCGACCGATGTCGCCGTCGTCGTGCACTCGCCCGTATCGGCCGGTGGTCCACTGCCGGCGATCATCCAGATTCACGGCGGCGGTCTGGTGATGGGCAACGCTGACGTGGTGACCGACGAGAACCGCAGGCTCGCAGCCGAACTGGACTGCTGTGTGATCGCAGTCGACTACCGGCTCGCACCCGAGCACCCATTCCCGGCCGCACTCGAGGACTGCTACACCGTGCTCGCCTGGGCCAACGACAACGCGGGCCTGCTCGACATCGACCTGAGTCGCGTGGTTGTGAAAGGGGAGAGCGCCGGTGGTGGTCTCGCGGCGAGCCTGTGCCAGCTCGCGAGGGACCGCGGCGAGTACCGTATCGCCTTCCAACACCTGACCTATCCCATGCTCGACGACCGGACCTGCACCCGTACGGATCTACCGGCGTGGGCCGGTTCGCTCGTCTGGACCGTCGCGTCGAATACCTACGGCTGGGGCAGCTACCTGGGCGAGCGCCCGGGGGCCGAGACCGCTGAAGCGTATGCGGTCGCGGCCAGATGCCCAGACCTGAGTGATCTTCCACCCGCCTATGTCGTCGTCGGCGCGCTGGACCTGTTCCTGGAGGAGAGCGCCGCCTACGCGTTGCGACTCGCGCGAGACGGGGTGCCGGTGGAGTTCCAGGTGGTCGCGGGCGCCTGCCACTCGTTCCTCAGCTTCGGCGCCGGAACTGACCTCGGCGCCCGGGTGGGCTTCAACAGCACGGACGCCCTCCGTCGCGCCTGCTCCAACCACGGCACCGGAGTTGTCAGGGACCCCGCGGCACTCGTGCCGGACCGTTCGCCAACAGCCAACTCTACGAAGGAGAGACGATCATGACCACAGAGCTCGACCTGTCACAGACCGCATCCGACCTCGCGGACGATCTGTCCGTCGCCACCTCGGAAGACCTGTCCATTGTGCTGGGCCGCTGGCTCGGATCCTTCGAATCGGCGTTGGCATCGGCGTCACCCGAAGCCGTCGCCGAACTGTTCGTCGAGAACGGATGGTGGCGTGACTTGCTCGCGTTCACCTGGGATCTGCGCTCGTTCAGCGGGCGATCCGCGATCGCGGACGCCGTGGTGCGGTGGCCGGAAGGGCGGAAGCTGACATCGTTCCGGCTTGCCCCCGACATCGTGCCGCAGTTGGGGCAGAGCGAGTCGGGCGCCGTGACCGTCGAGTCGATGATCGGCTTCGAGTCGCCTGCCGGGCCGGGCCGTGGCGTGGTCCGGCTCGTCAACGACGGCGGCGTGTGGCGGTCGTGGACGCTGCTCACCGCGTTGCAGGAGTTGAACGGGCACGAAGAGTCACTGACGAACTGGCGCTCGCTCGCCGAGCCGCACTACACCAACGTCGAGGTTGGTCGCGTTCCGTGGGCCGCGAACCGCGCCTCCCACGCCGAGTTCGTCGACACCGACCTGCCGGTGCTCATCGTCGGAGCAGGTCAGGCGGGACTCACCCTGTCTGCCCGGCTCCAGCGCTTGGGAGTTCGGTCGCTGGTCATCGATCGCACCGATCGCCTCGGCAACAGCTGGCGCAATCGCTACAGCAACCTGCAGTTGCACGACACTTACTGGAACAACCAGCTTCCGTACATGCCGTTCCCGGACACCTGGCCGATCCTCTCCCCGAAGGACAAGATCGCGGACTGGCTCGAGTCGTACGCCAACCACCTGGACATCCCGGTCTGGCTCGGCAGCGAGATCACCGCAGCTTCCTACGACCCGGTCGGGAAGGAGTGGACGGTCCAGATCACCCGCAAGGGCGGGGACACCCGCACACTCCGGCCGCGCTACCTGGTAATGGCGACAGGCATGCAGAATTCGCCGGCGATCCCCGACCTCGCGGGGCGCGACGACTTCGGCGGCGAGGTGTACCACTCGGCGACATTCCCGGGCGGGCCGCGATTCGCCGGGCGCACCGCGGTCGTCGTCGGCTCCGGCAACAGCGCCCACGATGTAGCGCAGGACCTCTACGAGCAGGGCGCCGACACCACCATGATCCAGCGCAGCAGCACCTGGGTGATGAGCACCTCGGAGGGCCTGCCCCTGCTCAACGCGGGCTACGGTCCCGACGACAGCGTCGAGGACGCCGACCTGTGGGGGGCGTCGATTCCGTTCCCCCTGTCGGTGCGGATGAGCCCCGGACTGGCGGCGCACATCGCCACCCTCGACAAGGAACTGCTCGATGGTCTCCGCTCGATCGGGTTCCGGCTCAACGACGAAGGTCCAGGGCGCGGGGTCACCAAGGCAGGCGGATTCTACTTCGACCAGGGCGCCTCGCAGCTGCTTATCGAGAAGAAGGTTGCGCTGGTGGCCGGTGATGTCGTCGGTTTCACGCAGAACGGGGTGGTGCTCCGCGACGGTACCGAGCTGGCTGCGGATCTCGTCGTGCTGGCGACCGGCTACCTGAACATGCGTGAAGGCATCCGGGAACTGCTCGGCGACGAGGTCGCGGACCGGTGCAAGCCGATCTGGGGGCTGGACGAGGAACGCGGCGAGATCGGCTCGCTGTGGAGTGACTCCGGGTATCCGGGACTGTGGACCCACGGCGGGAACATGGCGATGTCGCGTACCTATTCGAAGTACCTGGCGTTGCGGCTCGCCGCGGAAGAGTTCGGCCTGTCCAGCAGCTGAGACGGAACAGCGGGGCGCTCCTTCGCTTCGGCGAAGAGCGCCCCGCTGGCGTCAATTGGGTGACTCTCATGCTCCAGGTGTGGAGTGGCGATCTGAGGTGGTCCGCTCCGCCATGCCCACCAGAACTGATCCACACGCGGCTGCGATCAGGATTCCTGCGACGACACAGGTGATCCGGTAACTCCCTGTGAGATCGCGGAGAAGCCCGAAAGCGAACGGTCCTATTGAAGCCAATAGCGATATCAGCATCATCGCTGCCCCGAACAATTCGGAGAACGACTCGCGACCGAAGGCCCGCAGCACGAAGTAGGCCGGGAAGTCGCCCGTTGATCCAAGGCTGACACCGATCAGCGCCGCGGCCCCGACGACGAGAGCAATCGGTGTTCCCTCGCTGGCGGCTGCCAGGACGAGGCTTGCCACAGCGGTGCCGGAGAACAGGATCGCAGGAACGAGGAACGGCCACACACGGTCCACGAGAACGCCCGCAGCGATTCCGCCGATTGCAATGAACAGCAGGAACATTCCCGTCACAATGGTGGCCTGCTCAACAGGAAGTCCGCCCTGGAGCAACAGGGGCTGAAGATTCGGAATGAACCCGGCGACAACAACGGACCCCGTCGCAAGGGGAGCCACGAGCAACCAGAACCTCGCGGTTCGAAGCTCCGGCGGCCTACCGCCGGATCGTTTCGGCTCGTTCTGCGGAGGCTTGATCAATTCGCTCACGGAGGAGAAGGACGGTGGCGGGTAAAGCAACGAGGAGGAGAAAGCCTGCCAACACAAGGAATCCGCTCTTTCACCCGTGCGTGTAGATCGCCCAGGTCGTTATCGGTGTGGCGACCGCGGCGACGATCGACGCTCCCGCACTCAGGGTCAACCCGAATGCGATACCACTGCTCCTGCCGAACCAAGTAAGGGTTCTTCGGCGTCACTGGTGATGGCACTCCGGCAGTGAAGGGGTGCTTGCTGCGTACGCAGTGAGTGGATCGTTGACGAATCGAGCAGGCCAATTGCCTGCTCTCCGACCACTGCGGGCGGCTCGTGGACCCGTGTCGCCGTGCTTCGTCAGTCTCTGCGGGTTCAGAGCTACCGCAGCTGGACTTGGCGGTCCAAAGTTGGGGTTCCTCGGTCACTGAGGGAGCAAAGTAGTCCGATCGCTCCCGCGATCGCGAGCGCCACGGACGCGGACATCCCGCAGGCCGATGTGAGGGCGACCGCGAGCAAGCTGAGGCTGACGGTTTCGATCACGCCGATGGCCAGTCGAGGAAGTCAACGAGACAATCTCCTCAACCAGGGCGTCCACGTGCGGCGAGCGTCTAGTCGCGGGCGGGGCGATCCGGCGTACCAGCCCTAGATGGTCCGCGGTAGTGGGATATGCCCTTCGGACCAGAGATGGTGGCTGATCCGGGTGGTTTCGCCGGCGAGGTCGTCTCGAATGCGTGTCATGCTCGGTCACATCTCGACGTCGACGCGGCGAATCGTGTGGGCATTGCGCATGCGGCGTCAGCGAGGATGAACGCATCGAGGGTGTGCAGGATCGCGTGACGACCGGCTGGGTGCCGATCGCCTGGGGTTGAAGGCCGATCACCTGTACGCGGCACTGCACCACCAAGGTTCTGGCCCGCAGGGGTGTCTCCTCGTTCGGTAGCTCCTTGGTCGAGCGGGCGGGGCAGCAGCGGAGTCCAGCCGAGGGCGCGATGCTTGCCTTCCCACGTCGATTTCGCGAAAGTAGGCGGCGAGACTCGACCAATCCCGCCACAGGGCTCGAGTATCGTTGGTCTGAGGTTGACAGCCAGGGCCTTTCGGGTCTGGAAGGCGAAAAGCAGTTCTCCGCTGACGTGGGTGTCAGCGGAGAACAGCCTGTTCATGTTGTTCGGCAGCAGTCCGACCGCGTTGGGCGGAGCAGCTGCTGGTGAGCGGTTCGCAGCCTGCCAATGATTATGCCGACCAGCGCCTCGCCCATTTTGACGGAAGTGGACATCAGACCGCGCTGGTAATTGCCCCATCGACGACGAGGGTTGTCCCGGAGACGTAGCTGGCCTCGTCGCTGAGCAGCCAGACCGCAGTGGCGGCAATCTCGTCCGGGTTCGCGAAGCGTCCGAGAGGGACGCGTGCCTCGAGTGCCTTTCGCCGCTCAGCGCCGCCCCCGTCGAAGTTGAGGTCGTTGCGGAGCAGTTCGGTATCGACGAACCCCGGGCACACGGCGTTGACTCGGATTCCCTGGGCGCCGTATTCGGCTGCGGCACTCTTCGTCAGTCCGACGATGCCGTGCTTGGCCGCGGTGTATGGCGACGCCGCAACGCCGCCGTTCACCCCGGCGAGTGAGGACGTCATCACGATCGCGCCGCCATCGCCCTGCGAAACGAATTGACGCAGGATCGCGCGAAGTCCGAGGAAGTTCCCTCTCAGGGAAATGTCCATCACTCGGTCGTAGTCGTCGAGTTGGATGTCGCCTGTGAATCCCGGGTTGTTTCCAACACCCACATTGAAGTGAGCCAAGTCGATTCGCCCGAATCGCTCGAGTGCTGCTTGAACGTAGCTTTCGACGCCGTCGGGCGTGGCTGCGTCGACGCCGAGCGCGATTCCCTCGCCCGGCAGATCGGCGACGATCTTCTCTGCCGCATCGCCGTTGATGTCCACGACGACCACCATCGCGCCTTCACGGCTCAATCGCTTCGCCGTCGCGCCGCCGATCCCCGCGCCGGCTGCGGTGACAATTGCGACCTTGGAGTTGAGGCTGGATAGCATTCTGTCGTCCTCTTTCGTTTGTAGTGGAGTTGCGCTGGGTTGGACCGCCTGCCGCGAGAGATCCTCCTAGTGCGGCCCGGACTTCTGGCCTGGGTCTTGGATCTGTCGGGTGAGCGGTGGGAGTCAGTTGGTTCGCCAGAGTTCCTGATACTGATTACGCATGCCTTCGACGAACGGGAACCGTTCGGTCCGGCTGACGATGTCGTCCGAGAGCAGGATCCAGTTCGGTACGGAGACGTGTTCGAGTTGAGGTACGCCAGCGAACTCTCTCGCGAGGGCGTCGATCATTGCGTAGAAGTACCCGTAGCTGTCGAACGAGACGGCTGCGTCTACATCGCCTTTCGCGACCATGTCCATGACAGCGGGGTCTGAGCTCGGTGTGATGAGCTTCTTGTCCTGAATACCGACGGATCTTAGGGATGCAGGAAGGCCGGGCACCAGTCCACCAGCGGTCAGGAGGACGTACTCCGTGTCCGGGTGAGAACGGAGGTAGGACACGATCCTGTCCGGCGCATCCCGACCTATTGCGGCTACGGGGATGTCGACCGTCTCAGAGGTGCAGGTCGGGCACTTTGCTTCCATCGTGTCCTGGAATGTCTGAGTGATCGGACCGATGATCGGCACGCCGGGAACATTGAATACGACTGCATTTGCCTGCCCTTCGCTTTCCGCAATGACATATGCAGCAGCGATCTCGCCGTATGACTGTGCAGATGCGCGGTCACCCGCGATGAATGTGATGCCGTCGGTGGCCTCCTCCATCACGTTCAGTGCGGCGACGGGGACGCCGCGTCGTTCCGCCTCGCGAAGCTCGTTGTTGATTACGGAGCGCTCGACCGCGGCGTAGATGATGCCGTCGTAGTTCTGTCGAAAGATGCTCGCCCAGGCATTCTTTATGCTCTCCGGTGACCCGTCGGTTGAGATGCTGTCCACGGTCCAGTTGAATGACGCTGCAGCCTCCTTGACCACCGGGACGTACGAGGTGCAGGTGGCAAGACCGCAGTCGACGTACGCGATCCTCTTGCCTGTGGGGACGACGCCGTCGATGGGGGTCTCGATCGGGATCTGCGTGGGCCGTTCCAGTGCGGCTGTCGAAACTGTCTTCGCCCACTCGAGACCCGCGCCGAGAGGTGCGGAGTCGTTTTGATCGGCGGCGGAGCTGCCGCATGCGGAGAGCAGGGCCATCGTGGCCGCCGCCGCGCCTACTCGGATCGCTATTCGTCGAAGCGAAGGGTGCACCGTGTCTCCGATCTGAAGGTGAAGATGTGATGGTCCCGATCGGAAGCAGGTCTCGAACGGGTTCGATGGAACGTAGGAGCGATGCGCTCAGCGAGAAATGAGGTGATCTTGGGCTCCTGTTGCTGTCTACAAACTACGGTGAAGCGGAGGCCGCGCTCCTACTTCGCAGCGCCGCGAATCGGCATCACCCCTGCGTGTCGCCGTCGGCTCGATTACTTTGTGCGGACGGTTGCATCGGTGGTGATGAGCGCCACATCCTGGCGGGAGTTTGCGGCTCGGGCAGCTACAGGCAGCTCTCCAGTACCTGCCGTCGACCGATGGCTGAGCAGGCCAGTTCGCATTGTGGATAGACCCAATTGCGCTCGATGGGTGGGGGCCGCCGGTGTTCAGCAACTGTCAGCTTTGGCGAGTGAACAATCCGATAGGCGGTCGTGCATTCGCCGCGAAAGGAACTGGGGCAGAGGGTAGCCCTGGCCTGCCACCTGACTCCACAGTGCAAGATCCGCTGCTCAGATTTCGTGGTCTGACCAAGACCTTCGATGGCGTCACTGCCCTCGACGGAGTTGACCTCGACCTGAGGCACGGTGAGGTGCATGCATTGCTCGGGCAGAACGGGTCAGGCAAGTCGACTCTCATCAAAGTCCTCGCCGGCGTGCATGGTGCGGATGAGCCCACACGGGCCTGGTACGACGGCTGTCCGATGGACGTAAGCCATCCCTCTCGGACGAACCGGCCTAATCTGCACGTAGTGCATCAGGATCCAGGACTGGTTCTCGAACTCAGTACCGTGGACAATCTCGCCCTCGTTTCGGGCTTTCTGACCAAGGCTGGGGGACGGGTCGACTGGAAGGCGCTCAGGCTGAGAGCGAGAGAAGTGCTAGAACGCTTTGATCTGTATCTCGACGTCGACAAGCCCCTTGCAGAGGCAAGCCCGATCGAACGCGCTGTCGTGGCGATTGCCTTCGCTGTGTCCGGCTTCGGTGATGGTGCTTCTTTGCTGGTTCTCGACGAGCCGACCGCGGTTCTTCCGCACCATGAAGCAGAGCGACTTCTCCACGTGGTGCGCCGACTGCGAGATGAGGGCATCACGGTCCTTTACGTCTCACACCGCCTGGACGAAGTCTTCGCCATCGCGGACCGGCTCACAGTCCTACGCGACGGCTGCCTCGTGGCGACGAAGAATGTGACTGAACTGACGACAAGAACACTTGCCGAGCTCATGACTGGTTCGAAGGTGTCGGAATCGGTGCGTTACACCGGGCCGCCGCTGGAAACCCCTGTGGTTCTGTCGCTTGAGGGCCTGCGTACTACGCGACTGCACGACTTCGGTCTCGAATTGCGGCGCGGCGAGATTGTTGGATTGGCGGGGCTCCCAGGTTCCGGAGTGCAAGACGTGTTCGACGTACTCACCGGACGGATGCGTCCCCGCGGGGGACGCGTAAGACATGGCGACCAAAATGCGCCTTGGAAGACTGGACCGGCAATTGCGCGTCGGGTCCTCCCCATCGTTCCTTCCGATCGACTTCGGCTCGGGGTCCTCGACGGATTCGATGTCCGGGAGAACATGACCATTGCGGACATAGACAAGTTTGGACGGACCCGGCTGGACCGCGCAGGGGAACATGCCGCCTATTGGGATTGGACCGAGAAGCTTGAGATCAAGGCTCCTGCGCCAGATGCAGCGGTGTCGACACTGTCGGGTGGCAACCAGCAGAAGGTTGTCATAGGCCGGTGCCTGATGGCCGGTCCGGACGTTCTCCTGATGGCTGAGCCGACTGCGGGAGTGGACGTAGGTACGAGACAGGCGATCTTCGATCTACTTCGAGGCCTGTGCGAACAGGGCCTGACCATACTTGTCACTTCGACTGATTCAACAGACCTGGTGGCACTGTGCAATCGAGTTGTGGTGGTGACAAGTGGATACGTCGGCAGAGTGCTCGCTGGCGATGCGATCGACGAGACCAACCTACTTGCCTCGATGGAGGAAAATTTCGATGACAACTGACACCCGTACGCTTGCTGAGTCAAAGGGGAATGCACCGCACCCTCGCATCGACCGTGCCCCGTGGTGGCACTTGCTGTCCCCACGCCGAATCAGTGCCGTCTACTTGCTCGTCACGATCATCGTTCTGTTCACCCTCTGGGCCCCGTCCACTTTCCCTCATGTGGATACCGCGCGTCAGATTCTCAACGCAAACGCGATCATCGGACTGGCCGCCCTGGCACTGTGTGTTCCGTTGGCGACCAAGGTCTTTGACCTATCATTTGCATTCACCATGTCGTTGTCTGGTGTCGTCGCCGCGCATATGGTGGTGGGTGGTAAGCCCGTGTGGGCCGCAGTGCTTGTAGCGCTGCTTGTGGCTGCTGCGATCGGACTGGTGAACGCGTTTGTGGTGATTGTGCTCGGCGTTGAGTCATTGATTGCGACTTTGGGAACCGGGTCCCTCATCCAGGCGTTGATCATCGTCGTTACGAAAGAGGAGAGTATCCAAGGAACTCAACTGGGGGAAGGGTTTGCCGAGATCGGCCAGGGACAGTTGTTCGGCGTTACCCTCCCAGTAATCTACGTGCTGCTCGCTGCAATCGTTCTGTGGTATGTATTCGAGCACACCCCGCTCGGTCGCAAGCTTTATGCGACCGGTTTCAACGCGGAGGCCGCCCGTCTCGCGGGCGTGCCAACCACCCGCCTTCAGTTCTACTCGCTCATTGTCTCTGCAACGGTTGCGGGTTGGGCTGGCATCGTACTCGCTTCCATTTTGTCCTCCGGTTCGCCGACCGCGGGGACTCCCTATCTTCTTCCCGCTTTCGCTGCGGCCTTCCTCGGTGCGACCCAGCTGAAGATGGGTAGATTCAATGCATGGGGGACAGTGATTGCGGTGATTGCACTTGGCACCGGTACCACCGGCCTGGCGCTAGCGGCCGCGCCGCCGTGGTCGGCTGATGTCTTCACTGGAGTCGTCCTGATCACAGCCCTGGCTATGACCGCCGCCCACGAGAAGCGCCAGCGCAAGCACTAGACGATTCCGTCTGTGCACGTAGGGAGACCGGAACCTCTAGGACTCCGGTCTCTCTACATCCCCTTCTCACGCATGCGCAATGAACAGGATCTCCTCTCGCGAGTACTCGAGTCCCGGATGAGCTTCTGCTAGATGCTGCTGTACCCGCGCGACCAACCCATCTTCGTTGGCGGCTGTGACGCGCTGACCACAAGGGCAGTCCAGGATGGTTTTCACGATGTGCTCCTGACGGATCGATGAATGAGTGATGTAGTTGCCCGGGCGGCGTCGCGGTCTTTGACGCCGTTGGCCCCTGCGCATGGTTGGATTTCAGCCTCGGTAGACGCCAGGGGCAATGAACGTTCAACTGGGGGCACCTACAAGCTGCTCTCGACGTGGCAGTTCGCAATGTTCCACCTGGCTCGATGGACGAGAACGTGCAGCGCGCCGCCCATTCCATCCAGCACCCGAGGATATCGCTTGTCAGCTACCTCGAGCCTCTGAAGGCCGAAGCGGTGTCCACCCGCGCAAGCGGTGCTTCAGCGCCCGGGGATCGGTTGGAGCGCATGACAAAAAGTCGTAGCCATGTGATGTGTACAACTTTGATGGCGCGATTAGCTGCTCTTGCCTCCAGGGCCGAGATCGCCTTAGCGGCAACACAGGACGGGCGAGAGTCGCCGCAGTGAAAGTCCCTGCCGATGGCAGAGGAGAGGAGCATGAATGTCCGACGTGAGTATGTTCAAGGGTTCAGCTGTCTTCGTTACCGGCGGAGGATCGGGACTTGGACGCGCGTGTTCCATAGCCTTTGCAGCAGCGGGAGCATCGGTGAAGGTGGCAGACATTGACTCGGAGGGTGGAAAGGGCACTGTCGCTGAGATCGAGAACTTCGGCGGCGTTGCCTCCTTCGTCCGGTGTGACGTCAGCGATGAGAACGAGGTCGCCCAGGCGGTGAAGTCCTGCGTTACTGACTATGGCGGAGTCCAGGTTGCGGTCAACAGTGCTGGCATCGTCGATCCCGAGCCTGCGCCGATGGCTGAATCGGTAGTCGCAGGATTCGACAAAGTGATAGCGATCAACCTCCGAGGTGTGTACCTCAGCATGCGTTATGAACTGGCTGAGATGAGCAAGCAGGGCGCTGGTTCGATCGTCAACATCTCGTCGGACGCTGGACTCGTTGGGGTCTACGATATGGCGGGATACTCGGCATCGAAGCATGGCGTGCTCGGCCTGACGAAAGCTGCCGCGCTTGACTATGCCCAGAAGGGCATTCGCGTCAACGCAATCTGCCCCGGTGTCATTGAGACCCCGATCAACCAGGGACTGAGCCCCGAACTGATGCAACCCGTGATTGCCGGACACCCGATGGGGCGCATTGGCGTACCTAGCGAGATCGCCGATGCAGCACTGTGGCTCGCTTCACCAAAGGCGTCGTTCGCAACCGGCGTAGCGCTGCCGATCGACGGGGGATACGTCATCCGATGACGGACCGGCGGACTTGGACAAGTCTGAGCGTGAGGACACGGGATAGGGCAGGGTCGTCCCCGCCCTGCGTGATCCTCAGAACGGCCAATCCGGATCACCCTCGTCCCAGACGGATCGATATGACGCAAACAGTTGGTAGGTGGTCAGGTGAGCGGGGACGGTGTCGCTTGCCAGGGTGATGGGACCACCTCGTTGCCACGAGCATAGGACCACCCGAAGGGGCACTGTCACGTTGATTGAAACGGGTAGCGGTGCGGTCGTGGTGCTGCCATGCTCTCCATCCTTCACAGGTTCGAGAGCCTCCGACAGACCCGGGGCGATTCAGTGCCACGCAACTCGCGCTCGGTGGTGGGGGAGCTGATTCCCGGTGGGTTTGCGGGATGCCTCGACACGGCACTCAGACGGAGAGTTCGGCTCGCCTGGTCCGATAGGCCGGAAGGATGGGCGCGAGTTCGGAGGGGGATGCACCATGCAGAATGACCCCGTCCGCGCCGAGGTCGAACTGCGTCGCAATCGTCTGAGCACACCGTTCCGGCGATCCCGTGGCAGCGGGAGCCAGCCACTCCTCAGGAATCAGACCAGCGATGTGCTCGAGCTTCTCGATCGGAGTCGACGGATCATCGATGACGCTCAACCCACCTTCGTAGAAGCTCCGCACGACCGGGTCCTCACGGAAATGTTGCAAAACACGTGGATCCCACCTATTTGTCTTGACCATGAGATCTCCGTAACCCTGGAGGTAGGTCGCGAGGCGCCCCACTGTCTTGCGTAGGCGCACGTGCTCGGGCAGGTGGTCTCCGACGGTTGCAAGGCATGACCATACCTTCACCGATTCGGGGTCACGGCCAGCGCGTTCGGCGGCGCCCTTGATTGTTTGGACACACCGGTGGAGGGTCTCGTCGGTAAAGAAGGTATGCAGAACCACCTGGTCGAACACGCGGCCGGCGAGTGCAAGTGTGGCCGGTCCAAAGGCGACGATTCCGAGGGGGACGTCCTCGTTGAAGTCGGGGTCTAGCCGCAGAGCGGGGTACCGGCCGATCGGACCGTCATGGTCTACTACCGTTTCACCGCGGAAAAGCCGCCGCATCACCCGAGCGAAGTCTTCCATTTGTGCGGTGGTGATGGGCGGAAGTCCCACTGAGTTGTGGAGTGCTGTGATACCGCGGCCGATACCGAGGGTGAATCGTCCTTCGGTGAGGCGGTGCATTGTGGTCGCGTAGGAGGCGGTGATGATGGGGTGTCGGGTCGTGTGGTTGGTGGCCGCGGTGGCGATCGAAATCGAGGTACTTACCGCGCCCACTGCTCCGGAAATTGTCGCCGCTTCTTTGGTGTTCCAGCGTTCGGAAATGAAGCAGTGCCCGAGACCGAGCTGCTCCGCGTGCTTAATCTCGTCGAGGGCTATGCGCGGGTACTTCGCCTGTCCAGCAAGCGTATAGAAGCCTAGTTCATCGAAATTGTTGGTCATTCGTGCTCCGATGTTGATAGCGATCGGCCCGAGGTCGGGTGCGGGTTTTTCGTGGTTCGAGAGTCCGGGGCCAGATGTTCGCCTTGGCGTGTTGTTGAGCGTCGCAGCTGGCCGATGGTCGCGACGCGAGTGCGAGGCCTTATCGTCACCTCGGGATGGCGAAAGTGTCCTCGACGTTGCGGTCGTGGACATTTGCCCAGTTGTAGTTTCCGCTCTGGTTGGCGCCACCGTTACTTTCGTCGAGGCTTTCCTGGATCGCGATCTGGGCGTTCTCCGGCAACGTATGCATGATGTGCCGCACCCGCTCCTGACGACGAGCCACCGCCTGCCGGAACGGCATCCCCGGCGTCGCCTTCATCTGCGGAACGATCCCCTCCACATCATCGACACCACCGGCATGATGCCCGGCATCGACCATCGCCTGCTCCTGCGCCATCTGCGCCTCGTCCTTCTCCTCGGACATCCCGATCGGACCGATCATCGTGCCGTTCAGGAACTGCTTGACCACGGGCTCCTCACTGGTGAGCAGCACCTCCCGCGGACCGAACATCACCAGATGCCGACGGAACAACATGCCGATGTTGTCCGGCACCGTGCGCGCCAGATTGATGTTGTGCGAGACGATCAGAATCGTCGCGTCGATCTCCGCATTGATGTCGATCAGCGTCTGCGAAATGTAGGTGGTACGCACCGGATCCAGACCCGAGTCCGGCTCGTCCACCAGAATGATCTGCGGATCCAACACCAGAGCCCGCGCCAAACCGGCACGCTTGCGCATACCACCGGAGATCTCACCCGGAAGCTTGTCCTCGGCCCCGAGCAGACCGACCAGCTCCATCTTCTCCATCACGATCTTGCGGATCTCGGACTCGGACTTCTTGGTGTGCTCGCGCAACGGGAACGCCACGTTGTCGAACAGGTTCATCGACCCGAACAACGCACCGTCCTGGAACAGCACCCCGAACAGCTTCCGGATCTCGTACAGCTCCTTCGAGGAGCACTCCAGAATGTTGGTGCCGTCGATCACGATCGACCCCTGCTCCGGACGGAGCAGACCGATCAGCGATTTCAGGAACACCGACTTACCCGTGCCCGACGGCCCGAGCAACGCACTGACCTCACCGGCGGGAAGGGTCAGCGTGACGTCCTGCCAGATCCTCTGCGAGCCGAAGGACTTGGTCAGTCCCTCGACGGATACCTCGACACCCACGACAACCTCCGACGACGTCCCACACCGGCCAATGCTGAGCGGCAAGTAGACACCAATTTCTAATTCTGCGTCAATAGTGGTGGGGGTACCGTGTGAATCGCGTCGAGCCCTCGAGCATGTCGTGAATCCAGAACCGGACGTTGCAGAAGTCGATGTCAGAGGCTGTGTCGAGCTTCCGCGGGCAAGTTGAGGTCCGCTTCGAGAATTTATGTTGAAATAAAAACTAGGGTGACAGGCCTTGCGTAAGTCGACTTATCTATGACAGGCTTCACACCGCGCGGCCATCGGAGATGTGCGACACGTGGAGGTGATGGATCCGTGCAGGCAAACAGTGCCGACGCGTCGAGGGAGTGCCCAGCAGCAAGCCGTCGGCGGCAGCCGGTGGAATATCTACGCCTGCAATAGAACTCCGCGAAACAGTTCGATATGCGGTCTGCTTGGCCAAGTCGAAGCCAGGCGGAAGATAGAAGGCATCGAGAGTTCACCGACACCGCAGCGCGAATTCTGGCTCCGGCCGGATCGCAGCGAAATAGATTCGCGCCGAGACAAACCGGCGCATTCCGCGGATTCTTGCCGCCACACACCTAAATGGAGGATCCTTTCGTGCGTGTCGACACCGTCAAACCGCTCCGGCTGATAGGCGACTTCTTCGCCCTGGCATCCGACACAGCGCGCGGACTGTTCGTCCTACCCTTTCAATGGCGCGAATTCGTGGATCAAAGTTGGTTCATCGTGCGGGTATCGCTGGTCCCGACCTTTCTGGTCGCACTTCCTCTCACTGCGCTGGTCAGCTTCACACTCAATATCTTGACCAACGAGTTCGGCGCTTCGGACACCAGCGGCGCAGGTGCCACACTGGGTGCGGTCACCCAGGTGGGTCCGATCGTGACCGTCCTAATCGTCGCCGGTGCTGGCGCCACCGCGATCTGCGCCGACCTCGGCTCACGAACCATCCGAGAAGAGATCGACGCGATGGAGGTATTGGGAATCGACCCAGTGCACCGACTCATCGTTCCCCGCGTACTGGCGTCGACGACCGTCGCCCTGTTGCTCAATGCGCTGGTGTGCGCAATCGGAATCATCGGCGGATTCTTCTTCTCGGTGTTCCTCCAAAACGTGACACCGGGGGCGTTCGTCGCCGGCATTCCACTCCTTACCGGGTTGCCGGAACTACTCATCTCGGAAATCAAAGCCGGCGCCTTCGGCCTGATCGCCGCACTGGTTGCCTGCTACCGAGGCCTCTCGGTCAAGGGCGGTCCCAAAAGCGTGGGCCAGGCGGTCAATGAGACAGTTGTGTACTCATTCATGGCGTTGTTCGTGGTCAACGTGGTCCTCACCGCAATCGGAGTGAAGGCGACTGCAGGATGACATCGACAACTCGTCCCATCCGAACAAAGATCCCGGCGCACGTCCAGGTCGTCAGGAAGGCCCGATCGACAAAGGCGGCATTCGACGAAATCGGCGCTCAGGCAGTGTTCTATCGCAACACCATCGCGGAGATCCCGATCGCGCTGAAACTGTACCGGCGCGAAACGCTACGTCTGCTGGCTGAAGTCTCCATGGGCTCGGGGGCACTCGCCGTCATCGGCGGCACTGTCGTGATCGTCGGCTTCCTCACCCTGTCCGCCGGCGCGACCGTCGCGGTCCAGGGATACAGCACTCTCGGCGACATCGGGGTCGAAGCCCTGACCGGGTTCTTCGCCGCCTTCGTCAACGTGCGGATCGCAGCGCCAGTCGTCGCCGGCATCGGCCTCGCCGCCACCATCGGAGCAGGCGCAACCGCCCAGATCGGTGCTATGCGTATCTCGGAGGAGATCGATGCCCTCGAAGTTATCGGCGTGCGCTCCGTTCCCTACCTCGCCTCCACACGCGTCGTAGCGGGAATGATCGCCATCGTCCCGCTGTACTCAGTGGCCGTCCTGGCATCCTTCCTGGCCAGTCGTACCGCGACAGTGGTCATCTACGGGCAATCCGCCGGCGTCTACGACCACTACTTCGCGACATTTCTCGTCCCGTCCGACCTGCTCTGGTCCTTTCTCCAGGCCACCCTGATGGCGCTAGTCGTCATGCTGATCCACACCTACTTCGGTTACACCGCCTCCGGCGGTCCCGCCGGTGTCGGTGAAGCGGTGGGGCGGGCAGTGCGCGCATCACTCGCCGCTGTGGTGATGGTGACCTTGATGGTCTCCCTTGCCGTCTACGGCACCTCCGGAAACTTCAACTTCGCGGGATGAACATGTTCGCACGACGCACGGGGCGACAGACCCCCCACTTCACCACGGCGGCGACGGTTCTGGTCCTCGGCCTCGCGACGCTCGCTGTACTCGCCATCGCACAATTTCGCGGGACATTCGACGATTACACCCGTGTCGCGCTCGTTGCCCCGCGGTCCGGCCTCATCCTCGAGCCCGGTGCCAAAGTCAAGATGCTCGACGTCGCCGTCGGTCGCGTAGCCGAAGTCGAGGAACGTGATGGCTACGCATACGTCAACCTGGACCTGGACCCGACACAAGCGCGCGGCATTCCCGCCAATGTCAGCGCCACGATCGAGTCGAACACAATGTTCGGTGCCAAGTTCGTCAGTCTCATCCAGCCCGATCGGCCGTCCGAAACGCAGCTCACCAGTGGCGTTACGATCGACGGACGGCAGATCACGCCTGAACTCAACACCGTCTTCGAGGAACTCACCACCGTTCTGAAAGCGATCGCACCCGATCGGCTCAATGCCACGCTCACCGCTATCGCGGAGACCCTGCGTGGTCGGGGAGAGCAGTTCGGTGATGCGCTGGTCAACACCGACGCGTATCTCACAGGTCTTCGGCCGAGCCTCGAAAATCTTCAGCGTGACCTCGTCGCCACTGCGGACGTCTCGCAGGTGTACGCCGATGCAGTTCCGGGCGTGTTGTCGAGCCTTGGTTCGCTGACCACAACGGGCCTATCGGTCGTCGACAAACAGCGGGAACTCGACGCGCTCCTGCTCCAAGCGATCGGCTTCGGTGACAGCGGTCATGCCTTGCTCGAAAGCAACGAGAATGCGGTAACCACGCTCGTGCGGCGGTTGCAGCCGACCAGTGCGCTGCTGGCGCAGTATTCGTCCGGATTTGCGTGCTTCTTCCAAGGACTCGACGGTGCCCGGCAATCACTCGAGACGGTGATCGGCGGAACCGTACCCGGCGTCAACGTCAGTGCCACCGTCCTGCCGGGCGAGATGCCCTACCTCTATCCACGTGATCTACCGAAGACAGCGGCGTCAGGCGGTCCGAGATGCGATGAGAATCCCGTGCTTTCGCCCACTGACGTGCCTTCCCACTACCTTGTCACCGATACCGGCACCAACCCCTACGCACCAAACGATCGGCCCGCCGGGGTCAACATCCTCGACTTCATGCTGTACGGAATTCCGGGAGGCCTGCGATGACCCGCGTCCTGTCGAAGTACCTTGTCTTCGTCGTCTCGATGCTGCTCGTGCTGAGCCTCCTGATCCTGGTCCTCGGCAAAATCCAACTCGAATCACAACAGCGATATGCTGCCGAGTTCGACGTCGTCTCCGGATTGAAGTCCGGCGAGGTCGTTCGGTTCGCCGGCGTCGACGTCGGCCGCGTTCGATCGGTTGAAGTCGACGGCCGCGCCGCCCACATCGAGTTCGACGTCAACTCCGTCGTCCGGCTTACCGACGACGTCACACTGCAGGTGCGATACGAAAATCTGCTCGGCGACCGGTACCTGGAAGTGACCAACGGTGAGCACAACGCAACACCGCTCCCGGCAGGCGCCACGATCGCCGCAACAAATACGGCACCGGCGCTCGATCTGGATGCACTACTCGGGGGCCTCGCACCATTGAGCAGATCGCTCCAGTCAGAGCAGGTCAACAGACTGTCCGGCGAACTGCTGTCAGTTCTTCAGGGCCAGGGCGGAACCATCACCGGCATCCTGCAGCAGATCGCTGTCTTGACCAGCAGTCTCGCCGACCGCGATGCGTTGATCGGTTCGACGGTCACCAACCTGAACGCGGTTCTGGCCACGGTTTCCGACGACAGCGAACGATTCTCCGCCGTGCTCGATCAACTACAGCACTTGACCACCGGACTGGCCGAGCAGAGGATCCCGATCACCGACGCACTCGAACACATCGATCAAGGTGCAGCGACCGTTGCCGATCTCCTAACCGATGACCGGCCGACAATACAGAACGACATCACACAATTGAACAGAACGGCAACGGTTCTCGACGACGGCAGCGCCCAGATCCAAGCTGTGCTCTCGCAACTCCCGGAAGCGTACCAACGTCTGAGCCGTCTCGGCGCATACGGCAGCTTCTTCAACTTTTACCTCTGTGCCGTCACCGTCAAGGTCGACGGTCCCGGGGGAGAGCCCATCATCACCAAGCTCGTGCAACAGAAAACAGGCAGGTGTGTGACACCGCAATGAGACGATTCGAATACCGCAATGCCGCTCGCAGCGGAGTCATCGGCATCGCCGTGTCAGCAGCGCTGGTGCTCACTGCCATGAACTTCGACTCCATTCCCCTCATCTCCTCCGGCCGTGAGGTGCGAGCGATCTTCGCGGACGCAGGGGGGCTCAAGACCGGAAACTCTGTCGAATTCGCCGGAGTCACCGTCGGGAAGGTCCGCAACATCGAACTTCGGGGCACGGACGTGGCGGTGTCGATGACCGTGGACGACGACCTCGACCTCGGGGACCGACCGGAAGCAGCGATCAAGACGCGCTCGGTGTTGGGCGGCAAGGGCGTCGTACTCACCGCCCGCGGAGAGGGCACCTTCCCCGGAAATGCCACCATCCCCTTGGAACGGACACGAACCGCCTACAACCTCACCACCGAACTCGGCGACGTCACCGACGCCGTCGAGGGAATCGACACGACCCAACTCGTCGATTCCCTCCATGCCGCCTCCGGCGTGCTCGATCAGACCTCTCCCGAACTGCACACAGCGCTCGACGGGGTCGAACGGCTCTCGCGCAGCGTGGGCTCCCGTGACGCCCTCCTGCAAGAACTCTTCGCGAACGGATCCACCGTGTCCGGCGTGCTCGCCGACAGGAGCAATCAGATCAACACCCTGCTGATCGACGGAAACTCACTGCTTGCCGAGATCGATGCCCGGCGCTCGACGATCGCCACCCTCATCGACAACGTTTACGCGGTCGCCCAACAAGTGAGCGGTCTTGTCGCCGACAACCGCGAACAACTCGCCTCAACGCTAGAACGCCTCAACCGTGTTCTAGACCTCCTGCGCGACAATCAACAAACGCTCGGGGCCGCGCTTCCCGGCGCCAACCAGTACATCAGTACCCTGGGCGAGGCTGTCGCAAGCGGCCCCTTCTTCAACGCATATGTCGCCAATCTCGTCCCCGGGCAATACATACAGCCCTTTATCGACGCAGGACTCGGCGACGGCCGGGTCCCACCCCCACAGACGGTCACCGACGATGGGGGAGAACGATGACGACGAGTCGACGCGTACGTCGAATCACGGCCGTCGTCACGGCACTTGCTCTACTGGCCGCTGCGACGTACCTTCTCGTCCCGCGGCTGACCCAACGTCACATCACGGCGTACTTTCCCGCCGCGACCGGACTCTACGAGGGAGACGAGGTCCGAATACTGGGAGTCGCCGTCGGCACCATCGACAGAGTCGACCCCGAAGGAACCCACGTCGCGGTCCAGATTTCGGTCGACCGGACCTGGAAACTGCCCGCAAATGTGCAGGCAGTCATGATGTCACCCACGCTCGTCACAGCGCGGTTCGTACAGCTCACCCCGGCCTACCAGGACGGCGACGAAGAACTGAGCGACGACGCAGTGATCCCGGAAGATCGGACGGCTGTGCCCGTCGAATGGGACAAGATCAAAGAACAATTGACCCGGCTGACCAGCGAGCTCGGCCCCGACGGACCAAAGGCCTCGACTGATGCCGACCCGCATGGCGCTCTCGGCGAATTCGTCTCCACCGCCGCCGACAACCTGCGCGGCAACGGCAGCCAATTGAACGAGACACTTCACCAACTATCCGAAGCGATGACCACACTCTCCGATGGACGAGCCAACCTGTTCACCATTGTCCGCGATCTCCGAACCTTGGTCGACGCGCTGGCAGGCAGCCACGAGCAGATAGTGACCTTCCAGAACCACCTCGCATCGGTGACGCAACTGTTCGCGGAGAGCTCGACCTCGCTCGGGCAGGCAGTCTCCGACCTCGACACCGCAGTCGGGGACATCCAGCAATTCGTCCACGACAACCACGATGGCATCACCCGAGCCGTCGACGGGCTCGGCGCGGCAACCCAGGTTCTGGTCGACCAACGCCAGGATGTCGAGCAGGTGCTCCACGTCGCACCGCACGCGCTCGTCGACTTTTACAACATCTACCAACCGGCGCAGAACTCCCTCACCGGTGCCCCCGCACTGACCAACTTCGCGAACCCGATTCAATTCATCTGCTCCGCCATCGCGGCAGCCGGCGAGGAGAATGCTCAACAAGCCACAGGGCTGTGCACGCAATATCTGGGGCCGCTATTGAACACCCTCAAGTTCAACTACCTCCCGGCCGGTGCCGTCGTCGGCAACTCCATCGGCGCCACACCAGACCAAATCGACTACAGCGAACCAGACTTGGCGCGTTCCGCCCCGACCACCACCTCGGGCGACACTCAACTACGCATCGCAGCCCCGGCCGGCTCGCCCGCCGCCGGGGGCCTGCAAGGGCTACTCCTGCCCACATCGCCGGCAGCTCGAGGAGGCACCCGATGAGCACACGATCCCAGACCAGACGTGCCGCCACGATGGTTCTGTGCGGTCTCGTGATTGCCGGCACAACAGCGGGATGCGCCTGGAATGGGCTGAATTCCCTACCCCTGCCCGGAACCGTCGGCACCGGTGACGACGCGTGGACCGTGCAGATAGAGATGCCCGACGTCACCACCCTGACCGGTAACGCTCGGGTCCGGGTCGCGGACGTCAACGTCGGCACCGTCCGAGACATTGCCGTCGAAGACGATCACGCACTCGTGACGGTAACGCTCGAACCCGGCGTCGATCTGCCCGCGAACACGACGGCAAAGATCGGTCAGACCAGCCTCCTCGGGTCCGCGCACCTCGAACTGAATCCGCCCCTCACCGAGCCCGCACACGGGCGGCTGCAGGACGGAGACCGCATTCCGCTCACACGATCAACCGAGTACCCCACCACCGAACAGACGCTGTCCACACTGTCTTTCGTGCTCACCGGCGGCGGAATTGGCAAGATCGAAGAAATCAACAACGAACTGGGTAACGCGCTGGAGGGACGTGAAGACGCCATCCGCAACCTACTCGGCAACGTGCAGAGTTTCCTGGACCGTCTCAACACCCAGCGCGACGACATCATCCGAGCCCTCGAAGGCCTAGACCGGTTCACGCAACGCATTGCCGACGACCGGAACACCCTCGACGCTGCGGTCCGCACGCTCGACCCCACCCTCCGCGTCGTCAACGACCAGCGCGACGACCTGACGACGGCACTCGAATCCTTGGGTCGCCTGTCGGACGTCGCCAACCGGGTCATCACGAGCAACCGCGACGAACTCGATGCCAACCTCCGCGACCTGCAACCGGTCCTTCAAGGGCTCGCCGACGCGGGCCCGGCGCTCCCCAACTCGCTCAGCTTGGCGGCAACCTTCCCCTTTCCTCTCAACACGTACCGGAACGCCACCCAGGGCGACTACGCGAACCTTTTCCTCAACCTCGACCTCACCACGCAGCGACTGGACAAGGGGCTGCTGACAGGCACACCCGCCGCCGGGCAGCTGGCGTCACTCGGAGGACTGATCGGGCAACTACCCCCCATCCCACCGATCCGTGAC
>Ga0247825_10000476_pt1 | contig 25345 bp, 18 predicted proteins | sample 13C_Vanillin_Day_FD_194413 | JGI IMG/M metagenome (GOLD analysis project Ga0247825, IMG submission 194413) | Soil microbial communities from agricultural site in Penn Yan, New York, United States - 13C_Vanillin_Day48 | ecosystem: Environmental > Terrestrial > Soil > Agricultural land | place... | reverse complement strand
CGCTCAATCCGGGCATCGACAGGTCGGCGATGATGAGATCAGGCTGGAGGTCAACTGCAGCTTCGACGAGGCTCGTGCCGTCGAGCACAGTGCCTACCATCTGGCAGTGGTCCGCGAGCAGCCGGTTCAACCCCTCGGCCACCATCATGTGGTCATCGGCGAGCAGCGTGCGCGGCGACGCAGTCATTGTCATCGTCCCAGAGAAGTCACTCGTCATTAACGTCGAGCCTCATTATTTCGAACATACGACAGCGGCCGCCATTTACTATGCACGGTTTCGGCACGACTTTTCTCGGAATGTTGGCACCAGCAGGGCGCCCCCGCTGGCGCGCAGGCGGCGGCCGCACTCCAAGGTCGCGACGGCCGACTCCGGCCGCTCGTGGTTGGCGCCGGCAACGGGCAGCCCCTAGCGTGACCGCGCGCCAAGCGACATCCTCGACCGTAAGAGGATCTCGTCGAGGATGACCTGCGGGTCTTCGCGAAGAACCATGCGCATACCCTGCAGGATGAGGAATTCGCGCGATGAGATGAAGCCGTCCAGCGCCTCGCGGCTGTCCCATTCGGACACCAGCGTCAACAACTGGCTGTCGCCGGCGTCCGCCATCAGGCGGCACGTCAGGCAACCGGGCCAGGTGTGCATCCGACGGATGAACCCGTCGATGGCGCTCAGTGCCTCCGATCGCTTGTCATCCTTTACCCGCAGGTTGACAGTGGCTACGTGCATCGCAGGAGGCTTCCCCGACCTCCGGCCCTCAGCTCGCCGCGACATCTCGCGGCTTCGTTCTCCCCAAAACGCAGCGTTCGTGGGTGCTTCAGGCATTGAGCATTCTGTTCGAGCACATCGTGGCCCCGATTGGTCGCGCGACGCGCAACGCTCTCGTACAGGTAACGCAACCGCCGTGCCTGTCTGGGCCGTGCGATAGACGCGGATTTTACGCCGCGCCCGTTCCCCCTCGCGGGTTTGGCCGCGGCGAACCGCAGAATCCCGGACATGCGAGCCCGTAGGCTCGTGCGGTAGGATCGCTTTCGCGAAACACGGCGCTGTAAATCACCACTCCAGCCATGGCCGCAGACAACATGCACCGCGTCGCAGATCTTGGCTCGCGAGTCCGAGAACTGACCCTCTTTCACGACGTGACTCGCATCCTGCAACGCGACGATCTCGTGTCCGCGGGCGACTGTCTGGGAGATATCGCCAGGGCCATCGAACGCTCGTGGCCCCCGCGAGGCCCGATCGCCGTGCGCGCCCGGCTCGGAACATTCGAGGTCACGACTTCCAGTTTCGAAAATCTCGCGCCGCCGTACCGCACCCAGTTCACCCTGGCCGACGGGCGCGCCGGTTCCATCGACGTCGCTTACCTCGAGGATCACGGGCCGGCAGACGACACCCAGACGTGTCAAGCGCTCCTCGAAGACGTCACGGAGATGTTCAAGATCGCCGCCGATCGTCGCCTGGTCATGGACGCCCTGCGCCAAAGCGAGCAGCGGTATCGCAGCGTCGTCGAGAATCAGAGCGATCTTGTCTGCCGGTACCTGCCGGACACGACGCTGACGTTCGTGAACGAGGCGTACTGCCGCTTCTTCGGACGGCGGCGAGAGGACCTGATCGGCAGGCGATTCATCGAGTTGATCCCGGAGGCCGAGCGGCCGGTCGCGCTGAAACATGTCGCAGCGATTCTCACTGGTGGAGAGCCCCAGGGCGACGAGCACAGCGTCGTCCTGCCTGACGGCGGGCTCGGCCGTCAGCAGTGGATCGACTACGTGATCGAGTCGCCCGACGGAAGCCAGGAACTTCAGGCCATCGGGCGCGACATCACTGACCGCTGGCGGGCCGAAGAAGCGCTTCGTCTGAACGAGATGAACCTGCGAGAGGCCTACGAGCGAATCCGCTCACTGGCACACCGGCTGATGCTGGCTCAGGAAGCGGAACGGACGGAGATCGCCCGCGACCTCCACGACGACATCAGCCAGCAGTTGGCTGCGCTTGGCATTGGACTCAGCCTGCTCGAGGCACGCGTGAAAGAGCAGGATGGACTGCACAACGAGGTGGTCAGGCTGCGCCAGATGGCGATCGGACTGGCCGAGAAGATCCGGCGCGTGTCGCACTCACTCCATCCAGGTGTCCTCAAGCACGCGGGGTTGCACGCGGCCATTGCCTCCCACTGCGAAGCTGTGGACGCGCAGCATCCGTTCCAGGTCAGTTTCGAGGCTCGCGGGACCTTCAACGACCTGACGAGCGACGTCGCCTTGTGTCTGTACCGCGCGACCCAGCAGGCGCTGCGCAACGTGGCGATGCACGCGAACGCCACTCGTACCTGGGTCACCCTGGCGCGCGTGGGGAATCAAGTCGAGCTCGATATCACGGATAACGGGTGCGGCTTCGACACCTCACTCGCAGGCGCGCGCGGGCTCGGGCTCCTCAGCATCGAAGAGCGCGTGCATCTGACACACGGACAGTTCTCGGTATCGTCGCGCCTCGGTGGGGGAGCCCGCGTGTCGATCAGCGTACCGGTCGGTACGGTGGCGGGGCCTACACGCCCCGCCTGATCCCAAGTTTCCGCAGACGGCTTCGGAGTGTGCTCGGCTTGAGCCCGAGGAGCTCGGCAGCCCCGCGCCGCCCTTCGATCCGCCACAGCGTCGTAGTCAGCATACGCTGAATGTGGTTGCGCTCGATTTCTTCGAGCGTTGTCCCCACCGTCGCGGTCGGTGGCTTGGTGGCAGACAGCGAGAGGTCGTTCATCGAGATCACGCCGTCGGGCGACAGGATGAGCGCGCGCTGAATCACGTTTTCGAGCTCGCGGATGTTGCCGGGCCAGTCGTACTGCTGCAGCGCGCGCGCCACCGATTCGGAAATCGGCTTGATTACCTTCGGCATCGCCCGGGCAAACCGGTTCGCAAGATGCTGCGCCAGCAGAGGGATGTCTTCACGCCGCTCGCGCAACGACGGGAGCGTGATCGGGAAGACATTGAGCCGGTAGTAGAGATCGTCCCTGAAGCGGTTCTGCCGAACTTCCTCGGCAAGGTCGCGATTGGTGGCCGCGATGACGCGCACGTCGACGTCCACCGTCCGCGTGCTACCCAGTCGCTCGAGCTGCCCTTCCTGAAGGACACGCAGCAGCTTGGGCTGAAGCTCAATCGGCAGATCACCCACTTCGTCGAGGAACAACGTTCCGCGATGCGCAATCTCGAAGCGACCGGCCTGACTCGAGTGCGCGCCTGTGAACGCCCCGCGCTCGCGTCCAAACAGCTCGCTCTCGACCAGCGTCGGCGGCAGCGCCGCGCAGTTGAGCGCAACGAACTTCCCTGACGACCGCGCGCTGCGCCGATGGATCGCGCGCGCGACTAGTTCTTTACCAGTGCCGGTCTCGCCAAGCAGCAACACCGTCGCGTGCGTCGCCGCCACCTGATCGAGCCGGAAGACGACGTACCGCCATGCCGCGCTCTCGCCAACGAGCATGTCCTCTACCGGCGCGTTTCCTGGACGCTCGAACGATCCCTCACTACCATTCGCAAGACGACGAGCGGCTGCTTCCTGGTCCTGGATCGTTGGAGCCGGCGCCGGGAGAGAACGCCCATCATCGACGAGACCACGAACCGTATCGGCGACCGTGTTCAGAGGCTGAAGCGCATGCGCATCCAGTTGCGTCTGCGAGCGCTGGGAGTACAGCGCGATTGTGCCGCCGTCGTAGCGCTGGGGCCAGAGCGGCACAACGACCAGCGTCCGAATCCCGAGCGCCCAGAGGTGAAGGTGGTCGTCCGGAGAAAGGACGGTGCCGCTGCCATGCGGCGGGCCTGACACGACGACGATCTCGGAGTGACCGGTAGCCCCCTGCACGCGCGGTCGCGCGAGGAACTCGGACACGAGCCGACCGGACGTCAGCGCACTGCCGACGGCAACGCTCTTCGCCCGCTGGCCTGAAGGCACCACGAGGAGGCCACCTTCGAGCCCCAGTTCATCGACCAGCCGTGACAGCGCGTCGCGAAGCCGATCCTCGAGCGGTTCTGTCGAGCTCTGGCTCAGTCGCGCACAGACATCCTGTGCCGCCCGCTCAATATGAGGATGGCGATTCTCACGTCCTGGAAAAGCCGAGACTCCCATGACAGTACCCTCCGACGTGACCGCGACACGGCGCCTGGCGGAGGGATCGCCGGCCCGCGTTTGCGTTCATGCCTTGGCCTGGTGAAGTCTTGAACACTAAACACTTAGACCACTAACGGCAATTGGCCGATGGATCTACGTAGTTCTTCCGAGGAAAACGCCCGTGTAACGGGGCCTGCGATCAGCGCGTGATGGGAAGGAGCGCTGGAAGATGGATGTGGATGCTCGTGCCGGAGTGATCGCTTTCGATGTGCAGCCATCCCTGATAGTTGCGCACGATCATCGCGACGCTGGTGAGCCCAAGGCCGGCCGCCCCTTCCTTGGTGCTGAAGAACGGATCGAGCGCGCGCGTGCGCGCATCGCCAAACAACCCCTGGCCGGTGTCGGTGACCGTGACGCGAACGAAGCGCTGCGTGCGCGATGGCGTTCCGACCGGCCGATCGACTGACGCCGTGTGCACGAGGAAGTTGCCCCCATTCGGCATCGCGTCCTTGCTGTTGGCCGCGAGGTTCAGGAAAGCCCACTCGAGCTGCACGGCCTCGGCCTGCACGATCGCGTCGGTCGCCTCGAGCCGCAGCGCCAGGCGAACCTGCGGTCCGAGCACGCGCGCCAGCACGCCTTCGAGTTGCGCGACGAGCTCGTTGACGTCAACGACCGCTCGATCGAGACGCGACGGCTCACCAACCGCGATCAGCTCACGGCTGATGTGAAACGCGCTGTCTATCGCGCCTTCCAATTCGATAAAGTCCCGCTCGGTTGATTCGCCCGACGCGACTTGCTGCCTGAGGGAGTCAACGAGATTGGACATCAGCCTCAACAAAGCACGGAGGTCACTTCCCGACCGCACCGTCACGAGCGCACTCACACGTCTCATGCTAGGCGAGGCGGCTAGCCCGTCGTGTTGATCGGAATCAAATCGCGTACAAAGACTTTCCCGATCGGCGGCGAGCCCGAATGGGAAACGGTGCGCGATCTGCCTCAGGTCTACATCGTCGATTCGATTCGCTCGAACTGCGGCGGGTCAATGATCCGCACCATGTGACGATTGGGAAAGCAGACGACGCCACGGCGTTCCAGCGCCCGTGTCGCGCGACTCACGGATTCAAGCGAGAGGCCGAGGTAGCTGGCGATATCCGATCGAGTCATCGGCAGGTCGATGTCGCGCGAGGCCCCAGGCTCCCGCTGCAACTGTCGAAAGAACATCGCGAGCTTGCCGATCGCATCCTTGCGTCCGATAGCGATCGTCTGTCGCTGCGCCTCACGGAGCTCGTGCGTCAGCTTGCAGAGAAACTTGAACTGAAGTTCGCCGTCGCTCTTCAGCGTCTCGATGAGGACATTGACATCGAACCGATAGAGCAAAGCCTGAGTCACGGCTTGAGCCGTGCGAACGTACAGGCCGTTTTCGGCGAGGCCGAAGACGTCGGCCGGATACAAGAACGCGGTCACCCAGCGTTTGCCGCTGGGCATGTCCTTGAAGGCCTTGACGACGCCTTCAGCAATGATGAACACCGACCGTGCTGCGCTCTCCTCGCGATAGACCACTTCGCGCGGCTGGACGCGAATACGAGTCGCGATGGCGGCAAGCCGCATCCGCTGCTCGTCGGTAAGCAGCGGCGCGTCAGCGCGAATGGGCGGAAGGAATGGTGTCGCCTGTAATGCCGGCTCAATGTCGGAGGGGTCCATCGGCTTCCGGCGTTGCGGCTTCTCTGCTGACACGATGACTCTCCAGGACGGAACAGGCGGACGGCGGCGCTCACGACACGTCGTGGCCCGCCATTCCGTCTCTGACGACCCGCAACTCGTGACGGTGCTTATTTCGGGTTCTCAACGCTCGTGACCAACGCGCGCGTGAACGTGATGTCGATCCTGTCGCCTGCCTTGACACCCTCGATGTTCTTCTTGTCCTCGACCATCCGCGTGACGGTCCGGCCGTCCGCCGTCGTCACCGTGATCGAGGGAACTGCGGGATCCACGGCCTTCACTGTGACCGTCGCCTTGTCCTGGACCGCCACCGTCCCCGCCGGCAGTTTAGTCTTCGCACGCTCCAACGCGGCTTCGAAGCTGGCGCCGCCGCCCTTTTCACCCGGCTTGACGAGCTGCAACACGAGCGACTCGTAATAGGTGATGTTCACCTTCTGGCCAACCTTGAGCTCGTTGAACCGCTGCACCGTAGGGCCAACCGTGAATGTGTCTTCGTTCCCCTTGTCGTCGCGCAGCGTCAGCGCACGCGTGGTGGCGTCGATCGCCTGGATCGTCGCGCTGATCATCACCACATTGGCTTTCGTGACCGGGGCTTGAGCCACCGGCAGTGCAACTGCTGCCATCCAGAGCATCCCCACCAGCACAGTCGTCGTTCTTGCAATCATAGGCCCTCCTAAGGCGCGTACCCACTAATCCGCAAGCGGCGAAGCAAATGTGAGTCCCGCTCGCGATGCCCCAAATAATCGATATTCCGCGCATCTACCCGCGGCATCCCGTGGGCATGCCGGTGACCCTGCGACACATGAGGACTATGATAGGCGTCTGGTGTCTCCAGACTCTCGACCGCGCGTGCTCCTCGCAGACGATTACGCCGGTCTGCTGACGGCGTGGAAACGCCTGCTCGAGCCCTCGTACGACGTCGTCGGCTGCGTGCGAGACGGCCGGGCTCTTCTCGACGCCGCGAGCACACTCGCCCCGGACGTCGTCATCGCCGACCTGTCGATGCCTGAGGTGAATGGAATTGATGCGTGCCGCCACATCAAGCACGCCTCGCCTCAGACGAAGGTCATCCTGGTCACTGCTGGCGGCGATCAGTGGGTGGCACGAGCGGCCTTCCGCGCGGGGGCATCCGGCTTCGTGCTCAAACATTCGGCGGCGGATGATCTTCCGGTCGCGATTCATACCGCCCTCGCCGGGGATACCTACTGCACACCCGCAGTCGGCCTCGACGCCCTCGACGTGTGCTAAATCGTTCATCCCCATTGACTCATCAGGGTCGGGGATGGATGATGGCCCCGCATTCACTTGGGATGATGGCACTGACGAGGGGTCGGTTCACGCGACGCCTGCTCACCATCGTTACGCTGTGCGCGTGTCTGCTCGTCACGCTGCACGGGCAGAACCCGACCGACACGAGGTCCAAGCGTGTCCTCGCGTTGCACGTCGTCAGGCGCGACTCTCCTGGTTTCGACGACACCTTTCGATCGGTGCTCAGACAGGCGCTCGCCAATCGCCTCGACTATTACAGCGAGTACATCGATCTCAATCGACTCGGGGATCCGAAATACCAGACGGCGCTGAGCAGCTATCTCCGCTCACGTTATGTCGATGACGGGTTCGACCTCGTCATCGCGTCGGGACCTGCCGTCGTCGATTTTCTGAACCGAGACCCCTCTCTGTTTCGCGATGTGCCGCTCGTCTTCACCACGCGGCCGGACCTCACCGGTGGACCGCACTCGACCGGCATCGTCTCAGCGGTGGATCTGGCGAGCACGCTGTCCGCGGCGCTCGCCGCCCGGCCAAACACGAAGCATGTCTTCGTCATCAGCGGCGTTGCGCCGTTCGACCGGCTCTACGCCGACCTCTTCAGGGCCCAACGCGAGCCATTCGCCGCGCGTGTCACGTTTCACGACCTCGCCGGCCTGACGCTGCCGGAGCTCGAAACACGCGTCCGCACGTTGCCGACCGACTCGATCATCTTCTATGTGAGTGTCTCGGACGACGGCGCGGGCCATACGGTGATGCCGCTCGACGCGGTCGAGCCGATCGCCAGAGCCGCGAATGCCCCGGTCTTCAGCTGGCATGAGGACGCGCTCGGGCACGGCGTCGTCGGCGGCCGGCTGCATTCATCGGTCAAGGACGCGCAGGAGACGGCACTCATTGCGCTGCGCGTGTTGCGCGGAGAGAAGCCCGAGGCGATCCCGGTCGTCACGTTCGACAGCTACGCCTATCAATTCGACTGGGGACAACTGCAGCGCTGGGGCATCGACGAGGCCCGTCTCCCCGCCGGCAGCATCATCCGCTACCGCGAGCCGTCTTTTTTCGATCAGTACCGCGGGTATGTCGTGGCCGGTGTGCTCGTGGTCTCGGCGCAGGGACTCCTGATCGGCGGGCTTCTCATTCAGCACCATCGACGCCGGCGCGCAGAAGCCGCGCTGCGACAGTCCGAGATGCGCAACAGCGCCATGCTCCGAGCGCTGCCCGACCTCGTGTTCGTCATCGATCGCGACGGCAGATTCGTCGATTACCACGCACGGGATCACAAGCGGTTGTTCGTGCCGGCAGACGTCTTCTTGGGCCACACGATCAGAGAGGTGATGCCGGGCACACTGGCAGACACCTTTATGGACGCACTCGAGAGGGCGCAGACGAGTGACGAACCCATCGTCGTGGAGTACGACCTGCCGCTCGATGAACTCCGATATTTCGAGGCGCGCTTCGTATCCACGGACAACGGCCGCGTCCTGAGCGTCGTCCGCGACGTCACCGAGTCGAAGCGCGCAGTCGAGATCAATCGAGCGCTCGCCGGCCGCATCATCGTGAGCCAGGAGCAGGAGCGCCAGCGGATTGCGCGAGAGTTGCACGACGACTTGAGCCAGAAGATCGCGCTCCTCAACCTCGAGGTCGATCAGATCGCCGATGAAGTGTTGGCCGACGGCCATCGCGCTCGCCTCGAGCAGGTGTCATCACAGATTGGCGAGATCGCCGGTGACCTCTCGAATCTCTCACACAGGCTCCATCCATCGAGGCTGCAGTCGCTCGGGCTGATCGAGTCCGTCCGGCTGCTGTGCAGCGAGATCTCGCAGCGTCGGCAGGTCGATATCCAGTTCAGTACGACCGAGGTTCCGAATGCCGTCGATCCGCGCGTCTCGCTCTGCCTCTATCGCATCGCGCAGGAAGCCCTGCACAACGTCGCCAAGCACAGTCAGGCGCGAGCCGCGTCCGTGGAGATCACGCGCGACGGGAACGACGTCCACCTGCAGATCGCGGATTCGGGTGTCGGCTTCGACCCGGTCGCGATTGATCACGCCGGCCTTGGACTGGTCAGCATGCGGGAACGCGTTGGCGTGCTCAAGGGCGATCTCGTCATCAATGCGTTTCCCGGCGGTGGCACACGCATCGGCGTGCGAGTGCCGTTGATACCGTCAGCACGCGACGGACAGTCCCCCTACAAGTCCGTGTGACCGCGTACGCTGTCAGGTCGATATCCGCGTTGCCGTTTCCGATCAAGTAGACTGTTCCTGCTCGAGGGGGACCGTCGATGTCGATCGTGATTTACCAGAAACCGACCTGTACGACATGCCGGCAAGTGCATGCGATGCTGAAGGACAGCGGCGTCGACTTCAATGCAGTCGACTACTACGTCGACCCCATACCCAAACCCAGGCTGCTCGAACTCCTGAAGAAGATGCAGATCGCTCCGCGCCAGCTTCTGCGGACGAAGGAAACGATCTACAAGACGCTGAAGCTCGGTGACCGCGACCTCTCGGACGATGAGATCGTGGACCTGATGGTGAAGCATCCGGACCTGATTCAGCGGCCGATCGTCGAGAACGGCGCCCGCGCGATTCTCGCAAGACCTGCAGAGCGCCTGAAAGAAATCCTTTGACGATCTCGATATCTCGACACCCGCGGCATGTCGTGGTCGCGCAATCAGGTTGACGCGTGTCCACTCCTAGTCGCGCGTCCCGCTGCGGGCGTGCACCAGCTCCGGCTTCGGTATACCCGGCCTGGACATTCGCTGCTTGCTGTTCGGCCGCCTGGTCCGATCGAATGGCGGAATGGCGACCGCCTTCCCCGTCTCCGCCGACTCGTAAAGCGCCTGGACGATACGGACGTCCTGCGTCCCCTCCTCGCCTGAGGGCTCAGGCTCGCGATTCTTCAGGACACAGTCGGAAAAGTAGAGCAGCTCCGCAGCAAACTGATCACGCTTGCCGATGCGCTTGCGTGTCGTCTTTCCGTTGACCGTGAGCTCGTAGGCCAGCCCTTCGGCGTACTCGTACGCCGGGTCCACTCGAACCTGTCCCTTCGTCCCGACGATCTGATACGCGCCCACGTCGCTCGAGTTGAAGCTGGTGACGAATGCGGCCACGCGCTCACCCTCGAATCGAAGCAGCGCACCGGTTGACTCGTCGATCTCCTCGAGCCCCTTGTTGCCTGCGTTCACCGAGATCGCCATGACCTCTTTCGGCTCGGCGCGAAACAGGTAGCGCGCCGCGTTGATGCAATAGACGCCGATGTCGTAGAGTGTGCCGCCACCCAGGTCTTTCTTCGTCCGGATGTTGCCTGGTCGCACTGCGAAAGAGAAGGAGGAGTTGAAGAACTTGGGCTCGCCGATTCGGCCGCGACGAACCAGGTCGATGACCTACAGGTTGATCTCCTCGAAGTGCAGGCGATACGCAATCATCAGCTTCACCTGGTTCTCGCGACACGCGCCTACCATGCGCTCGCAATCCTCCGCGGTGACCGCCATCGGCTTCTCGCACAGCACGTGAACGCCCTTGGCCGCGGCGCGGATGGCATACTCCGCGTGCATCGAGTTCGGCAACGCGATGTAGACCGCATCGACATTCTCCAGGCACGCGTCATAGTCTGCGTAAGAAAACGTCCCGCGAACCCGATACTTCCTCGACAACGTCTTCAGCTTCGTCGCATCGTCGCTGACCAGTGCCGCCAGCCGCGAGTTGCGCCGGGCATGTGCGAAGGCCGGGAGCATCGCAACCTGCGTGATGTGCCCGAGACCGACGACGGCATAGTTGACGGGGCCCTTGGAGCGCTTAGCCATTCGCTACCTCATTCAGTGCTGCAACGCGCGGAGTGGACTGGAAGAACCACGCGCAGTGCGCCTGCAGCCGCCAGCACCCGTCGTCAAAGGGCTCGTCAACGCCAGTGCCGCCATACGCCGATCGTTCGCTGCACATCACAAGCTCCCAACGGCGACCAGCGCCCGGAGCGAACAACGGGTCGTTCATGGCACACGTGGTCAGCGGTCCGAGATTGATCACCAGGAGACGAGCATCACTGCCGATCGAATAACGAATCAACACGATGTCTGACGTCGGGGCCGAACTGTCGATGGAGATGTCGGCGGTCCCGACGGCAGAGAGCACGGCATCCTTCTGTCGTAGCCCGAGCAAATCGGCATACAGACAACGAGCCTCGCGTCCGACTCCCGCCTCCCGCCAATCGAGGCGACAGGCGTTGAACATCGCTTCGTCGTTCGGAACGGGAAGCTGCTCCCGTGCCTCCGATGAAGCGAGCGAGGGGAACTGAGACAGAAACTCCAGGCGGCCTTTGCGCACAAGATCGGAGAGCGGCGCCTGGTGGTCGGCGAAGAATGTGAACGGCTGTTCGACGGCTTCCTCCTGTCCCTGGAACAGCAGGGGGACAGCAGGCCCGAGCAGAAGCAGCGTCGAGAGCGCCCGCCACTTCGCCCGATCGCCGAACTGGTGCAAACGGCGACCGGTTCCCGTGTTGGCGACCTGATCGTGATTCTCGAGAAAGCTGACGAAGGCCGCCGACGGATGGCGTCGCGCGTCTGTACCTCGCGGTTGTTTCTGCCAGGAATACCACTGGCCCTGATACAAGAGGTTCCATCGCGCCATCGACGCGAACTCGCCCGCCGTTCCACGATAGTCGGTGAAATACGCCTCGCGGCGTCCGGTGAGCGCGACGAATGCCGCGTGATGCCAGTCTTCGTTCCAGAGGCTATCTACGCCTGGATCCGAGTCGCCCAGACGAACATGCGCCAAGTCCTGCGGTTCGTTCTCGACAGAGACAAAGATGCGCCGCGGCGCCACAACCTCGCGACCGTGCTCGGTCAGCTCCCGAACGATGTGTGTCGGTGATTTGTCGAGGAGCGCTTGCGTCGCGTCGAAGCGAAGGCCGTCGAAGCGATACTCATCGAGCCAGTGCCGCACGTTCTCGCGCATGAAGTGGCGCACGGGCGCAGAGCACTCGCCATCGAGGTTGAACCCCTGCCCCCACTCCGTCTCGTGCGCGGAGAAGTAAGACGTGCTGAACTCCGGCAGAACGTTGCCCGACGGACCGAGGTGGTTGTACACGACATCGAGAATGACGGCCAGCCCGTGGCTGTGCGCCGCATCAACGAAGGCGCGCGCATCATCCGGTGAGCCGTAGTGATGAAAGGGGGCGAAGAGGAACACGCCGTCATAGCCCCACCCGAAGCGCCCATCGAACTCCGCGATCGGCATCACTTCGAGCGTCGTGATCCCGAGCGACGCGAGATGCGGCAGCCGTTCACACGCCGACTCCCACGTGCCGCCGGTCGTGAAGGTGCCGATGTGCATTTCGTAGACGACATGGCGGTGACGCGGCTGCGCGCCTCCCCACCCACTCGTCGTCCACGTGAACGCATGCGGATCGACGACCATCGAGGGCCCGAAGGGACCGTCCGGCTGAAAGCGTGAAACGGGATCGGGGCGAAGTCCCTGCTCGAGACGGAACCAGTAACGCTGACCCACTCGTACGTCCGGTGCCGTCGCACTGAAGTAGCCGCCTCCCGCGGACGCCATCGGGATGTCTGGTCTTCCGTCCAACACGAGCGCGACCTCTCGTTGCGCCGGCGCCCACACGGTGAAGGCGACGCCGTCGGAATCGACGGTGGCGCCGAGCGACGGCTGGGAAACAGAGGTGGCCTCACGACGTCGAGACACGGGACTCCTCATCTGATTGCTGAAGTTTCACGAACGAGCGCAACACTTCGGCAACGCTCCACGCCTGGGCCACACACCCACGTGGTGCGTACGGCTCAGTGGCGTCGAAGACCTCGCCGATCGTCCCGATGCACGCATCGCTCAAGTGCCGATCGAACGCGCCGAGCAGCGCTCGTGCCTCTTCGCGGCGGCCCGGGTACGCGCGCAGCCACGCATCGATAAAGGGACCGACTAGCCACGCCCACACCGTGCCCTGGTGATACGCGGCGTCGCGCGCGCGCAGGTCGCCGAAATATTGCGCCTTGTAGTCCTTGTGACCGGGCTCGAGCGTCCGTAGACCGAACGGCGTCAGCAAACGTTCTGCGACAACATCGACGATCCGCTTCCAGCGGCTCTCATCGAGCACGGGATAGCGGAGCGCCAGCGAGAAGATCTGGTTCGGCCGCATGGAAGAATCGTCGCCGGCTTCCCCGTCGACGATGTCGTAGAGGTACTGGCCGTGATCAAACCAGAAGCGGCGGTTGAACGCGGCATGCGCGCGCTCGGCCACCGTCTCCAGATGAGCGGCATCGCGATCGAACGCTCGAGACCATTGCGCGAGCAGCCGCACCGCGTTGTACCAAAGCGCGTTGATCTCCACGGTCTTGCCGCGGCGAGGGGTGACCACCCAGTCGCCCACCTTCGCGTCCATCCAGGTCAGCGCGAGATTCCCGGCACCCTGAGTCAGCAAGCCGTCATCGTCCACTCGAATACCGAAGCGCGTGCCGGCGAGGTGAAGACGCACGATCTCTTCGAGTGAAGGCAGGAGATCACGCACCGTCTCAAGATCCTTCGTGATGGTGACGTGGCGATCGATTGCATGAAAGAACCACAGGGTCGCATCGGCTGTGTTGTAGAGCCCTTCTTGATCGCCTTCAGGAAAGAGGTTCGGTATCAGGCCGTCGCGAAGATGATGCGCGAACGTCATCAGGATGCCGCGCGCCTCCGCATGCCGGCCCGTGCACAGCGTCAGGCCTTCAAGGCTGATCATCGTGTCCCGGCCCCAGTCCGTGAACCAGTGATAGCCGGCAATGACGCTCCGCGCTTCTTCGCCTGCGGCCCGCGCGCGCGTGGACTCGGCCGTGCGAGTCGCCGGTTCGATGACGAATTGATCGGCCCCGAGCACGAGTTCGGCGCACAACCCGTTGAGGCCCACGTCGCCGGCGGCGCTGAGCAGTCGGGTTCGACGGGTAATCTCCGCGTTCAACGCTTCGTCCGTGGCGAGAACATCGAGTTCGACGGCACTGTGCGTCGAGGCAATGAAAGTGACGCGTTCGCCCTCGCTGAGATCGAGCTTGAAATAGCCCGGGCTCCAGGTGTCGCCGACCGACGCGTATCCGCGCTGCTGCTCGAGGAGGTACGGTACGTCCTTCGTCACTTCGGGGTGAAGCGTGAACGCCGACTCGTGATCACGCAAACCAAACATCAAAGGCGGCACCGATGCGTCGAGCGTCGCTTCGAGATATCCGCCGCGTGCGACCAGCACTGGCGATGCAGGGAGCGCGTAGTCAACCGTCGCTTCGTGCGGACGTGCGTGAAGGTGTGGGCGAATTCCCAGCCGGAAGGGTTTGACCGCGCGCGTCACCGAATAGGTCACGATGACGGTGTTCTGCAGGCGCGGCATGAACAATTGCTTCTCGATGGTGGTGCCTTCGAGCTCATAGGTCCAGACGGGCAACCCACCAACCAGTCTGAAGCGCGTCGTGACGTCGTTCGGCGCGACTCCCCGTCGGCTGAGCCAGCCAATCTGCCCGCCAGGCAGCCGGACCCGCTCGTCGAGCCGCGACACGAGCACGATGCGCCCGAGTGGAGCGGGCAGCGCCGCGATCAGAAGCGCGTGGTAGCGGCGCGTCAAGACACCGCCCAACGTCCCTGACGCATACCCGCCGAGGCCGTTGGTCACCAGCCACTCGAGCGTCGTCAGTCGATCCAGATCGGGGCCGACCTGGATTTCGCGAACGATGCCTGTGGCTACGTGTGGGTTGGTATCGACGCCGACCATCGAGGATCGGTCAATCGCGCTCGCAAAGACGGTGCCCACCGCTCGACTGGCGGGTGAATTGCTAAAACACCAGCTGAGTAATGAATCGATGGCTCATATGAGTGCACGAAGCGAACAACCTGCCAACGCTGAGTCAGCGCGCTCAGCAGGGCTGGTCTATGTCACCGATCGTGCGCCGGGCTTTCAGCGGCGGCGCCGCGGACGCGGGTTTCGCTACCTCGATCAGCGCGGCCACGTCATCAGACGTCGAGCAGATCTCGACCGCATCGCACGTCTCGCGATTCCGCCTGCATGGAAAGACGTGTGGATCTGCCCAAATCCCAGGGGACATCTGCAGGCGTGCGGTCGCGACGCGCGTGGCCGCAAGCAGTACCGGTATCACGCCGGCTGGCGGCAGGTTCGCGACGAGACGAAGTACGACCAGATGCTCGCGTTCGCGATGGCGTTGCCGGTGCTGCGCCGGCAGATTGCGAGGGATCTAACCGCGTCAGGTCTCCCGAGGCGCAAGGTCATCGCCGCCGTCGTGCAACTGCTCGAGAAGACGCTCATCCGCGTCGGCAACGATGAATACGCGCGCGACAACAACTCCTTCGGCCTGACGACGATGCGCAACAGACACGTGCAGGTGTCGAAGTCCACGCTCCGCTTCCGGTTCAGAGGCAAGGGTGGAAAATCTCACGACATCGCGTTCAACGATGTTCGTCTCGCGCGGATCGTCCGACGATGCCAGGACCTCCCCGGTTACGAGTTGTTCGGATACATCGACGATGAGGGGAAGGTTCAGGACATCGGCTCGGCAGACATCAACGACTACCTACGCGAAGTGACTGGCCAGGATTTCACGGCGAAGAGCTTCCGGACGTGGGCCGCGACGGTGCTCGCGGCCTGTGCTCTCCAGGAGTTTCCTGAGTACAGGTCCAACGCTCACGCGAAGCGCAACGTGAACCAGGCGATCGAGGCAGTCGCCGGCGTCCTCGGGAACACACCGGCGATTTGTAGAAAGAGTTACATTCACCCGGCGATCGTCGACGCCTACACCGACGGATCGCTTCCCGCGACGAGACGTTCCAGAAAGCTCAAGGCAGTGTCGTCTGCCGGCGACTTTCAACGGATGGAGACGGCCGTGCTTGCCTGGCTGCATCGTTTACAACGCCTAGCTCAGCGGCGATCCGCATAGCCGGAATTTACGCCTCCGTCGTGGCGCTCAACTTGCTACGCGCCAAAGGCTGAGTGAACCCAACGGCAACCTATCGTGTTCAGCTTCGCGCCGACTTCCCGTTCGACGCCGCGGCTGGAATCAGCGGCTACCTCTCCGAACTGGGCATCACGCACGTGTACTGCTCGCCCTACCTTCAAGCGGCGCCTGGCAGCACGCACGGTTACGACGTCATCGACTACACGCGGCCGAACCTGGAGCTTGGGGGCGAAGAAGGCTTCAGACGTTTTGTTGCCGCGTTGAAGAACGTGCAGATGGGGCATGTTCTCGACATCGTGCCGAACCATATGGCGATCTCCACCGCGGCCAACTGGTGGTGGGCCGATGTGCTCGAAAACGGGCCGTCGAGTCACTTCGCCTCGTACTTCGATGTGGAATGGGAGCCGCCCGAGGCGCGACTCCGCAACACCGTGCTCATTCCGATCTTGAGAGATCAGTACGGTCGCGTGCTCGAGGCGGGTGAGCTCCAGATCGTGCGACAAGGTGCGGAGTTCCACGTCCGCTACGAGGACAACACATATCCAATCAGCCCCAGCTCGCTCGGACCTGTGCTCGGTCGTGCTGCACGGCAGGCAAACTCGGATGCGCTTGCGTTTCTCGCCGATGCCTTCAGCGAGCTCCCCCGGCCGACCGCAACCGATCGTGCCAGTGTCCGCCGACGACATCGCGACAAGGCCGTCCTCCGCGAGCAACTCCGTCGCCTTCTGGAGGACGACCCGTTTGTCGCGACCGCCATCGATCAGACCATCGGCGAGATGAACGGAGATCCCGACTCGCTACACGCGTTGCTGGATTTGCAGAACTATCGCCTCGCATGGTGGCGCAGCGCGGACCGCGACCTGGGCTACCGGCGCTTCTTCGATATCGACACGCTCATCGGACTGCGGATGGAGGATGAGCAGGTCTTCCAGGACACGCACCGCCGTGTTCTCGAATGGGTGCGCGAGGGTACGATCGACGGTCTGCGCATCGACCATCCCGATGGCTTGCGCGATCCGCTCGAGTATCTCGAACGCCTGCGCACAGCCGCGCCGAACGCCTGGATCGTAGCCGAGAAGATTCTGGACGCTGACGAGACGCTGCCCGAGACCTGGCCGATCGCCGGGACCAGCGGGTATGACTTCCTCAATCGCGTCACCGGATTGTTCATCGATCCGGACGGCGAAGCCCCGCTCACCGACTTCTACCGTGAGTTCACTCGTCAGACTCGTGATTATGCGGGCATCGTTCGCGACATGAAAGTTCTCGTGCTCCGCGAGATGCTCGGCAGCGACGTCAACCGCCTCACCGATCTGTTGCTTCAGATCTGCGAGCGCCATCGGCGTCATCGTGATTACTCGCGCCATCAACTGGCAGAAGCGCTACGGGAGCTCATCGCCTGGTTTCCGGTGTATCGCACGTACATCCGACCCTACTCGAGCAACTTGTCGGAGACGGACCGGCGATACGTAGAAGTGGCGACCGTTGACGCCATTCGAGAGCGTCCAGACATCGAGGCTACGCTGTTCGAATTCCTGCGCGACCTGATCACGCTGACGGTGACAGGCAGCGACCTCGAGAAGGAGTTCGTCGCTCGATTGCAGCAGTTGACCGGACCCGCCATGGCCAAGGGGGTCGAAGACACGGTCTTCTACAACTACAACCGCTTCATTGCGCTCAACGAAGTTGGCGGCGATCCCTCACGGTTCGGAATCGGCCTTCATCATTTTCACGAGAAGGCGAGAGAGATGCAGCAGCGGTGGCCGCTCACGATGCTCGCCACCGCAACGCACGACAGCAAGCGCGGCGAGGACATGCGTGCTCGCCTCGCGCTGCTCTCCGAACAGCCGTCGGCGTGGATTGACGCAGTGCGTCGATGGTCTGCGATGGCCCAGACGCATCGCACGAACGACTGGCCCGATCGCAACACCGAATACTTCTTCTACCAGACGCTCGTTGGCGCGTGGCCGGCATACGCCGAACGCCTCACGGACTACATGGAGAAGGTGTGCCGCGAGGCAAAGACGTATACGTCGTGGACGGCCCCGGACACGGCCTACGAGGGAGCCGTTCGCACGTTCGTCGAGCAGTGCCTCATCGATCGTCACCTGATGCAGGACATCAGGCAGTTCGTCGAGTCGTTGATCGGATTCGGCCGCATCAACTCACTCGCGCAGACGCTCATCAAGCTGACGGCCCCGGGCGTGCCCGACCTCTATCAGGGCACCGAGCTGTGGTCTCTGCATCTCGTGGATCCGGATAACCGCCGGCCCGTCGACTACGAGGAACGCCGCCGCGCGCTCGCCGAAGTGAAGCAACTGAGTGCTCGTGAGATCTGGGATCGCGCTGACGAAGGCCTGCCGAAGATGTGGGTCACGCATGCAGCGCTGCAATTGCGACAGCGGCAGCGGGACGCGTTCGCCGCCCACAGCCGCTATAGCGCTGCTGACGCCCATGGACCGCTCGCCGATCACATCGTGGCGTTCTGCCGCGGCGAGAGCGTGATGACCATCGTGCCGCGTCTGGTGATGCGCGCCGATGGACGCTGGCATGGCACCGGAATCTGTGTCCCGCAAGGTTCGTGGACGAACGTGCTGACCGGGCAGCCAATCGGGGGCGGCACCGTCGACGTCTCGGAACTCTGGCGAGACTTTCCGGTGGCACTGCTCGAGCGCGGCAGCGGTCGAGGAGAACGATGAGCGCCACTGAGGTACCCCGTCGTCCGATGATCGACGCCCTCACGACGGCCTGGCACGTTCGCCCCGGGGAGCCCTTCCCGCTCGGCGCGACATGGGACGGTCAGGGCACGAATTTCTCGATCTTCTCGGAAGTTGCCGAGCGTGTGGAGTTGTGCCTGTTTGATCGCAACGGACACGAGACGTGCGTCAACCTTCCCGAGCGGACCGCGTTCTGCTGGCACGCGTACCTTCGCGGCGTCGGCCCTGGCCAGCGTTACGGCTTTCGGGTGCACGGGCCCTGGGATCCCGCAAACGGACTCCGCTGCAATCCCGCAAAGCTCCTCGTCGATCCCTACGCGCGCGCCATTACCGGCGGCATCGCCTGGGACCCCTCGATGTTTCCCTATCCGCTGGGCGGAGACGATCTCCAGCGCAACGACGACGATAACGCGCCGTACACGCCAAAAGCCGTCGTCATCGACGATGCCTTCGACTGGGAACGTGACGCCCCGCTTCGCCGGAAGCTGCACGAGACGGTCATCTACGAAGTGCACGTCAAGGGATTCACGAAGCGGCATCCCGAGATTCCGGAAGCCATTCGCGGTACGTACGCGGGGCTCGCACATCCGGCTGCCGTGGAGTACTTGTCATCGCTTGGAGTGACCGCGGTCGAACTGCTTCCGATCCACGAGTTCGTCCACGAGAAACACCTGTTGGACAAAGGCCTGCGCAACTACTGGGGCTATCACTCCTACGGGTACTTCGCGCCGCACGGTGAATACTCCTCACAGGGCGACAGCGGCGGCCAGGTGCGCGAGTTCAAGCAGATGGTGAAGGCCCTTCACGCGGCCGGCCTCGAGGTGATCCTCGACGTCGTCTATAACCACACGGGTGAGGGCAATCATCTCGGCCCGATGCTCAATCTCAAAGGCATCGACAATCGCGCGTACTACCGCACGGTCGAGGCCGACCCTCGCTACTACATGGACTACACCGGCACCGGCAACAGCCTGAACATGCGTCATCCGCACGCGTTGATGCTGGTGATGGACTCGCTGCGCTACTGGGTGCAGGAGATGCACGTGGACGGGTTTCGCTTCGACCTGGCGTCAACACTCGCGCGCGGCCTCTACGAAGTCGATCGTCTGTCTGCCTTTTTCGACATCATTCATCAGGACCCGACGCTGAGCGGCGTGAAACTGATCGCCGAACCGTGGGACCTCGGCGAGGGCGGCTATCAGGTGGGCAACTTCCCTGTCAGATGGTGTGAGTGGAACGGCCGCTATCGGGATACGGTTCGCGACTACTGGCGCGGGCAGGGTGCGACGCTGGGCGAGTTCGCCAGTCGCTTTACCGGCAGTTCCGATCTCTACGAGGACAACGGACGACGTCCGTACGCGAGCGTGAACTTCGTGACCGCGCACGACGGCTTCACGCTGCGCGACCTGGCGTCCTACAACGAGAAGCACAACGAGGCCAACGGCGAGGGCGGTCAGGACGGCGAGAGTCACAATCGATCGTGGAACTGCGGCGTCGATGGCCCGACTGACGATCCTGGCGTGAACGCGCTGCGATCGCGTCAGCAGCGCAACATCCTGGCGACCCTGTTCCTCTCGCAAGGCATTCCGATGCTGCTCGGCGGCGACGAGATCGGGCGGACCCAGCAGGGCAACAACAACGCCTACTGTCAGGACAACGAGACGTCCTGGTTCGACTGGGAGCACATCGATCGCGGCCTGCTCGATTACACGCGCCGCCTGATCCATCTGCAGGCCACACACCCGGCTTTCCACCGTCGCGGATGGTTCAAGGGCCGAGCCTTGCGCGGTGCCGGCGTGGCCGACATCGCGTGGTTCAGACCCGATGGCAAGGAGATGGTGGACGAAGACTGGCAGCACGCGCACACCAGGTCGTTCGCCGTGTTCATCAATGGTGACGCATTGCGCGAGATCGACGACGACGGCCGGCCAGTGCGGGACCAGAGCTTTCTGCTGCTCTTCAACGCGCACCACGAACCGCTCACGTTTATGCTGCCAGGCGCCTCGTTCGGACGCCGATGGGACGTTGTCATCGACACGGCCGCAGGGCTCGAGTTGAAGTCGAAATCGATTCAGGCGGGGAAATCGGTGGAGGTGCCAGACCGGACGATCGTCGTGTTGTCGCGTGCCTCCTCAGCGCGATAACGCGACGATCGCGTCCGCGCTGATGGATGGCTGCTCGTCAATGACGACGCGTCCGCAGGGTCAGGATGCCGCGGCACCGAGGTCGTTCGTGAACGGGATGGCCCTCGCCGGCTGCGACATCGGATGGGTCACCATGTTCTGCGGGCCCTCGACCGGTCGATGAATTCCGAGCTTCCGCATCCTGGTTCTGAGCGTGCTGGCGCACAGGCCAAGCACCTTCGCCGCACCAGCTGGCCCTTCGATCCGCCAGTTCGCGAGTTGCAGCATCCGCAGGATGTGCGCGCGCTGAACTTCAACCAGCGTTTGGGGCTCGTCACTCAACGTCGTGACCACGCTGCGGCGAACCGGTTCGCCTTGGAAGTTCGACAGGTCGAGCACTCCGTCCCGCGACAGAATCACGGCCTGTTGAATCACGTTCTCGAACTCACGAATGTTTCCGGGCCAGTCATATTGCCGGAGCGCCTCCAGCGTGCCGGGGGTAACGCGGCTGATGGTCCGGCCCATCTGCCGCCCGACGCGATCGCAGAAGTGATGAAGAAGCGCAGGCAGGTCTTCGAGCCGCTCGCGCAAGGCCGGCAACGTGATCGGGAAGACGTTGAGGCGATAGAACAGGTCCTGCCGGAACTTGCCGGTGTTCACGTCGTCAACCAGATTCCGGTTCGTGGCAGCCACGATCCGGACATCGACGTCGACCGTGCGTGTGCTGCCAAGCCGTTCGAACTGGCCTTCCTGCAGGACACGAAGCAGTTTCGGCTGCAATTCGAGCGGTAGCTCACCGATCTCGTCGAGGAAAATCGTGCCGCCATCGGCCAGCTCGAAGCGACCGGGCTGCGACGTATGCGCGCCGGTGAACGCGCCGCGATCGCGGCCGAACAACTCGCTCTCGATAAGAGTGGGTGGCAGCGCGCTGCAGTTGACGACCATGAACTTGCGCTGGGCACGGCGGCTCTGATGATGAATGGCCCGCGCCACGAGCTCCTTTCCCGTGCCCGTCTCACCGAGCAACAGGACCGAGGCGTTCGTGGACGCCACTTGCTCGACACGGTACATCACATATTTCAGGACGTCGCTCGTGCCGACGATCGTGCGATCCGACGTTGTCGGCTCGTGGGCGCGAGACGAAACGGTCCCCGTTGGGGGTGATGGCGTTGAACGGTCTAAACGCATGACATCATCCTTGGCCGCCTCAAGGCAGCTGCGTGCAGTTGTGTATGACGGATGTATGGAACGGAAAGCTATCAGGCCTGGGCAAAACTCAACAAGTGAGACCTTGGTCTTACGCAGTCAACCCGATTGTGGGCGATAAGATTCCTGTGTATCCTGCCTTTCTGAACGCGTTAACGCGAACGTTACATGGCTATGAGTGCATCCAAGCTGACACTCGTTGTCGTTGACGATGACACGGATATCCGTCGTGCCGTAGGCCGTTCTCTGCGCTCCTACGGTCACAAGGTGCATCTGTTCGAGTCTGGAGAAGCGTATCTGGCGGAGCATTGCAAAGCCGATTGTGCGATCGTTGATATCGGCCTGCCCGGCGTGAGCGGGCTCGAAATGGAAGAACAGTTGCGCAAGAGCGGCCGAGGGATCCCGGTCGTCTTCATCACCGCTCACGACGATCTCGCCACCCGCGCCGTCCGCACGACCGGCATGCCAGTACTCAGGAAGCCTCTGGATGAAAGCGATCTGCTCGACGCCATCGCGCAGGTGACGGGCGCCGCCGCCCACCATTAGATCCGACTAGCTCCGAGTTTCGCGAGTGGACAGGAGCCGCACGAGCGCGGCGACCGAATCGACGTCGAGTTTGCGGGTCACGCGTCCCCGGTGCACCTTCACGGTCTTCTCACTCATACCGAGTTCGACGGCGATCTGCTTGTTGAGAAGACCGGCGGCAACGAGGTCGCACACCTCCCTCTCGCGTTTGGTGAGACGTGCGAGCCGCTGCTCGGTATCGCGCTGAAGCCGCTGCTGCTGGCGCATGGCGATGCACTGCACGCGAGCCCGCTCGAGCGCGGCCAGCAACTGATCTTCGTCAACCGGCTTCTCGAGAAAATCGATCGCCCCCCCCCGCATCGCCCGGACCGTTGACGGGACGTCGCTCTGGGCGCTGAGAAAAATGATCGGCATCGAAATGCCCTTGGCGATCATCGCGGCCTGCACGTCGAGGCCGCTGATGCGGGGCATCTTCAAGTCGAGCAGCAGGCAGGCCACACCGTCATACGAAGGCCGAGCGAGGAACGCTTCCGGCGAGGTGAATCCTTCGACGGCAATGCTGTGCGAGCGCAGCATACGCTCGATCGCCCTGAGGACGATCGGATCATCGTCAACAGCGAAGACCTGAAACGCCGAATCCATCTGTTTGGCCTGGAATGACTCATTTTACACTCGGCCCGGGTGCAAGCTCCTAGTAGAACTACGTACCCAGCCCATCCTCACGCCGGTTATCGCGGCGGAGGGAACTGCTCGCCGGTTTGAAAGGGCCAGTGAGGAGCGTGCCAGATGGCAGGTGACGCCAGCGCGCGCACGTACAATGCCTCTCCCCGGATCACTGGCGCACCGTATGCACAAAGCCGAACCTAAGGGCGCGACGAAGCATTCATGTATTTGAGATGTTCACCCGCATTCGTGCCGATTATCGCGCTGCTCGCGTTGTGCATCGCCGCGTGCAACTCCGCGAGCACGTCGTCGCTCACAACAGGGCCAACGTCGACGAAGTGCCAGGTCACGGCGGCGCATTCTTCGAGCATTGTGGCCGATGGCGGCACCGGCACCATTGCAATCACCGCTCAACCCGAATGTGAGTGGACCGTCTCGAGCCAACCGAGTTGGATCTCCGATGTCTCGCCCACTTCTGGCCAGGGCAATGGCAACGTGGCGTTTCGCGCCGCAGCGAATCCGGCGCTCTCGATGCGGGAGGGCGAGATCATCATCAATGACAACCACGTTCGCGTGATGCAGGAGGCGGCGCCGTGCCGGTTGACGGTCGCCCCCGACGCCCAGACGGTCAACTCGAGCTCAGTCACGGCAAGCGTCGCGGTGTCGACGTTGAACGGCTGCACGTGGACCGCGACGAGCAACGCCTCATGGATCACGATCACGTCTGGAGCGCAGGGCAATGGCAATGGCTCCGTCGCATTGCGCATCGCCGCCAATAACGGCGCGTCGCGGACGGGAACCGTCACGATCGCCGATCGCACGCACACGATCACGCAGCAGGACGCGTCGCAGCCGCCAATTCCGCCGGCACCGGCACCGCCAACACTGCCGAGTTGCACCTACACAATCGCTCCGACCAGCGAGTCAATCGTTGATGCAGGCGGGGCAGGGACAGCGATCACGGTCACGGCAGGTGGCACGTGCGCGTGGACCGCCGTCAGCAATGCGTCGTGGATCACGATCACCGCAGGTGCTGCCGGAACGGGTAATGGGTCGGTGAGCTTTACCGTTGCGGCGAATACCGCTGCTGTGCGAACCGGCACGATGACCATCGCCGGCCAGGAGTTCACCCTCACTCAGGCCGCGCCGCCGCCACCACCACCACCACCGCCACCGCCGAGTTGCACCTACACGATCGCTCCGACCAGCGAGTCATTCGCTGATGCAGGCGGGACAGGGACAGCGATCACGGTCACGGCAGGTGGCACGTGCGCGTGGACCGCCATCAGCAGTGCGTCGTGGATCACGATCACCGCCGGTGCGGCCGGAACGGGCAATGGATCGGTGAGCTTTATCGTTGCGGCGAATACCGGTGCCGCGCGAACGGGCACGATTGCGATCGGCGGACAGACCTTCACCGTCAACCAGGCGGCCGCGCCGCCGACGCCGACCTGCAGCTACACGCTCGCGGCGAGCAGCGCCTCAGTGTCAGACGTTGGCGGCACGGGATTCGTGAGCGTCACAGCGCCTGCCGGGTGCGCGTGGACAGCGACGACCAGTGCGTCATGGATCACGATCACCGCCGGTGCGGCCGGAACGGGCACTGGATCGGTGAGCTTTACCGTTGCGGCGAATACGGATTCTGCGCGAACCGGCTCGATGACCATCGCCGGCCAGACCTTCACCGTCACCCAGGCCGCGCCACCACCGCCACCACCACCACCGAGTTGCACCTACACGATCGCTCCGATGAGCGAGTCAATCGCTGCTGCGGGCGGGGCAGGGACAGCGATCGCGGTCACGACAGGTGGCACGTGCGCGTGGACGGCCATCAGCAATGCGCCGTCGTGGATCACGATCACCGCCGGGGCGGCCGGAACGGGTACTGGGTCGGTGAGCTTTACCGTCGCGGCGAATACCGGCGCTGCGCGAACGGGCACGATGACCATCGCCGGCCAGACCTTCACCGTCACCCAAGCGGCCGCGCCGCCGCCACCACCGACTTGCACCTACACGATCGCTCCGATGAGCGAGTCAATCGCTGCTGCGGGCGGGGCAGGGACAGCGATCACGGTCACGACAGGTGGTACATGCGCGTGGACGGCCATCAGCAATGCGC
>Ga0247825_10000475_pt1 | contig 25375 bp, 25 predicted proteins | sample 13C_Vanillin_Day_FD_194413 | JGI IMG/M metagenome (GOLD analysis project Ga0247825, IMG submission 194413) | Soil microbial communities from agricultural site in Penn Yan, New York, United States - 13C_Vanillin_Day48 | ecosystem: Environmental > Terrestrial > Soil > Agricultural land | place... | reverse complement strand
TCCCACTGCTCCCCGCTCGCAAAGGGGGAGCAGTGGGAGTTGCTAGGAGTGGAGTGGGCTGGAGGGTGCACGTGCTTCGGGTCTTTCATCATTATTTCTCTGCCAAAAAGCTCACGTTCTTCCTCGCGGAGAGCTCGGCGATCGCGCTGGCCTGTGTCCTGGGAGCCGCGGGCTGTGCGTGGATGTTCGCACCCGCGGGCACGCAGCCGCCGCTGATGGCGATGCTGCCCACCTTGCTGGGCCTGAGCGCGGCGTTCGTCTTCACCTTCCAGTTCACGATGTACCTGTTGGATCTGTACGATCTGCGTGTGGCCGCCGAGGATCGCCAGCGCGGCTACCGCTTCCTCAAGGCCGCGGGCCTCACGGCCGCGGTGGTGGGCATGGGGACGTTGTTGGTGGCGCTGGTGTACCCGGTGGCGCTCCCGCCGGGCACGTTGCTGGGCGGCGCGATGGGGGCGCTGGCAGGCACGCTGACGGTTCGTTTCTCCATCCACGCGCTGGTGGGAGAGCCCTCGCCCGTGCTGCTGATCGGCGACGGCAAGAAGGCGCGCGCGGTGATGAAGGCCATCGAGGAGGGTGGTGAGGGCAGCTACCGCGTGGTGGCGATGGTGGATCCGCGCCGCGACGGGGTGGGGCCGTTGGAGGAGATGGCCCGGCGCCTCCAGGCCGAGTACGTGGTGCAGGCCGCGGACGACATGCGCGGCGCCAACTGGGTAGAGGGGCTGCTGCGCTGTCGGCTTGAGGGGCGGTTTGTTTATGACGCCAGCGGGTTCTGCGAGCGCGTGCTGCGCCGCCTCCCCGTGCAGTTCGTGCGCGCCAGTGACTTCGCCTTCGCGGATGAGCTGACGCAGTCCAAGCTACGCAGGGCTTTCAAGCGGGTGTTCGACATCCTCGTGGCGTCACTGCTCATGGTGCTGGCCTTGCCGCTGCTGGTGTTGGTGACCCTCGCCGTCAAGCTGGACTCGAGGGGCCCCGTGTTCTACCGGCAGGAGCGCGTGGGGCTGCATGGCAAGTCCTACTGGCTGTGGAAGTTCCGCAGCATGCGCACGGACGCGGAGAAGGACGGTGCGGTGTGGGCGCAGGCCAATGACGACCGTGTCACCCGGGTGGGCCGCTTCATCCGCAAGACGCGCGTCGATGAGATCCCCCAGGTGTTCAACGTGCTGGTGGGAGACATGAGCTTCGTGGGGCCTCGTCCCGAGCGCCCGGTGTTCGTGGAGCAGCTCAAGAAGCAGATCCCTTTCTACGGGCTGCGCGAGGCGGTCAAGCCGGGCATCACAGGGTGGGCGCAGATCCGCTACCCCTATGGCGCCTCGGTGGAGGACGCTCGCAACAAGCTGGAGTTCGACCTGTACTACATGAAGAACGGTTCGCTGTTCCTGGATATCGGAATCATCTTCCACACCGTGCGGCACGTGCTGCTCGGGCGCGGGGCACGGTAGCAAGATGAGACAGGGCACGAAGGTGAGGCGGGTGGGAAGGGGTCGGGGAATGTCTGTGATGGATCTGGATTCGACTCTTCAGGACTTCTGGGGAGAGGACGCGAAGGTTGCCCCGCAGCAGGGACGCAATCAGCTGTTGCGGCCTGGGGTGGAGCGCCCCACGCGCATTGTGGCGATGGGCGGTGGCACCGGGCTGCCGGTGGTGCTCCGGGGTCTGGCGCGGCAGGCGATCCCGAAGTCGGGGGAGCCCGGGGTGGAGATCACGGCCATCGTCACCATGAGTGATGATGGGGGGAGCTCTGGCCGGCTGCGGCGCTCGCACGGGGTGCTGCCGCCGGGGGACATCCGCAACTGCCTGGTGGCGCTCGCGGGCGGCAAGTCCGCGCTCTCGGAGGTGTTCCAGTACCGCTTCAGCGGCGCCAAGGGTCTGGCCGGGCACGCCGTGGGCAACCTGCTCATTGCCGCTCTGGCGGAGCTCAAGGGGGATTTCCTGGAGGCAGTGCGGCTCTCCGGTGAGCTGCTCGGATCGCGGGGGAAGGTGCTGCCGTGCACGCTGGCCCCGGTGCAGCTCGTCGCGCAAATGGATGACGCCACCGAGGTGGTGGGTGAGCGCAACATCGTCCGCGCCCATGGCCGGGTGCACCGGGTGTCGCTGAGCCCGCGCTCGCCGCCGCCCTCCGAGGGGCTGCTGGAGGCCATCCACAGCGCGGACCTCATCGTGATCGGGCCGGGCTCGCTGTACTCGAGCGTCATCCCCAACCTGCTGGTGGATGGGGTGGCGCAGGCGCTGCAGCAGACGCGGGCGCTCAAGGTGATGGTGGCCAACCTGATGACGCAGCCCGGGGAGACCGATGGCATGGGCTGCCTGGACCACGTCAAGGCGGTCATCGAGCACGTGGGGCCTGTCCTGGACGCGGTGCTCATCAACGGCACTCCTCCGCCGAAGGAGGCCATCCAGCGCTACGCCCACAAGGGCGCCTACGTCGTTCAGGTGGAGCGCCGGGAGCTGATCTCCGCCGGGGTTGTGCCCGTGGAGGCGGATCTCCTCAAGGAGGGGTCCAAGATCCGACACGACAGCCGCAAGGTCGCGCGCTGCCTGCTGAAGATGGCCCGCAGCGGCTTGTAGCCAGCGCTGGGAGTTCCCACCTTGCACGCGCGCGGAGCGCCAGGCTTCCGCGCGCCTTCTGGGAGTCCTGCACACATGGAAGCCAGACAGCTCACTCCCGCGCCCAGTGTCCAGGAAGTGACGGACCGGGCCGCGTTCATGGCGCTGGAGCCTGAGTGGAACGCGCTCGTCGAGGCCACCTCCAACGAGCTCTTCTACCGGCACGAGTTCCTGCGCATCTGGATCGACAACTTCGCGCCCTCGGCGCAGCTGCGGATCCTCACCCTGCGTGACTCGGAGGGGCGCCTGACGGCGGCCCTGCCGCTGGTGGCCGAGCGCGCGACGATGTACGGCATCCCCGTGCGGCAGCTCTCGGGGACGGCCAACCCGCACTCCTGCCGCTTCGATCTGATTGCCCAGGAGCCCGAGGCCGCCGCGGCGATGTTCCTCGCCTGGCTGCGCAGGGACCGGAGCTGGGACGTGCTGCGGTTGACGGATGTGCCGGACGGCGGGGCAGGGTGGGCCCTGTTCGAGGAGGCGCGGAACACGGGGCTGGCGGCCGGGGCGTGGGAGTCGCTCCAGTCACCCTACGTGCCGCTGCCCTCCAGCCGCGAGGCGTTCCAGGCCACGCTGCAGTCCAAGTTCAAGGCCAACTGCCGCCGGCGGCGCAAGAAGCTGGAGGAGCGCGGCAAGATCACGTTCGAGCGTGTGGACGGAGGCCTGGAGCTGGAGGGCAAGCTCGAGGAGGGCTTCGCGCTCGAGCAGAGCGGCTGGAAGGGCCAGCGCGGCACGGCGATGGCGCAGGACCAGAGCACGCGAGGCTTCTACGCGGAGCTGGCGCGGGATGCGGCCTACGCGGGCCGGTTGTCGCTCTACTACCTGCGCCTGGATGGGCGGCCGGTGGCCTTCCATTACGGCCTCACCTACGGCGGGCGCTACTTCCTGCTCAAGCCTGGCTACGACGAGAGCCTCAAGGAGTGCAGCCCAGGTCAGCTCCTCATGGACGAGGTGCTCGCGGACTGCATCTCGCGCGGGCTGCGAGAGTTCGACTTCCTGGGGCCGGACATGGTGTGGAAGCGCGACTGGACGGACAAGGTCCGGCGCCACACCTGGCTCTTCATCTTCAACGACTCCGCCTTCGCCCGCGCGCTGTGCGCGGCGAAGTTCCGGTGGGTCCCCGCGGCGAAAGAGGTGGTGGCGCGATGGAAGAAATGAACTCTAACCGCAAGCTGTTCGTTCCCTCTCTGCCCACGCTCTGGCCGAGCATGCTGTGGGGCCGCGCGAAGACGGCCTCCTTCCAGCCGTTCTGCTCGCCCAACGTGCGCTACTTCTACTTCGCTCGGAACGCCGTCTGGCTCACGGTGAAGATGCTGGGGCTGGACAAGGGCGAGGTGCTCATGCCGGCCTACCACCACGGCGTGGAGGTGGAGGCGGTGGTGGATGCGGGCGCCACGCCGCGCTTCTACCGCGTGGGCTCTCGCTGGGACGTGGATCTCGAGGACGTGGAGCGGAAGATCGGCCCGAAGACGAAGGCCCTCTACCTCATCCACTACGCGGGCTTCCCAGGCCCGGCGGCGGAGATGCGCCAGATCGCGGATCGCCACGGGTTGCCGCTCATCGAGGATTGTGCGCTGTCCCTGCTGTCCGCAGACGGCACGGTGCCCCTGGGCACGACGGGGGATGTGGGCATCTTCTGCCTCTACAAGACGCTGCCGGTGCCCAACGGAGGCGCGCTGACGATCAATGGCCCCAGGCAGTACAGCCTGCCGGAGCCGCCCGCACCGCCCATGGCCTCGACGTTCAGCCACACGGTCTCCGCGCTGCTGCAGAACCTGGAGCTGCGGGGTGGGACGATGGGCCGCGGCCTGCGCAGCCTCGTTCGGCGCGTGGGGCACGGCACGGTGAAGGCCGCCAACATCGAGCGCGTGGCCACGGGGACGCAGCACTTCAACCGTGAGCACGTGGATCTGGGCATGAGCCCGCTCACGAAGCGCATCGCCCTGGCGCAGGACCTGGAGTCCATCGTCGAGAAGCGGCGCCGCAACTACTTCTTCCTGCTCGGGCGGCTGAGGGATGTCTCCACGCCGCTGTTCAACCAGCTGCCTCCTGGAGCCTGCCCGCTCTTCTACCCGATGGTGGTGCAGGACAAGGCGGAGGTGATGGGCAAGCTCCACGCGCAGGGCATCGACGCCATCGACTTCTGGCGGTACTTCCATCCGGCGTGCGATCCGGCGGCCTTCCCCGAGGTGGCACAGCTGCGGCGCTCCATCGTCGAGATCCCCTGCCATCAGGATCTCAGCCCCGAGGTGATGGCGGAGGTCGCCTCCGCGGCCCGCGAGGCCGTGAAGACGGATCGCCGCTCGCGCAAACGCGCGGGCTGATGGCTCCCTCTCTCTCTGTGAAGGCCGAGACCCATGATTCGTGAATCCGAGGTGACGCCCGAGCCGCGCCCTTCCGAGTGGCTGCGGGTGGAGATTGTCCACCAGCTCTCCGAGCTGGCCCGGATGCGCTCCGAGTGGGACGCGCTGCTCGACGCGAGCAATGCGGGCCCATTCAACGCATGGGAGTGGCTCTACCCCTGGTGCCGCCGCATCGCACCGGACCGGAGGCCGCTGATCCTCACGGCCAGGGATCGCAGCGGCACGCTGGTAGGGCTGATGCCGCTCGGCTTCGAGCTGGTCCACGTGCTGGGGCGCCAGGTGGGTCGGCTCTCCTTCCTGGGAGAGACGCACGTCGGCAGTGACTACCTCGACGTGGTCGCGCGGAGAGGCATGGAGGAGCCCGTCACGCGGGCCTTCGCGAGCGGCCTCCGGGAGATGCACGGCGGCTGGGACGTGCTGGACCTGGTGGATCTGCACGAGGACTCGCTCACGGTGAAGGTGCTGGGGGAGACGTTCCCCGAGCTCGAGGTCCGGGTGACGGAGCGCTGCGTGTGTCCGTACGAGACGTTCACGCCTGGAGAGCCCTTCGATGCGTTCCTCAAGCGCACGGGCCGGCGGGACAACTACCTGCGCCGCCGCAAGTGGCTGGAGAAGCAGGAGGGCTATCGCATCGAGCGCACGGAGCCGCCCGGCGCGCTGGCGGGGCCCATGACGGACTTCTTCAGGCTCCACGAGGCGCGGTGGGCAGCGGATGGCGGCTCCCAGGGCATCCAGGGCAAGAGCATCGAGGCCTTCCACCGCGACGCCACGCAGCTCCTGGCCGAGCGGGGCCAGCTGCGCCTCTACACGATGAAGGTGGGAGGCCGGGCCGTCGCCTCGGTGTACGGCATCCTCTACCGGGACACGTTCATCTACTACCAGTCCGGCTACGATCCGGAGTGGCGGAACCGCAGCGTGGGGCTGGTGCTCGTGGGCGAGACGTTCAAGGACGCCATCGAGGCCGGCTTCAAGGAGTACGACTTCCTGCGCGGCACCGAGACGTACAAGTCCGACTGGACGACGAAGCAGCGACGCACGGTGGCGGTGCGCATCCACTCCTCCCAGGGAGCGGGGCACTGGTTCACCCGCCGCGAGGAGCTGGCGCGCAGCGCCCGCGGGGTGATCAAGCGCATCCTGCCGGAGGACACCGTCGAGCGGATCCGCCGGCTGCGGCGGCGCCAGGCCGCCGTATGAGGCTCGAGGCTACTGACCGCCGCCTTGGACCTGCGCGCGGAGCTGGGCGATGGCAGCATCCAGCCCGGGCGGCTGGTGCTCACTGGGCACCTCGACGGAGAAGCGCTCGAAGTACCCCAGCGCCTTGGCACGGTCGCCCGTCTGCAGGTGGATGAAGCCCAGGAAGAGCAGCGCCTCCTGGGCGCCCGGCCAGGTGTCCGCGAGCTCCTGCAGCTCCTTCTCCGCGCCATCGACGTCTCCCCGGATCGCGTTCAGCACTCCGAGGTGGACCCGCGACTCGATGTGGAACGGATCGATGGCCAGGGCTCGCTTGGTGACCTTCTCGGCCTCGTCGAGCTGCCGGCTCCGGATCATCTCGTGCCCCACGAACCCCGCGGCCTCGAGATCGGTCGGATCGTTGCGAAGCCGCTCCTTGGCCTCGGCGAGCTGTGCGTCCTCCTGGGAAGGCAGCTGCTGCTGTCCCGGCACGGACGAGTTCGGGGGAACCCGCCCTGAGGCCTCCATGCCTTCCTCGCGTGGACGTTGCTCGGCAACGAGCAGGTAGCCCAGCGCCCCGAAGAAGAAGACGATGCCCGCGCCCCACAGCGCGCCCACCAGCTGCGGGTTCCGCGCGGCGAAGCCCGTCGGGGCCGGAGCCGCCTGGCCAGGAGCCGGGGCCTTCGAGCCACCCTCCTTCCCAGGCTTCTTCTGCTGACGGTACTCGTCCCGGGCGCGCAGGGCCGTGGCGGCCTCACGCTCCAGCCGGGACTTCTCGGCCTCGAACTGCTCGGGGGTGAGGTTGTGCTTGTCCGCCACCAGCTCCTTGAGCTGGTCGATGAGCGACTGGGCGCGCCGATCCAGATCGTCCTGGACGCCATCGCGCTGCGGCTCGGACGTGGGGGGCGCGGCGCCCTTGCGTCGCTGGAGCATCAGGAAGCCAATCCCGCAGAGCAGCGAGATCGCGAGAGCGATGATGCCCGGCACCCAGTTCGTCTGCGGCGTCATTGATCCAGCTCCCGGCGCACGGCCTGCAGGTAGGGGTCCTCAGCCTCGGATGTAGGCGGTGAGGGCTCGGCGGGCTTGGCGGGCTCGGTCGCCGGCCCCTTCTTGATCTGCCGAGAGATGACGAGGGCTCCGCCCGCAATCAGGGCGATCGGGCCCAGCCACACGAGCCAGTTGAAGCCGTGCCTGGGCGGCTCCAGCAGCACCCACTCGCCGTAGCGAGCGACGAAGTACTCGATGACCTGCTCATCGGTCTTCCCCTCGGCGACGAGCTCGCGCACGGTGTCGAGCTGGGCTCGGGCCATGGAGGCGGGGCTGTCGGCGATGGAGACTCCCTGGCACACGGCGCAGCGCAGGGCCTTGCCGAGCTTCTGCACCCGGGCTTCCTTGACGGGGTCGGTGAGAGGGTCGCTTCCACCCTTCTGGGGAGCGAACTGGCCGGTCACGAGTCCGGCGGCGAGAGCAAGAGAGAGGAGAGCAGAGGTCATACGGGGCACCCGGGCGCGGCTTACCTAGCGCCAAGGCGCAGTGTTGCACAGCGAAACCTTCTCCGGGATGACCATCTTCCCCAGCCAGCTCCCGGCTGCCTGGCCGCTCAAATCTGCCCGTCCTTGTCGCCGGCGGTCTCTGTGGGGAAGTTGTCCAGGCTCATGCTGGTCTCTTCGACGTAGTGCTCCTCCGCGGGAGGAGGAGCGGGCGCGTAGCCGTCCCCTGGATCCAGATCATCACGGCCGACTGCCTGGAGGGCCGAGATGAGGCCCACGGGGACCATGCCCACCAGGAACATGATGGGCCCCACCTTCATGCGCATGTTCACCAGCACCCAGGCCATGCAGATGGCCGTGATGCCGATGGGGACGAAGCGCAGCCACACCGGGCGATCCACCTGGGGCCTGATCATCAGCAGCATCAGGATCGCCAGCAGCCCCAGCTCGATGGTGGCGCCTATGGGAAGGTCGAGCCCCGACGTGGGTGGACCGGACTCGGTGTACACCGAGTCGGTCTGGGGGCGAGCCATGTTGATGGGGCGGATCCGGTCCTGGGCGGTGAGGTAGCCGATGCTGGTGACTGCTGGTGCCTCGACCGTCTTCCATGTGAAGAAGAGGGCCATCATGCTGACCATGACGCCCACGAGCGCCAGGATCCGCGCGCCGCGCCCCAGCTGGAGCGGATCGAAGATCGCGGCCAGGCCGCCCCGGTCCGTGAAGACCTTGTCCCACTGATGGCCCGCCACGAGCACCGTGCCGGGTATCCACAGCAGCGGCTGGACGCTGAGCTCCATCATCGGCAGCAGGAAGCCGATGGCCAGCGCCGCGTACAGGGTCGGCACGATGGACGGGTAGTACGCCTCCGGCACCCAGTCGAAGAAGATGTTCGGGATGTTCTCCCTGCGGTACTCGCGCGCCACCACGAGCAGCCCGCACATCACCATGATGAAGGACCAGAAGGGGCCCAGCCCCGCCATCGTGGGGAGGATGGAGAGGCCCATTGCCACCATGTGGAGGATCACCCCCAGGACGGTGGGGGAGTGCGCGGGGACAGGTACCAGCCACTTGGGCCCGTTGTAGGGCGGCGGGGCAGGGCGGACCTTCGCGACCGCGGCAGCCCCCTTCTCATCCACCAGCGGAGGCGGCTTGTAGTCCGGCATCTTCGCCCCGCAGTTCTCGCAGTAACGGAGACGGGGCTCCGCCGCGACTTCACCACACTCAGGGCACCGGGACTCCATGGCTCACTTCCTCCGCGCCGTGCCACCTCCGGGGGCACGAGCTGACAGCTCAGGGGTTCACTGCTGGGCCGTCGGCTTGGATGCCCCGGCCGACGCGGTCAGCTCCTGGATGCGCTGGGTCAGGGTCTGGGGATCGATGGGTCCCACATGCTTGGTGAAGATGATCCCATCCGCGGTGATGAAGTACGTCTCCGGCACGCCCGACACGCCGTAGTCCACAGAGGTGCGAGACTTCGGATCGACCAGCTGCGGGAAGCTGACGCCCATGTCTTGGAGGTACGCTTGGGCGTTCTCCTCGGTGTCCTCGAAGATGATGCCCAGGAACTGCGCCTGCGCGCCGAACTGCCGGCCGCCCCACTCGAGCACCGGGTGCTCCATCCTGCAGGGCCCGCACCACGAGGCCCAGAAGTTGATGACCACCGGGCGGCCACGGAACTGCTCCAGGCTCACGGGCTTGCCGCTGGCCAGATCGCGCAGGGTGAAGGCCGGCGCCGGCTTGCCGGCCAGGAGGAAGGGCACCTCGTGCGGATTGCGCCCGAAGCCCGCGTAGAGCACGACCACCAACGCCGCGCAGATGGCCACCGCGCTCAGGGTGACGATCCAACCCTTCTTCATGCCGCCCCCCGGTTCATGTCACCGCCGCCCACCGTCGCGGCCGCGCCCGCGGCCGGCTCGCTCGAGGTCACCGCCACGCGCCGCCGCGAGGGCCACAGCGAGATGAGCGTGCCCAGCACCAGGATGGGGATGCTGTACCAGATCCACCCCACCAGCGGGAAAACCCACACGTTGAGGCTCGCCGTGGCGCCGCCGGGCGTGAAGGCCATCAGCGACATGTAGAGATCCTCCTTGGCCGACTCGCGCACCGCGGGAGTGCCAATGGGATCCGTGCTGCGCTCGTAGTAGTTCAGCCGGGGCTGGTACTCCTCCACCTTGCCGCTGGGGGTCGTCACCTCGACACGCGCCGCCATAAATGCGCGGTGGGGCTCCTGGCCTTCCTTCATGCCCAGGTATTTGAGCGTGTAGCCGTTCAGCGTGAGCTGCTCGCCCGCGCGCAGCGTGCCGGAGGTGTGCGTCACGTACGCGGACGAGGCCGCCACCGCCACGATGATGACGATCATGCCCAGGTGGACGATGTAGCCACCGAAGCGCCGGCGGGCCTTGGAGGCGCTCTGGACCACGGCGGTGACGAGCCCCTCCTTGCGCTCGCTCATTCGCACGCGCACCGGCGCGACCAGCTCGCGCAGGGTGATGACGGTGACGAAGCCGGCCAGCCCGAAGGTGAGCAGCGGGTAGAAGCCGCGCAGCCCCGCTAGGTAGCACACCACCGCCACCACCAGGCCCACGGAGGAGGGGATGATGAACTGGCGCCGCACCGCGGCCTTGTCCGGGGTTCCCCACGGGAGCATGGGGCCCACGCCCATGAGGAAGAGCACGGCGATGCCACCCGGCACCGCCATCTTGTTGAAGTACGGCTCGCCCACGCTCACGCGCACTCCGCGCACCGCTTCCGAGATGAGCGGATACAGCGTGCCCAGGAGCACCGTGAAGGTGATGCCCACGAACACCAGGTTGTTCACCAGGATGCTCGTCTCACGTGAGACGACGGAGTTGAGCTGCCCCTCGGGCACCAGCAGGTGCCCGCGCGTGGCCATCAGCCCGATGGAGATCACCAGCAGGACGGCGATGAACACCAGGAAGGTGGGGCCAATGTCCGACTGGGTGAAGGAGTGCACCGAGTTGAAGATGCCCGAGCGCGTCATGAACGTGCCCAGGATCGTGAGGATGAAGCTGGCCAGGGCCAGGCTCATGGTCCACATCTTGAGGATCCGCTTGCGCTCCTGGACCATGGTGGAGTGCATGAAGGCGGTGGCCGTCAGCCATGGCAGGAAGGAGGCGTTCTCCACGGGATCCCACGCCCAGTAGCCGCCCCAGCCCAGCACCGCGTACGCCCACCACGAGCCGAGGATGATGCCGATGGACAGGAACAGCCACGGGATGAGGGTCCACCGCCGCAGGGGCGCCATCCACGCGTCGCCGATCTCGCCGCGCAGCAGGCCCGCCACGGCGATGCCGAAGGGCACCACCATGCCCACGTAGCCCAGGTAGAGCATGGGCGGGTGGACGACCATGAGGATGTGGTTCTGCAGCAGCGGGTTGGGCCCGGGGCCATCCGGCGGCACCTGCGCCAGCACGTGCCACGGGTTCGCGGGCCCGGCGATCAGGAACGAGAAGAAGACGCCTACGCCCAGCATGGTGCCCATCGCCAGCGACATGTAGCGCCGGTGCTCGTTGCGGTGCACCAGCGCGAAGGCCAGCAGGTAGCAGCCCATGATGAAGCCCCAGAAGAGGATGGACCCCTCCAGGGCGCTCCACAGCGCCACGATCTTGAAGGTCAGCGGCGTGGCGCGGCTGCCCACCTGCGCCACGTACTTGATGCTGAAGTCGTTGGTGACGAGCGAGTACACCATCATCAGGTTGGAGCCCGTCATGCAGGCGAAGAAGCCCCACACCGCGCGCCGCACCCACTGCGAGCCCGCCTCGCTCTGGCGAAGTCCGCTCGTCAGGCCTACGACGGCCCCGAAGGCGGCGCACACCAGCGCCCCCAGCACGAGCCCATATCCAATGCTTGCGTTCACTGCGCCCCCGTCGTGTTCGAGGCGGTGGTGGAGCCCTCGAGGGTCTCCTGCCACTTGCGAGGCTCCTCGCCCTCCTTGGGGGCGCGGTACTCATTGGAGTGGTTCACCATCAGCCGGTTGGAGCTGAACACCTGCGACTTGTCGAAGGTGCCCTCCACCACCACGCCGATGCCGTCGCGGAACATCTGCGGGGGCACCTCCGTGGAGCGCACCATCACGGCCACGGACTCGGGCGTGTGATCGGTGGCCACCTGGAAGTGCAGGGTGGTGTGCTCGGCGTTCCACTGGATGGAGCCGGGCTTCACCACGCCGCCCAGGCGGATGGTGGGGCCGTAGGCCTTCTCGCCCTGGGTGAGCATCTCCGCGGGGCTCCAGTAGTACACGAGGTTCTCGCCGATGTTGCCGAAGGCCACGAAGGCCAGGCCGGCCCCAGCCACGAGCAGGGCTCCCAGGGCAATGAGGCGGTTACGAGCGACAGGGGACATGGCTCACTCCTTCGGTCCAGCGGTCAGGTTCTTGGTGGGCCGCCGCAGCCACAGCGACAGCGCATAAAGGGCCAGGGAGCCCCAGGTGATGCCATAGCTTACCCAGACGTAGCCCCAGCCGCCCGTGATACGGCCGCTGCCTACCTCGCCCGCGGCCACCTGGCCGAGCACCACCAACGTCGTCAGCGCGTTCATCACGCCACCCCCGGGGTCCGCTTGGCCGAGGCCTCATCCGTGGGCAGCGCCTCGGGGAGGGCCACCTCCGCGTTCCGCTCGGCCAGCGCGATGCGGTAGCGGTACATGATGAAAGCGATCGCGAGCGCCAGGAAGGCGTAGGCGCTGATGCGCAGCGGCAGCTGCATGGCCGGGTCCACCGTCTTCGGCGTGGACTGGACCTGGTGCAGGCTGCGCCACCACTTCACCGAGAACCAGATGATGGGCAGATCCACCGCGGCGATGATGCCCACCACGGAGCTCCACACCGCGCGCTTCTCCGGATCCTCCACGAAGCGGCGCAGCGCCATGTAGCCCATGTAAGCCACCAGCAGGATGGCGGCGGTCGTCAGCCGGGGATCCCATGTCCAGTACACGCCCCAGGTGGGCCGGCCCCAGATGGCGCCCAGCAGCACGCCCACCGCGCCGAACACCAGCCCCACCTCGGCGGAGGCCTCGGCCAGCGAGTCCGTCTTCCAGCCCGGCTTGAAGAGGTACATCACCGAGCAGACGAAGTTGGTCGTCAGCGCCACCATGGCGACCCACACCGCGGGGACGTGGGCGTACATGATGCGCTGCACATCGCCCATCTCGCGATCCGGAGGGGCCACCGCCAGGCCGATGAAGTGCCCGATGCCCAGCAGGATCAGCGCGTAGATGGGCATCGTCACATGGGCGAACTTGCGGCCCACGGTGACGAGCAGGACCAGGATGAGTAAGGGCAGTACGGCCGTAGTGAATACGAACATCGTCAGTCCTCGATTACCCGCGGGAACAGCAGGAACCCCAGGCCCCAATAAATCAGGTTGAACCCACCGAGCAGGCCGTACCAGGACTTGAGCTGGTTCATCGGATCTCCTTGAAGCACCAGCGTCATCCCCTTGGCCGCGGCCAGCAGGGCGGGAACAATCAGCGGGAACAATAGCAGAGGCAGGAGCACGTCCCTCGCCCTGGCGTTGCTGGCGATGGCTGCATACACGGTCCCCGGGGCGGCGAGCGCCATGCACCCGAGCACCAGGGTGGCCAGCACATGCTCTACCCCCAGGACCACCTTCACCCCGTACAGTGCCACCATCACGGGGATGAGCAGGCTACCCAGCAGGACGAGCAGCAGGGTGTTGCCCACCGCCTTGGAGAGGAAGATAGCGCGCGCGTCCGCTGGGGCCATGCGCAGGCCGTCCAGGCAGGCGTTCTCGGCCTCGATGCGGAAGGACTCACCCAGGGACAGGGTGCTGGCGAAGAGGATGGCCAGCCACAGGTAGCCCCCGGCATTGCGCTCGAGCAGCTTGGTGTCCGGCCCTAGCGCGAACGAGAAGAGCAGCAGCGTGGAGAGCGCGAAGAAGACCAGGGCGTTGAGCCGGGCCCGCGTGCGCCACTCGATGAGCAGATCCTTCCGCAGCAGGACCATGGAGGCGCGCAGCAGGCCAATGGGGGCGGGGCGGCTCATGCGGGCACTGCCCGTCCTTCCTGGAGATGAAGGCGTTCCTCGCACAGCGACAGACCCTGTTCGATGAGGTGGGTCGCGAGGATGACGGTGACACCCGAGGCTTTCAGCTCGCCGATGATGGCCTCCATGGCCTGGATGCCGGCGGGATCCAGCTCGCCGAAGGGCTCATCGAGCAGCGCCAGGGCCGGCTTCTTCATCAGGAGCCGCGCGATGGCCAGGCGCTTTCGCATGCCCGCGCTGAACTGGCGCACGGGGCTGCTGGTGCGGCGCGTGAGGCCGACCTTGGTCAGCAGCTCGCTGGAGACGTCGCTTGGAGAGGGCAACCCCAGCAGTCGGGCCAGCACGGTGAGGTTCTGGTGCGCCGTGAGATCCTCGTAGAGGAAGCTGGAGTGGGACAGGAGGGCGACCTCCTGACGCACTGCGTCCCGATCGCTCACGGTGTTCCGCCCGAGGACCTCCACGCTGCCCGCCGTGGGAGAGAGGGCGGTGGCCACCAGGCGCAGCAAGGTGGTCTTCCCTGATCCGTTGTGCCCGGTGAGGAGCAGCGATCGCCGGGTGGGCAGCGCGTAGCTGAGGCGCGCCAGGGCCCAGTGACGCCCATACCGCTTGCTCACGTCGTGCAGGGCGATCGCCGGAGGCGCGGAAGGTGCGGGGGCTTCCATCGAGGGGAGTGTTCGTAACTGGAAATCTCGTTTTTCTCCAGAGAAAGCCGGAGCGAACGATGCACTGGCTGGCTCTCGGGTTGCCCCGCAGAGGCGCTTGCCGAGCATGCGACCCGGCAGAGTGCGGGACTTGCCTCTGGAAAATTTTTCTATCGCGGAGCCCCAAATGTTCCAGGGGAAGCACCGGGCCTCCTCGCATGCATAGAAAATGTGAGCCAGAGGCCGTCCTGGGCGCTGGCATCCCCTGTGCAGTGTTGCCGGGCAAGGTGTTTCTGCGCATTGGGGGAGTCATGGGCGCGGGTCGTTTGGTGCGGAGGGCGGTGAAGGCCGCAGCCGCCGGAGTTCTTCACTACAGCGGATTGAGAAAGGCCATGGCGGTGTATCGCCGGAGCCAGTCGGGTGGGCGACGCATCCTGATCGTCAGTTACCACCGAGTCGTCGAGGACTTCACAGGCGCGGCCCAGCGGTCCATTCCCGGGCTGCTCATCTCACAGGAGACATTCCGGCGGCATCTGGAGGACGCAGCTGCGGCGGGCTACGAGTTCGCCACCCTCAGTGACGCGGTGGCTGTGATGTCAGGCTGCAAGGCGACGAAGCGGGATCTGTGCATCGTCACCTTCGATGATGGGTACCGGGACGTGTACCGGTACGCCTACCCGCTGCTCAAGCGCATGGGAGTGCCGGCCATCGTCTACCTGCCGACGGCCTTCATCGGGACGCGCAGGCGGTTCAAGCATGACAGGCTCTTCCACCTGCTCCTTGTTGCGAGGAAGCGGCGGCTGCGGCCCTTCTTCAGCACGGTGCCGGGGCCTGCGCTGCGGCTTTTGGAGCCCGCGCTGTCCGGGACGAAGGTTCTCTCGGAGGTGCTGGATGACTTCATTGGAGAGCACTCCTCGCGAGAGCTGCAGAGGGTCATCGAGGCGCTGGAGCGGGAGCTGGGTGGGGGGCCGGACCTCTTGCCCGAGCAGGGCGACGTCATGGACTGGGACGAGGTGCGGCGCATGGCGCGGGACGGCTTCGAGTTCGGCGCGCACACGCAGGAGCACACCGTGCTGACGATGGAGCCGCCCGAGGTGGTGGAGCGCGAGATCGTCGAGTCCAAGCGCACCATCGAGCGCGAGGTGGGGACCCCGGTGCAGCACTTCGCCTACTGCAATGGCTGGTACTCGGATGAAGTGATCCGCTTGCTGAAGCTCCATGGGTTCCGCTCGGGGGTCACCACGGAGGATGTGCCCAATCGGATCGGCGGGGATCCGTTCTCCATCAAGCGCAAGGTGCTCTGGGAGAACTTCAGCCTGGGGATGCTGGGGGATTACTCGAAGGCGCTCACCGGGTGCCAGCTCGATGACTGCTTCGGGCTGCTGGGCATGAGTCAGCCGGTGCCGGGCCGCCGCAGCCACTTCTTCGCCACGCGGGCCGCCAACACCCTGCTGCTGCGTCACCGACAGCCTACGGAGGAACTGACGTGAGCACACCCTCGGCGCCGGCGAGCCCTGGATCGTTTCTGGGCAAGGCCGGCCCCCTGGTGTTGGCCCGGCTCGTTACCGCCGGGCTGACGCTGTCCATTCCGCTCGTCCTCGCGCGGGTCCTCAGCCTGGAGGAGTATGGGACGTACTACCAGCTCTTCCTGATCTCCACGACGCTCTACTTCGTCCTGCCGTTCGGGGTGGTGCAGAGCCTCTACTACTTCCTGCCGCGCGCGGAGCAGCAGCGGCCGTACCTGGGCCAGACGCTGTTGTTCATGTCCGGGGCGGGGGTGGTGGCGGCGGGGCTCGTGGTGTGGCTGCTCGAGCCAGTGGCGGGGCTGTTCTCCAACCCCGTGCTGCTGGAGTACCGGTGGCCGCTGGCGATCTACACCGGGCTGTTGTTGGGCGCGTTCCCGTTGGAGGTGAGCCTCACCAGCCAGGGCCGCACCCGGGCGTCCGCCGTGGCGTACCTGGTGTCCGACAGCGTTCGCTCGGCGGCCATGGTGGTGCCGTGTCTGTTGGGCGCGTCGCTGCACGGGATGATGGTGGCGGTGGCGGCGTATGCGGGCCTGCGCTACGTGGCCACCTGGGCCATCACCCTGCGGGGCTCCGAGGGGCCGCTGGTGAGCGGGAAGCTGCTGCGCGAGCAGCTGGTGTATGCGGCCCCTTTCGGGGCGGCCATGGCGCTGTCCATTCCACAGCAGAACGCGCACTTCTACGTGGTGGCGAGCGCGGTCGCGCCGGCGCTGTACGCGCTCTACCGGGTGGGCTGCTTCCAGCTGCCAGTGGTGGAGCTGCTCTACACGCCCACCAGCGAGGTGCTGATGGTGCGCCTGGGCGAGTTGGAGAAGACGGGGCGGTTGGAGGAGGGGGTGGAGGCCTTCCGCGAGGCGGCGGGGAAGCTGGCCTTCGTGTTCCTGCCGTTCGCCGCGTTCCTGTTCGCCGCGGCTCCCGAGTTCATCTCCGCGCTCTTTGGCGCGAAGTTCCTGCCGGCGGTGTCCATCTTCCGGGTGAGTGTGCTGGGGGTGGTGCTGTCCATCCTGCCCATGGATGGGGTGCTGCGCGCGCGGGGATACACCCGCGCCATCTTCGTCTCCTATTTCATCAAGGCCGTGGTGACGATGCCGCTCGTGTGGTGGGGCGTACAGCGGTTCGGGATGAAGGGCGGCATCGCCTCGTGGGCGGTGGCGGAGATGGTGGGAAAGGCAACGCTCCTGGCGCGCGTGCCTGCCGCCCTGTCCACACCCGAGCGGCCGCTGCTGATCCGGGATGTTATCCCCTGGAAGGCGCTGGGCAAGGCGTCCCTGGCGGCCTTCGCGGCGGCGGCGGGAGTCTTCGCGCTGCGCGCGGGAACGGTGGGCGCGTGGGTGGGGTTGCCCGAGGGCTTCATCTGGCGCGCGCTGCCGCTCGCCGTGGCCGGGCTGTTGTTCGTCATTGGATATGTAGCGGTGCTCTACGCCACGGGCGTCCGGCCGCTGCGGGCGCTGGCGGGGATGCGAGCCGCCCGGGCGGTGTGAGCGCCGTGTCTCGGAATCTGGGAGGACTTCCCTCCACAGAGGGGGCTACCTAGGTTCCGGACCACGTTGGGATGGGGAGGGTGTCATGGGGTTGGACGCGATGGCGCTGTACCGGTTCGCGCGCAGGCTGCACCAGCGGGGGGTTCCGTTGCTGCCGGCCTTGTTGTGCAAGGCCATCTACTACCTGCACAGCTCGTACATTCCTTTCGAGGCGGAGCTCGGCGAGGGCACGCAGCTGGGGTACGGCGGCATCGGCGTCGTCATCCACAAGGACGCGAAGGTCGGGCGTCACTGCCTCATCTCCCAGCAGGTGACCATCAGCAGCCGATCGGCCCACGAGGGCGTGCCTGAGATTGGGGACTATGTGCGGATTGGCGCGGGGGCGAAGATCCTCGGCAACGTCCGCATCGGCGACTTCGCGGTGATCGGCGCGAACGCAGTGGTGATCGGGGATGTGCCGGCGGCCGCGGTCGTCGCGGGGGTTCCCGCCCGGGTGCTGCGCAAGGAGGGGGATCCTCTCCTCGCCTACATGCGGGAGATGGGACAGCTGCCTCGGGCCGGGGCGGGGCAGCCCTCCGGCCGGCTTGCGGCTCACTTCACGGAGACAACGCTCCAGTAGCGGGGAGGCTAAGGCTTCATGCGCGTGCTCCTCATAGGGGATTACCCGCCGCCGCACGGCGGGATCGCGATTCACGTTCAACAACTGCATCGATTTCTTCGCGAGCGTGGTGTCGAGGCGAAGGTGTTGGACATCGGCAAGGGCGGCCGGCCGGTTCCGGACGTCCTCCCGGTGCGCACCGTCGCCAGCTTCGGGCTGCGGCTCGCGGGATTCTTGAGCGCTGGGTGGACGGTGCACGTCCACACCAGCGGTGACAATCCGAAGTCCTGGATGCTGGCCGCCACGGCGGGAGTGCCGGCACCCCGGGCGCCGCGGGTCATCACACTGCACTCGGGGTTGCTGCCGGAGTTCCTGGAGGGCTCGGTGGCCTGGAGGGCCTTCGCGCGCGCCGCGCTCATGGGGTACTCGCGGGTGGTGGCGGTGTCAGGGGCGGTGAAGGAGGCGCTCGTGGGATGTGGAGTGCCCGCGGAGAAGATCCTCGTCGCGCCCGCGTTCTGCGCCTCGCAGGTGCGGCCAGGCCCGGTGCCGGCACTGGTGGAGCGGGCGAGATCCCGCCGCTCTCCTCTGCTGGCCATGGCGCACCACCCTTCGCCCGTCTATGGACGGATGCTGATGTTCCGGGCGCTGCGGATTCTGGCGGACGAGCTGCCGGACGTGGGGCTCGCGGTCTTCGGGCCGGGGACGCGGACTCCGGAGTTCGCGCGTGACGCCCGCGAGGCGCGAGTAGCGTCGTTCCTGGAGGACCTGGGCGAGCTGGATCACGACGAGGCGCTGGGCCTCCTCTCGCGGTGCGATGTGTTCATCCGCCCCACGACGCATGATGGGGACTCGCTCTCCGTGCGCGAGGCGCTGACGCTGGAGGTGCCCTGTGTCGCGAGCGACGTGTGCGCCCGGCCCGAGGGCACCTATCTGTTCCAGAGCGGTCATGCGCCGGACCTGGCGCTGAGGGTGCGGCAGGCGCTCGTGGAGGGGCCGGCGGAGGTGGTCTCTCCGGATGTGGGGCCGGTGCTGCTCGGGCTTTACGAGGAGCTGTCGGCGCAGCGGTTCGGAGGCTCGCGGCCAGCGCTGGCCACCTGACACCCGGGGGGCAACCCTCGCAGGACTTCGACACAGGAGATGAGACATGCGGCGCAGTGAAGACATGGACCTGGCACGCCGGGCCCTGCGGGGGCGGGACCTGGTGGTGTTCTCCAACGACTGGGACGGCGATCCGCTGTCCAAGGTCCACATCATGCGGATCCTCTCGAGGGACAACCGTGTGCTGTGGGTGAACAGCATCGGCAACCGGGCGCCCAAGGCCAACGCGCACGATCTGCAGCGCATTTGGAGGAAGCTGGCCTCCTTCACCGATGGCATCCGCGAGGTGGAGCCGAACCTCTTCGTGCTGGCGCCGCTGGCCATCCCATTCTACGGCTCGGAGGTGGTGCGGTCGACGAACCGGGAGCTGTTGAGGCTCCAGGTGAAGCGGGCGATGCACAAGCTGCACTTCAAGCGGCCGATCTCCTGGTCCTTCCTGCCGGCGTCGGCGCCGGTGTCGGGCACGCTGGGCGAGGAGTTCGTCGTCTACCACTGCGTGGACGAGTTCTCGGCGTTCAGCGACACCAACGGGCGCCACATCGCGGAGCTGGAGGAGCGGCTGCTGCGCAAGGCGGATCTGGTGATCACCTCCGCCGAGCGCCTGCGCGAGAACAAGGCGAAGGTGAACCCGCACACGGTGCTGGTGCGGCACGGGGTGGACTTCCAGCACTTCGTGAAGGCGTGTGATCCGGCCACGGAGATCCCGGAGGACATCGCGAAGCTACCCCGTCCCATCATCGGCTTCTTCGGGCTGATGGCGGACTGGGTGGACCAGGAGGCGATCATCGCCACGGCCAAGGCACACCCCGAGGGCTCGGTGGTGGTGATCGGCAAGGTGGCGCCGGACTGCGACGTGTCCGGGATGAAGGCGGTGGCGAACATCCACTTCCTGGGGCGCAAGCCGTACGCGAGTCTGCCGGGCTACTGCCGCGCCTTCGATGTGGCGCTCATGCCCTTCAAGGTGAACGAGCTGACGCTGAACGCCAACCCGCTGAAGGTGCGCGAGTACCTGGCGGCGGGGCTCCCGGTGGTGTCCACGGACATCCCCGAGGTGCGCAAGGTGGGGCTGTGCAAGCTGGCCACGTCCACGGAGGACTTCGTGCGCAAGGTGGACGAGTGCCTCGCCGAGGGCGGTGGGCCCACCCGCGAGCGCGCAGAGCGCATCTTCCACGAGAGCTGGGATGCGCGCGTCGAGGAGATCCGCGCCCACGTGGGCGAGGCCATGCTCAAGGCCGGGCGCAGCCTGTAGCGCTATCGTGCGGAGATGCGCTCACGCGGTGTCTGGTGTGGCGCGGCCTGTGATGACGGCCTCGAGCCGGGCGTATCGGGCCGCGACGCGAGCGTAGTCTTTCGCGGAGATGGCGTGCTGGTCCAGGGCGCGTGCCAGCTCCGCGCGCGCCTCGAGGTAGCGGGCAGGGGCAATGCCGCTGCGCTGCTCCAGCATTCGTGCAGCCTCTTCTTCGGAGAGCGCCAGGGGGATGCCCAGCCGCTCATGCATGAGCTGGCGCAGGTGCCGGGCCATCTCCGGCAGCAGCTCACGCTCTACCTTTGCCCGGCGCGCAAGCCAGCCCATGGACTGGACATACTCCAGCGCGGAGCGGTGCCGCTCTGGCAGCTGGGGCCTCGGGGCTCCGAGGCGCGTGCCCCGAGCGAAGACGTAGAGCGCGCCCACGGCCAGGCACTGGAGCGCGAACACCCAGAGGCCTCGTGAGAGAGGTGGGGGAGGGAGCTCCACGTGGTGGAGCTCATCGAACACCATGGGGCCTTGTGCGGTCAGAGCATCCCAGAAGCGCAGGTTGTCGAGCAGCTCCACCCGCCGGTTCTCCGCGAGGTCCGGCCCCGCGGCGACGTACACCTCTCCCTGCCCCAGCCCGAGCCGCCACAGCGCCACTGCGCTTTTCAAGCCCGCGACAGGCACTGCCTCCGGCAGGCCCAGGGTGATTCCCTGCTCAAGAGACACACGGAAGCCGCTCAGGCCTCGGGCCGCTCCTGCGGGGACCCAGACGTCCACGGTGGTCCCCCCAAGGTCCTGCTCACCCTGGGGAAGTCCCCGCGCGCTTGTGCCGAGCCACGCGTGCCGTCTCAGCTCCAGCCACTGCTCCAGCGCGGGCTGGCCTTTCTTCTCCCGCGAGGTGAGGAAGACGAGCGTTCCTCCAGCGCGCACGAAGCGCTCCAGCGCTTCCACCTCTGCGGGTGAGACGGCGCGGGCATGGGGCGCCGCGAGGACAACGGTCCGGACGCCGGGGGGCAGGGTCTCGAGGGATTCCCGGTGCGCCTCGACCTTGGCGCCACCCTCGCGGAGATAGAGGTAGAGCGCGCGCAGACCGAGGGGACCTGGGTTGTCGACAGAGGGGAGCGTGGACTCCGGTGGGGCCTCTCGTGTCGCAAGTCCCATCGCTGCCGCCACGGTGATGAGGGCTCCGAAGAAGAGGAAGGTGCGCAGGTTCTTCATGCCGCGCCTCCTGGAGGGGAGGCATGAAGGCGCTCAACGTCCGCTACGAAGCTGGCGGCCTCGTTGGGAGGTACTGGAGACAGAGAATAGAAGGTGCGGTCGTACCAGCGGACCAGCCGCTCCACTTCCTGAACCAGGGGAGGCGGGGCGCCTCGGCTTGGCAGCTCGGCGGCGAGCTCCCGGTTCGTCTTCACGCGGTCGGGACGGGCCAACTGGCGCTCCTCCAGCGTGGAGAGCAGGGCGAGCAACCCCTGGCGGATGGCCTCCCGCGTGTCGGAGGAGAGCGTCTCCCGGGCGCGACGCAGATGCTCTCCTGGAGAGTCGAGCACGAGCGGCGCATTGGCTCCCTTCTCGCGCTCGGCCTGAGCCGTCGTGGAGGTGCGGCGCCAGCGCCGGAATCGCAACACTGCCCAGAGCACCACCGCCAGCGCCAGCCCCAGCATCACCGCGCGCGTGACGGTAGCGAAGCTCTGGGCGCCTCGGGATTGGAAGAAGCCGCTGAGCCATGCGTCGATCTGACGGATGAGGCGCTGCACGAGATCGGTATTCCGCCTGCGCGCATGAGAGAACTCGGGCCGATCGAGGATGGCTCGGAGCCGATCCGGCGTGCTCTCGGGCATGGGTTCCTGGGAACGGGCTGTCGCCTCCTGAAAGTCACAGGCCGCGCGCAGCCGCGCCACCACGTCCTGGGCGAGCTCCTCAGTGGAGACCTCGTTACGTGGATGGAGCGGGATTCCTCCCTCGCGTGACTCGAGGCCTTCCACGATGGTGGAGAGTTCATCGGGACGGCTCTTCGCGGTCTGCTCGATGAGCTGGATGTCCGTCTCCAGATCCGCGCACGGCATCGAGGCCAGCAGCAAGGGGAGGGCGAGGGTCAGCACGCAGTGCTCACGGGAGAGAGAAGTTCCTCATGTGGCGGGGGGGAGGGTGTCGAGGCGGCGCTCGAGGTCCAGCCCTTCCCGGCGCACCCTCATGTCCAGGTAGAACATCGCGGAGAAGACCAGCGCCAGGGGCGTGAAGATGGACTGCCCCAGCACCTGGAGCAGCTCCACGGGGACGAGCAGGGCCTGGGGGATGGGGTGGGTTGCCGCGGCGGCAGGGTTGGTGAGGTGGCCATAGGCCGCGCGAACGATCCAGGAGGGCAGGCTGAAGACGAAACTGACGGCGATGATGATGCCGGACACGGCGGTCAGGAGAATCATTGCCCGGACCTTCACGCGGCCCAGAAAGCCGGGGGCGATGCGGCCGGAGAGGAGGGCTCCCGAGCGCCGGAAGGTGCCCAGGGCGGACAGCTCCTCCATGGCGAACACCGGGCCCAGGAGGGAGAAGCGCAGGAAGTACCAGAGGAGCGCGCCCAGCGTTCCCACGCCAGCCAGACCAATCCCGCCGACGGCGAGCGGGATGGCCACCATCTGGGCGCCCGCGCCGGAGGAGCTGGTGGCCAGGAGCACACCCAGCGCGGACAGGATCCCCCCGGGGAGCACCAGCAGCAGGTTGATGCCAAGCCCCCAGAGGAGCGAGAGGAGATAGGCCCCCGTGAGCGAGCCCAGCCGGCTCAAGCCGCGTCGCAGGCCGTCAGCCGGACGCGTGGGCTGGCCCAGCTGGATGGGGACCACGTACCGGGCAATGACGAGGGTGGCGATCCAGTAGCTCCAGACGAGCACGATCATGAGGCCGGTGGCGGCCAGCAGCAGCAAGCCGGCCTCGAGCAAGACGCCCATGGGATCGCCGCTCGTCTGGGCCTGGAGCTGCTCCTGGGTCTGGTTCATGAGCCCGTTGGAGCGCTCCAGCATGAGCATGAAGCCCTTGCTGAAGATGTAGTTGACCAGCTCGAAGCCGAGGCAGAGGAAGAAGAGCGGCTTGAGGTGGGCACGCCAGAAGAGGGCGGAGCGGTCGACGAGCTCGCCGAGGGCCAGTGGGCGCAGGTCCTTGATGCCGGAAGAAGAACTCACAAGGGAGGAAGCATAGCGCGCGACTCAAGCCATTTCTTGTCCGGAGGGAGTAGCGGCACGCAGGAGGGCTCGTGCCACGGCTGCGGGATCCGTGGCCTCCAGGACAGCGGAGATGACGGCGAACCCATGAGCCCCCGCGAGCTTGCCGGCCCGCTCCGGGGTGACTCCACCGAGCGCCAGGGCGGGGCAGGGCAAGGCTGCCGCCAGGGCCTGGAATCCTTCCAGTCCCAGCGGGGGCCGGGTATCGCCAGGTTTCGAACCTGGGGCGTACACGGGGCTCACCAGCGCCAGGTCGGCGCCGTGGGCGAGGCGGGCTTCGTCCATGTCATGGACGGCGGCGCTGACCCAGTGCCCAGCGGGCAGGTGAGGGCGGACGTCCTCCACCGTGAGGCCTCTGGCCGGCAGGTGAAGGTGAGCGCCTACCAGGAGGGCCACGTCCAGTCGCCCGTTGACGAAGAGTGGATTGCCGCGCCTGTGGCACAGCGCAGCGAGCAGCCTCGCTTCTTCCAGAAAGGCGCGTGCGGGAGCCTCCGGGTGGCGGTGTTGGATGGCCACGCCAGGCCCTGCCTCGAGCGAGCGCCCCACGGCCTCGAGCAGCCTGGCCCGCGGCAGCCGCCAGTCGGTGATGACGATCAGCCGTGGGAGCGAGGACACTACTCGACGAGCCCTTGCAGGGGGCTGGAGGCGGTGGCGTAGGCCTTGCGGGGGATGCGGCCGGCGAGGAAGGCGTCCCGGCCAGCCTCCACTGCCTTGCGCATGGCCACCGCCATGCGGACGGGATCCTTCGCGCCAGCGATGGCGGTGTTCATCAAGACGGCGTCCACACCCAGCTCCATGGCGATGGCCGCGTCCGAGGCTGTGCCTACGCCCGCGTCGACGATGACGGGCACCTTCACGAGCTCACGGATGAGGCGGATGTTATGGGGGTTGCGGATGCCAAGCCCCGAGCCGATGGGCGCCGCCAGAGGCATGACTGCCGCGCAGCCCACTTCCTCCAGCTTGCGTGCGGTGATGGGATCGTCGGTGGTGTAGGGCAGGACGGTGAAGCCCTCTTTCACGAGGACCCGCGCGGCCTTCAGCGTCTCCTCGACGTCCGGGTAGAGGGTCTTCTCGTCGCCGAGCACCTCGAGCTTCACCCACTTGCTCATGCCCAGCTCCTCGGCGAGCCGGCAGGTCCGCACCGCCTCCTCGGCCGTGTAGCAGAGGGCGGTGTTGGGCAGCAGGCGGAGCCGGGAGGTATCGATCCAGTTCATCAGGGATGCCTCACCGCGCGCGGAGAGGTCCAGGCGCCGGACCGCGACGGTGACCATCTCCGCGCCCGAGGCCTCGTGACAGCGCTTCATCACCTCGAGGCTCGGGTACTTGCCCGTGCCGACGATGAGGCGTGATTGAAAGGTGACGCCCGCGACGGTGAAAGGGGTGTCCTGGGTGTTCATGTGCTCTCCTACCCGCCACCGACAAAGGTGACGATCTCCACGCGATCCTGGGGGTGCAAGCGGTGCTCGGCGTGGTGGGCCCGGCGAACCACCTCCGCGTTGACCTCCACCGCCACGCCCGGCCCTCCGCCAAGCCGCAGCAGCTCGAGCAGCACCGCGAGGGTCGTTCCCTCGGGCACTTCACGCGCTTCTCCGTTGACCCAAATCGTCACGGCCGGTGGCTCCTGCGGTGGATGCTGACGGACTACAAGTGTGCTCCTGTGCTGTCAACGCACATGGAACTGCTGCTGCGGGGAGGGGCCCCGCTATACTCGCTTGTATGCGCACCGCGACCTGCCGGCTGGCTGCATCCGTTCTGGCGTTGACGCTTGCTCTGCCAGCAGCGGCTGCTGAACCACAGGCCACCTCCTCCGCACCGGGCTCGAAGTCCGTGCCCGCCGCCGCGCTGGATGCACCGACGCGTGCTCCCGAGCCCCTTATCCGAGGCCATCGCTATGCCTACGTCGCCGGGGGCCTCCTGCTGCTCGGTGGGGTGGGGTTCGGGT
>Ga0247825_10000474_pt1 | contig 25397 bp, 16 predicted proteins | sample 13C_Vanillin_Day_FD_194413 | JGI IMG/M metagenome (GOLD analysis project Ga0247825, IMG submission 194413) | Soil microbial communities from agricultural site in Penn Yan, New York, United States - 13C_Vanillin_Day48 | ecosystem: Environmental > Terrestrial > Soil > Agricultural land | place... | reverse complement strand
GTCTTCATCGAGGGCCGAGACGACGAAGATCTTCGAGTACTTGGTGCTCCTCACACCATGCTCGCCTGCAATGAGCAGTTCTTCATCGAGCTTCTCGCCCGGCCGCAGACCGGTGAACTCGATGGCGACGTCCCGATCGGGCACGAGGCCGGAGAGCTCGATGAGGTTGCGGGCCAGGTCGAGGATCTTGACCGGATCGCCCATGTCGAGCAGGAAGATTTCGCCCCTCTCACCGAGAGACCCGGCCTGAATCACCAGCTGAACCGCCTCCGGGATCGTCATGAAGTACCGGCGGACGTCGGGATGCGTCACCTTGATGTTCTTGCCCTGTCTGATTTGTCTCTGAAAGAGCGGCACGACGCTCGCCCGGCTGCCGAGGACGTTTCCGAAGCGCACACAGCACAACCGCGTCTTCGTGCACCTGGTGGCGAGCTCCTGGACGAGCATTTCGGCGACGCGCTTGGAGGCTCCCATGGTGCTCGAGGGATTCACCGCCTTATCAGTCGAAATCAGCACGAACATCTTCACGCCGAAGACGTTGGACAGATCGATGACGTGCCTGGTCCCCATCACGTTGTTCAGAATGGCTTCGGCCGGGTAATGCTCCATCAGGGGAACGTGTTTATAGGCAGCCGCGTGGAACACCACTTCCGGTCGATGGAGCTCGAACACTTTCTCCATGACGGCCCGGTTGCGGATATCGGCGACGACTCCGACGACCTGCTCGAAGTCTTCCTCCATCTCGCAGGTGATCTCGTAAAGGTTGTTCTCGTCCTTGTCGAGAAGGATCAGCTGGGACGGCCCGAACTGACTGAGTTGTCGGACGAGCTCCGAGCCAATGGAACCGCCGGCGCCGGTGACGAGAATGCGCGCGCCCTGATAGGCGCGCGTCAGCTCGGCAAGATCAGGCGAATGGCTGATCGCGCGGCGTCCAAGCAGGTCTTCCATGTTCACGGGCCGCAGACGACTGATCGTCACCGTGCCCGACATGATCTCCCACAAGGCCGGCACCGACGACGTGCGCACGCCGATGTTCGCGCACTCCGTCGCGATCCGCTGGAGGACGGCCTTCGGAGCGCTCGGCATGCAGAGGATGACCTCGTCGACACGATGGGCCTGGACGATCGACTGCAGCTCGGCGGTGGTTCCCAGCACCTGCCAGCCCCCGATCGTCCTGGCTTGGAGCTTGGGGTCGTCATCGACGAATCCGACGATCTTGAAGTCCTTTTCGGTCAGCTCCCGCAACAAGTAGAGTCCCGCCTCGCCGGCACCGGCAAGCAACGCGCGCTTGCGCACGGATGACGTGGCTACGGGGCGCTTCGCCGGAGCACGCTCGCTGAGCGTGCGCCTCGTCAGGCGCGCGGACGACTGCGCCGCAAACGCGAGAAATGGATGAATCAGCAGGACGCCGAACGGCACGGGGGTATCGGCGAAGATTCCCGGGTCAACGAGGAACCGCCAGATGACCGTGATGACAAACGCGATCGCGACCGAGCTGGCGAGCGCCTGGACGTCGCGCAGGCTGAAGAAACGCCAGACCTGCTTGTAAATACCGAAGGCGACGTTGAGCGACACATACAGGAACACGACGAACGGCAGCACGAGCTGCAGCTGATGATCGTAGGGCCGTGGAAGCGTGCCGTCGAATCGAAGCAGGAACGACGCGCACAGGGCCGCGGCCACGAGGACGGCGTCGATCAGCATCTGATCCGCTCTGCTGTACACGAACCTGTGCACGGCGGCAGAGACTCTCTCTCCGACGACCGACCAGCTCGACGTCGTCGGGCCGAGCGTCTGTTCCTCGTCTGAACTCATCCGACCTGGAGCGGTTTGTGTGGCATCGCTGGCCATGACTAACTCCCAACTGGGCGCACGGGCAGAATTTGTCCCGGTCCGAACACTGGTTTTGAGGAGGTCTAGTTACGTTGAGTTAGAGAGAGGCTCTGTTCGAGCGGGTCGTGAAGCTCACCGCAGACCGGCAAGGCGCCCACTACGGGGCGCATGCCAGCCATGTCGAATTGAAAATGCAGGCCCCGCTCAGGGGATCGTGTACGGAAGCGTCGTGATGACGCCTGGCACGGCACCCAACAGCCCGTAGCCGATGGCCTTCGCCGCGCTGCTCGGCACGAAGACGATATCGTTGGCCTGGACCAGGAAATCCTCTTTCTTGCCGCTCATGATTTCGGCGAAGTTCACGGGCAGCTCCTGCCGTTCTCCCTTCTCGTTGTACCGCACGAGGATGCCCTGGTTCATCTTTGCCGTCTTCAAGGGCCCGCCAGCCGCCGCAAACAGCTGCGTCACCCGAAGTTCCCGCTTGGCCGGCAGCTCGTAAGCGCCCGCACGATTGACGTCGCCGAGGATGTACGCAGTCCGTGCCAGGCGTTCCTGGACATGAACGACATCGCCGCCTTTGACGACCACGTTGAGGGCGAGATTGCCTTGCTCCAACAGCTCCCTCAGGTTGACTTTGATGACCTCGTCGCTCCCTTCAGCCGATTTGCGGTGAATGACTGCTTCCTCGACGGCGTTGGGCAGGAGACCGCCGGCCATCGAAAGCGCGTCTACGACCTTCAGCTGCAGGTTCATCTGATACTGTCCGGGATTTCGGACCGCGCCAAGAACGTACACCGTCTGCGACCGGTACTCTTTGACGAACACCGACACCTGCGGGTTCTTGATCACGTCTCCGTCGAGGGCCGACGTGAGCCGCCCTTCGAGCTCGGCGGGCGTCAACCCCGCGGCATCGATCGAATCGAGAAGCGGCAGCTTGATGACGCCGGACGCGCTGATGCGCAGAGTCTGTTGAAACTTCTCGACGCCGAAGACACTGATTTCGATCAGGTCGCCCGGCCCGAGCCGGTACTCGGGATCGGTTTTTCCGACAGAGCTGAGTGCCTTGAGCTGCTCATCGAGGCTGGGGCTCTGCCCGGGGGCGGGATCTTGCCCGACGCCAGGAGCCGGCCCGGTGCCTGGCCCTGGGCCGATGATTGGTCCCTGGCCAAGCGCGGGGAACGACCCCACGAGAAAGGCCACGACCAGGACCGTCGTTGCCCTGTTCATATGCGTCTCCCTTCGAGGGCCGGCTCCGTGCCAGCCTGATAGTCGTCGCGCACGCCGGAGTGATAGCCCGAGTAGGAGTAATAGTAGGCGTCGGACGAATTTATCTTCACATTGTTGACGAGAACGCCAAGAACCTTGGCGTCGACGCTTCTCAGGAGATTGCGCGCTTTCTGTATGACGTCGTTGGGCGTCTTGCCGGCCTGAACGACCAGGACCACCCCGTTCACCTGGGTCGAGACGACCAGAGCGTCGGTCACCGGTACGAGCGGGGGGCCGTCGATGACCACGTGCTCAAAGTGACGACCGAGCAGCTCGAGGGCCCGACTCATACGCGCCGAGCCAATCAGCTCCGGTGGGTTGGGGGGGATCGGTCCCGACGGTATCACGAACAGGTTGGGAATCCCGGTCTGCTGAATCTCGGTATGCAGCTCGCTCTGCCCCGAGAGGTAGCGACTCATGCCGTGCTTCTTGCTGACCCGAAACAGCTCCGCGAGCCTGGGCCGGCGCATGTCCAGCTCGATAATGACGGTGCGAGCCGCCGTTTGCGCGAGGGAAATCGCCAGGTTCACGCACGTGGTGCTCTTCCCTTCCCCGGGCAGGGCGGAGGTGACGAGCAGGCTGCGGGGCCGACCTTCGGGTGAGGAAAACAACAACGAGGTCCTGAGCGCGCGATAGCTGTCCCAGTACACGTCGGCGGCGGCATTGACGTAGCACGAGCCATTCTCCGCGGGTTCGCCCTTGAGCGGCACCAGGATGCCGCCGCTCGCCTCCTTCCACGATGCGCTGAATGCGGGAATGGCGCCGAGGAACGGTAGACGGAGCTCGCGCTCGACGTCTTCGGGAGTCTTGACCGTTCGATCGAGCATTTCGGCGCCAACGGTGCACGCCGTGGCCAGCACGAGACCAAGCACCAGTCCGAGCGCCAGATTGCGCAGATTATTCGGAGAGGAAGGTCTCGTCGGCACGTGACCACGAGCGATCACGTAGACACTCGCGGCCTTCAACGCCGCGGAGACATCCGTCTCCTTCAGGCGCTGGAGGAGGCCTTCATGAAGCTGCCGCCCGGTTTCCACCTCACGCTTGAGGATGTTGTATTGGATCATGTCCTGGGTCAGCTGGTCGGCAAAACGATTCTGTTCGACCAGAGCGGAGGCAAGCCTTGCCCTGCGCGCCACACCGAGCTCGTACTCGACCTTGGCCTGCGCGATGACCCGTCGCCTTTCACTGGCGAGCTGCTGACGAACGTCGGCGAGCTCCTGATTCACCGTCTGCAATTCGGGCCACTTGGGCCCGAACCGCTGGCTCAGCGTCGCGTGCTTCTGCTCGAGGTTCGATCGGCGGTTCTCGAGCTCTGTCATAACCGCCGTCTTCTGATTTTCCGGAAAGTTGTCGACGGTCGTGTTCATCAACTCTTCGTACTGGTTCCGCAGGACCTCGATCTCAACCTTGGTCATCTCCTGGTTGAGGTCGGACAGCTTCTTCATCGCCATGTTGTCGTTTTCCAACGGCTGCAGGATGCCGTGCTCGCGGCCGTACGCCACCAGCTGCTCTTCGGACTGCTCGAGCTTTTTCCGCAGTTTCAGGAGCTCCTCTTCCAGGAAGTCCCTCGCCTTGGCAGCTTCCACCTGGCGAACCTCGACGCTGTAATTCATATACTCGTCGGCCAGCGTATTAACCGCCTGGGCCGCGAACATCGGGTCTTCCGAGGTGAAGCTGACGTTCAAGACCTGGGTGCCCTCAATCGGCGCCACCGCCACCCGGCCGGCGAACCCTCTGGCGGCTGCCGTCACCGTGCTCGGATCTGACGCCAGATTCAGACGCGTCACGGTGCGCTGAGCCAGCGCCTCGCTCTTGAGCACCTGCGCTTGCGTGAGGAGGTACCTGGGATCAGCAGTGGCGGCGACGGCGACTTCCCTGTAAGGCAGCACGCTCTGCTGGGGGTCGAGCTGCAGCTTGAGGCTCGACGTGTACATGGGTGTTATCGTGAACGTCCAGATGCCTGTCCCCAACAGAACGGCTGCAGCTACCGATACAAACAGCCATCTCCGTTTCCAGATGATCTGGGCGTACCGGGTCAACTCACCCTGGTTCTGGTCGAGATACTGGTCGATCCAGATGTTCTCCGGACGCGGCTCGTAGACGGCAGGCGCGCTCGGCGGGTCGCGTCTGACTAGGTCCGACATTGTGAACCTCTATTGGCAACCGGCCGAGGCGGCTTAGTGAACAGGGCCGACACTGTTTGAGCCAGAATCAGCAGGTCCTGCGACAGCGTTCGACGCGACAGATAGTCCAGCTCGATCCGCAGCTTCGCAGGCAGGATCTCGGTTCGATACTTCTCTTCCCAATCGGACCCGACGAGCATCTGCTCCTCGTGGCGATGCAACACGGTCGCCGGGCTGGTGATGCCCGGCTTGACGCGAAGGACCTGGCGCTGTTCAGGCGAGTACGACCTCACGTAGCCCGGATCTTCAGGCCGTGGGCCAACCAGGCTCATGTCGCCCGTCAACGTGTTGAAGAGCTGAGGCAATTCGTCGATCTTGGTCCGGCGCAGGATGCGGCCAACACGGGTCACGCGAGGATCACCGCTGCCGGTGATCCTGGGACCCCACTCATCGGCATCCGCCACCATCGAGCGAAACTTGTACAAATCGAACAGGCGCCCGTCTTTGCCAACCCGCCGCGCGCGATACAGGACCGGCCCGGGCGAGCTCCACCTGACGGCCAGGGCGGCGAGAAGCAGCACTGGGCTCAAGAGGATCAGCCCGACCAGCGACACGCTAACGTCGAGCCACCGCATATGAGGCCTTCGCGCGAAATTCCCGAAGGATATCCACGACAGCGTCGACAACGCTCTCGACGTCGAAGTCTGTCATTTTACTGTAGATTGGCAACGATATTTCCCGTTGGTGTTCCCGAAACGCGACGGGCAGATCTTCGGGCTCGTACCCGTAAGTGGCCTGGTAATAAGGATGTACGTGAAGGGGGATGAAATGGACGCTCGAACCGATGTTGCGCTGCCTGAGGTTCAGGATGAACTCGTCGCGACCGATGCCGAGCGCGTCATGGTTCAAGCGAAGCTGGTAAAGATGCCACGCGTGATCTACATGCTCGCGGACCGTCGGCCTCTCTATCTCGGGGCACTCCGCGAACGCCTCGTTGTATCGTCGCGCAATCTCCTCGCGCCGCTGCCGCATCGCGTCCACTTTTCTCAGCTGGGCGAGGCCCACCGCCGCCAGGATATCCGGCATGTTGTATTTGAACCCGGCCGCCATGACGTTGTAGTGCCAACTGCCCTCCGCCGTGTAACGCTTCCAGGCATCCTTGCTGATGCCGTGCAGGCTCATCACCCGCATCCGGTCAGCGAATTCCTCGATGTCGGTCGTGACCATCCCTCCTTCGCCTGTTGCGAGCGTCTTTGTCGCGTAAAAGGAGAAGCACGCCGCCCACGGGACGCTGGTCGACGGACCGCTGCCGACCGGACGCCCTCTGAAAGACGCCGAGCACGCGTGCGCGGCGTCCTCGACGACGGCCAGCTGGTGCGTCTGGGCAATGGCCGCGATCGCGTCCATCTCGCATGGATGGCCAGCGATGTGAACGGGAATCAGCGCCTTGAGGGCGCCTCGCCGTCGTCGATCCCGCATCCCCTCCACTGATGACCATCGATTCCCATCGAATGCACGGGCAACCGCGGGGATCGTCGCCTTGTGGCCCTGGAGACATCGCTGCAGATCTTCGACGGTCTCGCGCAAGCCATGGGGGTCGATGTTCAGCGTGTCGCGTTCGACATCGACGAAGACCGGGACGGCGTTGAAGTAACGAATCACCTCTGCCGTGGCGGCAAACGTGTACGGCGTCGTGACCACAAAATCACCCGCCTGCAGACCGATCGCCTCGAGCGACAGATGCATCGCCGCCGTGCACGAATTGACGGCGACGGCGAATTTCGCACCCACATACCGGGCAAATTCACGCTCGAACAGATGAGTTTTCGGCCCCGTCGTGATCCAGCCCGACTCGAGCACTTCCTTGATCTCGCTCAGTTCGGCTTCGCCGACGTCGGGCAGCGCGAAGGGAAGCGGGGTGGTTCGCCTGATTATCATCGCAGACCTCGCCGCTCGTTCACGGCAGACGCGTTTGACCCGAAACCGTGCGCGTTCTCTTGCCGTTCGTCCCGAGCCAGGTCACGAATGACGTCGTGGAAGCTTCGATCGTCATCTGGGCGCAGAAAGGTCGACAACGTTTCTCTCTCTTCTTGATATGCGTGGGAAAGCTCGAACCTGCGACGACAGTACTTGCAACGATATGGCGACATCCGCATCAGGCGCAGAAACCACGTTGTCCGTGCGGCACGGGGCGAACCTTCATATGCGCAGCCGCACTCTGGACATCTGATCACCCTGATTCGTACCGGAGTGATGGGCTCACCATGAGCGCCGACAGCCGGGAAAACCGGCTGCGGATGAGTGACTATCGGGCGGCTGGCTGCTGCCGGGGGAGCGACTGGCTCGACTTCCTCCGCAAATGACCTGATCCCGAGCGCCCCCTCGTCGTGAGCCATGTCCCGGGGGACTCCGCCGATACCGCTTGAGCTGTCCCCCGGCAGAGATGCCGCCGCTTCCTCGAGCGCCTTCTGCCTCTCGAGCGCCTTCTGCATCTCGAGCGCCTTCTGCCTTTCAAGCGCCTTCTGCAATCGACTCATATGAAAGAATCCACACCGAGTGAGAAGGCCAATCTATACAGTGCGAAAGGCCTCCGGAGTTTTTCCGCTCAGGATGCGAGTGAAACGCGCCCTGGGGCGGTCGAACTCATCGAGCTATCCTGCGACAACTAAACGAGTTACTGTTTTAGCTCGAGAGAGTGACGCACAGCTTCGCCCTCTCGGTTACAGAGCGAAGCTGCAATATGCGTGCGGAGTTTGTCGGAGGGCGAAGCAGGAGGGTAACTTGGCGTAGTTCTTGTGCTTGATGCGTGAGAACCATGAATCACAGACCCGAGCTGTTCAGTATGTAATCCTTCCGGCCGACACCAAAAGTCACCGTTGGCGACGAGTTGAATTGCGTCGGTAATAGAGACAGCTCGTCGTCTGCTGCCGGGGCTGAAGAAATGGAAAGAGATGAGTTGGCTTGGAGAGCTCGCATCAGTTTGCTGAGTTCCAAGCAAACGCTTGACCAGGGGGGTCGATGTCCTGAGCCGACGGCGCGGATCGTCGAAGCCCACGCACCCCGACCGTGTGGACGTCCGGGAGACTGATAGGCAGCCAAGCGTATTCAGCCTCGAAAGGTTATCCCGCACTGTCCACAGGCCGGCGATACTATCACATTGACGATGTGGCAGTTATGTCTCATTTTCACACAAAGTTCGACACTCTTTTCGGCGCGTGAGATGACATCTCCTCGGCGCCGATGAGGCGTCTGGTCACGTTCGCGGTGTGCGCTTACGCGGTCTCCAGCGTCGCTCTTTGGCTGGCTGTCGACACGTTGGCCGACCGGGCCTGGTGGGCCACCATCGTTGCCTTTGGGCCGCGCTGGCTGGCCGTCTTGCCTGTTCTTCCTCTCGTCCTAATCATCGCAGTGGTGACGTCCGGTCGTATGGCTTCGAGGCTCGTCGGGCTCGTGGCGCTCAGTGCCTTCGTCCTGGTCTTTGGTTTCATGGATTATCGCGTGGGTCTCGGACGTGCGCCCGGTACACCGGTCCTCCGCATTCTGACCCAGAACCTGGGCGAAAGCCGCGTAACAGGCGGGGCTTTCGATCGGCTGTTGAAAGCCGAGCGGATCGATGTGGCCGCCGTGCAGGAATGTCCCTTTTACGACAACGACATGGCGCGCCTTGGCTGGCATTTCTACTACGGCGGGGAACTGTGCCTGGTGAGCCGCTACCCGTTTGCGGTGGTCGGCCTGCACGATCCCGACAATGCCTGGAGACGCTCTGCCCACGATCCGATTCGATTCGAGATCGAAACACCCCTGGGACGTTTGGAGCTTCTGAACGTGCACCTGGAGACAATCCGAGGTGGTCTGGAAGCTTTTGAGGCTCAACCATGGCGCGGGCTGGCGCAGTTTGCGGACAACCGCGAGGAGTCCGGACGCGAATCCCGGGCTGCGCGCGCGAAAATCGGGGACAGCCCGTCGAAACTGTTCGTGGTGGCGGGAGACTTCAACCTTCCGGTCGAGAGCGCCATCTACCGTGACAACTGGGGAGACCTCGGAAATGCGTTCTCCATGTGTGGACGCGGCTTCGGGCACACGAAGTTCACCAGCCTGTTTGGTATCCGGATCGATCACGTGCTGATGTCGACCCAGTTACGCTGCGCCGATGCGCGTGTCCTTTCCAGCCCCTATGGCGGGGATCATGCGCCGCTCGTGGTCGATCTCGTAGCCAGCCATTGAGTGCCGCTCCCGCGTCGTTTGTTCAGAACGGCCCTGTTCCACGACACCTGCTATGAAGATGCCCGACTGGCTCGAACCAATGGCCGCGACGCTGCGGCGCCCGAGGCTGCTTGACGTTCGCTTCGACAGGAACCCCCGGGACGTCACGCGAGAGCCGCGGTGATCACCCATCCCGAGAAGGTGTTGTTTCCCGAAGATTCGGCAGCACTGCGGGCCGCCGCAACCGGTCTGCGCGATCTGCTCGATGATCTTTCTCTTGATGGCTGAATGAGCCTCGTCAGCGGTAGAAACTGCAGAGTCTGCGCTGGCTCATCCGTGACATCTTGGCGAATGCATGGAGATCACGATATGCATGAGGCCGGCCTGTCTATACAATTGGCCCGCGATTGAGGATGGACACTCGATGCAAACAACCGCTAACCCGCACATCGCCACCTGCCTTGCGCTGACCAAGGCCATCAGCAAGAGCCGCACGGTGGAGGAAATTCATGCGGCGGCGCTCGACGCGCTCGGTACCGGACTGGGCGTCGAGCGCTCCTCGATTCTGCTCTTCGACCCCGATGGCGTCATGCGCTTCAAGTCGTATCGCGGGCTGTCTGACACGTATCGTCGCGCCGTGGAAGGTCACACACCCTGGAGGCCGGATACTCCCGATCCGCAACCGCTCGTCGTTGCTGATGTGACGCGTGAGCCCTCTCTCGAGTCCTTTCTGCCGATCTTCGAGGCGGAGAGGATTGCGGCGATGACCTTCATCCCGTTGATCAGCCTGGATCGGGTCATTGGCAAGTTCATGCTCTACTACGGAATGCCGGCCGCGCCAAGCGTCGACGAGCTCCAGCTCGCGAGCGTGATCGCGGCGCAGGTCGCTTTTGCCATCGAACGCACGAGGACCGAAGAGCAGACGCGACGAAGCGAAGAACGGCTCCGGTTCGCCCTTGACGCCGCATCCATGGGCACGTGGGACTGGGACCTGTCGACGAATGTCGTTCAGTGGTCGGACAACCTCGAGCAAATCCACGGGCTTCCGCCGGGATCATTTGACGGCACCTTTGCCAGCTACGAACGCGAGATCCATCCGGACGATCGCGGGCGGGTGCTCGCGTCCACACGACGGGCTCTTGCCGAGGGAGTCCCGCACGATATCGAATATCGGGTCGTCGCGCCAGACGGGTCGGTGCGATGGTGCGAGGGAAAGGGGCGGGTCGAGTATCAGGACGGGCGGCCCGTGCGGATGAGCGGCGTGTGCATGATGGTCTCGCGACGCAAGGAAGCCGAACTGGCGAGGCTTGCTACCGCTGAAGAATCGAACCGTCTGAAGGACGAATTCCTCGCGACGCTGTCGCACGAACTGCGCACTCCCCTCAACGCCATCCTCGGATGGGTCCAGATGCTGCAGAGCGGTGAGCTGACGACGGCTCGCGCGCGGCAGGCGATTGACGTCATCGGGAGAAATGCGAGGCTGCAGGCGCAGCTCATCGAAGACATCCTCGACGTCTCCCGGATTATCACAGGAAAACTGGAGATTGAACGCGCGCCAGTCTCCGTGCCGCAGCTGATCGACACCGCCATCGCCGGGGTCTCTCCAGCGGCAGATGCCAAGCGGATCACCCTCGATCGTCGTCTCGCCGCGGAGCTGCCGCCGCTCGAGGGCGATCCCAAGCGTCTGCACCAGGTGCTCAACAACGTGCTGGCGAACTCGGTCAAGTTCACGCCAGAGGGCGGCGCCGTCGAACTGGATTGCACGATCGACGGCACGTGGCTGGTGATGGAGATTCGCGACTCCGGTGCCGGCATCGCACGCGAGTTCCTGCCGTTTGTCTTCGACCGATTCCGGCAAGCCGACAGCAAGTCGACCCGGAACCACGGCGGTCTCGGTCTGGGTCTGGCGATTGCGCGACACCTGGTCGAGCAGCACGGCGGCAAGATCTCGGCGCGGAGCGATGGGCCAGGACAGGGAACGACGGTGTCAATCCGGCTGCCAGCCGGATCGGGCTCTAGCTTGGGGCCGCTTCTGACGGCCGCCGACGGTGGCGATCTGCGCCTCGACGGGGTGGCGATTCTGGTCGTGGAGGACCAGCCTGACTCGCGGGAGATGCTGGCGACGCTCCTCGAGAACCGAGGCGCGAGGGTCGCGCAGTGCGACTCGGCGGAGTCGGCCATGCACCTGCTGACGTCCGAATCGGTTCACCTCGTGATCGCCGATATCGCAATGCCCGACGTCGACGGCTACGAGTTGATTCGCCGTCTCCGGGCTTCCGGATACAGGATGCCTGCCGTCGCCGTCACGGCGTTCGCTCGTCAAGACGATCGAAATCGCGCCATCGCGTGCGGGTACAACGCCTACTGCGCCAAACCGATCGACGGATCGCAGCTGACGAGAACGGTCCGCGAGCTCGTCGCGGGCTTCTGACGGTCGAAAGCTCCTGCTACGGCGCGGCGAGCACCTGAATCGATCGCGCCGTGGCGTTGTTCGTCTCGGAGCTCTCCGCCACGACATTGTCGGCATCCGCCTTCACCAGCAGGTAGTACCCCCCCGCCGCTGTCCCCAAGGGGATGGTGACAGCGGTTGTGCCGGCATTCGAGCTCCCAGGTGCAATGCCGGGCACGCTACGGCCCGGCCCGAGCGGAACGTCGGCGGCGTCGAGCGACGTGTTCGTCGACAGGTAGAAGCGAGTCACAGTCGGCGGGGCTTGGCCCGCGCCCGAATTCAGCACGGTGTCTCCCACGTTGATGACACTCCCGGCGACGGCGGTGCCCGGCGCAGAAGTCGTCGAGACGAGGAGATCCGGACCGATACTGAGTGTGCGGCTCCGTGTGTTGTTGCTTTCCGACGTCTCGGAGACGGTGTTGTCGCCGTCCGCTTTGGCGATGACGTACGACAAGCCAGGGGCGGCTCCCGCTGGAATCATCACGCTCGTCGTGCCGGCGCTCGACCCTCCAGCCTGAAGCGCGGGCACGTCGCGGCTGCCTGCGAGCAGCACGTCATCGGCGCTGAGCGTCGAGTTGGTTGACAGATAGAAACGGGTCACCGACGGAGTTGCCGGGCCTCCACCCTGGTTGGTCACCGTCTCGGCGAAATCGACAAGCGCACCGGCGGCGGCTTTGAGAGTCGTCGAAGGCATGCTGACCACGAGGTCGCTGCCGATTGTCACGCTCCGGGCGAGGTTGTTGTTCGACTCGTTCGTTTCGACGACGCCTGCGCCCGCATCGGACCGGGCGATCACGTAGTAGGTCCCTGCGGCGACACTCGCTGGAATGACCACGGTCGTGACGGCGCTGCTCGCGGCTCCGCCGGCGAGATCGAGCACATCGCGGCTACCGAGCAGCGTGTCGGCGGCATCGAGGCTGGTATTGGTCGACAGGTAGAAGCTGGTCGTACTGGTGCCGACCGATCCCGCCCCCTGGTTCGTGGTCGTCTCGGTGACAGCCAGGGAGGAGCCGATGCCGCCAGCAGCCGGAACGGTCAATGTCGACACCACGAGGTCGCCGCCGATTTGAATGGCGCGCGCGATGGTGTTGTTCGCTTCATTCGTCTCGGCGACCACGTTGTCACTGTCGGCCTGGGCGATGAGGTAATACGATTGAGCGGCGAGGCCCGACGGCAGCGTCAGCGATGTCGACGCAGACGAGCTCGTCCCGGCCGCGAGCGCCGGGATCACGCGCGAGCCTGACAGGAGCGTGTCATTGCTGTCGAGCGTTGCGTTCGTGGAGAGAAAGAAGCGGGTCAGAGAGGCCGGTGCGGCGCCTGCACCCTGGTTCGCCGTGGTATCGGTCACGCTGATCGCTGCTCCGGCCGCTCCCGAGGCAGGCACGGTGAAGGCGGACACGACCAGGTCGCTGCCAATCAGAATCGAGCGCGCAGAGGTATTGTTGGTTTCCGAAATCTCCGCCACGGCACCATCGCCATCTGCCTTTCCGATGACGTAGTACGTGGCCGCTGCGAGGGGGGTGGGAAGCGTGACGGTCGTCGAACCCGAGCTGCTGGCCCCCGAGGCGAGCCCTGAAACGTTGCGGCCCCCTGACAGCGGCGTGTCGGCTCCATCGAGCACCGAGTTCGTCGAGAGATAGAATCGCGTCGTCGACGCTCCGACAGACGCAGCGCCCTGGTTCTTGATCGTATCGGTGACGACAATCGCCGAGCCCGCGGCCCCTGTCGAAGGTGCGGCCAGGGCCGAGATCACCAGGTCGCCGCCAATACTGATGCCGCGTGCCGCCGTGTTGTTCGTCTCGAACGTCTCACTCACCGCGTTGTCGCCGTCGGCATACGCAATGACGTAGTACGAGCCAGTCGTGATACCGGACGGCAGCGTCAGAGAGGAGGACCCTGAGGAACTGGTGGTCCCCCCGAGCGCTGGAACAGAGCGTGAACCCGCCAGGAGCGTGTCACCGGCGTCGAAGGTCTTGTTCGTCGACAAGAAGAACCGGGTCAGGGACGCCGGCACCGCACCGGCGCCGTGGTTGGTCGTCGTGTCCGTCACGGTAATCACGGCGCCAGGGGCTGCTCCGCCAGGTACCGTCAACGCGGAGACGACCATGTCTCCGCCGATTTGAATGGGTTGCCAGCGGGCGTTGTTGGTCTCGAAAGACTCCGGCACCGTGCCGTCAGCATCCGCCTTTGCAAAGATGTAGTACGTGGCTGCCGCCAGCGGCGTCGGAAGCGTCAGCATGGTGGTGCCCGAGCTGCTGGCCCCGGGACCAAGCGGTGAAATGACCCGCGCGGCCAGCGCCGTGTCGGACGCTTCGAGGTCCGTATTCGAGGAGAGGAAGAAGCGCGTCGTCGTCGTCGCAGACACAGGTCCGCCGCCCTGGTTCGTGGTCGTGTCCGACACTGAAATCGTGCCTCCTGCGGCCCCGTATGCCGGCACGGTGAGCGTGCCGATCATCAGATCGGGCGGAATATTCGGTATCGCCGACGCTTCGTTCGAGTCGCCGCTCTCGCCCAGAGTGTTCTTCGCCGACACCACGTAGTAGTAGGTCGTCCCGTTGGTGACGGCGGTATCCGTGTAAGTAGTCGCCTTCACGTCCGACGCAAGCAAGGTATACGGCCCGCCGGCCGTCAAGCTCCGCCTGATGTCGTACCGCATGGCGCCCGGCACGGCGGGCCAATTCAGCGTGATCTTCGTGTCCGCGCCGATCGCCGTGAGACCGGAAGGGGTCGCGGGCGGCGCCGTGCACGCGTAGAGCGCGCTGTTGACGTTCAAACGGCCGCCGCTTACCGTGGCGCCCGCCAGACTGGGACGGTAATCAACCGTGCCGAGGAGCGTGTCTTTCAACCCCGCCGTGTCGAGAGCGCAGTACGACAGGACGAGCGCCGCCGCGCCGGATACATGGGGCGCCGCCATCGATGTCCCGCTCGAATACGCGTAGTTGTTGCCGATCGTCGTCGAAAGGATGAAGTCTCCAGGAGCCGCCAGGTGCACGGAGGTTGCGCCGTAGTTGGAATAGTATGCGGGACCGTCACCGAAAGACGATGCTGCGACAGTCACCATGTTCGGCGCGTCGAAGGCCGCCGGATAGAACGGCAGGATGTCGTTGTCGCTGCCGTTGTTGCCCGCCGCTGCGACGAACAACATGTCGGCGGCGTTGGCGGCATTCACCTGATCGAGCAGCGCCTGCGAGAAATCGGGCCCGCCCCAGCTCGCCGACAGCACGCGCACATTCGCCGCATCCGTTGCCTGAAACGCCTGTTTGACGCCCATTGCAAACTCGATTGCCGCGATCGCGTCGGCTGTCGTCCCGCTCCCCTGGTCGTCCAGAAACTTAATGGCCATGAGTTGGGCGGTCCAATTCACACCGGTCACGCCGATGCCGTTGTTGCCCACTGCTCCGATCGTTCCCGCGACGTGCGTCCCATGGTTGTTGTCGTCCATCGGGTTGCACTGCCGTGTAATGGCATTGAAGCCATGAGCGCCGGCACCGCAGTGGACCAGGTCATTCCCGACGGTCACGCTGAACGGCGTCGGCGCCGACCAGATGTTGGCGGCCAGGTCGGGATGGGTATAGTCGATTCCCGTGTCGATCACGCCGACCAGGTGCGCGTTGGAGCCGACGGTGAGATCCCAGGCAGGGATGGCACTTATCCTGTCGAGACCCCACAACTCGGAGAACGAGGAATCGTCGGGCGTGGCCGTGGCTTGAATGATGAAGTTCGGCTCGGCGTAGACGACGTTGGGATGCTGAGAGAGAGCCTGTGCCAGAGCGGCTGCGCTTCGCGTCCGTGAGCGCAGCCGAAGGGCCCCGGCGGTGCCGATGCGCTCGAGGGACTGAGCGTCTGCCTGTGTTGCGATGTCAGCGAGCTCGGATCGGGGAATGGGATCCCTGAATCTGATGAGCACTTCGCGCGCAACGGCCTCGCGGCCGTTGACGCTTTCGCGATCGAAGCGTGAGACACGCTGCGCGCGAGCCGAGGGCGCTAACATGATCGCGGCGCTCAACGCGCCAAGCGCGACGGTGACGGTCAACGATGTGCGACGCATCAGACCCTCCCTGATGAGCTGGGGAGAATCTTAATGCGTCTCACACCAACCTGAGCCGTATTACGTCAGCGCGAAATTGATTACCTGATGCGGCGACTAAAGTCTGCTTCAGGGCCGCGCGCTATCCTGCCTTCCTGGCGTGCAGTGCGAACGCGGCGCCCTGCGGATCCATGGCGTTCACGATCCAGTCACCGCCTGGCACCTCCATCGGCCCGTTGAGGATCTGTCCCCCGTTCGCCTTGATGCGATCGATCGCGGCGTTGATATCAGACACGCGGAAATAGATCTGCCAGTTGGGCGGCACGTGCGCCATCTCGGGCGGCTTGTTCATCATGCCGCCGATCATCCCGTGCGGGCGGTTGAACATGTGGTACTTACCCATCGGACCCATATCCATTGTCTCGCTTGGCTGCCAGCCAAAGAGCTCGCTGTAGAACTTCATCGCCGCCGGTGCATCCGTCGTCATCAGCTCGTGCCACGAAGCTTCGCCGATTTCTGCCGCAGCTTCCGGCGACCGGTCGGCGGTTGCCGGCTCGAAAATGTAGAAGCTGGCGCCCTGCGGATCTCTCATCATCTGCATGCGGCCCACGGTCGGCACCTCGATGACCGGAGAGCATTCGCCGCCGCCGAGTCGCTTGACGTGAGCTGCCGCCTCCTCCAGTTTCGGCACGCCCACATACATCGCCCAGAACGGTGGGGCATTCACCATTTCCGGCTTCGTCATCACGCCTGCGACAGGAGTCTCACCACTGCGGTTGAACATGGTGTAGGGATGCGTGGCGCCCTCGAAAGGCGCCGTCGTCCAGCCGACCACCTTCCTGTAAAACGCTTCGGCCGCCTTCATGTCGGTGGTCATCAATTCGTACCAGAGGGGGCGTCCGAGCAGAGTAGAAGCGGCAACGGTCATAGAAACCTCCCGAACTGAGAAAGAGGTGCACGAAACGACACGGTTCAGCGCCCGAGTCAGGCAGGGATGTTCGTCGGCCCGGCGTAGGCCTGCTCCAGGCGTGCGATGTCGAACTTCTTCATCTGGAGCAGCGCCTCAGTCACCCGGCGGGACCGGTCATGGTCGGAGTCCTTCATCATCTCGCCGAGGACCGTGGGCACGATCTGCCAGAAGACGCCGTATCGATCCCTGAGCCAGCCGCACATTTCAATCGTGCCGCCGGCCGACAGCGCATTCCACAGACGGTCGATTTCGCCCTGGTCGTCGCAGTTCACGATGAACGAGATCGAATGGTTGAAGGGGTCGAGAGGTCCCGCGCTGATCGCCATGAACGGCTGCCCGGCGAGCGTGAATTCGACCACGGGAACGGAGCCTGCCGGGCCGCTCGGCGTGTCGGCGGGAATCGGGGTGACGCTGTCGATTCGTGAGTCGGGGAACAACGATACGTAGAAGCTCGCGGCTTCGACCGCGTTGTCGACGAACCACAAGTGCGGAACGATCTTCGCGGTGGCGGTGACCTTCGGTGTGCTGGGCATGTTTCGGGCTCCTCGTTTGAAACTTCGTTCACCGGTTAAGACTCTCCGCGTGGCTGGTCCAGCTTGTCCATGACGTGGGCACCACCGGCCCGGACTGCTGACCTTACGATGCCCTCCACTTCCGCACACGCGGCTCTCTGAGACGACTGCGTTCCAGGATCAAGACTGCTGCCGACGGCCAAGGGTCCGCCTTCGACGCCGAGGACGCGGTTCAGGACACGATGGTCCGTGCCTGGCGAAGCCTCGACCGCTTCGAGGGTCGCGCATCGCTGAAGACCTGGTTGTATCGAATCGCTACGAACCTGTGCCTCGATGCGTTGTCCAACCGGGCGCGGCGAGCACGTCCGATTGGAAGAGAGCGAGGCCCGGCGACTTTCGGCTACCATTTGACTCGCCAACCCGTGAGCCTTCCCCACGTCGGCGCTACACCGGCTCAGGCCGGGCTGCCTCTCAAGGCCCTCGTGGCTGTCGTCGTAGGTAACTGGCTAGAGTTCTACGACTTCCTGGTTTTTACCTTCTTCGCCCTCATGATTGGCGATGCGTTCTTTCCCGCAGAGTCGGAGATCGGAAGACTGCTAGGAGCGCTGGCCACGTTCGGGGTTGGCTTCTTCACACGGCCTCTCGGCGCCGCGATCATCGGTTCGTACGCAGATAGAGCCGGGCGACGCGCCGCGCTGACCCTCACGCTCCTGCTGATGGCAGCAGGCTCGGGAGTGGTGGGCCTGACACCGACTTATGCTCAAATCGGTATCGCCGCGCCGGTCATTCTCGTCATCGCACGGCTCATTCAAGGGTTTTCGTGCGGGGGCGAGGTCGGCCCCGCCACGACCTATCTGCTCGAATCGGTTTCCACCGAGAAACGCGCGGCCATTACGGCCTGGCAAGGCTACAGCCAGCAGCTCGCCATCTTCATGGGGAGCCTCGTCGGCGTGATCCTCGCGTCGAGTCTCACGAGGGAACAGCTGTTTGCGTGGGGCTGGCGAGTACCGTTCGTCCTCGGGATGTTGATTGCGCCCGTCGGCCTCTACATCCGGCGACGGCTCCCCGAGACGCTCGAGGAGAGCGAGGCGCACCGATCAGGAACGGCGGTGCTCGCCGAGCTCGCCCGGCATCATTCGCGTGCGGTCATTCTGGGGATTCTAATCATCAGCGGCGGGACGATTTCCACGTACGTCTTCAACTACATGAACACGTACGCCATCACCACGCTCCACCTGTCTGAAGCGATGGGGACGACGTTGACTCTGACAGGAAGCCTCGCGTCGATTGGCGGCCTCGCGGTAGGCGCCTGGGCCGACCGCTTCGGGCGCAAGCCGATGCTCATCGCCTCGCGTGTGATTTTCGTTCTGGTCTTGTATCCCGCTTATCTCGCCCTCACGTCGCCCGGTGCGACGCCTGGCGCCATTGTCACCATCAACGTGTTCCTCAATTTCATTTTTTCAATCGGGATCGGCGCGCTCTACGCGTTTCTTCTCGAAGCGTTCCCGAAATCGGTCCGGTCGAGCGGCCTCGCGATTCTGTACGCGCTTTCCGTCACGATATTCGGCGGTACGACACAATTCATCGTGGCCTGGCTGATCGATGCGACCAAGGATCCCCTCGTGCCCGCCTGGTATCAGATCGTCGCGAATGTGGTGTCGATCGCCGGTGTCATCCTGCTGATGCCGCACACAGAGGTCCTGATCGAACGCGCGGCCAGCTTGCGTGAGAATCCTGCGGCCCCCGCCGTCCGGTAAACGTTCCGCACCGCGGCTGACCCCTGGCGTTCAGAGGCTCACTGACGTCAGTTCACGCGACATCAAGTACGGCCTCTTGCGTCTGGAGCTACTACCTCCATACCGCTCCACCACGTGCGACAGTTCGGCGCCTGGATGCAGGTTCGGACCGATCATGCGTCGATCGACTCGCGATCGGCCACCGTGGCGTGGAGACCCGGTGCGATGTTGGTCGACCCGCACAGCTGAATCGTCACCTCAGCCCCGTCCTTTCGAACGACGAGAAACTCGCCGACGCACTCGCCGGTTGCCAGAAATCGGTTCCAGAGCACGCGAGCGTGAGCGTCAGGCCGCGCGAGATCCCAGACAAACGGATCGAGCAGCTCCGATTCGGAATAGCCGGTCAGCCGGCAGGCAGCCTCGTTCACGGCCATGCACTTGGCCTCGTCGTTCGCCAGCACGATGCTCGACAGGGCGGAAGTCACAAATGTCAGCAGCTGTCGGGCCTGTTCTTCGAGAGTGGCGACCTGCGGCTGCGTGCTGGCGCCCTGTCGAAGATCCGCCAGGATTCGATGGAGGTGCCTGCGGGTCACGTCCAGGCGGGGCGTTTCCACAAACAGCCGATTGGCTGCCGCAAGCACCGCGGGTTGCGAAAGCGGCTTTTCGAGCAGCACTGAACCTCCGACGAGGCGCGCGCCGGCTTCTACATCGGGATCGTCATCCGGCATCACCATCAGGACCGGAATGTCAGTGGTCGAGGAGGTCGAGCGCGTCACGACAGAGAGCGTCAGACCATCGTGATGCGGGGGGCGAAGTTCGGTCACAACCAGATCGGGCAACTGGCTCGTCAGGAGCCCCATCGCCTCCAGGCCTTCGGCGGCCTCGGCGACGCGGTAGTCCGTCGAGACGAACGCAGCCCGATACCACGCTCGCCTGCCGGCGTAGCGATCGAACACCAGCACCAGCGGCGATGGCGGGCTCATCCGGCCACCAACGTCATCCTAACTGTAGGATCTGGGAGAGGGGCTCTGCAGCTCCGGCATCAACCGAGCCGCGAACAAACGCTGAGTGGGTTTGGCGATCCACCGCGTCCACATCGCCGCCCGATTCACACGGGCGCTGTCGATCGCAATGCCGGTGTTGGCGTACATCTGTCGATACAGCTTCGAGATCAGCATGAACGCCAGGCGCGCTTTCATCGACTTGACACAGCGCGAGCGGGCCCACACTGCGCGCCATGTATAAAAGCGATCCCAGGCTGCCTGCGTGCGCTGCCGAATCTCCTCCGCCGACATCACCGGGTGGGCGACATGCACGCGCGGCCTCCGACGCTCGGGGATGAGCCAGTGCCGCGTCAACGGAATGCCGTTCACGCGCGTCGGATCCGAACGCATCGTCTCTTCCCATGCCGCGAAGTCGACGGTCCCGGGGAAGGGTGTCAGGAGCACGAACTGCGCGAACGTCACGCCGGCGCGCCCGGCGATGTCCGCCGTCAAATCGAAGGTTTCCGGACGATCGCTCGGCAAGCCGAAGATGAACGACCCGAGCACGTGAACGTCCTTCTCCCGAAACACACGGAGGCGCTCGACGAGACGTTCCCCGCTGGCGTTGAAATCTTTGAAAACGTCCTTCAACCCTTCGGAAGTGACCGCCTCCACACCAACGAGAGCGCCCCTGATTCTGGCGCGGCGCATGGCGTCGAGAAACTCCGGGTCTTCCGCGGCTTCCATCGTGATTTGCGTAAAGAACACCATGTCGTCGGGCAGCTGCGCGAGGCCGGCCATCAGTTCGAACCGTTCCGCCCGCAGGTTTGTGAGCTCGTCGAAGCGGCTCCGATCGGCCCGGCGTCCGGCCATTTCAAGGTCGTGCAGGGTGACCGGATAGAAATTGTCGTCCGCGAGGACGACGAACCGGAATCCCCGTCGACGCAGATCGACGATTTCATCGATGACCATCTGAGTGCCGCGCTGACGGGGACGCTGCCCGTCCGTCCGCCACACCGAACAGAACGAGCAATGTTTCGGACACCCGCGAACGGTCTGCACTGACGCCCACATGTACGAGTCCCGGGGAACCAGGGACCACCGCGCCGGCAGAAACTGGTCCGCCTCGATCCTGCCGGCCTCATACACCCGCTTCGGATTCGCGTTCAGGCAATCGGCCAGCACCGACTTCCACACGACTTCGCCGTCACCTTTGACGACAACGTGCGCGCCGCCCAGATCGTGGGCCTCCTCGGGGTACAGCGTGGCGTGAATACCGCCAAAGACGACGAACGCGCCGCGGCGGCGTGCCAGAACGCCCAGCTCGTAACCTCGCAGCGCGTTGCCCGTATGAATCCCGATGCCGACCGCGTCACCCGGCTGTATGGTGTCAAGTTCAAGAGGGTTCAACGTTTCGTCGGTTATGAGCGGATCGCCGTACGTCTCAGGAGTGGCGGCGGCCAGGACGTACAGCCATCTCGGGGTGATGACGCCGATCCCGAACGACAATGAGCTCGGATTGACCAGATGCACCCTCATGTCGTCATCTCCAGCCTCGCCGTATCCCTATCGCCCCGGCCGCAATAGGGGTTAAGTTGGTCAATGTCATGAAGATCGGACGGGGGCCATCGGCGGCACTATACATAGGAGCATCACGCCGATCTGTCTCGTATTGAACAGTCGGCCGAGGCCGGTATGAGTCTACAAGACAATCCTCGCGTCGAACCGCCGTGTTTTCGGTGAAAGGCGAACTGAAGCCCTCATCGCCGCGGGGCGCGCACCAGTTGCGGTCCCGTTCCCGACTGGCGCCGCGCTCCACCTGTGGACCCCTGTGAGCCCTGGAGAACGACCTCCTCCAGTGGGCCCGGCAGCAGCCGCTGAATTGCCGGCAGCAGACCGCGATCCTCCGTTGAGACCAGCGAAACCGCCCGACCCGCTCGTCCGGCGCGCCCCGTCCGGCCGACACGGTGGACGTAATCTTCGGCGACAGCGGGGAGATCGTAGTTGACGACCAGTGGCAGATGCGCGATGTCCAGCCCCCGTGCGGCTATATCGGTGGCCACGAGGACGCTGACGCGGCCGGCCTTGAAGTCGCCCAGCGCGCGATTCCGGGCGCCTTGGCTCTTGTTGCCGTGAATGACTGCGGCGGTGATACCGGCGCGGACGAGTTGAACGCCCACGCGGTCCGACCGACGTTTCGTCTTGCAGAACACCAGCGCGCGGCCCGCGGGCGGCTGCAGCAGCACGCGTGCCAGCGCTTCGCCTTTGCCACCTTCGCCGACGGCATGGACACGATGCGTGACGTTCGGCGTGACGGCCTCGGCGCCTGACACATCCACGCGTACCGGTTCGCGTGTGAACTCGGCGGCGAGGCGCGCCACATCGGCTGAGAGTGTCGCCGAGAACAACAGCGTCTGACGTGCGGCTGGAAGAGCCTTGAGCACCCTGCGCAACGAAGGCAGAAAGCCCATATCCAGCAGGCGATCCGCTTCGTCGAGCGTGAGGCTCTCGACGCCGGACAGATTGACCGTGCCCTGCTGCATGTGATCGATGAGGCGGCCCGGCGTCGCGACGACGATATCGACACCCTTCCGAAGCGCGTCCACTTGCGGCCGCATCGCGACCCCTCCGACGATCCCGACGACGTTGGCGTTGACGGGCGCACCGTAGGTCGCGAGCGCCCGCTCCACCTGCAGCGCCAGTTCGCGCGTCGGCACGAGTACCAGGCCGCGCATCGTCCGCGCGGCGGGTCTGCGCCGGCTGCGCACCAGCAGGCGCTCGATCATCGGCAGGCCGAACGCCGCCGTCTTGCCCGTGCCGGTCTGCGCGCGCGCGAGCAAATCGGCGCCGCTCAGCACGACAGGGATCGACTTCGATTGGATGGGTGTTGGCTGGGTGTAGCCGAGGCGCCCGAGTGAGTGCGAGAGAACGTCTGAAAGTCCGGTGTTCGCGAACGACATGTGAGCATGCTCCTGAATTGCCTGGAGCTCTCTTCAAGCCGCCGCAGGCGAATGGTATCTCCCGGCCAGAATCGACGCCGGGATGTCGTGTCGAGCTAAGCAGGGCGTGAGGAGGAGCGAGTCAGGAACGACTCGTTACGCCTACAGAACGGCAGAGCGCGTGAAATCCGACTTATGGATCATACCATAGCCGCTAGGAGCGGGAATGCGGGGAGTCGTACAGCACGACACTGAGGAGGCCGTGATGAACCTTCAGGCCCCCGTTATACTCGATAAACCCCAGCTTCCGGAACTTGTTCATGAAAAAGTTCACGCGCGACCGCGTCGTCCCCACCATTTCGGCAAGAGCCTCTTGAGAGACTTTCGGCAGGACGCGGCGGGGTCCGTCCGGTTTGCCGTAGCGCGCCAGCAGGAGCAGCGTGCGCGCCAGCCGCTTTTCACTGGCGTTGAACAGCTGGTCGACGAGGTCCTCTTCGAGCCGGGTGTTCCGCGCGAGCATGTGGGCGATGAACCGGTCCGACAGGGCGCTTTGCTGATGCAGCAGGCGAATCATCTGCCCTTTGTGAATGACCCGAATCCGGCTCGCCGTCATTGACGTCGCCGTGGCCAGCCGAAGGGGCTGACCCGCCAGCGCTCCCTCACCGATAAAGTCGCCAGCGCCCAACACCGCGACAATTGCCTCTTTACCAGCCTGGGAGAGCACCGACAGCTTCACGCTCCCCTGCTGAATGTAGAGGACGGTTTCCGCCGGATCGCCCTGCGAGTAGATGATCGCGGCTGGTCGATAGTCCACGACCTTCTGCGCCATCCCCGACGAATCGAGAAAAGCCTTCGCGTTGAACGATCGTGTCTTCGGAGGGCCCACCTGCTCGGGAACAGTATCCTACGAGTCGGGAGGCGGCATCACGCGAAATCCGGGCCTTGAACTTACAGCCGGCCCTCGTCTCGCCTTCTTGGGCCCCTTCGTGGCCTCAGCCCTCGGCCGACCATCGGGACGCCCAGCGGCGGCGCTGCGGCCTCGGCAACGGTGTCAAGCCCGGTGGCCTTCCACAACCAGAGCGCCATGACCGGCACGAAGAGGCCGACGGCGACGAGCAGTATCAATACGCACCTCCAGCCATGCCCCCACTCCGGCCTTCTTAGGGTCGAAAGGCCGCCTTGTTCGAGACCCGCGCTTTTTCCTGCGTCGCGCGGTTCTCTTCTGCTTCCTTCTGCAGGCGCGCGATTTCGCGTTGTGGCGCCTCACGTTCGTCCAACTTGATGGCCTGCGCCACGGCGGTTCTGGCGAGCGCTTCGAGCTCGAGAGACGTCACGATGACCCGGAATGTCTGCACGTACGACGATCGATACAGCTCGACCGAGTAGCCAACGTCGCCCCATTGGGCCAGTGGCGTGCCGAATTCCGCCTCGAATTGAGAGACGGCGGCTCGGGGCTTCACGGCCGGTTTCGACAGCGACCCATACGTGTCCGAGAGCGCTTCGATCACGTCGGCATTGGTCAGGCCGTCGGTTCGGTATCGATCGTAGTTAATCACTATCTTGAAGAGTTGGTCGTTGTAGAAGCTGAAGCCGATCTGTTGCACGGGATCGGCCGGAGGCGCGCCCGATCCGCTCGTGAGGTACGGCGCTCGCCACCCCAGCTCCTGTATGACGGCCGGACGCAGGTGAAGAGTCCTGGCCTCGCCTGCCGCTACGTTGGCCAGTGTGGAGATCGACAGCAGGTCACTCCCGAGTTGAAACCCGCGATACCCTGGCGGACTCTGGGTTTGAACAGAGTGCGTGGAAAGCACCAGACCAAGGGTGACGAGCACGAGCGTACGTGTATTGAGCATGGCTTGCTTTCTCTTTGACAACCGTGGGTGGACGAACGCTGAACGATGCGGCACGTGCGCTCCGATCGATGGCCAAAGTGGCCTGTCGGCGCGCACCCCTCAACGGGCAAGGAGCACCCTCGAACGCTGGCGGGCTCGGTTCAGAAAACTCTGTAACCGATCTTACGCCTCACCCGGCCGCGACGATGTGCTCAATTGAACAGCAGGCGCGGGCCTCAACCCGTGTGCGGAATGAAACAGACGGTTGTGGTCCATCGGTCCTAACGTGGCGGGCGTGGGGCGAACGATTGTCATCGAGCATGCGCACAATGGCCGCGACCACACGCCCGCTCAAGACCAACAGGAATCCCCGCGAGACAATCCGCGCAGACGGCGAGAACCGCTCGAGGAACGCGAGGACGACAATCGACGGCCGATGGGCCTTGATCGGGTCGAGCGGCACCGATGACAATGCGTCGCGACGTTCGCCTCGAGATTAAGGAGAGACAATTGTCATCTGAAGG
>Ga0247825_10000473_pt1 | contig 25409 bp, 22 predicted proteins | sample 13C_Vanillin_Day_FD_194413 | JGI IMG/M metagenome (GOLD analysis project Ga0247825, IMG submission 194413) | Soil microbial communities from agricultural site in Penn Yan, New York, United States - 13C_Vanillin_Day48 | ecosystem: Environmental > Terrestrial > Soil > Agricultural land | place... | reverse complement strand
ATCGATGGAGAGATATTCGATGCGGCCGTTCGTGCGCACGATGACGTCGGTGCGACGCCCACCGGCAACCCACATCCCAGGTGGCTCGGGCGGGAACGAGTTCTGATCCAGGAAGAACAGCTGCATCGTCGGGTCGTGACCATAGGGAATGCGGGCGCGAGTCGGCCCGGCCAACATGATCGGCAGGTCCGTCGTCATGGTCAATTCGACAGGCAGGCGGCGGGCGGCCCCGCGCTCCGTGATCAGATAGGGGTACTTGGCGGCGATAAACGGGTTGAGCAGCACTTTCGCCGTGAACAGTGCGCCCCCTGTCCATGCCAGGAGCCCGGTCCAGGCGATGTTCCCGGGCGGCATCAGGAACAGGAGCGTCGGATAAATGCCGAGCAGGTAGCGGTTGCCGGTGGGGCCCCCGCCTCCGCTCCAGGTGAAGGGCCAGAGCAGCAGCATGAAGACCACGGAACCGGAGAAGACGGCGAATGTCCAGACGCGCCACGGGTCGCGCCGCGCTCTCGACAGGAGAAATGCGGCGATCACGACAAAGCCCGGGAAGAAGTACGGAATGAACCCGAAGTGACGGCCCAGCACGAAATACTTGACGTTTACCGCGAAGCGCGTCGCCCACTCTCCGCCCAGAAAGACTTCAGCCTGCACGCTGCCGTCGGTCATCACCTGGCCCGCCTGCCTGTTCCAGACATCGCCCGAGCCGTCGAAGGGAAACGAACCGTAGAAGGCTTGGCGATCGCCTCCCTGATAGTTGAACTCCCCGGTGACGGCAGCGGTGAACGCGAAGCCAAGGGCCGCGACGGCGACGGCCGTCGCCCCGATCGCGAGACCACGCGTCCATTCGCGACGCCACCAGGCCGTGAGCACCAGCGGAGCTACCATCAGGCCGTTGGGAAGCGGCTTCGAGTACGTCGCCAGCCCGAGCAATCCGGCCGCGACGATCTGCGGCCAGAGTCCAGACAGACGCCTCTCGGGCGACACGTGATGGTAAGACCACAGGAAGTAGGCCACGGTCATCAGCGTGACGTTCAGAATCTCCGGCATCCAGAAGACGAGGTAGACCGGCAAGGCGGACGCGCCAAAGAAGGCCGTCGCCAGGAGCGCAGCTCCAGCGGCGGACGAGCGCGCCACGAGAAAGAGATAGGCGCAGCAGATGGCAATGGCGAGGAGGACGACGTTCAGCAGGAGCAAGCCGTTCAGTCCGAAGAATCGGACGAACGGCGCGGCGACAATCGGATAGATGATGGCCTTGCCGAAATAGAGGCGGTCCGAACGGGGATCGGGGCCCTTGACGAGGTGGACGAAAGGAAACTGGCCGCTCGCACCGACGCGAAGCGTCTTGCCTCGCTTGAGGAAGATGCCTTCAGGCCCCCGGTGATAAAGACCTTCAAACCGCTCGAGGTCGCGCCGTTCGAAGCTGAGGTTCCCATCGAAGGCCGCGCTCAACGCCGCCGCCGTATACACCGCATCGTCGCCTTTGATCTCGCCCCCTACGCCGGGCGCGACGTGAATGGGATCGGTCGTGAGCGCGAACGCGACGCCGATCACGAAGAGGACGAACCCGGCGGCCGCGACGCCACGGTGACGACCCGGAGCGCCGAGGCCGGCCTCCTCCGTTCGAATCACGCCGAGGCTCTCGAGGTGAGGAAGGACAGGTCGGCCGCGAGCACGCCGCGGCGGCGTGTGGCTCGAGAGGTCTCGTGGAGAAGCGTGTAGAGGCGTTCCATTTTCCGAACGAACAGGGCGATATCGTACTGCTGCCCGGTCTGCCTCGCCTGGGCGCCCAGCCGCTCGCGAAGGGCTGGATCGTCCAGGGCGCGAACGATCGCCTCCGCCAGTCGCGCGGCGTTGCGCTTCGGCACGATCAACGCGTCGCGGCCGTCTTTCAGGACGTCCAGCAGCCCATCCGCGTCGGTCGCCACGACCGGTTTGCCCATGGCGAGCGTCTCGAACACCGTCAAGGGTGTGCCCTCCCAGAGCGAAGGAAACACCACCAGGTCGAACGCCGAGAGCGTGCCGGCCACATCGCGACGGAAGCCGGCGAAGACGAACTTGTCGGCCAACCCGAGCGCGGAGGCCTGCGCCTGCAGGTCGGAGAGCAGCGGCCCCTCGCCCACCAGGAAGAATCGCGCGGCGGGACGTTCCCGCACCACCTGGGCGGCCGCTTCCACGAGGTACGAATTCCCTTTCGATTCGTGCAGGCGGGTCACGGTGCCGACGGCCATTTCTCCGGGGGCAATCCCGAGTTCATGTCTGGCGGCGGCGATCTCGCCTGCCGAGCGCTCACGGCTGAACTCCTCGAGCGGCACTCCGAGGTAGACCACCTTCACCTTTGCTGTCGGGATCTCGCGGGCCTTGATCACGAAGTCAGCCGTGCTCTTCGAGACGGCAAGGGCGATGTCCGTGGCCGGTTCGAGACACCAGTCGGCGATCTTCTGGTACCACGGCGTGTCGGTGAGGTTGGCGTGCTCGTGAACAATCGTCGGAATCCGACGGAGTGCCCCGACGGCCCGCCCGAAGGTGGTCGCGCCGTATCCGTGGAGATGCAGCACATCGACCTGTTTTTCGTCGACGATACGAAGCAACGCCGGCAATGTCCGTGGATCGAACTTCGACCGCTCGAGGTACGTGATATCCACGCCCAGGGCGTCGAGCGTTTCTTCGGAGAGATCTTTCCTTCGCAGGCTCACCAGAGACACCCGAAACCGGTCGCGGTCGAAGCGCGGAATCATCCACGCGAACAGCCGTTTGACGCCGTGCATGCGGGACCCCTCCCAGCCGAGGTGATCGCAGACCTGGAGGACGTTCAACGGTCTGTTCATTAAGGGCACATCGGGCGTCTAAACGCTGAGCTTCGGGGAATCACCAGCGAATGGAGAGACAGTATAAACGCATGCTTGACAGATAGATCCGACGTTTCTACTATAGAGCCCGCTCCTACCTACGCGGCAGGCCCCCCAGCCCTCCGCACAACGACGCGATTCGATAAAGCTCTCTGGCGGTGGTGTCGATACCCAGTACACACGCCCAGAATTCCATAAAGAAGGGTCCTGCAGGTCGTCGGTATGAATCACTGGTTGACCAAGGTTGCGGTGCTGTCGCTCGTCGCGTCGGCGCTCTCCTGCACCTCGAAAAGCTCAAACCCCCTCAGCCCGGTCGTGGCCGGTCCCATAGAGGGCGTGGGGATCACCGCGCCATCCGTCATGCAGCCTGGGGTGGACGCGATGATTGACACGACGTCGCAGCCGATCGTCCTCAAAGTGGGAAATGCGGCGACCAATGGCGTACGACCGCTCAGCGTCCGTTTCGAGGTCGCCACCGATCCCGGCTTCACGAACCAGGTATTTGCCCGCGTCGTTCCGCAGGACGGCAGCGGCCAGACCAGCGTGCAGTTACCCAATGCCCTGGCGCCCGAGCGCAAGTATTTCTGGCACGCGCGCGCCGAGGATGGAGCCAATGCCGGCCCGTTCGGCGCGACGAGCGCCTTCAGCATCTTCACGCCGGTCGTTTTCGGTCCGCCTATCTTGCTCGCCCCCATCAACAACGTCCTGACGACCAGTCAGCAGCCACGTTTTGTGATTGGCAACGCCCCGCGCACCGGGCCGGCCGGGTTCGTGGCGTATTACCTCGAGATTTCGAACTCGAAAGCTCAGGTGGTGGCCGGCTATCAGTTCCCCGAAACCCCCGGGCAGACCGAACTCGTCGCCCCCACCTCATTGCCGGCCGGCCAGTATTTCTGGATAGCGCGCGCCTACGATCCAGGCTTCGCCGGGCCCTTCTCGGTCGTGCAGTCGTTCGTGACGCCCCCCAGCCCGGGTAGCGGCGGTGGTGGCGGCGGCGGTGTCGGCAACCCGAGCGGGAGATGGGAGGACTGCGGCTCGACGCCCGGCTACGCGGTTGTCCTCTGTGTTTATCAGGCCATCAATCCTGCAAAGACAGAGGCCGGCATCTTCGAAATGACCAAGCGTGTGGCCTGGCTGCTTCGAGGAAGCGGCTTCGGGCTGCTGAGAAAAGACGGCGGCGACAACATCACGACGTGGAACGGGATCAGCTTCGCCGTGGCCCGCATCGTCCTGCCCGACGGTCATCTGTACAAGCTCTTGTCCGACGTGCCGAACGGCAACCCTCAGTGGGTCGACGAGGGTATCGAGCCACATCTGGCGTCGTTGTGGATAGCGCCGATGCAGCCGTAGCGGAACGGCGGGGAGCGCGAGCGTGGTATGTGAATATCTAGAAGCGCAGCCGGATGCCGCCGGCCAATTCGACGCCACCGACCGTGAGACTCTCGATCGAGGGCAGGTCGACCGAGCCACCGAGGTAACGGACGAATGCGCCAACCCGGTAACGATTGTTCACTCGATAGGCGAAATCGACGCCGACGTTGCCACCCGCCCCTGTTCCCGACTCGGAGATCACGAGCGGAAGGGCGCTCGCATCGGGTGTCACCGATGGCAGCTCCTGGCTTACGTGGATGATTGACGGGCCGCCAAAGATGGAGATGTCGACGCGGTCGTTGATCGGCTGCAGCCACACTGCCTGGAAGTTGGTGGCGACGTTGGATTGGGAGAGGTCGCCGAAGGCCGAGGGGTCGAACTCTTTCAGGGTCGGCTTGCCAACCGAGACCGGATCAGGAATCGCGGCGACGGCGGCGGCTTCCCCGCTGCCGTTGAAGGTCGAGATGCCGATGGCGCCCGAGAGATTGCGCCAGAAACGGTAGCCGCCGCTCGCGTCGAACACGAATCCGCCTCCGATCGTCTGGTTGGCGGTCACGGTGCCGGTTTCAGCGTAGAGCTCAAATGTCGTCACCGGGGAGAATTCATGCGATTGAAACTGTCCGCCCACGCTGATGTTCAGGTGGTACGGAGTCTCGCGTTGCGCGGTCTGTGCCTGCACGGTCAGCGCGGTGCTCAGGGCGAGTGCTCCGCTCATCGCGATGATGGTCGTCGTGTTCTTCATCCGATCTCCTCTTGTCGGCAGCGGTGATGTCAGCGCCGCAACATCGTAGCATGGTCGACCTCATCAGTTTTCTGTTGAGCTGTGGAATTTCTTCACTATGGTGTTCTCTATGAAAAGCGATTCCGATAAAATACGCAGCCGCTACCCCTCAGGTTCCATTCCTTCGTTACTGGAGCATTTGATGCGACGAAATGTTTTTGTTGTCACTGGTATTGCTGTCCTCCTCGGCATGACGTTGGCATGCACGAAATCAAGTACGCCTCTGACTCCCACGCAGCCAGGCTCGGGCGGGTCGAGCACCAGCGATGACGGTTCCACGCTGAAGGCGACAGCCCCCATTCCGCTGTCTCCGATCAACGGTGTCAGGCCATCGACGGGGCCTGCGACGCTCGTGGCCAGTCCCTCGACAACTCCGTTTGCCTCTGGCGTCCCGTTGACATATCGCTTCCAGATCTTCAACAGCGCAAACGCACTCGTCGATGACAGCCTCGAGGACGCGCCGACGTACGACGTACAGGTCGAGCTCACCGCTGACCTCAACTACACATGGCAGGCGCGTGCGGAGTCCGGGACCGATGTGGGCCCGTGGTCCACGAGGGCCGCGTTCGTCGCACCCGAAAGCGCCTTTCTCAACAGCCAGCTCTCCGATCCGCTGACAAACGGCAAGACGGTTGGCCAGCAGCTCGGCGGCACGTTCATCCCCGGGCAGGGCTGGCAGTCGCTCAGCACCCGCGACGCCATCAACTACGACCTGACAGAGCCGTGCATCGACAACTGCCGGTTGGAGTTCACAGCCACCAACTTCGGCCCGAGGGAAGGCGAATGCTGTGCCAAGGATTTGAAATGGTTATCGATGGGCAACGCAGCCGACTTCGATAGTTTCGGTGCGTTCCGGGATCACGGGTGGAAGATGCACCTGGTGCAGCGCGCAGATTTCAACACCGGCATGGAGATCATCTGGCGGAATGGCGAAGCCGGCGATGGTGATGACCCCGGCGATCATCGAATCAAGCTGACCGAGACGGGGGTCGTTTTCAACAGCACGACCGTCTACAACTTCGTGCTCGAGTGGACCACTACGGGATACAGGATTTGGGTCAACGGGGAAGAGGTGATGTCCGATGGGTGGGGCTACCCATATGCGCCCCCGGTCCATCGGATCTCGCTGGGATGCTACCCCCGAGAGGAATCGTTCATCGGAATTATCTATCGCAACATCAAGCTCAGGAGACTCTGAATGCAGAACAGGGCGCCGGATCGCCCGGCGCCCTGTTCACCTTTCCGCTACCGGCTGAACGTGACCATGAAGTCGCCGGTATTGTCCGCGACGACGTCATCGTTGATACCGAGAAACAGCATCCCGCTGGCAGGCATTCGCACCGCGGTTCGATTGCTGATGATGAAGGGCTCGCCGTTGCCCACGCGCCCGACCAGGGCCCCACCTAGCGCGGCACCTACCGGCGGGTTGCCAGCTTTCCGTCCGGAGAGCGCGCCGCCGGGCGTCGCGCGATCGGCGGCTTCAGGCGACCACATCACTTCGCCCGTTGCATTGAAGCGAATGGTTTCACCCCGGCGCACGGCGAAGCCCGTCGGCGTCCACTGCTGGTTGCCCACCACAGTCACGGTCCCGCCAGACGTCCCGACCGGGCCGGATCCCGACTCCGACGGAAGCGCGGCCAGAATCGGTCCATAAACGACTCGCGCAGCCGCCGGGTTGATGTAAATGCGCGCGATGTCGTTCGCCGAGATGTCGTGCCGGCCGCCTTCTCGCCGGTCGAACGTGATGATTGCCCCGTCCGGGCTGAACTTGTAGAGCTTTCCAAAGATCATCTCGCCCGACCGCGTCACGAAGACATGACGCTCGAGCTCGCTCGGGTTGTTGTCCACCGACGGAACCCGGCTGACCTCGCGAGGCGTCGGGTCGTTGGGAATGAAAGCGATGACCGCTACGTCGGAGGCCGGGATATCACGCCCGTTCAGCGTGTAATCCGCACCACCCTTGTAGGTCATGTCTCCAACTACCCGATCTCCGTTCCGCATGAGGAACGTGACGGGAACGGCCGAAGCCGCGCTGACGGCACTCCCGAAGAGGATGGTCGTTATGAGCAATCGCCGGAACATCGGTCACCTCGCTTCCAACTCGTCTGATTACCGCTGAAGCCTGAAGGAGCAAGAGCTGCGCCAATCGGCAGGATCTCGGGGCTACTTAGGGTGTTACCCAGAAGATGCCATGACAGAGTCACTTAGATGCGACGCCAGGCGGCTCAGCTTCAGGGGGCCGGCGCTGACGGCACAGCATACAGCCCGGCGCCCGGAAACTGCATCACCAGCTGCAGCCGACCCAGGACAGTCGGATGCACACGATCGTCGTCTCGGACGATGACGTGGGTGACTTGATATCGGCTCAGTGTGTCGTACGCGACACGGGGATCCCCGTCAGCAGATGAGAAGAACCGATTCACGTCCCGAAGCCGGTCCTGTCCTCCCACGGCGGAGTACGTGACGTCCCACCCGAGCACGATCCGTCGCTCCGCCAGAATCGTCGTCAGCGACGGCGACAGCGGGCGGCCGTGCAGGACAACGGTCGTTTCGGGATCGGTCTTGTTGCGCAGATACTCGGCAATCCTGATTTCCGATGCGCTCAAATCGACGCGCGCGGCCCGATCGCGGTCAGTCCACCGGCGGTGAAGGTAGTAGGTGGATGACGGGAGTGTCAGGGCCACGGCCAATGCGACGGCAAGACCGCCGAGTCGTGGATGCGTCCGGGCGAACTCGATCAGCGCCACCGCCGCGAAGATCCACATGATGTAGAGCCCTGTCACGTAGAAGTTCAAGGTGTCGACGTAAGGATCGGTCGCGAGCCCGAGCGGGATCATGATGCCCGCGACCACAGTCCATCCGAGGAGACTCCAGGCCGCAGTATTGTCGCTATCGACGACAGGCCGACGCCTGATGGCCCGCCAGACGCCCGGCGCTCCCAGCAATCGGACGCCGGCTCCGATCGCAAAAAAGAATCCTGTGGCGAGCAGCAGGAAAAGCGCCGTTCGCAGCGATGGCCACGGCGCAACCGACGCCGCCCGTGTGAACGCGTCGGTCAGACCGGTCTTGATCAGCATCCGGTTCACCAGCGGCAGGAACTCGAGGACCAGGCGCGTCCGACGGTCCTCGGGCGCCATCGTGAAGGCCGCGTAAAGAAACGGCGTCGTGAAGATCACACCCAATGTTGCGGTCGCGACGAAGTGCCACTGGGCCACGCGGTCCCTGCCGGCGAAGAGCGTCGCGGCGGCCATGGCCGCCATGAGCACGACGTAAGTGAACGGCCGGAACTCGAACAGGAGCGCGATCAGGAAAGCCCCGAGGACGATCCACCCCTGATGGCGTGTTTGTAGACCGCGCACGATGGTGTACAGCACCGTGAAGAACAGAGGCAGCGTGAATCCCCACGTGTTGAAATGGAGAATCTGCATCGTCGGTGACAGGAAATTCGTCGGCCACAGAACGTAATCCCAGGCCCCGGAGTTCTGGACCTGCGGGGCCAGCCAGACCACCAGATACGACAGATCACTCCCGACGAGCACGAGCGTGACCGACAGCGCGGCGACGGCCCTTGAAGCCAGCGCCCGCACGAGAACGAATCCGGTCATCGCGCTGAGCACGAGAAACGTGGGCCACACGAAGCCGAAGTACATGGGAAGCAGCGGGACGTTCGCGAACCGATGAATCATGGCGAACACGAGATGGGGGTAGTACGCGGCGTTCAGCTTGTGGCCGGCATAATAAGAGGCCATCGGCGGAACGGTGTGCGACGCCTCCGACGCTTCGGCCGCGTACCACGTCATATCCGCCGTGTCGTACTCGCCGTAGAGCACGATGCCGGCCGGTGTCGTCTCGAGCCTGTTGGCAAAGACGATCGCGCCGAGGGCCGCGGCCAGGATTCCGACGGCTGCGCACGCAGCGACGTCACCCCAGTCGGTCCGGGCGGCGTCCGGCGCCCGGCCGCGTGCCATCCAGAGGCCGGCAGCGCCGAGCGCTACGGCTAGAAACGGAAAGACCGGTACCAGGTTCAGCCGGCCGAGCAGATTGATCAGCGTGGGTGTCAGGGCGATGCCGGCGCCGAGGGCGATGACGAAGCGCCGCAGCGGATCGAGGTCGCGTGTCAGTCGTCCTGTGATTGCGATCCCAGGCCCGAAGGTGAACACGAGCCACGCAAGCAGGAAGACGACCAGCTGCATTTATTTGATGGCATTATATGTTACGCCTGTGCCCGCGTCAGTCTCGACCGAGTTCGGCAACCTCGACGCCAACCTGCGTTTCCTTCAAGACACCGGCCTTGTCCGGCCGAGCCTCCGCGCGCTCGAGATCGGGTGTGGTGGCGGCTCGCTGCTCCATAAGCTCAAGACCTCCGGGCTCGATATCATCGGGGTCGAAACTAGCCCCGAGCGCATCGAAGAAAGCCATCGCGCGTACGGACCGCTGCCGATTCAGCACATCTCGGGCTCGTCACTCCCCTTCCCCGATGAGTGCTTCGATATGGTCTTGAGCTTCGATGTGTTCGAGCACATTCCCGATTCCGACGCGCATCTGGCAGAAGTGCGTCGGGTGCTAAAGCCGGGCGGCTGGTACCTGCTCCAGACGCCCAACAAGTGGACGAACGCCATCTTCGAAACGATCCGCTGGCGCAGCTTCTCGAAGTGGAAAGTCGATCATTGTTCGCTGCACAGCCACACGCAGCTTCGGGACCGTCTGGCTCGTCACGGGTTCGACGTCGTGTTCGACGATGTGAAGGTCGTGACGCCGTTTTTCCGGCAGAAGGTTCGCCGCTACCTCGGCCCCGCCGGATCGTTTCTCTTGACGATCGTCAACCCCGACCGGTTGCCGCTGCCGCTCCGCACCAACTTCTACGTGCGTGCGCAAAAGCTCAGCCCGAGTGGCGGCTTACCGAGAACCGACCAGGGACCAGGTACGGACCAGGAACCAGGAACCAAGGACCAGGAACTGGTACAATAGCCCCTAACCCATGTCGAAAGACGGATTTACGCTGCGGTATCTGGCGCGGACAGCCGCGGGCGTACCACGCGATCTCGCGAACACCCTGGTGCTGTCCAGGCTGAAGGCCATCCGTCCCACCGTCCTTATCTACAACTGCACCTGGGTCTGCGACGCCCGCTGCGAGATGTGCAGCAACTGGAAGCACGGCGACCGCAAAGCGGACATGACGCTGCCCCAGCTCGAGCAAGCGATGGCCGATCCGCTCTGGCATGCCGTGGAAAACCTGAACATCTCCGGCGGTGAGCCGACAACGCGGAACGACTTGCCGGAGATGGTCGAGCTTTTCCACCGCCACCTGCCCCGCATGCGCAAGCTGGGCATCAATACCACGGGGCTGACCCCGCACCGCGCCATCCCGATGCTGACGCGCATCGTCGAGTTTTGCGTCGAGCACGATCTGCTCATCAGCATCCGCGTGTCGCTAGACGGGATTGGCGACATTCACGATCAGGTCCGGCACGTCACCAACGGGTTCGACAAGGCGTGCGCGACGATTGACGCGATGCAGGCGTTATCAGATCGGCACCCGAACTTCCAGTTCGGGCTGGCGTCCACGATCTTCGCCAGAAACCTCGAGGATGCGCGCAACATCCTCACGTGGGCGCGGACGAGAAAGCTCGACATCGTGTTCAACATGCTGCGCTTCACGGATGCGATGCTGAACAACAAGGAGCTCGAACCGGAGATCGGTTTCCACGAGCGCGAGGAAGCGTTCATGCGGGAGTTCTTTCTCGAGCGCGTGCAGGAAGAATCGGTGCTGAGCGGCCAGGCGTTTCTCTATCTGCATTACGCGGAGATGATCGCCAACGGGTATCACCGCACCATGCCGTGTCCGTTCCAGACGCAGGGGCTGCTGCTCAACCCCTATGGGGACCTGTACTTCTGCGAGAACTCGCAGTCGATCGGCAACGTGCTGACGACGCCGGCCGGTGAGCTGTACTTCAAGGCCGAAAGCCTCGCGCACCGCCAGGATGTCGTCAACAGGATTTGTCCCACCTGCCTGAGCCCGTGTCAGGTGAACGTCGGTGCGATGAAGCAGGTCGTGCCATACGCGAAGTTCCTGATGCGCGCCTATCAAGTGAAGCACGATTCAGCACGGCCGCTTCCCAGCCCGCAGCCTTGACCGCCCCGGTAGCCGCGCCCGCGCCGTCCCGCGCCGTGCGCGAGGCTGTGCCGACGGGGCCGAGAATGCAGAAGACCCTTCCCCGCATCGTACGCGTCGCTGTGGCCGCCGGCCTGACCGGCTACATGTTGTGGCTGAGCCGGCCTCGTGAGGTGTACGCAGTGGCGGCTGGCGCTGATTGGCGCCTTGTCGGCGTCGCTGTCGTGCTCGTGCTCGTCGATCGCGTGCTGATGGCCTATCGCTGGGTGGTCCTGCTGTACACGGCTGACGCGACTTCCCGGCCCCCTCTGACTGCCGTTCTCAGGATTTTCTTCATCAGTACGTTTGTCGGCACCTTTCTGCCAAGCGTCGGCGGCGACGCGCTGCGCGCGTACAGCATCACCAAATTCCAGGTGCGCGGCGGCGACGCCGTCGCCTCGGTGTTCATGGATCGGATGCTCGGTGTCGCGTCCATTCTGGTGATGGCGCTGGGCGGTCTGCTGCTCGCGCGGAATCTCGCGCGCGACGGGGTGATTCTCGTGTCGTTGGCGGCGGCGGGCGCGGCCTGCGTCGTCACCCTGGTCCTGGTTTTCAGCCAACGAGCCGTTGATGCCGCCCGGAAATTGCTCGCGCGATGGCCTGACTCCGTCAGCCAGGCCGGCGACCGTCTGCTCGCCGCGATCCGGCGCTACTCGGCCCATCACCGGCAGCTCGTCAATGTGCTCCTGTGTTCGGTCGCGGTGCAGACGTTACGGATCTTTCAGGCGTATTTCCTGGGCCGCAGTCTGGGGATCGAGGCTTCGATGAGCACATACTTCGCCGTGCTGCCCCTGATTCTCCTCGTCATGCTGCTGCCGGTCACGATCAGCGGCCTGGGAACCGGCCAGGCGGCGTTCCTCTGGTTCTTCGCGCGATTCGGCGTACTGCCGGCGCCCGCTTTTGCGCTATCGGTCCTCTTCATTGGCCTGGCGGTCGTGGGGAATCTACCGGGTGGAGTCCTCTATGCGCTGGGCGCGGAGGATCGAGGCGCGGGTCGCATATGACGTCGCTTTCGATTATCATTCCGGCCTACAATGAGTCGGAAAACATCATCGCCACGCTCGAAAACGTCACGCGGGCGCTCGAATCGCTGCCCGTCCGGCACGAGATCCTGGTGATCGATGACGGCAGCTCGGACACCACAGCGGCCCTGGTCACGGCTAATCTGAACCGGTTTCCCGCCGTCAGGCTTCTGGTCAACGAACGCAATATGGGATTCGGCTGGTCGTACCGCCGCGGTGTTGACGCGGCCTCGCTTGATCACATCGTCATGGTGCACGGCGACAACGCCTGGGGGCACCGAACACTCCGTGAGTTCTTCAGCCGGGTCGGTGACGCCGACGTCATCGTGGGCTACACCCGCGACATGTGGCGCTCGCGGACGGTGGCGCGGACGCTCATCTCCAAGGCCTACACTCTTGTCGTCAACCTCATCACCCGGCGTCGTCTGCGGTACTACAACGGGCTGCAGATTCACCCCTCGGCCGTGCTCAAGAGCCTTAAGATCCAGTCGACCGGCTACGGCTTTCAGTCGGAAGTGCTCGTGAAAAGCCTGCGACGCGCTCGGACCGTGATCGAAGTGCCGATGGACCTGATCGAGCGTGAAAAGGGCGAAAGCAAAGCTTTCCGCCTCAAGAACGTGGTCGATGTGCTGCGGACCCTCAGGGTCCTGTGTGCCGTCGAGCTTGGCCGGGATCGATAGCGATGCTCGAAACGCGGCGAGACAGGTCCGGAACCCGAAAAATCCTGAGCGTGCCCGACCTCGCCGCCTTGCGGGAGCGTTTTCGGGACAAGACCATCGTCCTCTGTCACGGTGCATTCGACCTCGTGCACATGGGCCACTTGCTGCACTTCGAAGAAGCCGCGTCGCTCGGCGACGTGCTGGTCGTCACCATCACCGCCGATCGGTACATCACGAAGAAGCGGTCGGTGTCGTTCAGCGAAGAGTACCGGGCCCGTCATGTCGCGGCGCTCGAAATCGTCGACTTCGTCGCGATCGTCAACGAACCCTCGGCGGCTGCCGCCATCGAAGCGCTCCGGCCCGATATTTACGTGAAGGGATCCGAGTACTCGAATCTGGTGCTCGACAAGAGCGCGAACATCTTCCGCGAGAAGCACCTCATCGAGAGCTTCGGAGGCCGCATTCATTTCACGACCGGCGAAACATTCTCCTCGACGAAGCTGTCGCACTTTCTGCAGGCGTCACCCGAGGCGGTACAGGGCAACCCGCTGCTGCGAAATGAAAAGGCGGTCTTTCGCGACGTCTCGAGCTTCAAGTTCACGCTCGAGGAAGTCAAGAGCTTTCTGATCAAGGCGAGCGGGCTTCGGGTGTGTCTGCTCGGCGAGACCATCGTGGACGAGTGGGTGGACATCACCGTCACGAATCTGTCGCAGAAATCGCGGTGCGTGGCCGGGCAGGAGACGGCGCGTGTCAGGCAGATCGGCGCCACGGGGATTATCGCCCTTCATCTGGCGAGCTTCGTGAGACAGGTGGACTGCTTTACGAACGGCGTCCTCGGCGAGGTGCCCGCCAACATCCACGTCTCGTCACTGACCGACAGTCCGCTCGTGAAAACGCGGTTCGTCGATCGCGACAGCGGTCTGCCCCTGTTCGAGTCGAAGATTCTCGACTTACCCGATGTCAGCCGAGATCTGCCGGACTTCAGCCGCTACGACCTCGTGCTCGTCGCCGACTTCGGCCATGGCCTGCTCGACGCTCGGGCAATCAACCACGCCATTGCCGGAAAGGCCCAGGGCTTCGTGGCGGCCATGGCGCAGGTGAACTCGAGCAACTACGGATACAACCTCCCGGTGAAGTACATCGGCGCCGACTACTACAGCCTGAATCGCACCGAGGCGGAATTGTCCCTTCACGAAAAGGATCTGGCGTCGGGTGAGCTTCTCGAGCGCATGAAACGGCTGCTCGGGTGCCGGAGGCTCTCGGTCACCGACGGCAAACAGGGCGTCGTCGTGGCCATGGACGACGACGTCTTCGCCCTGCCCACGCTGAGCACCACCGTGGTGGACACCATCGGGTGCGGCGACGCGTACTTCGCGCTGAGCAGCGTGGCTGCCTGCCTCGGACTCCCGGCACGGCTCGTGGCGCTGGCCGGCAGCATCGGCGCCGCCGCGATGACGCAGCGGCGCTGCAATGAAAGCCCGGTGTCGGAGCAGGAGTTCATGACGATCGCCAAGATCGTCATCTGATCCGATGGACACCTGGGAGAGCTATGTCGCCGCTGTCGGCTCGGGTCTGGGACGGCTCGCGATCACCGATCGCCACGGCCAGCTGCTCGGTTCCGCCGAGGGGTTTACCCGTTGGGTGGAGATCACGCGCGAAGTCCACGGCGGGGGCCGCAGCATCTTTCTGGTCGGAAACGGCGCCAGCGCCGCCATGGCGAGCCATTTCGCCGCCGATGCGTGCAAGAACGGCGGCTTGCGGGCGCAAGCATTCAACGACGCGGCCTTGCTCACGTGCGCTGGCAACGACCTGGCGTTCGACCAGATTTTCGCACTGCCGCTATCGCGCTTCGCGCGCCCGGGCGACATGCTGATTTCCATCAGCAGCTCCGGCGCTTCTCCGAACGTCATCCGGGCCCTGGAACACGCCCGTGACATGCAACTGCGCATCATCACGCTCTCCGGCAGACGCTCGGACAACCCGTCGCGCGCCTTCGGCGAAGTCAACGTCTACATGCCGTGCGACCGGTACGGCTGGGTCGAATCGGGGCATCACGTGATCCTGCACTACTGGCTGGATCAATACATGAACCTCCACGGTCAGGGGGCTGTTTAGCACACCGTGAACATTCTCATTACTGGCGGCTGCGGGTACGTCGGCACGAAGCTCACACAAGCCGTTCTCTCCCGAACGCCGCATCATGTCACTGTTCTCGACATTCAATGGTTCGGCAATCATCTGGCGCCCGATCCCCGGTTGAGGATCTGGGCGGCGGATGTCCGGACCATCGACGAGTTCGACCTGTCGCCGTTCGACACGGTGTTTCATCTCGCCAACATCGCCAACGACCCCTCGGTCGATCTCAACCCCTACACGTCGTGGGAGGTCAATGTCCTCGCCGGCATGCGTCTGATCGATCGGGCGGCGCGTCAGGGAGTCAAGCAGTTCATCTTCGCGTCCTCGTCGAGCGTGTACGGCCTCAAGTCGGAGCCAAAAGTCACCGAGGACCTCGATCTCTTCCCGCTGTCCGAGTACAACAAGACCAAGATGGTCGCCGAGCGCGTCGTGATGAGCTACGCGGACAGGATGACGACGACCATCATCAGGCCGGCGACGGTCTGCGGATATTCCCCCCGGATGCGGCTGGATCTGACGGTGAATCTCCTCACGATGCAGGCGCTGACGCGTGGAGAGATCACCGTGCTCGGTGGAGATCAGACGCGTCCCAACATCCACATCGACGATCTCGTGGACCTGTATATCTTCGCGTTCGATCGCCGCCTTGGTGGTCTCTACAATGCGGGGTTCGAAAACCTGAAGGTCCGTGAGATTGCCGACCGGATTGTCGACCACGTGCCGGCGACCATCAAGGTTCTGCCGTCGAACGATCCGCGGTCGTACTCAGTGTGCTCGGACCGGCTTCTCGAAACCGGTTTCAGACCCCGGAGAGACGTCGCCACGGCGATCGGCGACGTGGTGGCGGCCTATCGAGATGGTCGGCTGAAAGACGAGCCGTCGGCCTACAACGTCAACTGGATGAAGCAGCACCAATTCGCCTGATGCTCCGGCTGCTCGTGCCCCTGGCGGGCGTCACCTCGTTCTTCCTGCTGTCCCTGGTCACCGTGCGGACCCTGAAGCCCCGGCAGCCGCGGCTCTTCTTTCTGACGTACGCGCTGCTGTTGCTCGGGCTTGCCGCCGGCATCTATGTTCAGTTCTGGCCGCTCCAAACGCTGGACGATGCCGTGGGCCTTGTCAGCTGTCTGCTGCTGCAGATGCTGATGTGTCTGACGATGTGGAACGCGTTTTACAGCCTGCTCTGGGGATTCTCGGGCGGCCTGATGCACGATCTGTACACCGACGAGGGTCTCAGGCACGTGGATCGACTGGTCGGATCGTACCAGCGCGACGCGGGGCTCGACCGGATTCTGTCGCGCCGATTGCCGAACCTCGAGTCGGGCGGGTACCTCGAAGTGCGGGACGGCACGATGCGGTTGCAGTGGAAGGGACGGCTCATCGCCTTTGGCACTCTGGTTGCCTTCAAAACGTTCTCGCTCGGCATGGGCGGCGGCATCAAGTAGCGGGGCATGCTGGCGAGGTTGGCCTTCTCCATGTTCGTGCTGCTCGGTGCCCAGACCGCGCTCGTGGCTCTCGCGAGCGCGGTGCGGCCCAGAAGCAACGTGTATAGAACCATCATCGGGGTGAGCGTCTGTACTGCCCCGCTGGCCTTGCTGTACGGCTCGCACCATCTTGGCCAGCCGCTCGGGGCTGAAGGTCGGCTGCACTTCGTGCTGATTCATCTGGCGCTCGGTGGATTTCTGTTTCACTTCATGACGCTTCCGGATCGATCGGTGACCCTGCGCATTCTGGTCGAAGTGCTGCTCGCGCCCGGCCAGGCGCTGTCGGTCTCGGCGCTCAGCGCCCGCTACGGTGTGAAGACGATGATTTCCTCGCGACTCGAACAATTGTCGTCCGGCGGGTTCATCGAGATCTCAGATGATCGGCGCATCAACCTGACGAGAAAGGGTGCCGCATTCGGCCGGTTCGTCAGCAGCGGCAGAAAACTCTTCGGCATCGCAAGCGCGAATTGAGGACACTGGATGAACAAGAAAGTCCTGATTCTGGGTGGCGGCGTGGCCGGTTCGTCGATGGCGTATTACCTGACCGAACGCGGGTACGAGGCAACGGTCGTCGAGAAGAACAGCCGGGTCGGAGGGCTCGCCCGGACCTGTTACTACAGCGGCCACCCGTACGAGTTCGGCCCGCACATCTGGTTCTGGCCTGGCGGCAAGGACGATCCGGTCAACAACACGATCGTCAGGCTGACGAACGACGAACTGTTCTACATCGATCGGCGGCTCTTCACCTATGTCGAGGCGGACCGGCGGAAGTACCGCTATCCCGTGCATTACCAGGACATCGACCACATGCCCGATCGGGAGACGATTCACCGCGAACTGGGCAAGAACCGTGACAGTGCGCTGAAGCTCATTCAGGAGCAGCTGCCGGAGCTCGGCCAGTGCACCTTCTCCGAGTATTTCACGGCAGCAATCGGCCAGACCCTGTACCAGAAGTTCATGGCGAACTACACCTGGAAGATGTGGAACATTCCGGGTGACGAGCTCCAGACGTCGATGGTGTGGGCCGACCGCTTTCACCACGCCTACACGAAGAGCGGCGAGAAGGCCGCCGCGCGAGGCCTGAGCGGGTACGATCCCATCAAGTTCGAGGATCACACGCTGGGCAAGGGGATTCGCTTCCAGGTCTATCCCAAAGGCGGATGGAACGAGGTCTGGAACGCGATGGTGGCGCGATCGACGGTCGTCCGGGACCGCGTGGCCGGCATCCGCGACGAGCACACCAAGCCGTACGTGCTCATGGCGAGCGGGGAGAAGCATTATTTCGGCGACTATCACACCGTGTTCTGCTCGATCGACATCGACGACCTCTGGGGCGAGGATACGCTTCCCTACACGGGCCGGATGATGATCCCGCTGCTCATTCCGGGCCTCGAGAGCGCGTTTCCGGGGGGCGCCGAGTCGCTGCACTACTCCTCGTGCGAGTTCCAGACGCGCGTGACCGAGATGAAAGTGATTACGCGGCATGAGAGCCCGGATACCCTCATCCTGATCGAGGTGCCGGTGCTGCCGGGCGCCGGCGAGTGCTTCCCGCGGAACACGATCGACTACGCGCTCGAGCACAATCTGTTCACCGAGAAGGCCTATCCGCAGCAGTCCGAGCAGGCGTTCGCGACCTATCATGCGTACGTCGATCGCGGCAAGAAAATCCCGAACCTGCGGTACGTCGGCAGGCACGCAGAGTTCAAATACTGGGGCATGCCCGAAACAGTGAATTCCGCGTACGTGAAAGCGCAGGAATTTCCTCCGGTCTGAGTGGTGCGATGGCCCCACGCGTTCTGACATCGACGACCTCCCACAAGCGCGAGCCGCTCGGACCGACGCTTGAAATATTCTCCCGGCTCGGTCTCTGCGATATCGACCTGAACCTCCACCATCTCCTCGAGGAGGGCGTATCGGTCGCGTCGGTGCTCGAAGCCGCGTCCGCCGGAGGGCTGCGCATCTGGGTCGTGTCCGGTGGCTGGTGCGATTTCTTTCACACGGACATGCGGCTGGACGAGACGACTCGGTCGGTGGCCCGACAGGTGGACATCGCCCGGAGTCTCGGCGCCACCCAACTTCGACTGTTCTTCGGCCGACTGGAATACGAGCGCTACTCGCCGGGCGCGCTCGACACCGTAAGCCGTAACCTCCGACAACTGTCGGACCGGCACCCCGACATGCTCTTCAACTTCGAGAACCATGATGGGGCGTCTCTTCGCCCGGAAGTGTGTCGAGACATCCTGGAAGCCGTGAATCGGGCAAATATCCGGATGAACTTCGACCCCATCAATTTCGAGCGCGCCGGGGTCAACTGCCTGGCCGCCCTGGAGCTCGTGCGTCCCCATGTCGGGCACGTGCACCTCAAAGGCCTCGAACGCGGCGAGTTCTGTGAGTTTGGCGTCGGGGACGTGGATCTCGGGCCGGTGCTCCGGGCACTCGAGTCATCCGGTTATCAGGGCGGATTCACCGTCGAGTATGAAGGCACACACGATGGCACCCTGCGGCTCTATCAAAGCGTCGAGCGCGCGCGGAAAACGGTGTGCCCCGCAGGCACGTAGCAGCCAGTCAGCTGAGGCCAGGGCGAGCACACCGACCGATTCGGCATACACTGGCTGGTGCAGACTCGAGATGGCTCGGTGAGCCGCCTCCGTTACTTTCTCATCGTTCTCTGCGCGCTCGCCGTTACCTGGGCCCTCGTCGTGGCCTTCTCGGGGAGGGTTGTCCTTCGGTTTGGCTCGTTTCGAGTTCTGTCCTCTCGGGAACCCTGGACCGCCGTAACCATCGCGCTGCTGAGCGGCCTGGCCGCGTGGGCGCTGACGCCGCAGACCGAACGCCAACGCCATCTGACAGCCACCCTGACGTGGTTCCGCCGCCTTCCGCGGGCCTTGAAGGCCTTCGTCAACCGCCGTCCAGGTCTTGCGAGTCGATTGCCGTCACAGCTTGCTCCTGGCGTGGCTGCGCTCGCTGCTGTGACCGTGGTGACGATCGGCCTGGTTGAAGGCGCGCCGTACGTCGGCGGTTCCGATGTACATGGCTATGTCAGCCAGGCGCATCTCTGGGCCACGGGTACCCTGCGGGTCCGGCAGCCGATCGCCGACGAGATCGACTGGCCTTTTGCCGGCGAAGCACTCACGCCACTCGGGTATCGCCCGACGCCGGATGGCAGGGCGATGGTGCCCGTCTACTCACCTGGGCTGCCAATGATCATGGGTCTCTTCGAGCGACTCGCCGGTCGCGACGCGGTCTTCTATGTCGTCCCGCTGACGGGCGGCCTCGCCGTGTGGGTGACCTACCTGATGGGCACACACCTCGGGGGTGCGCTTGCCGGCGTCGCGGCCGCGGTGATGCTGGCGACGAGCCCGTCCTTTCTCTTCCAGCTCCTGCTGCCTATGAGCGATGTACCGGTGACCGCCTGGTGGGCGCTTTCGCTCGCGCTGCTGCTGAGAGAGGGACGAAGCGCGGCCCTGGTCTCCGGTCTGGCCGCGGGCGCCGCGATCCTGACGCGCCCCAACCTTGCGCCGTTGGCGGTCATTCCCGGCCTGATGTTGGCCTGGTCCGCGCTTCGGCCCAAGATGACCGCCGAAGCTGTTGCACGCGCTCTGCTGTTTGCTGCAGGTATCGTCCCGGCTGGCGTTGTCATCGGCCTCGTCAACGCCCGTCTCTACGGCTCTCCGCTGGCAACCGGTTACGGCGACCTCGACGCGCTTTACGGTTGGGACAACCTGGCGCCGAATCTCGCGCGCTATCCTCGCTGGCTGATGGACACGCAGACGCCGTTCGTCCTGCTAGCGGTCGTCGCGCCGTTCGTGGTCAGTTGGCGAAGGCCTGGACAGGCTGCGGGCTGGACGCCACGGACGATCGCCGTGATGTGGCTGTGTTTCATCGCGGCGGTCTTCGCCAGCTACCTCTTTCATCTCCCCAACAACGCGTGGTTCTGGCTGCGGTATGTGCTGCCGGCATTTCCGCTGTTGTTCGCGTTGATGAGCGCCGCCTCCGTGGCCTTGCTGGCGAGGCTGAACAAAGGGACGTGCCTGATGGCAATGGCGCTGTTAACGGGCGGCCTTGCCTGGCACGGCATCGCCTTCTGTGTGACGCAGGGAGTCTTTCTGACCAGAGAAGGCGAGCGAAAATCGCAGGCGGTCGGCGAGTACATTGCGGACAACCTTTCCCAGCGCGCGATATTCCTGTCGAAACTCCACAGTGGCAGCATCCGCTACTACTCGGGACGACTCACGGTGCGATACGAGTGGATTCCTCCGCGGGAACTCGACTCCGTTCTTGCGGATCTGCGCCGCCTGAACTACACGCCGTATTTTGCGCTTGAAGATTCGGAGGAAAAGGACTTTCGTGAGAGATTCGGCCGCGACAGCCGGCTCGGTGCGCTCGACTGGCGGCCGCTTGCCGCGTGGCAGTACGGGACCGAAGTGAAGATCTACGACCCCGCCTCTCCAGAGGTTCCTGTCGCCGATCGACCTCCTACACAGACGATTCGGTGAGTGCGAGTCCAGCAGGCCCCCTCGCACTGCCTGGATCGCGGGTATCACCGATAACCCAACTCACGCGCCCGCTGCGCGTTCAGTTCGGCCTGCTTGTAGTGGGTGGCTGAGAGGCGGTACGACATAAGGGACGCAACCGCGATCCGTTGAACCCAGCCGATCGTCTTCACCATCTTGGGGTGATCGGGATAGCGTGACAACAGGGCCCGCTCGACGACACGGCTCGTCAGGTTCTGGGCGGCCGACACTCCAAGCGTGGTGAGGGTGTCTCTCAGAATCAGGTTTCTTCCCGCTGTGTAACCCAACGGCATATCGTTCGGCAGACCGCTGCGCGTAAACCGCGCGTTGCGCTCCACGTAGCCATGTTCGAAGAACGGCTGTGACGTCTTCCAGTCGCGCATCGTCGCGTCGTATTGAACCAGAGCGGGCGCATACGTCGTGGGATCGAAGACTACGCCCTTCATCACGTCCGCGAGCGCCGACGATCCATTGTTTTCCTGAGCGAGAGCGTTTGGTGCGCTCGACACCACCAGCAGCGCCAGCAGTGCCGATGTGAACAGGCGGAGCCACGAAAGCTGCCGCGATACCATTCCACACCTCCGCTGAGTTGTTCAGCAAAGTGGGGGCCGGAAATTCGCGTGCTGCCGGGCTAGGTTGGTACGGTTGTTGAACAGTCAGAGCGTCTCAACTGGCAACGGTTCCAGTTCGCCTGAACCACGCGATGTGGCCGCGCGCGCGAGGTTGCCGAGGATGGTCGGATACGCTTCGCACGGCGTCCAGCAGTGAGAGCATCGCTCGCCGATGACATCTTCCCGGAGGTCTCGGCGCCGTTGACTGTCCCACAGCGCACGAAGGTCGAATCCGTTGTCGCGCAGGTTACCGACCTGTGCGTCCCAGATCGAGCAGGCGAACAGATTCCAGTAGGCGTCGATGAAGCAGGACGAAGACAGGGCCGTGCACGGCAGCGGCGACTTGTGCGTTTCGTAGTACTTGCCGACCAACGCCTGGTAGCGGTCCTCCAGAAACCTCACAGGATGGAGCGACGCGCCGAGCGCACGCCGGTGCTGGTCGATGGCGCGCAGGACCGCTTGATGTCGCTGTTCGACAGGGTATCCCAGGTTGTCGAAGTAGTGGCCTGACTCGTGGCCCACGTTCAGATGAAGCTCCGATCGGCTGAAGTCGGGAATCACCTGGCGAATGGCCGCGAGGGTGTCGTCCACGCGGTCGGCATTCTTCGCCATCAGCGTCATGCCGATCACCGTCTGAAAATTCGAGCGTCGGATGCCGCGCAGGCGGCGGAAGGTCTCGAGCGCGCGATCGAAACTTCCCGGCAGTCCCCGCATTTCCTCGTGCAGCGCTTTTGGTCCGTCCAGGCTGATCGTGACCATCAGCCGGCCGACGCCTCGCGCCAGCGTGCGCTCGACGAGCGAGATCGTCTTGTCACCGAACCATCCGGTCGTCGGGAAATTGAGCAGGAACAGCGATCGGCAGCTCTTCTGGATGGCGCTCACCAGGTCATCCAGATCACGCCGCATGAACAGCTCGCCGCCCGTCAGGTGCACCCAGTTGAACTGCGGCCAGCGCTCGAAAAACAGCGCGACTTCCTCCGGCGTCATCTCGTTCACGCTGTCTTTCTGCCAGATGTTGCACATCTCACAGCGGAAGTTGCAGTGATACGTGGCGACGAAGGTCACCTTGTATGGCAGCGACGGGGAACGCAGGTTGGCGCCCAGAATCGAACTGGCGAGACCCAGTTTGCGGGTAAGCATCAGAGGGATCACACGATCGTAACAAAGGCGCGGTGTCTGGTCAACGCATTGATAACATGGACCTTGACCCGATCGCGAGGCGGTCGCTATACTCCAATCCACGCATCCGCCAGCCCTTCAACAACCCTATCCCGTGCCAGACGCTCGTGTCACCGTCGTCGTTCCGACGAAGGACGAAGAGGGGCTGATCGGGGAGATCGTAGACGCCGTCACGCCGTACGCGGATGAAGTGCTCGTTGTCGACGGGCACTCGCGCGATCGGACCCGGGACATCGCGGCCGAGCATGGCGCGCGCGTCGTTCTCGATCGCGGCAAGGGCAAAGGCGACGCGCTGCGTCTCGCGCTCGACGAGGCAACCGGCACGATCGTGGTCTTCATCGACGCGGACGGCTCGCACGAGCCGAAGGATATTCCGGCGATGGTTGCGCCCATCCTGGCGGGCCAGTCCGATTTGGTCGTCGGCTCGCGCGGCAAGGGCGGCAGCGATGAACTGCACGGAACGCTCGAGCAGCTCATCCGGTACATCGGCTCCCAGATCATCATGCTCGGCATCAACTATCGCTGGAACGTCAGGTTGACCGACAGTCAGAATGGGTTTCGGGCCATACGCCGCGACGTGGGCCGCAGGCTCGGCCTGACGTCGAATCTCACGACGATCGAGCAGGAAATGATGATGAAGGCCCTCAAGCAGGGCTACCGCGTGAGCGAGATCCCCAGCCACGAGTACGAGAGAAAATGGGGCGCGTCGAAGGTGGTCGTCTGGAAGCTGTGGTTCGCCTACGTCTGGTCTTTCCTGCGTAATCTGATATGAGCCGCACGCGCGCGCTCCTGGTGCTGGCGGTCATCACGGCGATCGGCGGCGCGCTGCGCTTCTACAACCTGGCCTGGGGCGCGCCGTACTACCACTTCCACATGGACGAGCACTACGTGTTTGCTGGCGCCGATCTCCTCCGCGTCAGCATGCGAGACGCGGCGCTCTCCGGGAAGTTCTTCATGTACGGGCCGCTGCCGATGTACGTACTCAACGGCATCCGCTGGGTGTACGAGGGCCTTGCCCATCCGATCGCGCTCAACGTTCACCAGGATCAAATCACCTACATGGTGCTCGGCCGCGCCCTGTCGGCGACGTTCGGCACGGCGATGATTCCGCTCGTCTACGCGATTGCGACCCGCGTCTCCGGCAGGCTGGCGGGGCTGCTTTCGGCGGCGTTTCTGTCGTTGTCGGTATTGCACATTCGGGATTCGCACTTCCTGTCGGTCGATATCAGCATGACGTTCTTCTGCATGCTCACCTGGCTCGCGCTGATGCGCATGGCCGAGAGCGGCAGCCTCCGATCGGCCGTCGTGACCGGCATGACCTTCGCCGCCGCCATCATCTGCAAGTACACGGCGGTGTTCATGGCCGTGCCGATCGCCGTGGCGCACTTCTTTTCGCCGTTGCGCCCCTCGTCGCTCCAGCCGTTTGCCGCATGGAGGCGGTGGGTGCTGCGCGGTCTCGTCCCCGTTGCCACCTCGATCGTCACCTTTCTCGTGCTCGATCCGATGGTGTGGCAGTACTTCGACAAATTCCTCTTCGACGTGCGCACGCAGATCACGGAACCGCACACGGGAGGCGTCCAGCCAATCTGGCTCGCGCACTTCGTCAATCTGCCGAGCCCCCGGTTGTTCTGGTTCACGAACCTGCTTTGGTGGGGTATGGGCCCGGCCCTCGAGGTCGTGTCGCTCGCCGGCGTGCTCTGGCTCCTGGCGCGACGAACCAGACCGGCCCTGCTCGCGGCCACCGTCCCCATCGCCTACTTTGCCGTCGCGGGAAGTACGCAGGCGCCCTTCATCCGCTATGCGATCCCGTTCATCGCCGCCCTCTCTGTTTCGGCGGGTGTGCTGTGTGCGGACCTGGTACGGAACCCGAAATGGCGCCTGCCGGCAGCGGTTGGCACGCTCCTCGTTCTCGGGGCGACGGCCGCCTACGCGGCGGCATACATGAATATCTTCAGGCAGCCGGATGCTCGCGTGGCCGCGGCCCGATATCTGCGCCAGGAACTGCCTTACGGCACGAAGGTTCTGGTGGAGCCGTCGCAGAACATTCCGCCGATCGGCTCGTACTTCTATGCGACGGACTTCAATCGCGACTACGTCGTCTGGGGGCCCCACGAGGAACGCTTCGACTGGCTCCGCATGTACGGCCTCGATACCTATCGGTATTTGTACGATCGGCGGCCCACACCGGACGAGAAACGCAGCTACATCGCTTCACGGCTTGCCCTGGTGGACTGGATCGTGATGGACGACACCTACGTCCAGTGGTACAACCACCTGCCAGCGGCCGAGTACGCGGTGATGCAGCAGCACTACAAAGATCTGTTCGACGGACGACTTGGCTTCTCGCTGGAGAAGACCTTCAAGGTGTATCCGTCGCTTTTCGGGTACGAGATCAACGACGACAGCTCGGAGTTCACCTTCCGCCTGTTCGATCACCCGCGCGTTTACATCTTCAAGCGCACGACAGGCTGACGCAGCCGCAGGCCGGGTGCAGTCTCCGGCATCTGGGCCGTGGGCGGGGCTTCGAGGCGCTTTATTCGAACACGACGCGGCCCGGCACGCGCCATCGAAGGCGCAGAGGCGTCGTGCTGTACGGCGGATCGAAGCGGCTCACGCAGAGATACCACCGGAAGTTCTCGTATACCGTCTCCAGATGAC
>Ga0247825_10000472_pt1 | contig 25497 bp, 42 predicted proteins | sample 13C_Vanillin_Day_FD_194413 | JGI IMG/M metagenome (GOLD analysis project Ga0247825, IMG submission 194413) | Soil microbial communities from agricultural site in Penn Yan, New York, United States - 13C_Vanillin_Day48 | ecosystem: Environmental > Terrestrial > Soil > Agricultural land | place... | reverse complement strand
GACGGGATGGCGCTATGGCAGCGCATACCAGGGCTCAAGCAGGTGGCTCCTGCGACGGTGCTCATGTGCGCCTATCGGTCTCTCAGTGCTGAGACGTTTGAATGTCTCACGCAGTTGAGTTGGCCGGTACTCACCTTCCGGGGTGACGCATTGATCTCGCGCGTGCGGTCGCGGGCCGTCTCTCAGTGGCTGCAGACCACGGACGAAGACGTGTTCTTGATGATCGACGACGACATCGCCTTCAAGCGTGAGGACGCGGCGAAGGTCGTCGACCTGGCACGCCAGAAGCGCGGCATCGCCTGCGGCGCCTACTCGGTACGAGACGGTGGGCACCTCGCCTGCCGGACGTTGGTTCCTGGCGAGCGCATCCGGTTCGGTGACGAAGCTGAGCCGATGGAAATCCGCTGGGCTGCGACCGGATTCATGGCCGCGCACCGCGACGTCATCGAAGCAATCGCGGCCACGATGCCCATCTGCCAGAACAACGGCGGACAGGACTTCTGGCCCCTGTTCATGCCGGCAGTAATCACGGGCGAGGACGACGTATCGATCTATCTCTCAGAGGATTACGCCTTCTGCCAGCGGGCTAAAGACCTCGGGTTCGAGGTGTGGATGGACCCCTCGGTTGGACTCATCCACTACGGCCAGTTCCCGTACACCGTCTGGAACATGAAGAAAGCGGAGTTGACACCTCGATGAAGTGCCCGCACTGCAATTCAAAACTCACCCCGCACGACGCTCAGTGGGGCGTCAAGGTAGGCGCTCTGCACTGTGACGGGTGTGGCTGCTGCTTCCTCTCAGACGGACAGACGCCTCGTGAGGGCGTGCCAATGTGCGAGCGGGCTCAGGTGAAGCAGACCTCGCCCTCGGCTGAGCCTGAGCCCGCACCAGAACCCCCGGCGAGAAGGAGCCGCAAGTAATGACCGTTTACGCCACCGCTGAGAAGCTCCTGAACCCGATCAAGGCGGTATCCGACAGCTTCGCGGCTGCGGCTGCGGGCGACTACGCCGACAACGACGTGATCAGCGACAGCGTCTCCAATGGCACCGGCACCGCACTGGAGTTCGCCAACGCTGTGCGGATTACAGGCGGCGCCGGCATGGTCGTTAGCGGCAGCATCAACGTCGTCGCGTCGACCTCTGTAGCGGCCACGATTGGGCTCCAACTCTTCTCGCAGGCGCCCACGGCAACCGAACTCGACGACAACGCTGCGGAGGGTGGTGTGGGAGCGGCAGACGCGCCCTATTACCTGGGAGAAATCCTCTTCGCGACTGGAACCGACTACGGCGCCGGCAACATCAAGTACCCATCCGTAGTTACCCCAGCGGCGCCGATGTTCATCCGTTCAGAAGGCACAAGCATCTTCGGACGCCTGATCGCCCGCGACGCCGAGGCAAGCGAGACGGCGGCGATGTCAGTCATCGTCACCCTTTACATCCAATGAGGAGGCTCAGAGCGATTCGATAACACGATAACTCTGGGCCACCTGGCACCCCAGAAAGCGAGGGAGCAATCAGGTGAGCAATGCAACCCGCTGGTACTCCACGCGCGAGGCGGTGAAAGCCGCTGTCGGGCTCAAGGGTGCCGATTACAACTCACAGATTGACTCCCAGATCGAGGCGGCGTCCGAGGACGTTGAACGCCTGCTCGCATCGCGTGGCACGCCGGTCTCCTTCATCCCGATCACCGAGACGCACATCTACGGGCCCATCCCCCAGAACCGCCCAACGCGGTCTGATTGGGCAGAGTCAGAGAACCCGTGGCGGTATGGCGGGCTGACGCGCAACCTCCAGGTCGACGACCTACTGGCCGTCACCACGATCAAGATCGACGAGGACCAGGACGGCACGTTCGATGAGAGCGCCCTAGCGACGACGGAATACGAACTCCTGCCCCGCAACTCAGAGCCGAAGCGCACCATCTCGATGACCGACTACGGCACGACCTACGCATGGCCTGCCAGATCACGGGTGCAGATTGTCGGACGGTGGGGCTACTCAGACGACACGAAAGCCGCGGGTGCCCTGGCCGAAGCGCTGGACACGAGCGAGACCGGCGTTGACGTGACCGACGCTTCATTGATCGACGTGGGCGACACCATCCTCGTGGACAGCGAGCAGATGTTCGTGTCTGAGCGCTCGACGCTGACTACTGGGACGACCCTCAACGACACGCTCACGGCAGACGAGAACGATGTCACCGTGACTCTGGCCTCTGGTTCAGCGGTGAAGCAGGGCGAGCTTATCCTGCTCGACTCTGAGTTGATGCTGGTCGTGGCAATCAGCGGAAACAACCTCACCGTCAAGCGTGGCATGGACGGCTCTGTGCTGGCCGCACACTCGACGGGCATCACGGTCTACGCCTTCCGCACCCTGACGGTCGTTAGAGGCGTGAACGGCACGACAGCGGCTTCTCACGACACAGCGGCGCCGATTGTGAAGTACGTCCCGCCGTCTGACATCCAGGAGTACGTCACCGCCACCGCCATTGCTCACATCAAGCAGATGGAGTCGGGCTGGACGGGGCAGATTTCCGGCGGCGAGGGTGGCGTCGAGGTGCGCATGGTCGACCTCTTCTACCTCAAGCGCTCCATCGTCGAGAAGTACGGGCGCGTGACCTTATGAGCGGGGTGAAGTTCTCGGTTAAGACAGAGGGGCCGTTCTTCCGTCTAAAGGGCCAGCCCCTGAAAGACGCTGGTGCTGACACCATCCAGGACTTGATCAAGGAAGGCGAGGCGAAGGTCGAAGCGCAGCTCTACCCCGGCCACGGCGTGCTAACGGGAGAGTACAAGGCGTCGGTAACACGGGAGTTCAAGCGTCGGTCCCGTGCTGTCATCGGTTACGGCAAGGTCTCGGGCGGGTCTGAGTCGCGCGCCCTCGCCATCGTCGGGGCATGGCTTGAGGGCGGCAGCACTCGGCGCGAGGGGACCCGGTTCAAGGGCTACGGGATGTTCCGTAAGGCCACGGCTCACCTGCGCAAGGTGGCGAAGACGATGGCGGGCAAGCAGTACGCGCGCGCCGTGAAGAGGCTCACCTGATGGCAGCGACGACGAACCGCGCGACGTGGATCCAGATGCGCAACCACCTCAAGGCGATGGGCGGTGTAGCCGACGCCGTGATAGGCGAGCCGAAGTCTGTCATGAGCGCCGGCACGGTCGCGATCATTCCCTCGGATGGCTCCGTAGACGAGACCGTACTGAACGCCCCGCGTGAGGTGCATTCGCTCACCTTGAGGCGATTCGAGAACGCCATGCAGGAACCGCTCGAGGACACCGAGTTCAAGCTCGACGCGTGGCGGGCGAACATCGCGGAGGACTTCTTCGGCGACTTCACCCTCGGCGGCACGATGGCCTACGCCCTGCCGACAGCGTTCAACTGGCAGTACGGCTACGTCACCTACAACTCGACCATGTACCGCTTCCTGGACATCAACATCGGCTATCGGGTCGACGACAGATCGACGTTCGCACCGTGAGGACTGACATGCCTAAGGACGATGTAAAGAAGCTGCGAGCACTCACCGCCATGGGCCTCCGTCGCTCTGCGGACCCGTCTCACCCCCAGTACGAGGAATGGCACGAGTGGAAGGCCGGCGCCGTATTCGTTCCACCGAAGAACCTCGACGTCAACAAGGCTCTGCGGCGGCGCATCGCGGAGGAGGTGAAGTAGTTGGCTAAGCAGTCAGGACTCGGAGACAACCTCTACGTGGGCGGCTACGACATCTCTGGCGACGTCGGCGCGGTGCAGACGATCAACGCATCGCAAAGCCTGCTCGACGTGACCGCGATCAATAAGAGCGCGATGGAACGTCTCGGCGCCCTGAGAGATGGAGAGATCAGTTACTCGAACATCTTCTTCAACGACGGCGCAGGGCAGGCTCACGCCACTCACAAGGCGCTACGGGCGGGCGCAGACGTCCACGCTATGTACTGCCGGGGCACGACGCTGGGCAACCATGCGGCGTGTCTTATCGGCAAGCAGGTCACCTACAACCTGAACCGAGGCGCTGACGCGTCCCTGCTAGGTGACGTGCAGGTCCTTGGCTCGGCGGGCTACGGCCTCGAGTGGGGCCGGTTGCTCACCGCTGGCAAGGTCACGAGCACGGCAGACGAGAACATCACTTCGGTCGACATGACCGCGGCCGGCACTCAGGGCCTGGTGGCTTACCTGCAAGTGTTCTCGCTTACGGGCAACGACGCGACCTTCACGTTGCAGGAGTCGAGCAACAACGGTGCCGGTGACGCCTTCGCTGCTGTCGTCGGTGGCGCCTTCACTCAGGTCACTACAGCACCGAACACACAGCGCATCGCCACGGCGGCTATCGCAGTCGAACGCTATCTCAGGGTCGCGGTAACAGGCGACTACACAAACGTCGTCTTTGCAATCGCAGTAATCGTACCGGGCGCACACGGCACGGTCTAAGGAGGAAGGCAATGGCTAAGGAATCAGGTATCGGGTTCACGGTGACAATTGACGAGAGCGACGGCAACGCCCGCGACATCTCGAACGACGTCACGTCGCTCCAGTTCAACACATCGCAGGGCCTTCAGGACATCACCGGCCTCGACAAGAGCGCCATCGAGCGTCTGGGTCTCCTGCGTGACGGAGAGCTGACCCTGACGGGCGTGTTCAACGACGACTCCAGCAAGAGCCACGAGGTGTTCAAGGACTACTACACGCCCGTCTCTGGCACCTTCGGGCGCACCGTGACGCTCGCCATCTCGGGGCAGACCGTCACGATGGACATGGCGATTGAGTCCTACAACCTCAACCGCGGGTCTGACGGTTCGCTGGTGTGGACGGCAACGCTTCGGCTCGACTCGGGCACGACGCCTACGTGGAACTAAGCGATGGGATTCAGGCGCGAATCACGCCGCATCACCCTCGCCTTCGATGACCCGGACCTGAACGGGCTGGAGGTCGTTACCAGGAGCGTGCCGCTGGGCACGTTCATGGCGATGCTCGACTCGTCCTCGGACGCAGCGAAGACCACGCAGCTCTTCCAGGACTTCGCGGATAACGCGCTGCTCTCATGGAACCTAGAAGCTGAGGATGGCACACCCGTCGAGCCGACGCTGGCCGGCATGAAGACGCAGGACACGGACTTCATGTTGACCATCGTTAAGACGTGGCTAGATGCGATTGGTTCGGCTACCGGCCCTTTAGTCGGCGCCTCGAGCAATGGCAACACCTCGGACTACCAGCATTGAAGCCGTGGGAGTTGACGGAGGCGGAAGCAGTGCTCGGTCTGTGCGACCGCTTCCACAAGCTCCCCAGCGAAGTGCTGAACGAGGACGCCTCGTTGCTCTGGTATCTGGATGTAGCGGCAAAGGGTAAACGGGAGACTAGTGGCTAACGACATCACCATCCGCGTTACCGCCAAAGACGACGCCTCGCGCGTCCTGGATGGCGTTGACAAGAAGGCAAAGGGCCTCGGCTCTACCTTCGCGTCCGTGGGGAAGATCGCGGGCGGGTTCCTTGCGGCCAACGTTATAGCGGGTGCAGCGCAGAAGGTCGTCGGGTTCCTCACGGAGTCCGTCAAGGCTGCGTCTGACCTCGGCGAGAGCATCAACGCCGTGAACGTGATTTTCGGCAAGTCGTCACAGACGATCCTCGATTGGGGCAAGAACAACGCCACGCAGTTCGGCCTCTCGCAGCGGGCGTTTAACCAGCTCGCAACACCTCTCGGCGCGATGCTCAAGAACGCGGGCCTTGAGGACTTCGCAGACCAGACCATCAACCTCACCGAGAGGGCGGCAGACATGGCGTCGGTGTTTAACACGGACGTGGCCTCAGCCCTCGAAGCAATTCAGGCAGCTATCCGTGGCGAGACCGATCCCATCGAGCGCTACGGTGTTTCGCTCAGTGCTGCGGCAGTAGAGGCGCGGGCGCTGGCAGACGGCGCCAAGTTGGTCGACGGGGAATTGTCGAACCAGGCGAAGACGGCGGCACGGCTCGCATTGATCTTTGAGCAGACCGCGGCGGTGCAGGGCGACTTCGCCAACACCTCCGGCGAACTGGCGAACGCGCAGAGGATTGCGGCGGCACGCACAGAAGAGCTACAGGCGCAGATCGGCGAGAAGCTGATCCCCGTGATGCTGAAGCTTACGGAATTGAAGCTCGCCCTGGTCACGGTGATCGCCGAAAAGCTGATTCCCAAGCTTGAGGAACTGTACGCGAAGCACTGGCCCGCGGTGAGCAAGGCGATTCAGGATTTCGTTGCCGTGGTCGAGGAGTGGTGGCCGAAGCTACAGCCCATCTTCCAGGTGGTCTTAGAGGACATCATCGCCCGCATCCAGGGATTCATCCAGCAGCTACAGGGCATCGTGCAGATGGTCGAGGGTATCGCCGACCTCGTGAAGGCGGTCGCTGAGGGTAACTGGCGGGCGGCATGGGAAGCGCTGCTATCCATCACGCAGGGCTACATAGACGTGCTCATCGGCTCGATTACGCAGATGTTCGGCTCACTACCAGGGAAGTTGTACGACGCCGGCAAGGAAATGATCCAGGGCCTCATCGACGGTGTGAAGTCGAAGCTGGACGAGCTGGAAAACCTGTTCAAGGCGATCACTGACAAGATTCCAGACCTCAAGGGGCCCATCGAGAAAGACCGCAGGCTGCTCGAACCCACCGGTCGGGCGATCATGCAGGGCCTTGCTTCCGGTCTCTCGACTGGCTTTAACCGGACCGTATCGCCCTATCTGAGTGGCACGGGCGGAAACATCGCCGGTGCAGTCGGTGGCGGCGCTGCGTCAGCGCTCCAGGGTGCAGGAGTCGGTGGCGGTGGCTTCGCCTTCAACGTCACGAACATGAACATCTACGAGAAGGACGACCGCGAGGTCAAGGACGTGGCCTTCGCCGTCACCACGACCATGAACAACGAAGTGCGCAGGCGTGGTTACCTGCTGAGTTCAAGCCCGCCGACCACGAGCACGGGCGTGAAGTACGGCCGGCCATGATCAAGCGCATCACCCGAGTGATCTACGGCGCCGGGATGGACGACTACATCGACCTGCCCACGCACAACTCCGTCCAAGAGACAGAGCAGGAACTGTGGACGAGCTTCGCCGACCTCACGGGTGCGGACTACGCCTACGACCAGATCGGCATCGGCCAGCCTGCGAGGAAGAACGCCATCGAGCGCGTGGCCTTCACCATCGTGGAGGACGACTCCGACGACGTGAACGACCTGTACGAAGACCTGGAGACGCTGATCCTCGGGCGCGTGCAACTGCTCAGGTCTGACGGCTCGGCAACGGAGACGGCGTATGCGCGGCTGCTCTCGATGCCATCGCGCAACCTGAACGTCACGCACAACCGGCACATGCCCGTCGTCCTGATCTTCGCGCGCATTAGCGACTGGGAAGCGGAGGCGCCCTGATGTGTGGCTGTAGCAGCAAGCGGCGCAAGCCCAAACCTCCGGGAGGTAACTGATGACGCTAGTGCTTACGGACGCGGCAGAGGCGGACATGCTGCCCCGAATCCTTGACCCGGACATGGACCTGAAGTTGTTCAAGAACAACGTCGTGTCCGGTCTGACGGCCGCGCAGATCGAGGCGCTCGACGAGACCGACTTCACCGAGGCCACGTTCACGGGCTATGCCGACGTGACCATCGCCGGGGAGAACCAGGGCGTGAGCTCCGACTGGACGATCACGGACGGTGACCCCGGCGTTGCGGTCGCGCCGGAGCAGACCTTCGAGAGCACGGCGAACCAGACGGCGCAGACCATCTATGGCTACTACGTCGTGAAGACCACGGGCGGCGCCTTGCAGTGGTTTGAATACCTCTCCACACCGCAGGAGATCGAGAGCGACGGCGACGTCATCAAGGTGACGCCGCGGTTCACGCTCAAGGACGAGACGGACTAGGAATTAAGGACGGATTAGCGACGTGATCGAGCAGGACAACAAGCAGGGCGGGCAGGTACAACGCGAAGAAGCTGGCGATTTGCAGCGCTTCGCCGTGCCCCATGCTGCCCTTTGTTGTCTCGACGAAGACATAGCCCAGCCAACTGGATGCAACGAGGCCGAGCGAACCCCGCCACGTTACGGGCAGGAGCCAAAGCAACACCTGGTCGTAGAAGTTGAAATACTGCGGCACGAAGAGGAGCAGCAGGAACAGCTTCGCGTTGGGCTGATGCCATCGCGTTGCGGCCAGCAGCAGGAGCGGGCTGAACGGCAGGAGCTTGATGATGGGCGGCAGGTGTCGCTCAGAGCTGCTGACGTTGTGAAGCCAGTCGAGCGGCCACGACGGGAGAATGACCAGGCTCAGCAGGACGATGGCGACTCCCACGAACGCCCAACGCCAGTCCTTGTTAAAGGGCAGGACCGCCAGCGCCAGCGACGGCTTGCACAAGGCCACGAGGCAGAGCGGCGCAAGGAAGTACGCGGCCATCACCAGCGGCGACCACTGCACCGTGATCAGGACGACGTAGTAGCAGGCGCTCACGAAGACGAGCAGCCTGTGCCAGTCCTTGCGGTGCTTCGTCACGGCGTAGGCGAGCACACCCGCGCTGGCGCCGGCGAACGTCGACGCAGCGAGCGAATAAGGCAGCACGGTCAGGGGCACGGCCAGAAGCACGGCGGGCAGCGGGTAGTACAGGGGGAAATCCCACGGGTACGGGTTGTCGGTGCTGTAGCGGGCGTCCTTGTAGGGGTTCGCACCGTCGAGGAGTTGTTCGGCGCCGCGGTAGAGCCACGAGAAGTCCTGACCGTCTGCCAGCACGAAGCTGACCGCGACGCAGGCTGCAATTACGGCTGCGCGCTCACGAGTGGTCATACCTCACTAAAGCAGCGAATCGCGTGGGCGTTACAGGGAGTCGCGTAGATGGCCGTCATCAAAGCTGGCTCGTTCGTTAAGACCGCCACACCGGGCACCACGACGCAGGATGTCCCGCACGGCCTGGGAGTTGTCCCGAAGGCGCTGATCCTGTTTCACGCGGGCGGTACGGCATCTGCCACCTACGTGGACTTCGCTACTCCCTTTCTCAGTTTCACCGACGAGAACCGCAGCAGCATTTGTATCGCAACCGGCCACACCGACAACGACTCGGGAGGTGACTCGGCTCGCAGATACGGCGCCTATGCGATGGCCCAAATCAACGGCTCGAACGCCTCGTTCGGGTTCAATGCCACCGTCTCGGCGTGGGATACGACCAACTTTACCCTGAGCTACCCGGCTGACAGCACGAGCACCGCGGCACGAATCATCGGATTCCTCGCTATCGGTGGCTCTACTGTTCAGTCGAAAGTCGTCGACCACACCCTCGACGGTGACACCGGCCCGGACCCGATTACGGGTGCAGGTTTCACCCCTACCCTGGCGCTCATGCTCTCGGGCGGCAACCTGACCGGCGGGCTTCCGGTTACAGATTCCAGCCACGGCATCCTGAGTTTCGGGGTTACTGACGGAACAAATCAGTTCACGTTGGGCACAGGCGCGAGTAATGCAGTCTCGCAACCGGACGCGCACCGTTCACAGCGAACAGATAACTGTTTCCTCTCCCTAAACACAACGCAGGCTTATACGTGGCTCGCTGCCGTTACGTCGCTGGACTCAGACGGCATGACCCTGAACGTCACCACTGCCGGTACTGCCGCCTCCCATCTCGGCGTGCTGTTTCTCCGAGGCGTTGCGTTCAAGATGGGCTTCTTCGACAAGGACGACTCGGGCAGCACAAACGCCGTGGACACCATCAGCACTCCAGACGTCAACCCGCAGGGCGTCATGCTCGCGTCATTCCAGAACGTCGCCACCACCAGCATCGTCGACCACGGGCGGTTCGTGGTGGGTTTCTCCGATGGCACAAACGAATATACGGCCAACTATAACGACCAGGACTTCGACTCCAACTCAAACAGCAACGTCTCGAGCTATCTGCACACCACGAAAGCCTTCCACGAACAGAACAACGACAGCAAGTCGACAACCGGACTAGCCGACCTGGCCGTGGCTACCGAACAATTCGCCCTGACCTGGACGACCAACTTCACCGTTGCCACTGAGATCTGCTACGTCGCGTTCGGTGACATAGCGATCTCTGCTGATGTCACTGGCACCGCAGGAGACGGCACAACAGAAGTTCTGATCGTCGCGGGTGGCCAGACGATCATCATCACCCTCACTAACGATACGTGGGTGGCGTCCGGCGCCACGTTCAACGCGCAACGTCAGAACATCATCGACGGGATCGATTCAGCACAGGCCGAAGCAGCGGGATGGGACGCGGTTGTGAAGGCAGGGCTGGCGGTCACTGATGTGGTCCGCACCTCGGATACGGTCGTTACGATCACGCTGCCCGCGTTCGGCTCGTACAACATCACGGCCAGCGAGACGATCACTGTAACGGTCCCCGGGACAGCGGTGACGAGCGCGAGTCCGATTGTCGCGACCCCCACGTTCCTAGTCGCGGCTGGCAGGGCGATACCACCGTTCCCTAATCGAGTGCTGCGGGTATGGCCCGCCAGGAGGTAAATCATGGGTCGAATTTATGCGGTTCCGTGGAATGGCACGGTCACGAATGCAGGCGGTGCAGCGGACCTCTGGGAGTTCCTGCCCGCCGATGACAAGCCGATCAAGCTACGCGGATACCGTCTCGGGCAAACGTCCGAAGTAGCAGACGCAGCCGAGGAAGGTATCAGGGTCACGGTCAGGCGTCTCGGCGCCACTGTGACAGGCTCTAACGGCTCGTCCGTCACGCCCGTCCCGATGGACTCTGCCAACGTCGCGGCTGGCTTCACGGCTGAGTTCAACGGCGCCACCGTCGCCACCTCGTCCGGCACTGACACGGTCGTCGAGGAATCGGCATGGAACATGCGCATGAGCCCGTTCGAGGTCTGGTATCCCGACTCCGACTTCGCACCCAAGGCGAAGCAGGGCGAGGGCTTGTTCATTCGCATGGAGACGACGCCGGCTGACGACTTCTCGTTCGCGGGGACTGCCTGGATCGAAGAGGAATAACCCTTGCCGGCGTTCAACCGTCCTCGGGAGCAGTTCAGGCGCATACACAGGTACGTCCCGTTTACGAACAGGACGCCGACTGCTGTCGTCACTGGCACCGTCACTGACGGCGTCTCCCAGGGCGGTGTCGCGCTCGGCGGCAAAACGATCATCATCACCCTAGATGATGAAACGTGGGTCGCTTCCGGTGGCACCTTCGACGCCATCCGGCAGGACATCATCGACGGCCTCGACTCGGCGCAGGTAGAGGCGACGGGCTGGAACGCTGAGGTCCGGGATAACGAGGTCGTCGGCGCTGTAGTCCGCACGTCGGACACCGTCGTCACCATCACGCTGAGCGCGGCTGCTGCCTACGCCATCACCGCCAACGAAACGATCACCGTCACCGTTCCGGGTTCTGCTGTGGTGGGCGGTGTTGCGATCACTGCCACGCCAACATTCTCCGTCTCGGCGCCCTTCCTGTTTGAGTACACCGGCGCGGGCGGCGCGGTCATCGGCGGCGAGGCGACGATCCAGGTGTTCACGCCGGTCACGCCGGGCATCTCGACCGTCGAGGTGTTCAACCCGAACGGCGTGTCACAAGGGACGCTAACGCCGCTCAGGTACAGGATCTCGCGCTACGAGAACCAGGTAGGCGATTGGGAGTGTGTGCTACCCGTCGACGAGGAGATGGACGACGACGACGTACCGTTGGCGTCGCACATCGAGTACGGGTGGAAGATCAGCATCACGCAGGAGAACTTTAGCCCGGAGAACGCGCCGGGTTCTGGGCACCTGCTCTACCAGGGCATCGTCGAGGAACGTTCATTCCCCATCACTCAAGGAGGGACGACTGAGCTCCAGCTAAAGGGATCGTTCCGAACCTATGCAGCCGTGCGCCGGTCGGTGCTCCAGAACCTCGAATATGACGGCTCGCTGGCCGCTCTTACTACGACCCTCATAGGCACGTTGCTCGATCCATACGGGCCGGTCTACGACGCGAACGCGGTCAACGTCAACATCAAGGGGTCGTTCAACGACCTCTCCAGGTACGCCGCATGGATCAAGGCGGCGCAGCTCGGACGGCGGGTGATCCGCGAGACGTGGGACCACGACAGGCCGGAGCTCGTGCGCTACGACGGGGCACCGGAATCCGGTATCACCTTTCGCAACGCGTCGGCCCTAGAGAAGGACGGCACCACCCTTCGCTACACCCACGACAACGGAGCTTCTGGCGTCGCGCTAATCGCTGGCAGACCCAACTTGAAGTGGGACGGCGCGAACGTCATCAACCGGATCATCCCAAAGGGCGTCGACACGATTGAAGACCCCGACGACCCCACGGCCACGATCAGCGCCGACCTGACGTTGCAGTACGCAACGCTGGCGTCACCGTACTCGGTCAAGGCAGGCATCAACCCCGACGCGACGTTCTATTACTACATCGAGGACGAGGACAGCATCGAGCGCTATGGCCTCACTGAGTTGGTGCTGACCTACTCCGAGGTCAAGAACCCGAACGACCTTCTAGCGTCCCGCCAACAGGCGGCAAACGTCCTGTACATGAAGGCCGTCAACGAGCTGATCAAACGGCGCAGCGAGAAGATCGTTGTATCGCTGCCACCGCTCGCCAACGGGTCGAAGATTTGGGCGCTGCCTGGAGACTCGGCAACCCTCCAGTACTCGGGTGAGATCGAGACGGAGAGCGGCCCTGCGATCTGGATGGACCTCGACCGGCTCATGTTGATCACGCAGCGCCACGAGGTGAGCCACCCTTCGGGCATCCGGCAGGTTAGCTACGTGCTGACGGCGCCTGAGATGGAGTTCCCCGTACCCGGGCTCCCGGGCGAGATCATTCTGCCGCCCGACGACGGCGGGCCCGACGACCCGACGAACCCTGACGTACCAGGTGAGGAACCCTGCTGCGAAGACCCGGACGACGACGAGAACGAAGGGCCAGAGGAAGAGTGGGAAGAGACCTTCCCCGAACCAGAGGCAAGCTGCGCTAGGTATGGCTCGTTTGAGCAGAACGTCATCCTCGCCGGCAGTGCTGAGGGTAGCGTCATCTGGTCATACAAGATCGATGGCGACCTCGACTTCGGTTCGACACCAATCGTCACCTTCGCCATCCCCAATCTAGGTGACGGCACGTGGACTGTCACGGTGCGTCTGAGCATCCAGCACAACCCCTTCCTACCACTGAGGGCGTGGACTACAAGGATCAAGAGCGGCGGCGGGACGCTGAACAGCATCACGTGGGACGGTTCCGGCGCCAACAACTCGGAATTTACAGAGGAAGGATTCGAGATAACGCCTACCGTCAGCACCTCGTTTGGTGACGGTGAGTTCTCAACCGTCACGGTCACGGTTTCACCGAATGGATTCGGCGGCGCCAAGCTGGCATGGAAGGGCGACGACTACATACAGCTGTGCTTCACGCCGTCGTAGGCGCGCCAGCGGCGGGCGGGACGCCGCGTTAGTAAGCAAGGGGCCGAAGCCCCGAGGCACCACGACTATTAGGGAGTCGAGATGCAGGCAAACGGTAGCACACGATGACCATGCGGCGGACGGTGAGACCACCAGAGCCCGTTGACGTTAGCAATCCTCAGTGGGTAGCCCGTGCGTGGCAGTGGGTCTTCGACCAGCTCCAGCACATCGATGAGTGCGTGGACACCATGAAGGACTCGCACACCGAGTTCAAGGCCGAGGTGTTCTCCCTCATCGCCGCGGGCAAGGTCGTGGATGGCTCCCTCGAAGAGCGCATCGATGACCACCAGGCGTTTCACGACCAGATGGACGTCGCGCACAAGGCGAAGCGCAGTCAGTTGTCGCAAGCGTGGAACGTGGCGCGCGACGGCGCACGGGCTGGCTATGACGTGGGCAAGTTCGTGCTTGCCATCGGCGTCGGGAAGGCGATAGGGATTCTATGAGCGTGACCCCTGACGGCTGGGTCGATTGGGCTGAACGCGTACCCGGCGACCGGCGCAAGCAGAACGGCGGCGCCAACACGGTGCAGGGCTTCGTCGCGCACTCAGCCGAGGGATGGGAAGACTACCTGCGCAAGTACAACACGAACCAGGCGCAGTACTCATCCCGTAACGCCTCGTGGACGTTCTCCAACCTGCTCGACGGCACGCTGCTGCAGCACTTCTCGATCTACGCGCAGGTGTGGGCGTCCGGTGCAGGACACCCGAACAACAACTTCGTACCGATGGAGCACGAGGGCATCGTGGGGCAGACTCTCACGCCCGCGCAGGTCCAGACGACCGCGCGTGTAATCAGCGAGCTGGCCGCGGTAGGCGGCTGGGTTCCCGAACGTGGCGTCACCCTCTGGGAGCACCGAGAGATGACGCGCTACGGAGCCGCTGCAACCGCCTGCCCGTCCGACCGCATCCCGTGGGCCGACGTGCTGACCCTACTCAATCCACCGGCAAGCACTCAGCAATCGAGAGGAAGAGACATGCTGATCATTGGCCTCGCAAACGGCAGCGCCTACCTGGTAGTCGGCAAGGAAATCCACTGGATTCCCAACTCAGACATCTACACGGACCTTGAGCAGGCTATCTACTCAGACAAGCCCACCGAGATCGACCAGGCGACGTGGGAATGGCTCGACACCATCGGCGTGAAGCGGGCGTCGTGAACGACGTCCTGCTGCGCTTCATCGGTGGTATCTCAGCCGTGCTCTCGTACGGTCTGTTCGCGGCTGCCTACAAAGCCTTCCTGAACGACACGCCACCCTTCGGCACTGAGGTGATCGGTGCGCTCAGCCTGATTAGTACGTCCGTAGCGGTGGCGAACTCTTGGAGCTACCAGAGCGTGCGCAAGGAAGAGGTCCGGGCGGGCGTGTCTGCCGAGAGCGGGACGAGCGCACCGTGGGCGCCGAAGTTCACGCCATGAAGCGCTTCTACGCTGCCCTGTTCGTCGTCTGCTTTGCGCTGACGTGGCTCTTCTGGTCTCACGTCGCCTCGGCGGTGGCGCAAGAGCCCGTCACTTGCATCCTGGACGGAGGCATCCTGACATGCGACCTGAGAACCCCGACACCCACACCCACCTCGACGCCAACGGCACTCCCTACGAGCACGCCCACGCCCCAGCCGACGCCCACCTCGACGCCGACACCGACGAACGTGAAGCCCCTACCGGCGAGGAGCGCGGACGGGACGTACTACATCCGCGATCCCGGGACGTACTCCGGTAACGCCACGTGCGGCAACATCGGCGGCGGCGCCCACTGCGTCCACATCTGGAATAGCAACGGCGTCACCCTCCAGGACTTCACCATCGTCTCGGCGCAGGGCTACGGCCTCCAGTTCGACAACAACAACACCATCCTGCGAGGGACGATCACCGCACCGCTCGGCGCGTCGGGCTTCCACAAGGTCAACGTCACCTTCGACAGCGTGGCCTTTAACGTGCAGACCGTAGCGCTACAGCTCATCGGCTCAGGCTGCGAGAACACCACGCCTCGACCCAACCGGAACATCACGGTCAGGGCGAGCGAGTTCAAGAACCAGTCAGGCTTCGAGATGCTGTACATGAAGTGCGCCGAGAGCGTGCGCATCGAGGGGAACGGGTTCACGCCTAAGAGCGATTGGGCCGTGAGCCTGCCCGATGGCGTGAACGTGATCATCACCGCCAACCGATTCGACCTCACCTCAGAGCCGGGTAACTGGCTAGGCATCGAACTGCCGCGGGTGTTCGGGGCGAAGATCGCCGACAACACGGCGCAGGGACCGGCCGGCGACTGGCTCGGCTGGCACTGCTGCGGGTCAACGAACCTGTCTTTCACGGGCAACGTGGTGGCGGGCGGCATGGGCGAGTTGTGCTGCATTCTGCCGCCATCAACGGGCAATGCCGGACTCCGATGAGTGCGTGCATCACTGGGTTATCGAGCCCGCGAACGGCACCCCCCTATTGCGCGGCTCCTGCAAGAAGTGCGGCCTCGAGCGCGACGACTTCGTGGCATCGTCAGACGACCCGACGATCCACCGCTGGGTACATCAACTGAATCTCCGGCGTTCGGAGAGCGAGCACGGCTACTACATATAGGAGGAAGACGATGGACAAGATCAGGGCATGGATTATGGCGCGGCCGGTGGCGGTGACGATTGTCACGTTCGCAATCGGTATCGCCGTCGAGTGGCTGACGAAGTTCCTGGAGAGCCTACAAGGAGCGCCTCTCTAGGCCGTCTGCTCGCGTCTGAACGGCTGCGCGCCGAACTGCCGCATCTGGTCGAGCCCGCGCTGCTCCTTCGTCCATTCAGTGTAACGGGCCGTGGTCTCGATGCTCTCGTGGCCCATGACGCCTTGTAGCGCCTGGATGTCTCCGAACTGCCGGATGTAGTTAGTACCAAAGAAGCTCCGGAAGCGGTGCGGGTGTACGCCGTCGACCCGCGCACGGGCGGCGATGCTGTAGATGATCTTTCTGATCTGGTGCGCCGATAGGGGCGCCTCGCGCTTCTTCGAAATCCACACCGGGCCGGAAGGGAACATCCCGAGGTAGGCGTGCAGGCGTCGCAGCACGTCGGGGTTAGGCGCCAGTCTGCGTTCCTTGTCACCCTTGCCCACGATACGGATGATGCCCGAGCGCCAGTCGATGTTCTCTGCGGTCAATGACGCCATCTCGCTGATCCTCATGCCGGTGTAGGCGAGTACCAGGATCATCAGGCGGTCACGCTCGTCGAGGCAGGCCGCGAGCAGTGCGTCAAGGTCGGAGTCGGCAAGCGGCTCGGTAGGGAGCATCTTGCGGCGCTTGATCCTGAGCCCTTCGGTGGGGTTGTCGTCCCGCCACCGTTCTTCGATGGCGTAGGCGTAGAAGAGGCGCAGAGCTGCAAGGTCGTTGTGCACGCGCTGGGCGCTGACCTGCTGTTCGCGCTCGGCCAGCCACCGACGGACGACCATGCGCTCGACGCAGCGGGCGTCGGTCTCACGCGCTACGCACCATTTGTAAAAACCCAGCAGGTTTGAGATGTACGTCCGAGCGGTCTGCTCGGCGCGTCCAGTAGTCCGAAGGTAGTTGCCGAAGTCTCTCGAACAGGTTCCCCATCTGTCCATGCCGCCCCATGAAACCTCTACCGGCCCGGTAGTCCAAAGTGCCACGTCACGTTTGACATTTGTGTGGTGTCGGGTACTATCGGCGCCGAACCATCAAACATCAAGTAGTGAAACATGAAACTTTGTTACCCGATCCGGACTAGGCGGGGACTAGACCGGTTGCAGGACAGGCGCGGGTTTGGCGACGGCGTTCACGTCGAGGCCGAGGCCGTCACAGACCTGGACCCAGACGTCGAGGCTGGCCTTGGGCAGTTTGCCGGCCTCGAGCCGGGAGATCGTGCCCACATCGACACCGCACTCATCGGCGGCGCGCTGCATGTTCCAGCCAAGTTCTTGGCGACGGTTTCGAATGATCAGTCCGCGTGCGTCCATGGTGCTCAGTATCGGACGACCGCGAGTTTTTGTCAATTCGCAAGATTCTTCGATTTGCACAGGTTTACCCGTTGCCTTTTTGCGAGGACGCAAATAAGATGGCTGAGCAATGGGTACAGAAGTCATACCGAGCGGCCTCCTGTCGCTAGCAAACGAATGGCGACCCCGATGGGATTCGAACCCACGTTCGTGCCTGGCGGGTTCGCAGTCCCTAGCTGAGAGCGCTTCTACTAGAGAGACGCAGGGATGCGAACCACAGTTCGCGGCCCATAACTTTCATCCCCTCATAGCGAACCTTAGGGATACAAACACCGGTGCCTTACAAGAAGGGAGCAGCCGCATGACCCAGCTCGCCCTAAAGACAGTCCCGCCCTGGACGTGCTCGCGCTGCTGGCGCACGGCGTTCGTCCGCGACGGCGAAGGGCTGATTCGCTGCATCAACTGCGCGATGCCTCAGAAGTACGCCATCTGCACGGACTGCGGTAACGGCCTCATGGCTCACGGGCCGCGAGGGTGTAACGGCGTGGCCGACGACGGCAACCCGTGCGAGTGCCAACGGCGGGTCTCGTGATGGACGCCTGGCTTGTCGGCGGTCTGATCGCCTACGTGCTGTTCATGCTGCTGGCATGGTCCTTGTGTCGTGCCGCAGCGCGAGGCGACCGGCGATGACCGACATCTATCTGCGCAACACCGCGACCATCGAACGGCTGGCGAAGGAAATCCTCGATCAGTGCGCCCACTTTCGGCGCAACCGTGACGAGTGGGGCGGTGACGAACTGCGGTTCTGGGTCATCGACATGAAGGTCGCGCAACTGCGCGGGGTGTCTAAGCAGGCTGCTCGGCGTGTAGACCGTGCTATCGCCGCCCGCAGGAGCGAGGTGGCGTCAACATGAGCCAACGCGGCTTCTGGGATGACGACGACGACGACAGCATCGACGCGCGATTCCGGCGCTTCCACGAGAAGCATCCGGAGGTCTACGAGCACCTGCGCACCCTCTGCTACCAGTGGATCGAAAGCACGACTAAGCCGTGGTCGATCAAGGGCGCGTTCGAGGTGCTGCGGTGGGAACGCAGCGTCAAGGGACTCCCCGACCCGGAAGAGGATTTCAAGCTCAACAACAACTATCACAGCCGCTACGCGCGACTGCTCATGGAACGGGAGCCTGCTCTCGATGGGCTGTTCGAGCTTAGACGGCTAGCCGGGGTGCCATGAGGAAGCCCCCGCCATCCGCTTGCCCGCGGGGTAAACGGAAACCGTGTGCCACGACTCAGATGTGGCCGCACCAGCTAGAGAGGTAGGAGAGCGATAGGGGAAAGCTGAGGAAGCTCATAGCGCGGGGCCTTCGGTGCAACGAGGGCTCCGCAATATCACCGGGAAGTGACAGGAGCATTTTAGATGAGTGAAGACCGAAAGACAATTGCCGAACACCTTGCCCTCAAGGAGCACTACATCGCGCTTGACCAGACGAAGGTCTGGGTAAGGACTGAGTCGAAGGGCGACGAATACCCGTGGGAGCACGCGACGACCGCGCGCGGTGGTGCCACGTATCGCCTGAACTTCCCTGTCACCCTCTACTTCGAGGCCGAAATCGAGGGGTTGACCTTCCAATGGCACCTCGACATTGAGGAGCCAAACAGCAACGGACGGCAGTTCCTGAACTTCGACACGACCACGATGGCGATGATACTTCGTCGCGTGCCGGAGCCGGTGGCTGCTGAACTGCGCGTCATCTTCGAGGAAGGCGCGGCGAAGGTCGAGCAGGAAGGCATGGAAGGGCTGGAGCACGTCGAGAAGCTGCTCGGCACAGCCGCCCTGCTCCGCGCCCTGGTTCGCCGAGGCCAGTCATGAACCCCCTGTACGACGACAGCACAGAGGCAGACGACGAACTGAACCGCGTGCATTACGTGCTCTGCCTGACGGTGTACCTGCCGGCCATCGTGTTCGCGCTGCTGTGGGCGGTGACGCAGTGACTGACACACAGACCCTCGAAGGCGCGGTGGCGCTGCTGACGAAACTTGCTTCGGCAACTCGCGCCCAATGCGGTCTTTGCGTAGAGGCACTAGAACCGACTGCAAGAGTGAAGCCCGTCCGCCTAGATCACCGTCACGGTGCGATGCACCGGGCAATTGATGACGTTGATTATGGGTGCGAACTGACGAGCCGCGAGGCCGAAGCGGTGATCGCTTACGACGCCTTCCTCGCCCTACCCGTCTCCCCTGACCTCCCTGCTGACGCGCCGGAGGGATGGGGCTTCTGCGATGACTGCTGGCACTCACACTACGCGGGCGGGCATGGCCCCGCTTGTCCTACATGCGATTGCGTCTCACACAACGTCCGCCTGAACGCCCTCACCTCGGCCCCTGCGCCGTCGTCTGAGGCTCTGAGGGAGGCGGCATGGGAGACATACGCCTCGCGTCTTGAGTGCTCCGAAGGCTCTGCCGCATGGGCTAACGAGCGCGGCGCTTTCCGGGCAGGCTGGGGGGCGCGTCGATGAGGCGCAGTATCGAGCGCGACGTGCTAATCGACCTGTGCTGGAGAACGCCCGCCTATCGGCGCAAGGCCGACGCAGCGAAGCACGGGCGACCGTATCTCTGCATCCTCGGCGGACACTACCACGCTGCCCTCGCCACAGAGGAGGCGCGTGATGGCTAGGGTCTACACCTACGCGGACGCTGCCGCCCTGGACGAGCGAGAGGGCCTGTTCGACTACCGACACCCGGTAGGCGACTACACGCATCTAGCGCCACCGCACACGGTTCTCGCATCTGGCTGGAACCCGCCTGCGTGCCTGCCAGAACGCGCTGAGGGCTTCTCGATAGCCGATGAGCCGCGCAGAGGCTGGCCGGCGCCGGGACCTGAGCAGGGGAGGTTGTTCGATGCCTAAGCCCATCCGCTGCGGCATGTGTTTCAAGACTGCCCAGCCGTCGCGCCGTGACGCCGTGATCTGCGCCGACTGCAGCCTCAAGCTCTACGCCCGCCTGAGCGTGGCGACGGGTGACGACATCGATGGTGTGGCGCTGGTCGACTCCATCTTCGCCAAGCACAAGCAGGACATGTCCTCAGAGGTGAGTGCTGGCGATAGCCCCAACGCACACGCAGGCACGGTGTTCGAGGTGAGACGTGCCGTGGGATGAATCGTCGCTGGCGCTGAGTGATGCGCTGCGACGGCTCTTAGGACTGCCGAGACCGATTCGGCCTAGCGGAGTGGTATCCACCGGCTCGAAAACGGTGGTGGAAGGGAAAGACAATGACAACCGAGACATCAACCGACGCGATGCAGGAAGCCAACGTGTTCTTCAAGGACGAGAACGGCTTCCGGTGGCACTTCAAGCTCCAGGCGCCGAACCAGATGGCGCTACAGGCGGCGCACCGCCGTGCGTGTGACTTCCTGCTGACCAGCGGGTACACGCCCGACGCTGGCCCCTCACGCGGCCCTAGCGAGGCTCACGAGTCCGCCCCTGCCGCGCAGCCTCAGGCGGTGCTGTGTGGGTTCTGTGGCGGTGCTACGTGGGACAACCGGACGAACAAGCGAAACCCGAAAGGCCCCGACTACACCTGCAAGGACAAAGAAACCTGCGGCGGTCGTGCGTGGCTCAAAGCTGACGGTTCTGTGGGCGAATGGAAGACGCCTGCGCTCTAGACACGACGCGCAGGGTGGAGCTGCGCTGTCGCCCCTTGCTGTCGTGGCTGGCTAGGGCAGCAAGGGGCGATGACAGATAAGCACGAAAGGGTATGAAGCTCAGACCGCCATAGGAACACTTTTTAGACCCTTCATCACCCCGGACTGAGGACGCATCGCACTTAGTCCGGGTTAGCAAACAGAGGAAGCAATGAACCAGTGGGCATCCCGTCAGCCCATCACTCGTAAACCGTGGGGAGAGGAACGCAAAGGCCGCTACCAGGCTGAGGCCGAGCAGTCGCGTGCGTTCGAGGACCTGCTGGCGCTGCACCGCGTGGACTGGTGGCACGTCAACCTTCCCATGAGGTCGAAGGCTGGCTTCCCTGACTACATGCTCATGGGAGACGGCTGGCTCGCCTTCGTAGAACTCAAGGCCGTTAGCCCCACTACCGGCAAGACCGGACGCCTGAGCGCCGAACAGATCGCCTTCCACGAACGCCTGCACAAGGCCGGCGCGATGGTGAGCGTGTTCGTGCTGCCGCGTGACCTCGAGGAAGCGAACCAGTGGCTGAAGCAGTTCACGGGGCGCGAGGTGACGTTCACATGACCGCCATCCTCGACCAGCGCAACGCTGACCGGCCCTGTCTCGTTGTCTGCCCGCCGTGCGACCGGCCACTGGTCGAGGGTGACAGCTACTGCGCCATGCACGCGCACTACTTCCGGGTGTTCCTCGCTGACCCCTACTGGCGCGACCACGAACCACCGGAGCCGGAAGCGCCTCAGATGCCCCTTGACGCTGCGTACCTGCGCCGGGAGCCGGGACGCAAGGGAGGGGGAGCATGACCGCACGACGCTGCGCGCGGTGTCACGGCAACCTGTTCCCAGACGACGGCGCATGGACGTGCCTGCAATGCGGCCGCACTGCCCGCCTCGTGCCGGTGACGGTACTGCCCTTCTTGGATGAAGCGCGTGACCGTTCGAGCCGGCGCAAGCAATCGATCTCCAACGTTCAGAAGGTTGAGGCGTACGTGCAGGCGTTTGAAGGCAGGACGGCGAAGGAGATGGCCGAGGCGCTAGAAGTAGACGACTCCGAGGTCCGGAAGGTGCTGCTGCGGCTGATGGATGAGGGCGTGGTAGAGCGCCGGGGTGATGGCAAGCCGTTCAGGTGGTTCATCGCAGGCATTCAGGAGGAGTCGGCGTGAACGAGTACCGGTGCGACCACGACCCGGCCGGTGTGTGCTGGCTGTGCAGCGACCAGGTGTCGTGGTGGCGCGAGCTTCGCATCAGACGCGGACTGCCCGCCGAGCCGCGGCAACGCCGGCGCCGTGGGTGGGTTGAGTACATGAGCAAAAGGGCTAGTTAGGGGCATAGGAGGAAGCACATGGGAGAGACCGCACCCGCCGCGGTCGTGACAAGGAACAGAGGGAGGCCCGTGAGGTGTGAGTGCTGCGATGAGCGCATTCGTACTGGCATACGGGGCTACCGGATCGCGCGTCTCGCGGTAGGCGATCAGCCTAACTGCGGGGAGTTCAAAGCGTGGCTCTGCGAGGGCTGCGGGAACAAGGTTATGCGGGCCATCAACCGGGCAGCGGTAGGGGTGGCGTCGTGAGTTGGGCGCGCCTGGACGACATGATGCCCGACAAGGCGAAGGTGCGCCACGTTGGACCGTTGGGCCTCGCCCTCCACGTGGCGGGCATCTGCTACGCCGCACGCAACCTTACGGACGGCTTCATCCCTGACAGCGCCGTCCCTACCCTGCTCGATCTACCGGCGCGCCAACTCAAGGCGTTGGTGGCGAAGATGCAGGAGGTCGCGCCCCGGCAGGAGCACCCCCTATGGCACCGTGTCGAGGGCGGTTATGAGGTGCATGACTACCTCGAATACAACCCGAACCGCGCCAGTGTTTTGGCCGAACGAGAGAAGGCAAAGCAACGGATGTTCGGCAAACGTTCGGGCGAAGTTCCGGCGAACAAAGGGCGAACTTCGCCTTCTCCCGATCCCGTACCCGATCCCCTCTTGGTGGAGACCCCCTACGTAACTACGCAAGAGTCAGATCCGCTACGTAAACCTACAAACGTGCTGGATCGCACGTTTGGTCAGGGCTCCGACCGTGAGGACTTGGAGAGGGCGTTAGACGAGGAATGGAAGTTGGATTACCTCAAGGAACACCCCGAGGGGATCAGGATGACACCCGAAGAGATCAAGCGTGGCCGAATCGACCTGCGGGCGCGGCGTAAAGGTTCCGCGGCGGCAGTGGGCTAAGGAGACTCGCGGATTTCGTGAGTGTGCGACTTGCGCCCGCGACGCTTCACGAGCATGGCGTGAGCGGCATGCCGCACGCGCTAGTAGTTGAGTTCAGGGGGCGTCATACCCTGACGAAGGAGAGACGATGACGAAGGAAACAATCGCAGTAAGCAACATCTACCTACGGACGCTGGGGCCAAAGATCGAGGTCCTGGCAGAAGTGGACGGCAAGTGGCGCGTGATCATCGACGGATACGAGGGCATGAGCCGTGACGGTTTAGACCTGAACATCGGCCATTGCGTGAGTGCCCTCGGGATAAGCGGCAGCAAGCTCGACCCGGTTCTTGAGGCCGTGGTCGAAGAAAAAGCCGTCGAAGCAAAGGCGAGCACCTGACTTATCGCAGGCTCAGGACGGCGCTGATTCCCGCGACCGTCGTCCTGGCCCTAGCTCTGGTGATTGGAGGCATGGATGACACGAGACTTACTGGACAACGCGAAGAGCTTCCTGGACTTGTCGCAGGGCAGGCCACCAGCGGAACGGGCGGAATGCGCGATCCAATCGCTGTACTCGATCCTGTCCTACCTGGAGGGCATGGAGGCGGTGACGAACAGCCAGACCGTTGCGCAGGAGACGACGACGGATGCGTGCTGGCACTGCCACAATCGCCAGCGCCTACCGGACCAGATTCTCTGTGGGGCATGCCTGGAGGATGCAGCGATGGAGATGGGTCGGACGGGTGTGCTCATGACGGCGATGGAGATGTTCCGGCCGAAGGGCAAGTAGGCGATGACCCCGCACCGCCTACCCCGCGTCCTGTTCCAGTCGCCCCCGTCGCGCCCGCCGAGGCTCAGGGTGGAGACGCGCTATTCGCCGCAGGGTTTCTCGACCACGGGGGAGACCCGGCGCTCGTGGATCACCTGCTGCGTAACGTGGGTCCGTGCGAAGGTGGCCCGACGTTCCGCAACGACTACGGCAACGGCTACGTCTCGCGATTCCAGTTTCACCCCGGCAGTTGGGCGACGGCTGCTGCAATCAGCGGCTACAACGACGGCGGTGACCCCTACCACGTTGGGGCGAACGTTGCCACCTGGATACGCCTTATCGGAGGCCGAGAGGCTGCTGGCACAACTAGCGGCTGGCCGGTCTGCTGGTGGAGAGGACGGTGATTGATGAGTTGGACGACCACAACCGGCACCACTGTAACGTTCGTCGGATTTGAGCCGTACGTCGCGGTTAAGTACGTGGCGCACGTGGACATGGAGCATGGAGTGGTGCACCTCTTCTCGAACTCGGAAGGTAACGGCGTGGTGCACATCGCTAGCAGTAGCTTCACGTCGCTCTGTGACCGCTACGCTGGCTTCTTGTTCGTGCCTTGCGGGGTTGAGCATCGACGGAAGACGATCAAGAAGATGCTCTGTCGACACTGCATAGACAGATACCAGCGAGACGGCGGTCGAGATGCATGGCCGTGGCTGCACGACTGGATCATGACGGAGGCGCCCCGATGACCGACCATCCCTCAGACGCGCAGAGGCCGCGATGGCGACTACGTTACGACACGCAGCATCCTCGCTCAGAGACAGGCTGGGCGGTCTACACGCCTTGCTCCACGCAGGAAGAGGCTGAAGCACTAGCTGAGAGCATGAACGCTGACGCCGACGCAGCGCTGAGGGAGGCGGTCGATCTGTTGCGTCGATTGAGTCACTTCAAGCTCGAAGAGGACAGGTTCATCTGCCCCTCCTGCCTATGGGAAGACGAGGGCTACGCCGAGGGGCACTACAGCGATTGCGAACTGAAAGCCTTCTTACTCGCAGCCCTCCGCAGCCCTGCAACTGGAGAGGCTGAGGAATGAGCCTAACGTACTTCTGTCGATGCGGTGCTGGCTTCGAGGCTGAGTCCGACGACGAGAACCACAGACGAGCGCTGAACATCTTCAAGTCCGTGCATTCGACGCCAGAGTGCGGCTCTACAGATCGCGCCACCGCCCTGCACAACTGGCAGGTAAGGGAGGCGTCCCTTCGCCCCGCCCCCGAGCCCCGCCCATGACGCGCTGTTCTCTCAGGGGACGGGCGCTATACACGGTGCTTGACTAGTCGTAGAATTGATACGCAATCGATAGCTAGTCAATCGATGATCATAGAAGGGCGAGAAGATGTCACACTACGAGCCGATGATGAGACAGCGCAGTGTCCGTAACGCAGCGCAGGCAGCGCTCAAGGTGCCGGCGAAGGCAGCGTAGGATGATGTTGCTTGACGCGGCATG
>Ga0247825_10000471_pt1 | contig 25612 bp, 27 predicted proteins | sample 13C_Vanillin_Day_FD_194413 | JGI IMG/M metagenome (GOLD analysis project Ga0247825, IMG submission 194413) | Soil microbial communities from agricultural site in Penn Yan, New York, United States - 13C_Vanillin_Day48 | ecosystem: Environmental > Terrestrial > Soil > Agricultural land | place... | reverse complement strand
GATCGCGGATCACCTCGGGCACACCGTTCTTCACCCACGCCACGAGGCTGTTCGTCGTCCCGAGATCGATGCCGACAACGTGACTCATTGCATTTGCCCTGACCCTTCGAGAGCCTCAGGGTCACCCCGAGCAACGTCGAGGGGTGAGCGAGCGCAAGCGAGTCGAAGGGCAACGTGACTCATCGCAGATCCGCAGCCTGCAGGCTGGAGGCCTCGCGATCGATGGTGGCGAGCAGGTTATTGATGTAGTTGCGCTCGAGCAGCCGCTCGCGAAGCGCCTCGAGCGTCGCGCGGCGTTCCTCGGCCGTCGCCTGCTCCTGGCTGTCCCACCGCGCCGCCAGTTCGCCGAGCTGCTTCTCGTGCTCCTCGCGCTTGCGGTCGATCGGCTGCCGCGCCTTCGATAGACGGGCGCTGAGCGACGCCGAGTCGGCGCCGGACTCTCTCTGCTCGCGGATGTCGTCGAGCTCCTCGTTGAGGGCAAAGACTTCCTCGAGCAGCGCCGGAGGAACCTTGCCGCCCTCGCCTTCGCCCGATTTCGCGGACGGCAGCCCCTCAATCGCGAGCAGGTGCTCGATTCTCGACACAGGATTGCGCAGCGTCCGGTACGCGTCGTTCAGATACGACGAGCGTTCGAGGCTGGCCAGCCGCTCCGCCGGCGGCGCGTTGTAGTAGTAGTCGGGGTGGAACTTGCGGCTCAGATCACGGAACCGCTGTTCGAGATCCTGCGGGGTGATCGTCAGCCGGCGCGGAAGCCCGAGAAACGCGAAGTAATCGCCGTGCCGTCCAAGCGCGAGGATCCGGCTGCAGTTGGGGCAGAAGTGCTCGTCAACCGGCGCGCCGGCACCGCAGGTACGGCATTCCAATGCCGCATCGGAACGAACGGGAATGTGGCCGCTCATGCACCAAAGGAACTGCCGCAGCCGCAGGTCTGCTTCGCGTTGGGGTTGTGGAAGACGAAGCCCTGGGTCAGGAGCGCCGTGTCGTAGTCGAGCGTGGTGCCGTCGAGGAACAGGTGGCTCTTGCGGTCGATGAAGATCTTCGCGCCCTCCGGCCCCTCGAACACTTCGTCGCCAAGACGCGGTTCACGCTCCCAGCCGAACGTGTAGCTCAGCCCCGAGCAGCCGCCGCCCTTCACTCCCACGCGCAGACCTCCCTCGCTGATGCCCTGCTTGGCCATCAGCGACTTGATCTTGCGTGCGGCGGTTTCAGTTATCTGAATCATTCTTCGTTGCCTGGGTTGCCTGGGTTGCCTGGGTTGCCTGGGTTGCCTGCGTCAGAACCCAGGCTACTCAGGCGACCCAGCCACCTAGGCCACCTTAAGCAATCGGCTGCGAGGGCTGCTCGACCGTCGTCTCGCCCTTCGCCTCGGACTGCTTCTTCTTGTAGTCGGCAATCGCCGCCTTGATCGCGTCCTCCGCCAGCACCGAGCAGTGAATCTTCACTGGCGGCAGCGACAGCTCGGCGACGATGTCGGTGTTCTTGATCGCCAGCGCCTGATCGACCGTCTTGCCTTTCAGCCATTCGGTCGCCAGGCTCGAGCTCGCGATGGCGGAGCCGCAGCCGAACGTCTTGAACTTCGCATCGTCGATGACGCCGGTGTCGGGGTTCACCTTGACCTGCAGCTTCATGACGTCGCCGCACTCCGGCGCGCCGACGAGACCCGTGCCGACGTTGGTGTCGTCTTTCGGCAGCGAGCCGACGTTGCGCGGGTGCTCGTAGTGGTCGATCACCTTGTTCGAATAAGCCATTGTTTTCTCCGGTCCGCCTGAAGGCGGACACTACGTCTACGCTAATGTGTGACCCACTGCATCTTCGACAGGTCGACGCCTTCCTTGACCATCTCGTACAGCGGCGACATCTCGCGCAGCCGGCGGACGACGGTCGTCAGCTTGTCCACGACGTAATCAACTTCCTCCTCGGTCGTCCAGCGGCCGAGGCCGAACCGGATCGACGAGTGCGCGAGGTCGTCGCCCGCGCCGAGCGCCTTCAAGACGTATGACGGCTCCAGGCTCGCCGAGGTGCAGGCCGAGCCCGACGAGACCGCCACATCGTTGATACCCATCAGCAGCGACTCGCCTTCGACATAGGCGAAGCTGACGTTCAGGTTGTGCGGCAGCCGGTGTTCCATCGAGCCGTTGATGTACAGCTCGTCGAGGTTCGCGTGCAGCTTCTTGTTGAGCCGATCGCGAAGCGTCCGCAGCCGCTCGCCTTCGGTGGCCATCTCGGCCTGCGCGATCGCTGCCGCCTGACCGAGCCCGACGATGCCCGGCACGTTCAGCGTGCCCGACCGCATGCCGCGCTCGTGCCCGCCGCCGCTGATCTGCTCGGCAAGGAGCACGCGCGGATTGCGGCGCCGCACGTATAGCGCGCCCACGCCCTTCGGGCCGTAAATCTTGTGGGCGCTCATCGACACCAGGTCGACCTTTGCCTCGTTGACGTTGAACGGCACCTTCCCCACCGCCTGCACGGCGTCGGTGTGGAACAGAATCCCCTTCTCCTTCGCGATCGCGCCGATCTCGGCAACCGGCTGCAGCACGCCAATCTCGTTGTTGGCGGTCATGATCGTGATCAGAATGGTCTTGTCGGTGATCGCCGCGCGCAGGTCGTCGAGGTCGATCCGCCCGTCCTTCTGTACCGGCAGATAGGTCACGCGGCCGCCCTGCTTCTCGAGCTTCTTGCACGTATCGATGACCGCCTTGTGCTCGGTGACGCAGGTGATGACGTGATTGCCCTTCTCGCGGTACATCTCCGCGACGCCCTTGATGGCGAGGTTGTTCGACTCGGTGGCGCCGCTGGTGAAGATGATTTCCTTCGCGTTCGCGCCGACCAGATCGGCGACCTGGCGGCGGGCGGCCTCCACCGCGTCCTCCGCTTCCCAGCCAAACGCGTGATTACGGCTCGCCGCGTTGCCAAAGCGTCCGCTGAAGTACGGAAGCATCGCGTCCACCACCCGCGGGTCAACGGGCGTCGTCGCGTGGTAATCCATGTAAATCGGCAATTTCATCTTTATGCCCTGCGTACGACCGCCACCGGCGCGGTCGCAACATCCTGCTCTGCCGCCATTTCGGAAAGGGTGACCGTGCCGAGCGCCGCGACGATCCGCTCGCGGATCTGCCACAGCGGGTCGCGCACGCTGCACTTGCTGTACTGCTCGCAGTCGTGCTTCTCCGTCGAGCAGGCCGTCACGGTGAACGGTCCGTCGATCGCCTGAATCACGTCGACGACGCTGATCGATTTCGGCGGACGGCTCAACGTGTAGCCGCCGCGCGTGCCCTGCGTCGATGCGAGCAGGCCCGTCCGCACGAGCCGCTGCAGCACCTTGGCAAGCAGCTCGATCGGAATGTCGTACTGCTCGGCGATTTCACGCGCGCTGGCCGACGGCGCCCCGGCGCCCCCTTCGCGCACCCGTGCCTCGGCGCGGGTCGCGTTCAGGGCCAGGTGCTTCATCGCAATCAGCGCGTAATCGGCCTTTTTCGACAGCCTCAGCATTTTGTCTAATTCCGACCTTGCTGGTCCTATTTTAACGGGATTGTCAGAAATCCGTCAATATTGGTCGGATTTATCTGGTTAGTGGTTGGTAGTTACACGAACCACCAACCAGCTAGTACTTGGGTTGTGACGGATCGACCTTGTCGATCCACTCCAGAATCCCGCCGCGCAGGTTCTTGACGTTCGAGAAGCCGACCGACTTCAGGAACTCCATCGCCTTGGCGCTGCGGCCGCCCATCTTGCACTGCGTGACGATCTCGCGGTCACGCGGCAGTTCCTGATACCGCCGCGGCAGCTCGCCCAGCGGAATCAGCGTTGACCCGGCAATCCGGTTGATCTGGTATTCGTTCGGTTCGCGCACGTCGAGCACGAACGGCGTCTCCCCGGCGTCCAGCTTCTTCTTCAGCTCGACCGGCGTGATTTCCCAATCGCTCACCGCAGCTCCTCCCTGCACCTGCTGCGGCTCGGGCCGCAGACCGCAGAACTGTTCGTAGTCGATCAGCTTCGTCACGGTTGGATTGGTGCCGCACGCCGGGCACTCGGGGTCCTTCCGCAGCTTCAGCTCGCGGAATTTCATCCGCAGTGCGTCGTAGATCAGGAAGCGGCCGATCAACGGCTCGCCGATCCCGGTGATCAGCTTGATCGTCTCGGTCGCCTGGATCACGCCGATGATCCCCGGCAGCACGCCGAGCACACCTCCCTCGGCGCAGCTCGGGACGAGTCCCGGCGGCGGCGGTTCGGGATAGAGGCAGCGATAGCACGGGCCTTCCTTCGTGGCGAAGACCGACGCCTGCCCTTCGAACCGGAAGATGCTGCCGTAGGCGTTCGGCTTGCCCGTCAGGACGCAGGCGTCGTTGACGAGATACCGCGTCGGGAAGTTGTCCGTCCCGTCGAGGATGACGTCGTAGTCCTTGAACAGATCGAGCGCATTCTGCGAGTTCAGCAGCGTCTCGTAGGTGTCGACGTGGACGTGAGGATTGAGGTCCTCGATGCGCCGCTTCGCCGACTCGTTTTTCGACGTGCCGACATCCTTCGTCCCGTGGAGCAGCTGGCGCTGCAGGTTGCTGAAGTCCACGACATCGAAATCGACGATGCCGATGCGGCCGATGCCGGCAGCGGCCAGATACATGGCCGCCGGCGAACCGAGGCCGCCGGCGCCTATGCAGAGCACGCTGCCTGCTTTCAGCTTCCGCTGACCGTCCATGCCGACCTCCGGCATGATCAGGTGCCGGCTGTAGCGCTTGATCTCGTCCTGCGTGAGCTCAGGAAGGCCGACCTGAAGGTCGGCCTCTACCGGCGCAGAAGTACCCCCAGCCACTGACGGCACGATGCTGAGGCTGTCGCCCGGCTTGACCGGCGTTGCCTCGCGCTGCAGATAGCGGATGTCTTCGTCGTTCAGATAGACGTTGACGAAGTTCCGCAGCTTGCCCTCGTCCGTATAGAGGTGCTTGCGCAGGCCGTCGTACTTCTTCGTGAGATCGGCAAGCAGCTCACCGACCGTGCCTCCGCTGACCTGCACCGATTCCTGTTTGTCGGTGAACGGGCGCAACGGCGTGGGAATGTGAATGGTGTTAGGCATATCTCTCGTCGTGTCCGCCTTCAGGCGGTCGTAGTGTCCGCCTTCAGGCGGACCTGGGAGGTTACAGGCGCCGCAACCGCGAGGTCTTCGGGGTCGAACGCCGAGCGATCGTCGCGCAGGCGCCAGGACGTCATATCTTCAGGCGCACCGCCGCGAACGGAGACGATGATGTAGGAGAACGTGGGGAACGCGTGGTCGAGATCGTATTGCGACGGCCGCGCCGGATGATCAGGATGTGAGTGATAGAAGCCCAGCAGCTCGGCCCCCAGCTCCGACGCGCGCCGCTCGGTCTTCATGTAGTCCTTGTCGCTGATCCGAAAGCGGCGGCGAGGACCTTCCTCCGTGACGTTCGGCAACGCAAAGATGTCCGTGACCATGCCGGCGGAGCCGTACAGGGCCCCGCAGCATTCGTTCGGATACGTTTCCGCTCCGTGCGCGCGGATGGCGTCGTTCACGGCGGGTGAAATCGTCAGCGCCATCAGCGTGCCTCTCCGTGAGACGCGCGCCGCTCGGCCGGCGATTCGTCCCAGAACCGCTCGGACAGATACTTCTCGCCGCCGTCGCAGAACACAACCACGATGACCGCGTCGCTGGCCCGCCGCGCGACGGACAGCGCGCCGGCGAGGTTGGCGCCGCTCGAGATGCCGACAAACAAACCGCTCCGCGCCAGCTCGCGCGTCAGCTCGAACGCCTCTTCTGTGCTGATCCCAATGTCCTCGTCGGCAATCGCCGCGTCGTAAATGCCGGGAACGATGGCCGTCGCCATGTGCTTCAGGCCTTCGAGGCCGTGCAGCGGTGAGTCGGGCTGAACCGAAATCAACTTGATGGCCGGGTTGAACTCCCGCAGTTTCCGCCCGGCGCCGACGAACGTTCCGCTCGTGCCGAGCCCGGCAACGAAATGCGTGAGGCGGCCTCCCGTCTGTTCGATGATCTCTGGCGCCGTCGTGTCGAAGTGCGAGAGCCAGTTGCCGGAGTTGTTGTACTGGTCCGGATAGAAGTACAGGTCAGGGCTCTCCGCGAACATCTTCTTGGCGCGCAAGATCGCGCCGTCGGACCCTTCCATCGGATCGGTAAAGACGATCTCGGCGCCGAACGCCTTCAGGATCCTCTTCCGCTCGGGCGTCACGTTTTCCGGGACGCATAGCCGCACGCGGAATCCCCGTGCCGCGCCGATCATCGCGTAGGCAATGCCGGTATTGCCGGAGGTGGCATCGAGCAGGATCTTGTTGTGCGTGAGCGCGCCGCTGCGTTCCCCGTCGGCAATCATCCGCGCAGCCGGCCTGTCCTTGACCGATCCGCCGGGGTTCTTCCACTCCGCCTTGGCGTACAGCTCGACATTTCGCAGCCCGCGCTCGAAGCCGGACAGCCGGATTAACGGCGTATTTCCGATCAGATCGACGATGGAGGCTGCCGTGCGCGGAAGCCCAGGGGTGGCAACAGACATATCCGACTGCTTCAGTCGGATTATATCTGATGGTTGGTTCCTCCCAGCAACGCGAGGAGGTCGGCAACTTCTTCAATAGTGGCGTCGGCGTTGACCTGTCGTGAGACAGCCGGGTCTCGCCGCCATACCGCCCACATTCCTGCCGCACGCGCACCGCCGATGTCTACTTCGGGATGGTCACCCACAAAGACAGATCGAGCTGGCTCCGCCTGTAGCCGTGCGAGCGCACGCCGGAAGATTTCAGGATCCGGTTTGTGGACGCCTTCGGCCTGGGAAATCAAGACGGCGCCGAACGTTGATGCGGGGAACAAGCACTCCAGCTTCCCGCTCTGCATGCGGACAGAGCCGTTCGTGATCAGCCCGAGCGCGCGGCCTGACGCGCGAAGAGCGGCCAGTGTTCGAAGGACGTCGGGAAACAGCAGGCAGGCGCTCGGAAAACGGGCACGGTAGTCCGTCAACAGCGTGTCTGCCAGGTCAGGGGAGAGGCCGAGCGCAGCGACCAGGCCTATGAAGAGGTCGCGGCGGGGTGCGTAGCCGTCTCCGTCGACCCGAATCAACGTCTTCACGTATACGTCAGGGTGTACCTGGAGAACGTGAGAGAACCGGCGCCACTGATCTCGTGCAAACCGCTCGAAGCTTCGTCGACGGTCGAGGAGCGTCCCGTCGAGGTCAAAAACTACGGCCTGAATGTCGGAGCGCATCTTCAACCGGCCGTGAAGCCAAACTTCGATGTATGCCGCTGAGTCTAACAGCCGTGCGCAGACTTCTGATCGCCATCCCAATCGCGCTTTCGGCCCTCGTCGTCGGGGGCGCGGGAGCGCAACCTGCGCCGACGCGCGTCCTCTTCATCGGGAACAGCCTGACGTTCTGGAACGACGGGCTCTGGACGCACTTCGAGCGCATGAACTCGCAGGCGCGGCCGCCCGTGGCGGTGACTACGGGGCGTTCGGTGTTTCCAGGCGCGTTTTTCAAGAGTCTCTGGGAGCGTCCCGAACCGCGCGAAGCGATCCGCTCACGACGTTACGACGTCGTCGTGCTGCAGGAGGATTTGCCGGAAACACGAGTCGAGGATTTCCGGAACCACGCCCGCCGGTTCGTCGCGGAGGTGAGGCAGGCTGGCGCGCGTCCAGTACTGCTGATGGCGTGGGCGTATCCGCGTCTCGGCTGGATCACGATGGCGGAGATCGCCAGGGCGCATCGCGACGCCGCCGCCGAGCTGAAAGTGGACGTCGCCCCGGTCGGCCTCGCCTGGCAGCGGGCGATGCAGCAGCGTTCAACGCTGAATCTCTACGCGCCCGATCGCGAACACCCCAGCGTCTACGGCACCTACCTCGCGACGGCGGTCGTGTATGCCACGATCTTCGGAACAGACCCGTCACCATTGACGTACAGACCAGCTGGCATGGCGACAGACGATGCGGCATTTCTGAGGCGCGTCGCGTGGGAGGTAGCGCTACAATCCCCGCCTGGCAGCCGTTAGGCGGGAGGTCGTGATGCGTCGTTCCCGTGTGTTCGTGGCAACCGCAGCCGCCGCGCTCGTTGCGGTACAGGCATCCGCACAGGGAGTCCCGCGACTCGATTCATATGCAGGTGTCGCGGTCCGGATCCTCCAGAGCAACAACGCCGGGAATGTCCACCACCTGATCGACCCGGCCACCCGCCGGGTGACCGGACTGATACGTGGGTGCCCCCACGCGCATAACCTCGCGGTGCACCCGGACAGCCTCTACTACTACTGCTCCAACGAGCAGAACAAGACCGTTGACGTCTTCGACACACGGACGCTGCAGCAGATCCAGCAGATCCCGCTCTCGGAGCGTCCGAACAAGATCGTCGTCAACAAGAAGCACCGGAAGATCTACGCGGGCATCCGGCAGGTGCCGCCGAGCGGCGTGGCGGTGATCGACGTGATCGACGTCGACACGAACAAGCTGGTTCGCAGCATTCCCGTCCATCATGGAGTGCACAACACCTACGTCACGCCGGACGAGCGGTGGGTCGTCGCCGGCCTTGGCGGGGCGGTGAATCCGGGCGACCCGACGATTCAGGTGATCGACCCGGTGACCGACACGGTGGTGTGGGGCATGGAACTCACCGGCCACGAGCAGTACGGCCGCAGGAACCACGAAGTGCGGCCGATGGCCTTCGAAGCGAACCCCGACGGTTCGACGAAGCGCATGTTCGCGCAGGCCACCGGCATCAACGCCGTCTGGGTCATCGACTGGGCGTCGCGCAAGGTTGTCGACATGCTGTGGCCGCCGGCGCTGCCCGCCTGGAAGCAGAACGCGGACGGCATCCAGACCGGTGACATGCACGGGCTCGAGGTCCTGCCCAACCGATCGGCGGTGTGGGCGTCGAGCCGCCTCGACAGCCGGATCTACGGCTGGACGCTGCCCGGCCTCAAATACATTGGCGCGGTGGAGGTCGGACCGACGGCCAACTGGATGACGCCGACGCCTGACAGCCGCTTCATGTATGTCGCGGTGTCCGGGTCCGACTACACCGCGGTCGTGGACCTGCAGAAGCTGCAGGTTGTCGACAAGATCAAGGTCGGCGCGCGACCGGCCCGGATCAACACCGCAATCCTGCCGCTGAATCGCGTCAATGCCCCGGCGGGCACCAACGGAGCCAGTGCTTCGCCGTCGCCACAGCCGTTGAAGCCGGTTGCCACCGGCGGCGTCCAGGCAGCCGCACAGCGGGCGCCGGCAAGCGCCGGCGCGACGGACGTGGACTTCTTCCGCAAGAACATCGAACCGCTCTTCGTTCGCGCGAGAGGCGGCACGATGCCGGGCTACGCCTCGTGCGTGATGTGCCACACGTGGCAGACGAAGCTCCGCTTCAGCCTGGCGACGCCGGCCACCGAGGCCGGATGGACGGCAGCGCAGTCACGCGCCAATTTCGACGTGATCACCCGCCTGATCAACACGTCGAAGCCCGAGGCCAGCCGCCTGCTGCTCAAGCCGCTGGCGCCGAATGCGGGTGGGCTGGGCCATACCGGCGGGACCTACTGGAACTCGCGAGAGGATCCCGAATATCAGACCGTGCTCAAGTGGATCCGCAGCCTGCCCGCCGACCGATACGTGCCGCCGCCCGAGCCGGCATTGGACTTCGCGTTCTTCAGGTCATGCGTGCAGCAGGTGTTTGCCAGGCCGCGCGAAGGACACATCCGCTGCAGCAACTGTCACAACGCCGGCATCATCGGATTCGCGCCGCCACCGGGTGACGGGCGCGACAGCTGGAACGACACGGAGGCAAAGCGCGCATTCGACCTGATCTCCCGGGTGATCGTTCCCGGCGATCCCGATCACAGCCGGTTCCTGCTGAAGCCGCTCCATCCCGACGCCGGCGGTTCCTATGCGCACAACGGCGTTCGCCGCTGGCAGAGCCGCAGCGATCCGGAATATCGGATGCTGGCGGAGTGGATCGCGGGGAAGCGAACCGGCAGCAGCTGTTCGTGACGACTACTTCGCGGGCCTTCCTTCCGCATCGCGAATCTCCACCGTGCCGACGTTCAGCTTCGCGAGCTCCGGCTCGATGACCTTCCGGTCACCCACTGCGATGACCACCATGTTCGCGGGGATGAGATAGCGCTTCGTTACCGCCAGCGTCTGATCCGTCGTCACTCTGTTCACGTCCTGGGCGTACTTCGTGTAGTAGTCGAGCCCGAGGTCGTAGGTGAACACGTTCGAGAAGTTGGCAACCGCGTCGGCGCTCGTCTCGAAGGCGCCGGCGAGCGAATTGGCGAGCGAGTCCTTCGCCCGCTGCAGCTCCGCCTGATCCAGCGGGCGATCCACCATCCCGCGGATCTCCTTGAAGATCTCGGACACGGAAGGTGCGGTGACGTCCGTCCTGACGCCGGAGGCCACCTGGAACGGTCCGGCGGCGCGGCGGAACGTGAACTGGGACGAGGCGCCGTAGGTGTAGCCGTGCTGCTCGCGCAGGTTCATGTTGATGCGGCTGGAGAAGAGCCCGCCGAGCGCGATGTTCATCACCTGCACCGGCCGGAAGTCGGGGGACGACCGGGCGACGCCGATCGTCGCGACGCGAAGCTGCGTCTGCGGGCTGCCTGGCTTGTCCACGATGATCACGCGCGGCGGAATCGCCGTCGGGGTCGTCAGCGCCGGCCGGTTCGGGGTCCCGCGCTGCCACGACCCGAACGACTTCTCGGCGATGGCGCGCAGTTCCTTCATCGAGATGTCGCCGGCGACGACGAGCGCGGCATTATTGGCGACGAAGTTCTGCTGCCAGAAGCCCGACAGATCGGCGCGGGTGATCGCTTTCACCGACGCCTCGGTGCCGATTTCGCTGTAGCCGTACGGGTGCTTGTCGCCGTACAGGACCATTGCCGTCACCTGACCGGCAACCTGCGAGGGGTTATCGCGCATCTGCACGAGCTGGCCGAGCCGCTGCGCCCGCTGGCGATCGAGCTCTTCGGCCGGGAACGACGGACGAAGCGTAACGTCCGCCATGAGATCGAGCAGCGCGCCGAAGTTCTTGCTGAGCGAGCGGCCGCTGATCGTCGTCGCGTCCATCGAGCTGCCGGTGCCCAGCGACGCACCAAGCTGCGCGACTTGATCGGCAATCTGAAGCGCGCTGCGCGAGGCCGTGCCTTCATCCAGCATCGCGGCCGTGAAGTTCGCGAGACCGGGCTTGTCGAGCGGGTTGGCGTCGCTCCCCGTGCGCAGCACGACGCTCGCCGCGACGACCGGCAGACCCCGGCGTTCGTTGAGAATCAACGTCAGGCCGTTGGGCAGCATTTCAGACTGCGGCGTGGGCAGCTGCACCGGCTTCGCGGCCGCCGCCTTCGGCTGGTTGGCGCGCCACGGCTGGTCGGTGTTGACCGCCTGCGCGCCGGTGCCCGGGGCCGGTTTCGCCGGCTTGGGCGCCGTAGCTTCAGCGGAGGCGGCAGGCGTCGGGACCTGCGCCGCTGCCTGCGGCTCACCCGGCACGGCATGGACGACGACGCGCGACGAGGGCGTCAGGTACGTGCGCGCGAATGTTCGAATCGTTGCCGGCGTGACCGCGCGGTAGCGCGCCACGTCCTGCTGCAGATAGTCCGGCGTCTTGAGGTAGTGGTTGTATGCGTTCAGACGATCCGCTACGCCGCCGAACCCGCCAAGGCTCTCGAGGCCGCCGACGATGTTCGTTTCGATCGTGTTGCGTGCCCGCTCGACTTCGGTCCGCTCCGGCGCCGCCACACGAAGCGTCGCCAGCTCCGCCTCGAGCGCCTTTTCGATCTCTGCCGCGGTCCGGCCCGGCCGGGCGGTCACCTGAATCTGGAAGATCGATCCGAGGATCAGCGAGTACTGCTGCGCCGAGACGTCCTGCGCGATCTGCTGTTCGTACACGAGCTTCTTGTACAACCGGCTCGAACGGCCGCCGCCGAGTAGCGTCGCGGCAATGTCCGCATCCGCGTCGCCGGGCTTGTAGAACGCCGGCGTTATCCACGCCATGTAGACACGCGGCAGCTCGACGCGCGACTGGACCACCTTCCTCCGTTCGGACGAGATCCTTGGCGTCGTCGCCTTGATCGGGGGAACCGCGGGACCGCGGCGCAGAGTCCCGAAGTACTTCTGAACGAGCGCCTTCGTCTGCGCGACGTCGATGTCGCCGACGATGGCCAGGCTCGCATTATTCGGCGCGTAGTACTGCCGGAAGAACCGCTGCACGTCGTCGAGTTTTGCCGCCTGAATGTCTTCGTGGGACCCAATCACGTTGCCGTAGTAGGGATGCCCGGCCGGGTACAGGAGCTGGACAACCGCTTCCTCGGCCAATCCGTACGGCTGATTTTCGACGCTCTGTCGCCGCTCGTTGCGAACCACGTCCTGCTGGTTGGCAAGGGCGGCCTGATCGACCTTGTCGAGCAGGTACCCCATGCGATCCGACTCGAGCCACAGCGCCAGCTCGAGCTGATTCGAGGGAACCGTTTCGAAATAGTTCGTGCGGTCGAAATCGGTGGTGCCGTTGACGTCGCTCGCGCCTGCGGCCTCGAGCAGCTGGAAGTGCTGATCGCACGGCACGTGCTTCGAGCACTGGAACATCATGTGCTCGAAGAGATGCGCAAAGCCGGTGCGTCCTTTCTCTTCGTTTGCCGGGCCGACGTGGTACCAGAGGTCGACGGCAACGACCGGCAGGCGCCGATCCTGGCGCAGGATGACGTCGAGGCCGTTCGGCAGCGTGTACTTCTCGAACGTGATCCTCGGGATGTCGCTGGTTGGGGTCGCCGCGCGTACCTGCGGCGCTGCGGCTGCGGGCGCCGGCGGCGCCGGCTTCGTCGTCCCCGCCTGCTGGGCGAGCGGCGTGGTTACCGCGGCAGCAAACGCCATCGCGATCAGCAAGGAAAAGCGGATGAGTCGATTAGTCATGAGTTCACTCTATGATTCAGGAGAATTGCCGAGGCTGGCCCAGAGATACCAGCACGCCACGGATCGGTACGGCCGCCACGGCTCGCCAATCTTCGTCAGCCGCTCGGCGCGCGGCAGCTTCCGCAGCCCGTAAGCGCGCTGCACGGCCTTCAGGATGCCCAGGTCGTCCACTGGCAGCACGTCAGGGCGATGGAGGCGGAACATCAGGAACATCTCTGCCGTCCAGCGCCCGATTCCCTTTACCTGCGTCAACGACTGAATTACGTCTTCATCCGGCAGTTCGTTCACCTTCTCGAGTGTTAACGATCCGTCCGTGACCCGCGAACAGAGGTCGCGCATGTAGCGAATCTTCTGCGAACTGAGCCCGACCGCCCGGAGCTGCGCGTCATCCACCAAGGCGACGGCCCGGGGCGTCGGTCTACCGCCAAAGAGCGCATCGAATCGCCTGGCGATAGTTGCCGCCGCCTTCGTCGACAGCTGTTGCGAAATGATCGAGTGGGTCAATGCCGTAAAGGCGTCCTCGTGCTGCGCATCGGCGAGGCCGCACGGCCCGTGACGGCGGATCAGATCGCGGATCACCGGGTCGCGCCGCGCAAGCAGGCGGCGCGCCTTGTCATAGTCGGTCGTCGTCATCCTGGCCTACTTGATTACGGCTGTCAGCGTCACGCGGGCGCGGATCTCCGTCTGCCCGGTCTCGATCGGCGGGGCGGCCGCGGCCGCCTGCAGTTCCTGGCGCACCATCCGCGGCATTGGAATCGGGCCGCCTTCCATCGGCCCCTCTTCGATACGGACGATGCGCTCGATCGAGCGGCCGGCGCCAGCGACAGCCGCGTCCGCTTTGGCCCTGGCGTCCGCCACGGCAAGACGCAGCGCCTCGCGCTCGTGCTTTGCCCGGTCCTTCAAATCGAACCGGACGCCGCCGAGCGATGTGGCCCCCGACGCAACCGAGATCTCGAGGTATTCGCCGACGCGATCGACGTTATCGACCCGCACTTCGACCGAGTTTCGCGCCACATAGCCGCGCCCGACGCGCTTGCCGTTCACGAAATCCCACTCGTATTGGACGTCATAGGCGACCGTCCGGATGGCATCCGGGGCCACGCCGGCGGCCTTGAGCTTCGACAGCACCGGCGTCATCGCTTCGGTGTTGCGCCGCTGCGCCTCGCGGGCGCTCGCCGCGCGCGATTCAGCGCTGATGGTGATCCACGCGCGGTCCGGAACCGCGTGCACAATCCCCTCGCCGGTGGTCACAACCACCGGTTCGGCCGGTGCGGAGGGTTGCTGCGCGGACGCGGGAAAGGGGGCCAAAAGCGCTGCAATGCAAAATGCAAGATTCAAAATGCAAACCCTGGCTGCAACTACGGCCCCTGACCCTCTCGCATTTTGCATTTTGCATTTTGAATTTTGCATTTCCCCAGTCTCCTCTACCATCACCAGATGCCCGCACCCGGGCCGCTGGCCGGCCTCACCATTGTTGATCTGACGCGGGTCCTCTCCGGCCCCTATTGCACGATGCTCCTCGCCGACATGGGCGCCCGGGTCATCAAAATCGAACAGCCGGGACGCGGCGACGACACGCGCGCCTGGGGTCCGCCGTTCGTCGGCGAGGAAAGCGCCTACTTCCTCAGCATCAACCGCAACAAGGAAAGCGTCACGCTCGATTTCAAGGCCACCGAAGGCCGGCGCATTCTGAACCAGCTGATCAGCACGGCCGACGTGGTCGTCGAGAACTTCCGCCCGGGCGTGATGACCCGGCTCGGGCTCGACTACGCGGCGCTGGCGGAACGTTATCCGCGTCTGGTGTTCTGCTCGATATCCGGCTTCGGCCAGGACGGCCCGCGGCGCGATCACGCGGGATACGACGCCGTGATCCAGGCGGAAGGCGGGCTTATGAGCGTCACCGGCGACGCGGACGGCCGCGCATTTCGCGTCGGCGTGGCGGTGACCGACATGGTGGCCGGCCTTCTCGCGGCGCAGGGGATCGTCCTGGCGCTGTTCGCGCGGGAACGCACGGGGCGCGGCCAGCAGGTGGACATCAGCATGCTGGACGGCGTCATCTCGCTGCTGAGTTACCACGCGTCGATCTATCTCACCACGGGCGCGGAATCGCGCCGCGTCGGCAACCGCCACGCGACCATCGCGCCGTACGATACGTTTCCCACGGCCGACGGCGAGCTGTTCCTGGCTGTCGGCAACGACGATCAGTTCCAGCGCTTCTGCAAGGCGGCCGAATTGCAGAAGCTGCTGGAGGATGAGCGCTTCTCGACGAACCCACGGCGGGTCGCGAACGAAGCGTCGTTGAAGGAAATCATCGAGCCCGTGATGCGGAAGCGCAAACGGGACGAGTGGATCGCCGCGCTCGCCGATGCGGGTGTGCCGTGCGGGGCAGTACGCAGCGTGCCGGAGGCGCTGTCCGATCCGCAGGTGAGCACGCGGCGGATGGTCGAGGCCGTCGAACATGCCGTGCTGGGGTCGATGAAGGTACTGGGCACACCGATCAAACTATCCGATACGTCCGCATCCGTGCGTTCCGCGCCGCCGACATTAGGCCAGCACACTGATACAGTGCTGGCAGAACTGGGATTGAGCGGCGCGGACATCACCGCGCTCAGGACACGCGCGATCGTCTGATTATGGAAACAGGAGAAGTAAGAAGGCGTGTGCTGCACGCGATCGCCGCTGCACGGGGCCGGGCGCAGGCACGCCGCCAACAGGCAGACGAGGCCACGCGCGCATACGGGGCGTTTCTCCAGAACGTGGCGGCGCCCGTCCTCCACCAGTTGGCCGGGGCATTGAAGGCCGAGGGTTATCCGTTCACCGTGTTCACGCCGGGCGACGGCGTCCGGCTCGCGTCCGATCGCGGCCGCGACGATTTCGTCGAGTTCGCGCTCGATACGAGCGGCGATCGGCCGCAGGTCATCGGCCGAATCAGCCAGTCACGCGGCTCCCGTCGTCTGGAGGAAGAACGTCCTGTCAAGGCCGACGTGCCGCCCGACGCGCTCAGCGAAGAGGACGTGCTCGACTTCGTCATGCAGGCGTTGGAGCGTTGGCTGGCGCGGTAACGTTGGGCGCCCCGTACGGGGGTGCCATGGCGATGTGAATCGCCATCAGGCCACCGAGCACCTTCACCACGCGCACGTCGGTCAGCCCACTGTGCTCCATCATCCGGGCTACGCCTTCAGCTCCCGGGTACGTCCGGATCGATTCTGGAATGTAACGGTACGTGTTCGGATCGCGATGGAGGACGTAGCCAAGTGCTGATCCGACGACGGTCAGATAGATCAGATACACGCCGCGCACGAGCGGATTGGACGGCCGGTTGAAGTCGAGCGAGAGCACGCGCCCCTGCGGGGCAAGCACGCGCCTGATCTCGCGCAGGGAACGCTGCAGATCAGGGACATTCCGCAACCCGTAACCGATCGTCACGACGGTGAACGATCGATCTGGAAACGGCAGCGCCAGCATGTCGCCGGTGACGAATTGCGGATGGCACCCCGTAAAGGGGTGCCCTACGACCTGACTCGTAGGGCGCCGCTTTAGCGGTGCCTCCGACTCCGTAGGGCGCCCCTTCAGGGGTGCCCTCGCGTTCGCAAGCTGCAGCATCCGATGCGTCACATCGAGACCAACCGCCTCCGCCACCTGCGGAGCTGCCGCGAACACGATGTCGCCGGTTCCGCACGCGAGATCGAGCAGGCGATCGGATGGCTGCAGGCGCGCAAGTCCGATCAGCCGCTGCTTCCAGCGTCGATCCTGACCGTAGGAAAGAAATCGGGTGATGAAGTCGTAGCGGTCGGCGATGGTGGCAAACAGCCGCCGGACGTATCGCTGTTTGCCCTCAGGAGTCGCGATCGTGCGCCGTAACAATGATTTTCCCGCGCATCATCAGCATGTGCGGCCGGCACCAGTAGTCGTAGCTGCCTGGCGTATCGGGAACGACGAACGTGACGTCGGACGATTCGTTCCAACCGATCGGATCGAGGGCCGCGTCCATCGCCGGGGCCGCGAAGTCGTGCCGGATGCCGCGTTCTTCGTTGCGCAGGACGATGCGCACGCGTTCGCCGGCGTTGACCCGAATCGTCGGGTTGGGCAGGCCGCCCTCTTCGAGGTAGAAGGCCATGCCGCGAACGACGAGCGTGATCTCGCGCGGCGCCGGCCGCGTCAGCGCGACAGCAAACGCGCCGAGCAGCAGCACGGCCACCACCGTCCCGATCAACTTCACCGATACGTGTTTGCCCCAGAAACTCATCCGACCAGCATCCCCGTTACGTACATCACCGCAAATCCGGCAAGCAGCCCGCCCAGCACCGGCGTGGACGTGAGTGCCCCAGCGCGTTCGCCACGGCCAATCTGCCGGGCGATCTGCAGCGCCACCTGAGCGATCGCACCGACGCCGAGCGCCAGGAACAGGACCGACCACACGGGCGAATAGACGAGCCCGCCCAGCCACGCCCCCGCAATCGTCGGCACTCCACCGATCAGCCCCAGCTTCATCAGATCGACTAATCCGACCTTCTGCCGCTCCTTCGCCAGCGGCGCGACGATCGCCAGCCCCTCGGTCGTGTTGTGAAGGGCGAAACCCACGATCAGGAGCGCGCCAAGCGTCGCTTCACCCAGTGCGAACGCCGATCCAATCGCCAGCCCTTCGCCAAAGTTATGCAGCCCGATCCCGATCGCGATCAGCAACGCGAGCACCCAACTCTTCGAGGCCCGGCCGCTTGCCCCGAGCGCAGTCGAGGGGCGGCGCGCTTTCAACAGATCGCCAACCCACTCCAGAACCAGATACGCGGCGCCGGCAGCAAGCACGAACAGCACGCCGCCCTGGAATGAGCCCGGCAGCCCTCCGGCAGCCTCCAATCCTTCTTCGGCCCCATCGACCAGCAGGAACAGCAGCAGGCCCACCGTCAGCGCCAGCAGGAAGTCCATGCCGCGCGACGACAGCCGCGACAGCACCGGGAACCAGAGAAGCCCGATGGCCACCGGCAGGACGCCGACATACAGGCCGATCAGCGTGAAGACGCCGAGGAACCGGCGGTTCGCCGTCGGTGTCGCCACGGCAACGGGGATCTCGTGCTCGAACGGCGTGCCGGTCGAAGTCAGCACGCGGACGACGTGGGCATCCCCCTCGACCCAGGGATACGGAATGGTCAGCGTCGTGCGGCCGAGGTGCCTCAGCGACTGGCCTCGATCCGTCCTGTACGTCCAGAACGCATCGTCCACCTGCACCTGCGCGATGGTGATGTCGTCGGGTCCGTCGTTGAGAACAGTCGCGACAATCGCGCCCGGCTCGAGGGTGACGCGCTGGAACGTCAGGCGCTCCACGGGCGGCGCGTTCGCCGCCCGTAAGGCATCTGCGGGACGCGACCGGACGATCACCACCAGCAGCGCCGCCAGAATCGCGAGCGGAAGGAGAGCGAGTACCCAGCCTTTAGCTGTCACGCTTCACCGCTCTGAACAGTCCCATCCAGCCAAGCTCGGCAAACTCGCTCTGATGCGCGTGGAACATGAAGTCGCCGGGGTAGCGGAAGGTGGTCTCGACGATGGCCCGTTCGCCCTGACAGAGCATCAGCGTGTCGGTGCGCTCGTTCGGCGTCAGCGACGTGCCGGTGCGGAACACGTCGAAGAACATGCCGTGCAGGTGCAGGCTGTTGATCAGATCGAACTCGGTGACGTTAATCAGGAAAATGCGAACCAGACGGCCCACCGTGACCTCGATCGGCTCCTGCATGTAGGCGTTCGCGATCGTGTTCACCGCGTAGACTTCGTTCTCCGCGTCGAAGTTCGTGTCGAACGCGTTCATCACCATGACGAACTCGTCGGCCGGCGGCCGGCTCGCGCGGGGATCGATGATGAACGCGCCGTAGAGTCCCTTGTGGATGTGACGCTTCAGCGGAACCGTGTGGCAGTGATAGAGGTGCAGGCCAAACGGATCGGCGTCGAACTCGTAGACGAACGTCTTGCCCGGCATCACTTCCTGGCCGTGCAGCGCGCCGTCCATTTCCGGCGGATGCCACCCGTGGAAGTGCATCGTATGCGGGTGCGTCCCGGCATTCCTGAAGGTGACTTTGACGCGATCGCCTTCGGTCGCGCGAATGGTCGGCCCCGGAACCTGTCCGTTGTAGGTCCACGCGGGGAAAAACATCCCGGGCGCGATCTCGATCTCACGATCCACCGCGTAGATGTCGTACTCGCGGAGCATCGTTCCGTCGGGCCGCTTCGTTTCGCGATAGAACTTCGGCCGCGCCGCGGGGTCGAGATCAGAGAAGTTCCACGCGCGCAGATACTTCGACGGCGACAGCTGATCGCTGCCAACCCGCCCCACGAGCCCCATCGAGTGGTTGTCGTGAGACGACGGCAGCGCCTGGGGCGTCTGCCCGCCGAGCCGGGAAACGGCCGCGCCCAGAACAGACGTCGCCCCCAGGGTCTGAAGCCAGGTCCGCCTGCTGAATTTCATAATTTTGACTCTTCAAAAATACGACTGAGAGTGGTAAAAAGTCAAATTAGCGTTTCACAAACTTACTTACACTGGGGTTCAAATGCTCCCGTCAAGCACCGTTGAGAACTACCTCAAGGCGATTTACACCGGCACTGCGGGGCTCCAGGCGCCTCATCGCCTTTTTCCAATGGGGCACTTGGCCTCAGCGCTCGGCGTTACTCCCGGCACTGCCACCACGATGGTCAAGACCCTCGCGGAGTCAGGCCTCGTTGAGTACGAGCCGTATGCCGGGGTGGCTTTGACATCCGCCGGAGAGAAACTGGCGGCCCTGGTACTTCGGCGCCACCGGCTCATCGAGCTGTTCCTCGTACGGTTCATGGGTTACGCCTGGGACGAGGTCCACGAGGAGGCCGAACAGCTCGAGCACGTTGTGAGCGATCGGTTGATCGAACGAATCGACGAGATGCTTGGCCGGCCGGAGGCGGATCCGCATGGCGACCCGATTCCGAATTCGGAAGGACTGGTGAAACCGCAGCACGCGCAAAGCCTGCTGACGTGTCCGTTGGGTACGCCGGTCACGGTCAGCCGCGTGATCGATCAGGACAAGGTGTTTCTGCGATTCATCGAGCAGAACGATCTGAAACCGGGTGAGGCGATCGAGGTCGAGGAACGCGACGAAGCATCGGACAGCGTCCGCGTTCGCGGCAAGAACGATCGCCGCATCGTGATTGGAACCCGCGCCGCGTCGAAGCTGCTGGTCAACGTGGCGCACGCCGTGCTGCTGTGCATCGCGCTCGGCGGATCCGCATACGCGCAGGAACAACCGGCGGCCGCCGTCGGGAGCAGCCGCCCGTGGGAGATCACCGACAACTCGTTTCTCGTCGAAGAGGCGTTCAACCAGGAGCCGGGAATCTTTCAGAACATCTTCGGCATCTACCGGCCCGGAGACGGGTCATGGGTGTCAGCGTTTACGCAGGAGTGGCCCGTCCGCATCCAGGCGCACCAGTTGTCGTATACGGTTGCCTTCGGGGGCGCCGGATCCGGCTCGGGAGTGGGCGATGTGCTGCTGCACTATCGTTTCCAGCTGTGGAGCGAGTCCCGAGGCCGGCCGGCGTTCTCGCCGCGTGTGTCCCTGGTCTTTCCGACCGGAAACGCGGCGAAGGGATTGGGCGGCGGCAGCCCGGGCTGGGAGGTCAATCTGCCGGTCAGCAAGCAGGTTCGTGACCTGTATCTCCATTGGAATGCGGGATTCACTCATCTGCCGTCCGCGGAAGGCGCCGCCGGCGAACACAGCCTCCTGACGCCGCGGATCGCGGCCAGCGGCATCTGGCGCGTGCGCCCGATGCTGAACCTGATGCTCGAAAGCGTGTTCGAATGGGCTGAAGAAATCGACGGCCTCGGGACGGCGCGAACCTACGGAACGACGGTGATCCCCGGCGTGCGAACGGGCTGGGACAGCGGCAACGCGCAGACGATCATCGGCATCGGCGTGCCGATTTCATTCGCCGCGGGGACGACCGATGCCGGCGTCTTCGGCTACTTCTCCTACGAGCTCCCGTTCATGCGCTAGCCGTCGCGCGCGAACGCCGCCAGCACGTCGCGCAGCTCGCCAGCGTCCGCGGCCACGCTGTCGTTCTCGCGCAGCCGCTCCCTTGGAAAAGAGCGATAGCCAAATCCGAAGGACACCACGCAGCACCGAATGCCCGCACGCACTGCGGTTTCATGGTCGATCGCCGAATCGCCAACGAGCATCGACGTGCCGGCCGCCGCTCCGGCCTCCCGAATCAGCGCGTTCAGCGACGACGGGTCCGGTTTCCTCGGCAGCGGTCCGTCACCGCCGACGACGACGTCGAAAAGATTGCGGATGCCCAGTCCCTGGAGAATCCGTTCGCTCGGCGCCAGCGGCTTGTTTGTGAGCACCGCAACGCGGCCCAACGTACGCGCAAACCGGACCACGTCATCCATGCCGGCGTAGACACGGGTATGACGCAGCAGCCGGGTGTCGTAGATGGCGAGAAAGCGCGTCAACGCCGTACGGACATCGGTCACGCCGGCCGCGGTCAACGCGCGCCTGACGAGGACTGCCGCCCCCTCACCCACCATCCGGGCGATGGCCTCCTCCGGCAGCGGCGAGCCCCCGAGCTCGGTGATCAGTTCGTTCGCGGAGTCGGCGAGGTCGCGGCGGGAGTCGACGAGCGTGCCGTCGAGATCGAACGCGATCAGGCGGTGTAGGTCGCCCACGACGTCGGCGTTTCCCACACGGTGACGCGCGAGACGGGCAGGCCCTGTTCGCGCGACATGTCGAAAATCAGCTGGGCGATGCGCTCCACAGTCGGATTGCTGTCGAGCAGGTACATCGGCTCGCCAAGCTGCCGAAGCGCCTGGGCCAGCGGATCATCCTCGCGCAGGATCATCTTGTGATCGAGCTCGCGGTCGATCCACCCCTTGACGACCCGCTTGATGTCGGTGAAATCCGCCACCATGTTCCGGTCGTCGAGTCGCTCGGCCTTGATGTCGATCTCGACGATGGCGTTGTGTCCGTGCGGGTGACGGCACACGCCGTCGTAATCCATCAGTCGATGGCCGTAACAGAACTCGATCCTCTTGGTGACGGAGTACATAGAACAGTAATGTTAGTGCCGCGAGGCTCTCGGGTTGACTCAAACCGCACCAATCGGGCCGGTCACGCCGGCGAGCGCCGTCCTGTTCTCCGCCGGACTCGACAGCGCGGTGCTTGCCGCCGCCGAGGCGCGGAATGGCGGCGTTCACGCGGTGTATGTGAGCTGCGGCCTGGCGTGGGAAGCCGAGGAGCTCGAAGCGGCTGGCCGCCTGCTCGCCACGCCGGCGTTCGCGGGCGTTGAATCGCTCGCGCGACTGGAGTTCACGGCGCGGGACCTCTATCCGGCCACACACTGGGCATTGACCGGACAGCCTCCCGCGTTCGACACCCCGGACGAGGACGTTTATCTCACCGGCCGCAACATCATGCTTCTGAGCAAGGCGGCCATCTACTGCGCGCAGCACGGCCTGCACCGGATCGTGCTGGCCACACTCGCGCACAACCCGTTCCCCGATGCGACCCCGGCATTCTTCGAGGCCATGGGCGCGGCGCTGTCGCGCGGGCTCGACCACACGATTGCGGTTGCGATTCCGTTTGCGGCAATGGAAAAGAGCGGGGTCGTCAGGCTCGGCGTCGAGCTCGGTGTGCGCCTGGAACTGACGCTTTCGTGCATGAACCCGCGGGCGGGGCGGCACTGCGGTCTGTGCAGCAAGTGCCGCGAACGTCGCGACGCCTTTGTGGAAGCTGGTGTCGTCGATCGGACGGAGTACGCGACAGCGCCGATACGGTAAAAAAGAAACCTACTGCCGGGCGACGATTCTGATCGATCCATCACCGGTACGCAGCGTCAGCACTTCTCCTCCCGTACCGACTCGCCCGCGGACAACCCGGCGCCGTTGGCCTTCTCCGGCAGGCCGTGTGACAGCGATGCCGCTCGTTGATATGGCGCCATCGCCAGTACGTGCATCGATTTCGGCGTTGAAATCGTTTGGCAGGCGCATCGTCACACCGCCATCGCCGGAGCTGACGTTCCACTCCCGCTGCATCGTGCTCCCCGCCAGTGCGTCGATGCCGACGGAGCCATCGCCGGTATGCGCGCGCAGCCCGGCGAACCGGCCGCTCATCTCGACGCTGCCGTCACCAGTCGTCACCTCCACCATTCCATCGAGTTCCCTCGCGAACACCGAACCGTCACCCGTGCGGATCGAGATGTCGCCGCCGACTTGCTGGAGCCGCACCGACCCGTCGCCGGTGCCCAACTCGACGCGGCCGGAAAGATCGCGGGCATCAATGGAACCGTCGCTGGTCCGCGCTTCGAGATTCAGCGTGCGGGGAACGGTGACCGTCATACGGACCCCGGGGGAGACGCCCATGTGCATCACGAACCCGCGGCGCTCGCGGTATTTCGCTTCGATGAGGACATTGCCGCCGGCCTCGGAGGTCTCGACCTCAATCTCTCTCGCGTCCGCTGCCGTTTCCGCGCGGCGCTCGATGTCGAGGAGGATTTCGTTCCGATCCCACGACCGGAGCTGGATCGAGCCGTTGAAGGTCCTGATCGTGACGTTCGGGGCCCCCGTCAGGGAAATGCGTCTCTGCTCCCGGACGACGGCTCCCTGGCCGTGCATTCCCTGCACGTCGATGGTGCAGGCGGCGCTGGCAAGCGCGGCCGAGGCCAGGAGAAACAGGGCAAGGCTTTTCATACGGCGTCTTAGACGCTTCGGCGTCATTCGATGTTCATCCAGCTGATGCGGGGCTGGCCGGCCAGACCTGATTCCCACCCACGAACGTGCGAACGACATTGAAATCGCGGTCGATAACGACCAGATCGGCTTGCTGACCCTCCGCGATACGCCCCAGCCCGCCAAGCCCGAGCTGGCGCGCCGGCGTGGTCGAGCACATCACCGCTGCATCGACGACGGACTGCCTGAACAACGTCACGAGGTTCCGGAAGGCGCGATCCATCGTCAACGTGCTCCCCGCCAGCGTTCCATCGTCCAGAAACGCCGCCTCGTCGCGAACATGAATAGTCTGGCCGCCAAGCATCGCGGCTGAACCCGGAGGCCGGCCGGCGCCGGCGGTCGCGTCGGTGATGGCCATGACGCGCGACGGGCCTTTCGCCGCAATTGCCACCGCGCACATCGCCGGGTGCACATGGTAACCGTCGCAAATCAGCTCCGCTGCGACATCGTGACGCGCGAGGACTGCGCCCGCGAGACCCGGCGCCCGATGAGCGATCGGCGTCATCCGGTTGAAGAGATGCGTCGCATGCCGCGCGCCCGCCTCGATTGCCGCGACAGCCGTGTCGAAGTCCGCGCCCGAATGTCCCAGCGACACGATATGCCCGGCACCGGCGAGTGCCCGCACCAGATCGATTCCGCCGGGAAGCTCCGGCGCCAGCGTCACGATGCCCACACTCGGGCGCGCGTGTTCGATGACGTCGAGAATCTGCGATCCGGTAAACGGCCACGCCACGGCACCGCGAGGCTGGTCCGGCGTCCTCAGACACTTCAGCGGTTGCGCGCCGCGGAAGTCGGGGTTGATGAAATTACTCTCCAGGTGCGCCGGCAGCACGCGCGCGGCGTTCGCGCGAGGCGCACCGGCGGCCGCGCTGACCTGTTCCAGGAAGAGCTGCAAATCATCCGGCCCGCACGCTACCGTTGTTGGACAAAAGGCCGTGACGCCGTGTCGCGGCAGCTCACCCGCGATCTGCGCGACCACGTCCCCGCCGTCGAGCGTGTCGTGACCGGCGATGCCGTGCACGTGCACGTCTATGAATCCGGGAACGATGTAACAGTTCGAGACGTCGACGACGGCCGCACCGGCAGGCGCAGCTGGAGCGGGCACCACGGCGGCGATGCGGCCATCGTCGACGATCACGGACGCGCGCTCGCGAATTTCGCCGGGCAGTACGACGTCGCCGCCGTTGAGGACGATCATGGCTGCAGCATCGCGGCGCGCGCAGCACCGATGGCGGCGGCGTCCTCGCCGAGAGCAGCCGCCACGATTCGAGTCACCGTGCGCGGCGACATCCGGCGCACCGCACGGGCAGCAACGGTGCCGTCCTCATTCAATCGAACCGCGAGGATGGAATCTGACCGGATTTCGAGACCGACGAACACGCGCGCGATCTCTCAGGCAGGAACGTCGAGCGCGCCGTTCCAGTCAACGTGAACGTGGAGCTTTCTTCCATCGAGGGGGACGGATTCAGCTCGGAAGATTTCCCGGTCGAGGCGCTTGAGCAGATTCAGATACCCGCGCTCCTCCGGCGCCATCAGCACGATGACACCGCCGCTTTCGTCCGGAGGGAACCGGCGATCGTCGAGGTAATCGCGGTCGAGCGTAATCAGCGTCCGCCGAAGCTGACGTGCGAGGCGGTAATGCTCGCCATCGCGGGCGCGGCGGAGATCGTCGTGCTCGATCACGAACAGCACATCCCAGCCGAGCGATTGGCGCATGAAGCTGACGAGACCGGCCGGCATGTTCGCGTCAACGTAAATGCGCGGCTGCATTCTCGTGCGATCGACAACCGGGCCGAGTTCCGAGGCGAGAGTTCCCATGGCTTCGCCTAACGATGCCTCTCCAGATCAGGCATCGTCTCCAACGGTTCGTCGGGCTGCGGGTGCTCCCGCCCGGCCGCGGTCGCCTCACGCTTGAGCGCGGCCACCAAATCCGCTCGCTTGTGGACCAGCTCCTTGCGCTGCCGCCGGCCAGTGGACGCTCCGACCACGTACTCGCAGAACAG
>Ga0247825_10000470_pt1 | contig 25624 bp, 24 predicted proteins | sample 13C_Vanillin_Day_FD_194413 | JGI IMG/M metagenome (GOLD analysis project Ga0247825, IMG submission 194413) | Soil microbial communities from agricultural site in Penn Yan, New York, United States - 13C_Vanillin_Day48 | ecosystem: Environmental > Terrestrial > Soil > Agricultural land | place... | reverse complement strand
GTGCGGTGCGCGCGCATCTTCGACAAGAAGCTCTGGCAGCCGGAGCAGCCGCTGCGCGTGGTGCTGATCGGCACCGATTTCGAGGTGCGGGTGTGGGAGACGTTGATGCGCATCCCGATGGGTCGCGCCACCACCTATTCCGACATCGCGGGCTCGATCGGCAATCCGAAGGCGTCGCGCGCGGTGGGCGCCGCGGTCGGCAAGAACCCGATTTCGTTCGTCGTGCCCTGCCATCGCGTGCTGGGAAAGTCCGGCGAGCTCACCGGCTATCACTGGGGTATCACCCGCAAGCGCGCGATGCTCGGCTGGGAAGCCGGAACTGTGGCAGCGTAGCAGTCGGCGCCGAACATTCCGGCGCCGATTGACGATGGCGCCCTGATCGCCCAAAACCCCTTCGGATTTTTCAGGAAGGGACCGCGCTCTCATGCAGAAACGCCGCCCGGTGATGCTGGTCGTGCTGGACGGCTGGGGCTGGCGCGAGGATGCCGCCGACAACGCCATCCGGCAGGCCAAGACTCCCATGTTCGACCGACTGTGGGCCACCGGGCCGCGGGCGTTCCTGCATACCTCCGGCCGCGACGTGGGCCTGCCGCCGGGACAGATGGGAAATTCCGAGGTCGGCCATCTCAATATCGGTGCGGGCCGCGTCGTGATGCAGGACCTGCCGCGGATCGGCGACGCCATTGCGTCCGGCGAAATCAAGAAGGCACCAGCCCTCATCGGCCTGATCGAGGCGCTGAAGAAGAGCGGCGGCACCTGCCACCTGATCGGGTTGGTTTCGCCGGGCGGCGTTCACTCGCATCAGGATCACGCCGTGGCACTGGCGAAAATCCTGACCGACGCCGGCGTTCCGGCGCTCGTGCATGCCATCACCGACGGCCGCGATACGCCGCCGCAATCCGCCGGCGACGATCTCAAGCGGCTTGTGGCCGCGCTCCCGGCAGCGGTGCCGGTTGCAACCGTGGTCGGCCGCTACTACGCGATGGACCGCGACAAGCGCTGGGAACGGGTCGCCAAGGCCTACGAGGCGATGGTCGAGGCTGAGGGGCCGCGCTTTGCCGACCCGCAGGCGGCGATCGCTGACGCCTATTCCAAAAAACAGTTCGACGAGTTCGTCATCCCCGCCGCGATCGGCAGCTATCGCGGCATGAAGGATGGCGACGGCGTGCTGAGCTTCAACTTTCGCGCCGACCGTATGCGCGAAATCCTCGGCGCGATGCTCGACGAGGATTTCTCAGGCTTCCCGCGCAACCGAAAGCTCAAGTTCGCCGCGGTCGTCGGCATGACGCAGTACAGCGAGCATCTCGAAAAGCTGATGCAGACGATCTTTGCGCCGCAGACCTTCACGAACATCCTGGGCGAGGTGGTCGCCGGCGCGAGACGCACTCAGCTGCGCATGGCAGAAACCGAGAAATATCCGCACGTCACTTACTTTCTCAACGGCGGCCGCGAGGAGCCTTATACGGGAGAGGACCGCATCATGGTTCCCTCGCCCAAAGTTGCGACCTACGACCTGCAGCCGGAAATGTCCGCACCGGAGCTGACCGACAAGGCGGTGGCGGCGATCAATTCCGGAAAATACGACCTGATCGTGCTGAACTTCGCCAACCCCGATATGGTCGGCCACACCGGGAGCCTCCCCGCCGCGATCAAGGCGGTGGAGACGGTCGATACCGGGCTCGGCCGGATTGCGGACGCCATCGCAAAGGCCGGCGGCGCGCTGCTCGTCACTGCCGATCACGGCAATTGCGAATTGATGCGCGACCCCGAGACCGGCGGTCCGCACACCGCGCACACGACCAATCCTGTGCCGATCGTGCTGACCGGAGCGGGCAACCGCGGACTGATCGCCGAGGGGCGGCTCGCCGACATCGCGCCGACGCTGCTGGAGCTGATGGACCTGCCGAAGCCTGCGGAAATGAATGGCACGTCGCTGTTGCGCGGGAACTAACCCCAGACCTCAGTCCGCGAGCCTGATCCCGGTCTGCGCGGCGAGCCCCGCCCACAGTTCGCGCTCCTTGACCAGCACCTCGCCGAATTCCTGCGGCGTCAGCGAGCGCGTTTCGATGCCGAGTTTGGCAAAGGCCGCCTGGACCTCCGGCGTCTTCACCTGCTGGTTCACGGCGGCATTGAGCCTGGCGATGACGGCCGGCGGCGTCTTCGCCGGCGCCAGGAACCCGTACCAGAGCGCCGGCGGGAAACCGTCGAAGCCTGCTTCGGTCAGCGTCGGCACATCAGGGAGTTCGGGCCAGCGCCTGGTGCCCTGAACCGCCAGCGCCCGCAGCTTGCCGGCCTGGATCTGCGGCAGGATCACGGACTTCGCCGTCGCATGCATCTGGATCTGCCCGGCAATGGCGTCGGTCAGCGCGGGCGCGGCGCCCTTGTACGGCACGAAGACGATGTGGGCGCCGCTCTTGACGCGAACGAACTCGAGCAGGAAATGCGGCGAGATGCCGACGCCGCCGCCCGAGGTGAGCTTGCCCGGATTGGCCTTGGCGTAAGCCGCAAGCTCGGCGAGCGTCTTGACCGGCACGGACGGATGCACCACCAGACCGAGCAGATCGACGGCGACCGTCGCGGCCGGCGCGAAGTCCTTCACGGCGTCAAAATCCATATCCTTGTAAACGGCCGGCGTGATCGCGTTGTTGTTGGTGCCGCCCATGAACAGCGTGTAGCCGTCCGGCGCGGCATTCGCGACCTGCTTCATTGCGATGCGGCCGCCCGCGCCCGACTGGTTTTCGATAATGATGCTTTGTCCCAGTGCACCCGACAGGCTTTGCGATACCGTCCGAGCAATGGTGTCGGTCGGCCCGCCGGCCGGGTACGGCACCACCAATTTGATAGGACGGTCCGGATAGCTTTGCGCCGCTGCACCGGCGGCACCCGCGACAAGAACAGCAAACGCAACCGCAATGGATTTGCGCATTCGAAACTCCTCGAATGTTTCCGGCCGCCGCAAGCGCGGCGCGCCATTCCCGACCTGCGTGTTGTCGCGCCGTCTCATGCGGACGGCTTTGCAAAAAAGCTGCAACAAGAGCTTGGAGCAAAAGCTTAGAGCATCACCGGACTTTGTGAAGCCCGATGGCGGACAAAAACGTTTTGGCCGCTTCCGGCGCTAGAAGTCTTTGAGGCCCAGCACGTCGGCCATCGAATAGAGGCCGGGCTTCTGCCCACGCGCCCACAGTGCCGCGTGCAGCGCACCGCGGGCGAAGATCATACGGTCCTCGGCGCGGTGCACCAGCTCCACGCGTTCCGCCGGGCCGGCGAAGATCACGCTGTGCTCGCCCACCACGGTGCCGCCGCGCAGGCTCGCAAAGCCGATATGACCGGGCTTGCGTGCCCCGGTCTCGCCGTCGCGGCCCCGTTCCGAATCCGACGCGAGATCGATGCCGCGACCCTCGGCGGCCGCGCGGCCGAACATCAACGCGGTGCCGGACGGCGCGTCGATCTTCTTGTTGTGGTGCATCTCGAAGATTTCGATGTCGAACGACTGATCGAGCGTCTTCGCGACGCGCTTGGTCAGCGCTGCGATCAGGTTGACGCCCATGCTGAAGTTGCCGGATTTGACAACCGCCGTCTTCTTCGCGGCTTCGGCGATGAGCTTTTCCTCGGCGTCCTTGAGGCCGGTGGTGCCGATGATGTGAGCGATGCCCTGACGCGCGGTCAGCTCGGCGAGCACCACGGTCGCGGCCGGAATGGTGAAGTCGACAAGGCCATCGGCCTTTGCCATCAGCGGGCCCCCGTCCGCGGTCACCGAAACGCCGTTCGAACCGAGCCCGGCCAATTCGCCGGCATCCCGTCCGATGACCGCCGAGCCTGGCGCATCGATTGCGCCGGCCAATGTCATCCCCCTGGTCTCAGCAATCGCCTTGATCAGCGTGCGACCCATGCGCCCGCCGGCGCCAGCCACGATCAGCCGCATGTCGGACATAATACTGCTCCTGGTTACGGCTGCGGGCCGTCGTAGCCTTCGACGATGATGAGGTCGGTGATCGCATTCGCCTGGCGGATTTTCAGATTGGCCTGATATTCGGGCGACCGGTAGCACGCGACCGCTGTCGCGTAGTCGGGAAACTCGATCACCACGTTGCGCGAACGGCTCTGGCCTTCCGGGCATTCGTGCTTGCCGCCGCGGACCACGAACTTGCCGTTGAACTTCTTGAAGATCGCCGGATTGGCCGCGGCATAGGGCTTGTAGCCCTCTTCGTTGTTCACATCGACGCGGCCGATCCAGTACGCCTTCGCCATGTCACATCCTCCTCAGTTTATTGTGCAGGATCGAACGCTTCGATGGCGACGATGTTGGCGTTGGCCTTGCCGTTGCGCAGCGCGATCGACCGCTGGTATTCGGGCGAACGGTAACATGCAAGCGCCGCCTCGTAGCTCGGAAATTCCACCACCACGGTGCGGGCGGGCATGCGGCCTTCCATCACCTCGCCGCGTCCGCCGCGGATCAGGTACCGCCCGCCAAACTTGCCGAACGGCGTCGCGACATCGGCCTGATAGTCCTTGTAGCCCTCCGGATCGGTCACATCGATATGCGCGATCCAGTAGCCCTTGAGCCGGTGCTCCGCGGTCAACGTTCCGATCGGAGGCGGCTGCGCCCCGTCATATCCCTCGACGATCAGGAAATCGCACACCGAATGCGGCTCGCGCAGCGGATGCGCCCGCGAGTAATCGGGCCCGTGATAATAGGCCATCGCCTCGTCGTAGGAGTTGAATTCGCGCAGCACGTTGCGCCCGCGCATGGTCCCCTCGACGACCTCGCGGCGGCCGCCGCGCGCCAGAAGCTTCGAGCCGAAGCGCTTGTGGCCGGCGTCGGCCATCTCGCGATAGGCCTGGAAGCCTTCCGGATTGCTCACGTCGAGATGCGGTATCCAGTAGCCCTTGGGCACGGCAGGCCTCCCTATCGAGTTGCGCCGGCAATCTCGGCGACGATCGCGTCGGCCGCAGCCTTGGGATCGGCGGCCGCGAGGATCGGCCGCCCGACCACCAGATGATCGGCGCCGGCGGCGATCGCCGCCGATGGCGTCATGACGCGCTTCTGGTCGCCCTTCTCGGTATCCGCCGGCCGGATGCCGGGCGTCACCAGCACCATGCCGGTGCTGATGATGGCCTTGAGATTGGCGGCCTCTTCGGCCGAGCAAACCAGACCATCGACGCCGACGTCGCGCGCCTGGGCGGCGCGCTCGGCGACCAGCTCGGGCACCGTGAAGTCGTAGCCGGCGGCCGCGAGATCCGAGTCGTCGTAGGACGTCAGCACCGTGACGCCGAGGATGCGCAGGCTCGAGCCTTTGCGGGCATCAACCGCGGCATGCATGGTCTGCGGATAGGCGTGAACGGTGAGGAACGTCGCGCCCAGCTTGGCGACGCTCTCCACGCCCTTGCCGACCGTGTTGCCGATGTCGTGCAGCTTGAGATCGAGAAACACCTTCTTGTTCGCGCGAACCAGCGTCTCCGCGAAAGCCAATCCCCCGGCGAAGGCCAGCTGATAGCCGATCTTGTAGAACGTCACCGAGTCGCCGAGCCGCTCGACCATCGCTTGCGCCGCCGCGACCGAGGGCACGTCAAGCGCGAGAATAAGGCGGTCCTTCACATCCATCACATCATCTCCCGCGCGGTTTCGATCAGCCGCTGCGCAACGCGCCTGAGTGTCGCGGCCGCGCGCTCGTCCTTCAGGTTGTCCATTTCGTCGAATGCCTCACCCGCATGAAACACGGTGATCTGCTCGGGAATCACCAGCGCGCCGCAGCCAAGCTCGAGAACCTGCCGCAAGGCCATCAGCGAGCGCAACGCGCCATAGGGCGAGTTGGACGCGCCGCCGATGGCGAAAGCTCGGCCCCTGAACACTGCCAGCGGCGGCTCGTCCCGCGCCCGCACCCGCGAGATCCAGTCGATGGTGTTTTTGAGCAGCGGCGTCACCGAGGCGTTGTATTCGGGGCTTGCGATGAACACGCCCTGATGCGCGGCCATCAGCTCCTTGAGCTTCCCCGCGTTCGAGGGGGCACCCGTCCTGGCCTCGTCGTCGCCGTCATAGAGCGGCAGGGAATAGTCTTCGAGCGAGATGCGCGTGACGTCGGCGCCGGCCAGTGCCAGCTCCTTGGCGGCCAGCGCCGCGAGCCTTGCATTGAACGAGCCGGTGCGGATCGAACCGGCAAAGACCAGGATTTTCGGAACAGGCATCGGCCAACAAACCCAACGGAAACGACGATACCGTGCATTCTACACGGTCATCCGGGCTTGAAAGGCGCCAAAGAAAGCAACCGGAAAAGCCAATGGCCGGGCCATAGGCGAGCGAAGCGACGCCGTCCTTTGGGCGGCTATGGCGAGCGAAGCGACGCCGTCCTTTGGACGGCTATGGCGAGCAAAGCAACGCCGTCCTTCGGCCGGCTATGCCGACCATCACAAGCGCCGCACCGGCGACTTTCGATCAGCCCTTGCGATAGACCCAGACGCGCGCTGGCGGCAGGTTCTGCCAGATCAGCTCGGAGGCGTGCGCGTGGATGTTGTGCTTCGCCCGCTTCGGGATCGGCGTCACCATCGCGTAGGTGAACTGAACGAAGGGTGCACCCGGCGCCATCAACTCGAAAGCCTCGTCGACAAGCTGGGTGCGCTGCCGGAACGGCTTGGTTTGCAGCGGCAGGCCTGACACCACCGCAGCCGCGGGCTCTTTCAGGAGCCCGCCGAGCAGGTGTTGGATGCGGTAGGCGTCACCCTGGATCACGGTCGCGTCTGGATAACGCGTGCGCAGCAGGCGGCAGAACGACGGATTGAATTCGACCAGCACGAGGCGCGAAGGCTCGATGCCGTGCTCGACCAGCGCCTTGGTGACCGCGCCGGTACCGGAGCCCAATTCAACCACCGGACCGGGCAACTTGGGATCGACCGGGCGAGCCATGGCGCGGGCCAGCATCTTGCCCGACGGGGTGACCGCGCCCATCGAAATCGGCTTTTCGATCCACGAACGGATGAATGCGACTTCGTCGAGGAAGCGCAGCCCGCTCTTTTGCTCCAAAAGCCGGATGCGCCTTTCGATTTTCTTTTCAAGCATTTGGAAGGCAAGCAGGGGCATGGATACAACTATGACATGACTGCGGCACGAGTGGCCCACAATCGGTAATGGGCGGCGGGGCGAGGGTCAAGACGGGTTCGCGTCGCATCAGGCCTCGTGACGCGGTGCGGAAGTTCGCCCGAGTGCTCGATTTGCGCTGTCCGGGATACTAGCGGGCATTGTTGCCGAAGAAGTCCTTGACCCTCGAGAAGAAGCCGGTGGCCTCGGGCTGGGTCTCCTGCGACGACAGCTTGTCGAATTCGGCCAGCAGTTCGCGCTGGCGCTTGGTCAGGTTTTGCGGCGTTTCGACCACGACCTGGACGTACATGTCGCCGCTTTGCTTGGCCCGCAGCACCGGCATTCCCTTACCGCCAAGCCGGATGCGGCGGCCGGACTGCGTGCCGGCCGGCACTTTCACGCGCGATTTGCTGCCGTCGATCGACGGCACCTCGAATTCGCCGCCCAGCGCCGCCGTCACCATCGAGATCGGAACCCGGCAGTGCAGGTCGGCGCCATCGCGCTGAAACAGCCCGTGCGCGGCAAGCGACAGAAAAATATAGAGGTCGCCGGCTGGCCCGCCGCGGACGCCGGCTTCGCCCTCGCTGGACAGCCGGATGCGGGTGCCGTCCTCGACGCCGGGCGGAATGTTGACCGACAACGTGCGCTCGCGCGTGGTGCGGCCCGAGCCGCTGCACGTCGGACACGGATTTTCGATCACCTGGCCGCGGCCCTGGCAAATAGGACAGGTGCGCTCCAGCGTGAAGAAGCCGCCCTGCGTATGACGGATGCGGCCGTGACCGTTGCAGTGCTGGCAGGTCTTCGGCTTGGTGCCGGTCTTGGCGCCGTAGCCCGAGCAGGCTTCGCACGTCACCGAGGTCGGCAGCCGCACTTGCGCGTTCTTGCCGTGGAACGCCTCCTCCAGCGTGATTTCCATATTGAAGCGCAAGTCAGCGCCGCGCTCGCGGCCCGAGCTGCGCTGGCGCGCGCCGCCCATGCCGAAAATGCCTTCGAAGATATCGGAGAAGGCCGAGCCGAAGTCGTTGCCGAAGCCGTGCGCGCCGCCGCCCATGCCCTGCTCGAAGGCGGCATGGCCGAAGCGGTCATAGGCGGCACGCTTGTCGCCATCCTTCAGGATGTCGTAGGCCTCGTTGATTTCCTTGAACTTGGTCTCGCAATCCTTGTCGCCGGGATTGCGGTCGGGATGAAACTGCATCGCGAGCTTGCGATACGAAACCTTCATATCGGCTTCGGTCGCAGTTTTCTGGACGCCCAACACTTCGTAGTAGCAGCGCTTCGCCGTCGCCGGCATCTCGCCCTCGCTCGTCTTCACCGGCGCACCGTCCCGGCGCCCCCGGTGTTTATCCTCGATTCAAAGCCGCGAAAACAAATGGCCCGGCGCTGGTGCCCCGGGCCATCGTGCTTTCAGTGACCGTCCCCCATTGCTCCGGACTCCGGCGCTCAGGCGGATTTCTTCTTGTCGTCGTCGACCTCGGTGAACTCCGCGTCGACCACGTCCTCTTTCTTGCCGGCGGCATCGCCACCCGATGTACCGCCACTGGCAGCGCCCGGCCCGCCATCGCCCGGCTGGCCTTCCTGCTGCGACTTGTACATCGCCTCGCCGAGCTTCATCGAAGCCTGCGCCAGCGCATTGGTCTTGGCCTGGATCGCATCGGCGTCATCGCCCTTGAGCGCTTCCTTGAGATCGGCAATGCCGTTCTCGATCGCCTTGCGCTCGCCTTCGCCGACCTTCGAACCGTGCTCGGCCAAGGCCTTCTCGGTGGAGTGGAGCAGCGCCTCGGCGTGGTTCTTCGCCTCGACCTGAGCCTTGCGCTTCTTGTCCTCTTCGGCGTGCGACTCCGCGTCCTTGACCATCTTTTCGATGTCGGCTTCGGACAGGCCGCCCGATGCCTGGATGCGGATCTGCTGTTCCTTGCCGGTGCCTTTGTCCTTCGCCGCCACGTTGACGATGCCGTTGGCGTCGATGTCAAAGCCGACCTCGATCTGCGGGATGCCGCGCGGCGCAGGCGGGATGCCCACGAGATCGAACTGGCCGAGCATCTTGTTGTCGGCCGCCATCTCGCGCTCGCCCTGGAACACGCGGATCGTCACCGCCTGCTGGCCGTCCTCCGCGGTGGAGAACACCTGGCTTTTCTTGGTCGGGATGGTGGTGTTGCGGTCGATCAGCCGCGTGAACACGCCACCCAGCGTCTCGATGCCGAGCGACAGCGGCGTCACGTCGAGCAGCAGCACGTCCTTGACGTCGCCGGCGAGCACGCCGGCCTGAATGGCCGCGCCGACCGCGACGACTTCGTCCGGATTGACGCCCTTGTGCGGCTCCTTGCCGAACAACTGCTTCACGACCTCCTGGACCTTCGGCATGCGGGTCATGCCGCCGACCAGAACAACCTCGTTGATCTCGGCCGCGCTGACGCCAGCGTCCTTCATGGCCTGACGGCACGGGTCGACCGTCTTCTGCACGAGGTCGTCGACCAGCGCCTCGAACTTGGCGCGGGTGAGCTTCATCGTCAGATGCTTCGGACCGGAGGCATCCGCCGTGATGAACGGCAAGTTGATCTCGGTCTGCGTGGTGGACGACAGCTCGATCTTCGCCTTCTCGGCGGCTTCCTTCAGCCGCTGCAGCGCGAGCTTGTCCTTGCGCAGGTCAATGCCCTGCGTCTTCTGGAATTCGTCGGCCAGATAGCTGACCAGACGCATGTCGAAGTCTTCGCCGCCGAGGAACGTGTCGCCATTGGTCGACTTCACCTCGAACACGCCGTCGCCGATCTCCAGGATCGAAATGTCGAACGTACCGCCGCCGAGGTCATAGACCGCGATGGTCCCGGTCTTGGCTTTATCGAGACCGTAGGCGAGCGCGGCCGCGGTCGGCTCGTTGATGATGCGGAGCACTTCGAGGCCCGCGATCTTGCCGGCGTCCTTGGTGGCCTGGCGCTGCGCGTCGTTGAAGTAGGCCGGGACGGTGATGACCGCCTGATCGACCTTCTGCCCGAGATTGGCTTCCGCGGTCTCCTTCATCTTCTGAAGGATGAACGCCGAAATCTGCGAGGGCGAATATTGCTTGCCGTCCTCCTCGACCCACGCGTCGCCGTTCGATGCCTTGGCGATCTTGTAGGGGACGAGCTTCTTGTCTTTCTCGACCATCGGGTCGTCGTAGCGGCGGCCGATCAGCCGCTTCACGGCGAAGATGGTCTTTTCCGGATTGGTGACCGCCTGGCGCTTGGCCGGCTGGCCGACGAGGCGCTCGCCGTCGTCGGTGAATGCAACGATCGAAGGAGTGGTCCGCATGCCCTCCGCGTTCTCGATGACCCGCGGGGTCTTGCCTTCCATAACCGCAACGCACGAATTCGTGGTGCCGAGGTCGATCCCGATGACCTTGCCCATGATGCTTACCTCTCTTTCACGGCAGGCCGGTTGAGCCCAGAACGGCACCCATGCCCGACCCCCAAATTAACGAAATCCGCCGCAACCGCGGCGTCATGGCTCATATAGGAGGGACCCCTTGCGCCGCAAGGACTTGATGGCGCTGCGATGGGGCCTGAGACGGCGGGTCAGAGCTTCACCCGCCAGACCGTAAACGGACCCTTGTCACCGACCGGCTCAAGCCAGTTGGGCGCGGTGCCCGCTTGGAGCCGGGCCCAGAGGCTGCGGCTCGCGGCGGGCTCGGCCAGGCCATCCGGCCTTGGGCCGCAGATTGCGACGTAGGTCGGCTTGCCGCCGCTCGCCACCAGCCGGGTCGCGTTGACGATCGACCGGGCGTCGTCGGGCGCGGACGCCAGCGCCCCGTGCGACACGGCGATGCCGGTCGAAAGCCGGTGGTACGGCGCACCCATGACCGAATGCGGGGTCAGCGCCAGGAGATACGGCCCATAGCTGACGTCGGCAATGACGAGGCCCGGGGGGAGCTTGGCGAGCGCGGCATAACTGGCGCTCTTGAGGCACTGCCGGCTGGCCGGCCGGGCGAAGCTTTCGGTGTCGCTGAGCCCATGGGCATGGGCAAGGGTGATGGCGCCAACCGAGATCGCGAGCGGCGTGAACAACAGCCCGGCCGCAAGCCGCGGCACGAACCGTTCGATGTGCAGCGCGGCAAAGAACTGCAAGGCCATCCCGGCGACCAGCGGCATGCCAAGCCAGATCGCATACGAATAGCCACGGATGGCCGCCACCGTGGTCGCGGCAGCGGCGAGGAATACAAAGCTCGCCGTGAGCAAGCCGAAGTTGTGGCGGAGCCTGCGCTCGGACATCAGGTTCAGCATCGCGACCAGCGCCAGCGCCGGGAACGCGGCGATGGCGGCTGCCGTCAGCGGGTCGGTCCTGAACACGGCGCTGAGCGGCTGCAGTCCGCGCACATGATCGTGCCAGACCGGCCAGATCGCCGGATCGACCATCGCGAACGGCCCGCCGGCGCAGCGCGGCTCGAGCAGCACGAACACCGCGGCGGCAAGACACCCGGCGCCTGCCACGGAGAAAAAGCGTGTGACGCCGTCGGCGTGCTTCAGCCATGCCGCAAACGCCAGAACGACGCCCGCGCTCATGGCCGCTGCGGCATTGTTGAGCGCGATGGCGTCGCAGCGATGCAGCGTCAGGCGGTCAGGGCCGACGCTGATGAACAGCGCGAGTGCCGTGCCGGCGGCAAGCGCCAGACCGTAGTCGCGCAGTGCCACACCGGCCTCGGGATCGGACGCGTAGCGCAGCGCCAGCATGCCGCCGCAGATCGCGAGATAGGGCAGGCTCTCGAAGCCGATCGCCAGCGCCAGACCGGTGAGCAAGCCTGCGGCAGCCGCGGTCCACGACTTGCGGTCTGACCACGCGGCTGCCGCAGTGACCAGCAGCGCAAGCGCGATCTGCACATTGTGATGATCGATCCGGCCCGGCGTGAACTGCTGATAGGCCGGCACACCGGCCAGCGCGAGCAACAGCGCCACCATCGCGGCTTCGCGGCCGGCAATGCGCCAGGCGATCGCGGCCATGCCGGCGATGGTCGGCAGCAGCCACATCAGCGGCCACCAGGCGCGCATCAGCCGCTCCGCCGCGTGCAGATCGAAGGACTGGAATGCGAGGTAGACCCCCGCAAGCCCGGCATCGATCAGCCGCGACCAGTGCGGGTCGTAGCCGGCCGGCGGCTGGACCCTCGCATTGTGCAGATCGAACCAGCCCTGCCCGGCGAGCCAGGCGCGCATCCCGACCAGCCGCATGGCGTCGTCGGTGTCGAGCAGGGTCTCCGCCGTCTGCCCCCAGTATTGCAGCAGCAGAGCCAGCGCGACGACGAGCCACACCAGCGTCACCAGGACGCCGAAATTCGGCTTACGTAACAGGTTATTGGGCATGGTTGCGGGCCATTGCCGGGATCGAACCGGGACGCCCACAGTTGCCGCTATAGGGTTGAGTTTCGCTTAACGGGGACGCATACGAGGGTGATGAAAAGCCGGTCGGTCCTTGCCTGCGTCATGGTTCTGGCCTTTGCCCTTGGGGCCGTGCCAGTGCCGGCCGCCGCCGCGGACGCGGTTTTCCCGATTGCGTCCCGGCTGGGCCTGGTGCCACCGGCCGGCCTCAATGTCTCGACGAGCTTCCCGGGCTTCGAGGACGACCAGAAGAACGCCTTCATCCGGCTGATCGCGCTGCCCACCCAGGCCTACGCCGAGATCGAAAAGACCATGACCAACGATGCCATGAAGAAGCAGGGCATGACGGTCGAAAAGCGCGAAACGTTCAAGCTTCCGGGCGGCAACGCCATGCTGGTGATCGTGCGGCAGAGCACGCCGGCGGGGCCGCTGCGCAAATGGCTGCTGATCGCGCCGATGGAAAACCTCACCGCGATGGTGTCGTTCGAGATGCAGGCCAAGTCGCCGCCGCCCTATACCGACGCGTCGGTCCGCGCCGCGCTTGCGACGCTCACCACGCGTGCCACCGTGCCGGTCGACGAGCAGCTCAGGCTGGTGCCGTTCCGCATCGGCGAGACCGCCGGAATGCGGCTGGTGCGCGTCGTGCCGGGCGTCGCCGCGCAATTCACCGACGGACCGAAGGATTCGCTTGAAGCGACCGATCAGTCGCAGCTCGTCATCGCGGCCGCCGCAGGCGGACCGCAGCAGCCGAGCGATCGCGACCAGTTTGCGAGAACCGCGCTGAACGGACTGCCGCCGATGAAAGACGTGCGGATCAGCAGCTCGGAACCGATGCGGATCGGCGGCCAGGCCGGCCACGAGGTGCGGGCGCTGGGCAAAGACGCACAAACCGGCGCCGAGATCGAAATCGTGCAATGGCTGCGGTTCGGCACCGGGGCCTATCTGCGCATCCTGGGGCTTGCTCCAAAGGAGCAATGGGCCGCGGCGTTTACGCGCTTCCGCGCCGTCCGGGATGGTCTCGAGCCGCGCTAGCGGCGAGGGCGATTACTGTCCGCCGGGATTGTCGTTGGCGGGCGGTGCCGCAGCGGCGGCCGGCGCAGACTTGCCCCCGCCCTTCGACACCGCGACCAGCGCCGGGCGCAACACCCGCTCGCCAATCAGATAGCCCGCCTGCATGACCTGCACGACCGTGCCCGACGGCACGCTTGCGTCCTCGACCTCGAACATCGCCTGATGGCGGTTGGGGTCGAACTTCTGGTTCAGCGGCTCGATCTTTTTCACGCCGTGCTTCTCCAGCACGTTGATCAGCTCCCGCTCGGTCAGTTCGACGCCGTCGAGCAGCGCCTTCATCGTGTCGTCGGCCTTGGCGCGAAGCTCGTCGTCGAGCGCCTGCATGGCCCGGTGCATGTTGTCGGCCACGCCGAGGATGTCGCGGGCGAACGCCGAGATTCCGTAGACGCGCGCGTCCGCGACCTCGCGCTCGGTGCGCTTGCGCATGTTCTCCATGTCGGCGAGCGTGCGCAGCAGCCGGTCCTTGTAGTCGGCCAGCTCGCGGTCGAGCGAGGTCGAGGCCTTCGGCGCGGCGGGCGCTGCGTCCGGCTGCATGGCTGCTTCATCCGCAGGAACCGCGTCGGGGCCGGTCTGCGGGCGGGTGTCGCTGTTATTCATGATGCCGGGGATATCAGGGCAGAAGCGTTAAAAATCAAGCCGTCTGTTGGCTTTGGGTGGGCTTTAGGCTGTCCGCTGCGCCAGACAGGCGTCCAGGAATGCCACGACCTGTGGCCAGGACAGCCGGGTGCCCGAGGCATTGGCCGGCACGCCTTGCAGGTCCGGCCGCATGAAGCTGTGCGCCGCACCCGGGTGGATTTCCACGACGGTCGCGACGGTCCGGCGTTCCAGCGCGGCCCGGACCAGAGCGAACGCCTCGGGCTTGAACACCTGGTCGGCGCCGGCATGGATCAGATGCACCGGACACGGGATCTCGGCCGACAAGGCCACCGCATCGAGCGTCTGATGCGGCAGGCTCGGCACGATCACCGACGGGTAGAACGGCACGCAGGCGAACAGCCGCTTGTCGCGCGCGCCGAGCAGCAGCGCATAGCGGCCGCCGAGGCAGAAGCCTACCACCGCGACCGCCGGAAGCCTCATCGCGTCGAGCAAATAGCCGACACAACCCGACATCTCATCGACCGCGCCGTCGTTGAGTTTCCGCGCCCGTGCCTGCGCCGACGGCAGATCCTGTGGCAGCGGCTCGCCCGGATAAGGGTCCCAGACCAGTGACGAATAGCCGGCTTCCGCGAGACGCTGGCCGCGCTCGCGCATGAAGGCGTCGACGCCGCTGATGGTGCAAAGCAGAAGCACGCCGGCGCGCGGGCTGTCGGCATGTGTGACGAGCCCCTTCACCCGGCCAGCATCGATCTGTTCCGTGCGGATCATCTTGTCCCCTGTTCCGGATTGCAGCCCGCGGAAACGCCAACGGCTAGGAGCCGAGCAGCTTGCCGACCACCTTGGCGGTGTAGTCGACCATCGGAATGACGCGGGCGTAGTTCAACCGCGTCGGGCCGATCACGCCCAGCACCCCGACGATGCGGCCGGCGCGGTCGTGATAGGGCGCGATGATGGTCGAGGACCCCGACAGCGAGAACAGCTTGTTCTCCGAGCCGATGAAGATGCGAACGCCTTCGGCACGCTCGGCGCGTCCCAGCAGGTCGATCACGTCGCGCCGCGATTCCAGATCGTCGAACAGCAGCCGCACCCGGTCGAGATCTTCGAGCACCTTGAGGTCCTCGAGCAGGTGCGCCTGGCCGCGCACGATCAGCTTGCGTTCGTCGCCGTCGCCGCCCGACCAGCTCGCAAGGCCCTCGTCGACCACCTTCTGCGTCAGTTGATCGAGCTCGGCCTGCGCCGCGGCACGCGCCTGCTCAAACTCGCCGCGCGCCTCGGCGAGCGTCTTGCCGCGGATGCGCGCGTTGAGGAAGTTAGTCGCTTCGGTCAGCGAGGATGTCGGCAGGCCAACCGGCAGGTTGACGATACGGTTTTCGACCTGCCCGTCCTCGCCGACCATCACGACCAGCGCGCGTTCGGGATCGAGCCGCATGAACTCGATGTTCTTCAGCCGCACGTTCGACTTTGCGGAGAGCACCACGCCGGCCGCTCGGGTCAGGCCCGAGAGAAGCCCCGAGGCTTCGTTGAGCACATTCTCCACCGACTTGCCGGCGCCGGCGACGCGCGACTCGATCTGCTTGCGCTCCTGGTCGCTCAGGTCGCCGATCTGCATCAGCGCATCGACGAAGAAGCGCAGGCCGAGCTCCGTCGGCAGCCGTCCGGCCGATGTATGCGGTGCGTAGATCAGTCCAAGCTGCTCGAGGTCCGCCATGACGTTGCGAACCGACGCCGGCGACAGCGGCGTGGTGATCAGCCGCGACAGATTGCGCGAGCCGAGCGGTTCGCCGGTCGTCAGGTAGCTTTCAACGATCTGGCGGAATATCTCCCGCGAGCGCTCGTTGATCTGCGCGAGGCTCACCTGCGTCCGGCCGATGGGAATGTCCTGGGACACCGAAACCCGCTCCTTCGGCTTCAGAATTGTCCATTCAGGCCAGCAACTTCAAGTCAAAGCGGCTTGAAACCGCGATCTAAGCTGGAAATCCGTAAAGCCTGGCCGGATTGTCGACCAGAATCTTGCGCCGCACGGCCGCGTCCGGCGTCCAGTCGTTGAACAGGTCGAGCAGGTGGCCGGCATTCGGCATATCACCTTCGATCCGCGGATGCGGCCAGTCGGAGCCCCAGATGAGCCGGTCGGGATTGGCCCGGACCAGAGCCTCGTGAAACGGCTGGGCATCCGGATAGTCCGGCGCGCGCGTGCTGAGCCGGTGCGCGCCCGACATCTTCACCCAGCAGCCGCCTTCGCCGGCCAGCCGGACAAGGCTTTGGAACCCCGGTGTGCCCGTTCCGGCGCGGGCATCGGTGCGGCCCATGTGATCGATCACCACCGGCAGTCCGATTTCCTTGAGGATCGAAATCGTGTCCGGCAGGTCCTTGACGTCGATCCAGAGCTGCATGTGCCAGCCCAGATCCTTCATGACCGGCACGAGCTTCCTGGCATTCTCCAGTGTTACGCCACCGCGATAATGCAACTGCCCGCCGCGGAAGAAATGGTTGAAGCGCAGCGCGCGGATGCCGAGATCGTTCCAGCGTTTCAGTTCGGCGACCGGCACCGTCTCGTCGGCGACCGCCACGCCGCGCAGCCGCTTCGGATACCGCGCCAGCGCATCAAGCATCGCCGAATTGTCCCGTCCGTGCGCGCTGCCCTGCACCAACCCGCCGCGCGCGAAGCCGAGCGTATCCAGCATCTGAAGGTACTTTTCCAGCGGCGCGTCCGGCGGCGTGTAGCTGCGGTCGGGGCCATATGGAAACCGATCCGACGGCCCAAACACATGGGCATGGGTGTCGCACGCATTCGGCGGCGTCGGGGTTTTCGGCGGCACCGGATCGAGGGGTGCTGGACACGCTGGGATCATTTGCTGCGACAATTCCTTCCACCCGGCCGACCTGCCGGCGGCGCCAAACCTGTTATGCTCCGGACCACAGGTCAAGGCACAGGTCAGGGCGCGCGTTCACGCGAGGCCGACGCGCCGGCGATCAGAAGAACTCGCGCCAGCCAGGGAGGAATTGCGCATGAGAAAAGTGCATTGCGTTCGCTTGCCCAGCGTTCTGGGCGCTCTGTTCATCTGCATCCTGACATTGTTCGGGGCCGCCGCAGCCCACGGGCAAGCCTATCCCAACAAGTCGATCACCATGATCGTGCCGTTCGGACCGGGCAGCGCCACCGATACGGTGGCGCGCGTCATCGCGCAGCCACTCGGCACGGCACTCAACCAGAATATCGTGGTCGAGAACCGGCCGGGAGCTAACGGTGCGCTCGCGGCGCTCTACGTCGCGCGCGCGGCCCCGGACGGCTACACGCTGTTTCTCAGCACCAACAGCCCGCATTCCGCAGCGCCGTTCCTGATGAAGAACGTCAGCTACGACGCGGTCAACGACTTCGCGGCGATATCGCGGGTGGGAAGCTACACCCTGATGCTGGTGCTCCATCCGAGCATTCCGGCCACGTCAGTCAAGGAGCTGATCGCCCATGCCAAGGCCAATCCCGGCAAGCTGACGTTCGCGAGCGGCAACACCTCGGGCGTCGTGGCCGGCGAGACACTGAAGTATTGGGCCAAGATCGACATGCTGCACGTACCCTACAAGAGCGCACCGCCGGCGCTTCAGGATCTGCTCGCCGGCCGGGTGTCGATGGCGTTCAACGACTTCACCACCGCTATTCCGCATGTCCGTGCAAACACCTTGCGGGCGCTCGCCGTCACGCGGATCAAGCGCAGCTCGCTGTTTCCGGAGCTGCCGACCATGGACGAGGCCGGCGTGACCGGGTTCGACATGGATTCCTGGGCCGGCATGTTTGTCCCTGCCAAAACCCCGCCGGAGATCGTGAACAGGCTCAACGCGGAACTGCGAAAGATCATCGATAGCGACGAGGTGAAGTCGAGGCTGCGCAACGTCGGGTTCGAGGCGTTCTCGAGTTCGGCGCCGGAGATGGACGACTTTGTCAAAGTCCAGCTCGACAAGTGGGGCAAGATGATCAAGGACGCCGGCATCCAGCCGGAATGAGCCCCCACGGCCGCCCGCCCCTTGTCGGTTGGGATGTTGGCACCTAAAAGCGTGCTCGGCGCAACGTCCGCGCCGGGCAGGAGACCCCTATGCGGCCCAGCCGCCGACAACCCGACGAGCTGCGCGCCGTATCGCTCGAACGCGGCGTGGTGAAATATGCCGAAGGTTCGTGCTTCGTGAAGTTCGGCGACACGCACGTGCTGGTCACCGCCACGTTGGAAGAGCGGCTGCCGCCGTGGCTCAAGGGCCAGGGCCGCGGCTGGGTCACCGCCGAATACGGCATGCTGCCGCGCGCGACCCACGAGCGGACGCGCCGCGAGGCCTCGGCCGGCAAGCAGAGCGGGCGCACCGTCGAGATCCAGCGCCTGATCGGGCGCAGCCTCCGCTCCGTGATCGACCTTCCGGCGCTCGGCGAGCGGCAGATCAGCATCGACTGCGACGTGATCCAGGCCGACGGCGGCACCCGGACCGCGTCGATTACCGGCGCCTGGGTGGCGCTGCACGACTGCCTGTCCTGGATGAAGGCGCGCGAGATGATCAAGGCCGATCCGCTGCGCGATCATGTCGCCGCGGTGTCGTGCGGCGTGTACAAGAATGTGGCCGTGCTCGATCTCGACTACGCAGAGGATTCCGACGCCGAGACCGACGCGAACTTCATCATGACCGGCTCGGGCAATATCGTCGAAGTCCAGGCGACCGCAGAAAAGACGCCGTTCAGCGAGGCGGAGCTGCTCTCGCTGCTGGCACTGGCCCGCAAGGGCATCGGCAAGCTGGTCGATCTGCAGAAGATGGCGGTGATGTAACGCATGGCGCATCGCCGCATCACCGGCCGGCTCGTGGTCGCAACCCACAATCCGGGTAAGCTCGCCGAGATGCGCGACCTGCTTGCGGGCTACGGCATCGAGGCCGTGTCGGCGAGCGAGCTTGGATTGCCGGAGCCCGACGAAACCGGCACAACGTTCTGCGCCAACGCGCGAATCAAGGCCGATGCGGCAGCCAAGGCGTCGAACATGCCGTCGTTCGCCGACGATTCCGGTCTCACGGTCGACGCACTCAACGGCGATCCGGGCATCTATTCGGCGCGATGGGCCGGGCCGGACAAGGACTTTCGTTTTGCAATGAACAAGATTCAAAGCCTGCTGGTCGAGCGCGGCGCGAAAAGTGCCGAGCAGCGGCGTGGCCATTTTGTCTCGGCGCTTTGCGTGTCGTGGCCCGACGGCCACGCCGAGGAGTTCGAAGCCACGGTCGACGGCACAATCGTCTGGCCGCCGCGAGGAACCGCGGGCTTTGGCTACGACCCGCTGTTCAAGCCGGACGGTCACGAGCGTACGTTCGGCGAAATGCCGGCCGAAGAGAAACACGGCCTGCCGCCGCACGGGCGCGGCCTTTCGCATCGCGCGAAAGCATTTCTCAAGCTCGCGGAGGCGTGTCTTGAAAAGCGCTGATGCAGAGGCCTTCGGCGTCTACGTGCACTGGCCGTTCTGCCTGTCGAAGTGCCCGTATTGCGACTTCAACAGCCATGTCCGCCACGCCGCGATCGACGAGCAGCGGTTTCTGCGCGCATTCGAGGCCGAGATCGCTTCGAGCGCCGCGCGGGCCCCCGGACGGACGGTCACTAGCATTTTCTTCGGCGGCGGCACGCCGTCGCTGATGCAGCCGGCGACGACGGCTGCGATCCTCGACGCCATCGGCAAGCACTGGAGCGTCGATCCCAAGGCCGAAGTCAGCCTCGAAGCGAACCCGACCAGCGTGGAAGCGACGCGCTTCCGCGGCTATCGCGCGGCCGGCGTCAACCGCGTGTCGCTCGGCGTGCAGGCGCTCGACGATGGTTCGTTGAAAGAGCTTGGCCGGATGCACACCGCGCAAGAGGCGCTCGATGCCGTCGCGGTCGCCCGCGCGAATTTCGAGCGTTACTCGTTCGACCTGATCTATGCGCGCCCGCGCCAGACGCCGGAGCAATGGGGCGTCGAGCTCAAGCGCGCCATTGGCGAGGCCGCCGAGCATCTGTCGCTCTACATGCTCACCATCGAGCCGGACACGCCGTTCGCCACGCTGCACCGGACCGGCAAGCTCGTGACGCCCGACGACGACACCTCGCGCGAACTCTACGATCTCACGCAGGAGGTTTGCGCCAGCGCCGGCCTGCCGGCCTACGAGGTTTCGAACCACGCAAGGCGCGGGGCCGAATGCCGGCACAACCTCGTCTACTGGCGCGCCCACGAATATGCCGGCATCGGCCCCGGGGCGCATGGCCGCCTCGACACCGAAGGCAGGCGCTACGCCACCATGACCGAGAAGCGCCCGGAGGCCTGGCTGACGCGGGTGGAGTCGCTCGGCCACGGCATCGTCACCGACGACCTGCTGCTGCCGGAGGAGCGCGCCGACGAATTCCTGCTGATGGGACTGCGGCTGGCCGAAGGCATCGACCCCGCCCGTTACACCGCGCTGTCGGGTCGCACGCTCGATCCGGGCCGCATCGCGATGCTGGCCGAACACGGTTTCATCGAGCGCGACCGCGACGGCAGCCTGCGCGTCACACCCGCAGGCTTCCCGGTGCTGGACGCTGTGGTGGCCGACCTGGCTGCATAGCCGCCCGCCCCTGCCTCAACCGCAGGCATAAAGACGCGAATTGCCTCGGAACTCCGGACCGTAATACCTCGTTTTGGTCACAGCCCTGCGCTTCAATGGGCACGGTATTTGGCTTGGCCCGATTGCACGAAGGGTTGTCCTGTGCGGCGATTATTGTGCGTATTTCCCCGCTACGCGCCCTCGTTCGGCTCCTTCGAGTTCTCATACCCTCTGACCGACGGGATTCGCGCGTTCATGCCCCCGCAGGGTCTGCTGGTGATCGCAGCTTCCGTGCCGCCGGGCTGGCAGGTTCGTTTCATTGACGAGAATCTCGAAGCAGCAGGCGAAGACGACTTCGCCTGGGCCGAGGTCGTGTTTGTCAGCGGCATGCACGTGCAGCGGCAGCAAATGGAGCACATCCGGCGCCGCGCCCATGCGCTCGACCGGACCGTCGTGCTGGGCGGCTCGTCGGTATCCGCCTGTCCCGAGCACTATCCGGATTTCGACTACCTGCATGTCGGCGAGATGGGCGACGCAACCGACGAATTGTTCGCACGGCTCGAGCAAGACGCCGCGCGCCCGGCCTGCCAGATCGTGTTGACCACCCTCGAGCGGCGGGAGCTCACCGAGTTTCCGGTTCCGGCCTATGAGCTGGCGCAACTCGGCCGTTATTTCATCGGCAGCATCCAGTTTTCCAGCGGCTGTCCGTACCAATGCGAATTCTGCGACATTCCCGCGCTCTACGGACGCAATCCGCGATTCAAGACCGCTGCCCAGGTCTGCGCCGAACTCGACAAAATGCTGGCCTGCGGGCTGTCCAACGCGGTGTATTTCGTCGACGACAATTTCATCGCACACCGGCGCGCCGTGCGGGAGCTCTTGCCGCACCTGATCGATTGGCAGAAGCGAAACCGCTATCCGTACTCGCTGGCCTGCGAAGCGACGCTGAATATCGCCAAGCGGCCGGAAATTCTCTCGCTGATGCGCGAAGCGATGTTCGAGACGGTGTTCTGCGGCATCGAGACGACGGACCCGGAGGCGCTCAAGGCCATCGCCAAAGAGCACAACAACATGGTGCCGATCCTCGAAGCTATCGAGACGCTGAACAGCTATGGCCTGGAGGTGGTATCGGGAATCATCGTTGGCCTTGACACCGATACGCCGGACAGCGGCGAGCGCCTGCTCGAATTTGTCGAGCGCTCGCAAATCCCGCTGCTGACGATGAATCTGTTGCAGGCGCTGCCGCGCACGCCGCTTTGGGACCGGCTCAAGCGTGAGCAGCGCTTGATCGAGGACAGCGACGACCTCGAATCCAATGTCGTGTTCCGTCTGCCCTATGAGCAGGTGCTGGCCACCTGGCGCGAATGCATGCGTGTGGCCTATCGGCCGGAAGCGCTCTATGCGCGCTATGAGCACCAGATCCGGGCGACCTACCCCAACCGCCTGCATCCGCCGGACAGCGCGCTCCGCGCACCCACGGGGCGAAACATTCGCCGCGGACTGACGATCCTCGGGCGCCTCATCTGGCATGTCGGTATCCGCGGGACATACCGGCGCGCGTTCTGGCGATTTGCCCTGGGCCGGCTGCGGCGTGGCGATCTGCACGGCCTGATCATGGTGAGCCTGGTCGCACACCATCTGATTCTGTTTGCCGAAGAGGCCTCGTCGGGGCGCCGCGACGCATCGCACTACACTTTCAAACCGCGCGAACGGCTGGTCGCGGCGGAATAACGCCCGATCGAGCCAACAGCGAAGGTCAGATTCCCGATCCGCCGAAAGCGCGCGGCGGCGGGCCGATCACCTGGCCGCCATTCGGCGTGACGCGCATCACCGCAAGTCCGCGCTCATTGGTGCCGTCGCTGCGGAAGCGGAACAGCCCGTCGATGCCGGCGAAGCCCGACGGATTGGTCAAGGTCTGGTCGGAGAAGCGCTGCGGCCCTTGCGTCTTCACCAGCGCAGCCACCAGCGCCACCGCGTCGTAGGCGAGCGTCGCGGTGCGCACCGGATCCTGGCCGTAACGCGAACGATAACGCGACGCGAAATTGCGGAAGCCGGTGCCCTCGGGCGCCGCATACCAGCCGCCGTGCAGAGACGTATCGGCAAAGATGCGCGGGTCATCCCACAGTCCGGTGCCGAGAAGCTGGCGCTTGGTCATTCCGGCCGCCATCAACGCCTGTACCACCGACGGCACCACCTCCGGACCTTCGGGGATGAACACAGCGTCCGCGCCCCTGGCGGCTTGCGCCACGACCTTCGCGGGAATCTGCATCCTGGTGGCGTCGAGCGAGTAGCGCTCCAGCGCGACGATGCGCCCGCCCTTGCGCGCCACGACTTGTTTGAATTCGGCCTCGACCACGTTGCCGTAGGCGCCCTCCGACAGCATCGCGGCGAACGAGCGCTTGCCGTTGGCGACAGCGTATTCGACGATGCGGTCGACGTCGGACTCCGGCAGGAAGCTCAGGAGATAGACGCCGCGCGCCGCGACCGTGGCGTCGGTGGAGAACGCGATCACCGGCACGCCGCGCTGCCGCGCCACCGCGCCGACGGTGCCGACGGAGTGCGCGAACAGCGGACCGACGATGATCTCAGCGCCTTCGGCCAGCGCTTGCTGGGCGGCCTGCTGCGCGCCGCCGGAATTGCCGCCGTCGTCCTTCACCAGAAGCTGGACGTTCGGGCTGTTGAATTCGGCGAGCGCCATCTCTGCGGCGTTCTTCATCGACACCGCCACCGTGCCGGCATTGCCGCCCGCCGAGAGCGGCAGGATGAGGCCGACCCGGACGCCGCCGGTCGTGCCGATCTCGCCGGGCGCCTGCGGCGCCCCCGGCTGCGGCTGCTGCGACGCCGACGGCGAGGTCGCGTTGACCAGTTCCGACACCGCCGAGCACGCGGACAGCACGGCCAGCGCGCCGGCCATCAGGCCGAAAGCACAGGCGCGGCGCGACACAAGGGATTGAAGCTGGACCCGCAAGCCCGGGACCATGACCGGATACCTCAACGAAAGCGCTGGCTCTGGCAGCACATAACGGCAACCCGGCATCATGAAGACGATAGGTTAACCGAATGGAAAGGATAAGGAATCCCTTCCACAAGCGATGACGCTGTCCCGGATGGCCGGTACAATGCCCACCATGCAGGACAATCGGGCCGATATTCGGGCCAGCAGTCGGCCAAAGACCTACATCGCGGCGGGCCGGCCGGTCGAGTCCCCGCGGCTCGCGCCCGGCCTGCATCTTGTCGCAACCCCGATCGGGAACCTGCGCGACATCACCATCCGGGCGCTGGAAACCCTCGCCGCGGCCGACGTCATCGCCTGCGAGGACACCCGCATCACGCGGCGGCTTCTCGACCACTACGGAATTGCGACGCCGCTGACCCCCTACCACGAGCACAACGCCGAAGCCGCCCGCCCCAAGCTGCTGGGCCGGCTCGCCCAAGGCGAGACCGTGGCCCTCGTTTCCGACGCCGGAACGCCGCTGGTGTCGGACCCGGGCTTCAAGCTGGTGCGCGCCGCCCGCGAAGCAGGCCACCCCGTCATCGCAGCACCAGGCCCTTCGGCCCTTCTGGCGGCCCTGACCAGTTCAGGCCTGCCGACCGACCGGTTCTTCTTCGAAGGCTTCCTGTCCGCGAAGGACGGCCAGCGGAAAGCCCGGATCGCCGAGCTTGCGCGGATCCCGGCGACACTGATCCTTTACGAGAGCGGCGCACGGATCGCGCGAACGCTTGCGGCGCTGGCCGAAGGCCTTGGCGCAAGGCAGGCGGCGGTTTGCCGCGAACTGACCAAGCTGCACGAGGAGGTCCGGCGCGGAAACCTGTCGCTTCTCGCCACGCAATATGCGGAGGGCGCCGAGACGCGCGGCGAGTTCACTGTCGTGGTCGAGCCGCCCTCGGCCGATGCCGCCATGCCCGACCCGAACGAAGTCGATGCGTTGCTGCGCCGCGCCTTGCGGAATGCGTCGGTCAAGGACGCGGTCAGCGACGTCGCCGCGGCGACCGGACTGCCGCGGCGGGAAATCTACCAGCGCGCACTGGCTCTCGGAGATGACGGCGATGGCGCGTCGAAGTAGCGCCGATCCGCCGCGGCCGGAGCGCGTCGCAGCTTTCGGGCTGGGGCTTTCGGCGGAAAGCCGCGCCGCGGCCTATCTCATCGCCAAGGGCTACCGGATCGCGGCGCGGCGCTTTCGCAGCCCGGTCGGCGAGGTCGATATCGTCGCGCGCCGCGGACGGGTGCTGGTGTTCGTCGAGGTGAAGGCGCGCAACACGCTCGACGCCGCGGCCGAGTCGCTGCAAACGCGCCAACAGCGCCGGATCGCCGCTGCAGCGTCGTTCTGGCTTTCGCTCAACCCGCATGACGTGGACAGCGATATCCGCTTCGATGCGGTTCTGGTCGCGCCGGGGAAAATTCCGCGCCACATTCCGGCGGCGTTCGAGGCGGAGTAGCTTGGCAGCCCGCCGGGGCGAACCTTACATCGATCGCTGGTGCAACAGAGAGCCGGGTAGGCTAAAGGAAGCGCATGGTTTTGAACGTCGCAGTGCAGATGGACCCCATCGAGCGGATCAACATCCGCGGCGATTCGACGTTTGCGCTTCTGCTGGAGGCTCAAGCGCGCGGTCATAAGCTGAGTTATTACACGCCCGACAAGCTCGCTTTGCTGAACAACTTTTTGTTCGCCACCGTTCAACCACTGTCTGTGCGCGACAAGGCCGGCGACCATTTCACCCTGGGCGAGCCAAAGCGCGTCATGCTCACCGAGCTCGACGTCGTGCTGCTGCGCCAGGATCCGCCGTTCGATCTTGCTTACATCACGACGACGCATCTCCTGGAAAGAATCCATCCGGACACGCTGGTCGTGAACGACCCGGCGCAGGTGCGCAACGCGCCGGAAAAGATGTTCGTCAACATGTTCGTCGACCTGATGCCACCGACGCTGATCACGCGCGATCTCGCCGAGATCAAGGCGTTCCGCGCCGAACACAATGACATCGT
>Ga0247825_10000469_pt1 | contig 25669 bp, 24 predicted proteins | sample 13C_Vanillin_Day_FD_194413 | JGI IMG/M metagenome (GOLD analysis project Ga0247825, IMG submission 194413) | Soil microbial communities from agricultural site in Penn Yan, New York, United States - 13C_Vanillin_Day48 | ecosystem: Environmental > Terrestrial > Soil > Agricultural land | place... | reverse complement strand
AGCGTGCCGCGATTGCGCGTCTGCCGGTGACCGACCTGCAGGATCGCTTCGTGCATCAGCGGCGCGCGCTCGCGCACGAAATCGGAAAACTCGATGTCGCGCTGGCGCGTCATGGCCCCGATCTCGAGCGAGTCGCCCGCCGGACGCAGATAGGCGAGCGGCCCGACCCGGTTCAAGTCGACCACGTGATCGGGCAGAACGTAGCGCATGCTGAGCATCGGCATGAGCGACTGGCCGCCGGCCAGGAGTTTGGGATTGTCGAGACGCGCGAGCAGCGACACGACCTCCGCAATCGTCTCCGGGTCGTGATAGCGGAACGGCGGTGGTTTCATCGGGCCGGCGTGGCGGGGCGCGCTGCCATTGAACGCGCCGTGTGGACAATGTAAAGTTAATGAGAATAATATCAGAACTTAGACTGCGCCCGCGCGCGGGGCCCGCGTCGATCGACGGGAAATTTTTTCATGAACACGCTCTCCTGCTTTGCCGGCGCGCTCGCGTTGGCGCTCGCCGCCGTTTCGCCCGCGCAGGCGCAGCCGTTTCCCGGCAAGAGCATCCGGCTGATCGTCCCTTACGCGCCCGGCGGCATCGTCGACTATATCGGCCGGCTCATGGGTCAACGCCTGTCCGACGGCTTCGGCCAGACCGTTGTCGTGGATAACCGCCCCGGCGCGGGCGGAGTCATCGGCATCGAGATCGCCAGCCGCGCCAACGGGGACGGCTACACGCTGGTGATCATGGACCCGGCCATCGTAATCAATCCCAGCCTCCTGCCGAAGGTGCCGTACGATATCCACAAGGATCTCGTTCCGGTGACCATCCTGTCGGACTCGCCGCTGGTGCTCGCCATCAACGCCAAGGTGCCCGCGAAGACCGTGCAGGAGCTGGTCCAGCTGGCGAAATCGCAGCCCGGCAAGCTGAGCTTCGCGTCGGCCGGCGTCGGCACGACGCCGCACATGGCGGGCGAGATGTTCAAGGCGCGCATCGGGCAGAACATCGTGCACGTGCCTTACAAAGGCAGCGGCCCGGCCATGACCGACCTGATCGGCGGCCAGGTGCAGATGACCTTCAGCAGCATCACCGCCGCCCTGCCGTTCATCAAGGATGGGCGGCTGCGCGGGCTGGCCACGACCGGTCCAAAGCGGGCCGGCGCGCTCTCCGGCGTGCCGACGATGGTCGAGTCCGGTTTCCCGGGGTTCGACGTCAACCTGTGGCTCGGCATTTTCGCCCCGTCGGGCACGCCCAAAGCCATCGTGACCACGCTCAATGCGGGAATGAAGAAAGCTTTGCAGGATCCTGGTGTCGCCGCGGGCTTCCAGAAAGTCGGCGCCGAGCCCCTCGGCAGCTCCGTGCCGGAAGCTGCGGCTTACGTGAAGAGCGAGTTCGCGAAATGGGCAAAAGTGATTCGCGACGGCAAGCTGAAGGTGGAGTGAGATGCCCGCGTCCCGCGGTCACTGACGGAGCTGTTCCCTCCGTTTCCCTGATCTTATCGGCGTCGATCGGCGTTCATCGGCGGTTGCTTCGATGCGCTGTCAGCGGCGCGATCCAGGATTGCCTTCAGCCGCACCGGGGTCACCGGCAGGCGCGTGACCGCGCCTGGAATTCCAATAGCGTCGTCGATGGCCGCCGCGATGGCCGCGCCCGCCGCCGTCACGCCGCCCTCGCCCGCGCCCTTGATGCCGAGCGGATTGAGCGGGCTCGGCGCGTCCTCCGAGATGATGATGTCCGCCATCGGCATTTCCCGCACCGTTGGCAGCAGATAATCGGCGAAGGTCACGGACAGCGGCTGGCCGCGCTCATCGTACTCGAACTCCTCCAGCAGCGCGCCGCCCAGCCCCTGCGCGAGGCCGCCGTCCAGCTGGCCTTCGATCAGCATGGGATTGACCGCGCGCCCGACATCATAGGCGGCCAGGTAGCGCTCTACCCTGACCCCGCCCGTCTCGCGGTCCACTTTCACAACCGCAATGTGCACGCCATACGGATAGTTCATGTGATCGGTCTCGAACCAGCCCTCCGCGGTCAACCCCGCACCGCGCCCCTCGGCCGAGAGCGATTTCGCTACGTCCGCCAGCTCCATTGAGATTGCGTCGGCGCTGTCCTTCCGCACCACCTTGCCGTCGACGATATCGAGGGCATCGGGAGGCACCCGCATCAATCCTGCGGCCGCCTCGATGGCCCTGGCGCGCAGCCGCGTCGCCGCAACGTGCACCGCGGAGCCTGTCATCACGGTGGCGCGAGAGGCATGTGCGCCGATGCCCTTGGCGATCCGGTCGGTCTGACCGTGTATGACCCGGATGCGGCGGTAATCCACGCCGAGAGCGTCGGCGCAGATCTGCGCCATGACGGTTTCGACGCCCTGCCCCAGCGACGCGGAGCCGGTCAGCACCTCGACGCCGCCTTCCTCATCCACAGTGGCGTGGGCGCCGTCGCGCGGACCGAGACCGCTCTTCTCGAGGAACATGGCCACTCCGGCCCCCACGGCCTCGCCGGCCGCACGGCGGCGCTCGAGGTCCGACTGCAACTTGTCCCAGCCGACGCCCGCCAGGGCCTTGTCGAGCAGCCGCGCGTAATCGCCCGAATCCAGCACCACCTCATCGCCGATCGCGTCGAGCTCGCGCCGGTACGGCATCGACGACTTCGGAATCAGATTGCGGCGCCTCACTTCGACGGGATCGATGCCGAGCCGCGCGGCAACCGCGTCCATCAGCCGCTCCCGGACGAACGTGCCCTCGTAACGGCCCGGCGAACGATAAGTCGCGGCCGGCGTCTTGTTCGTCAGGCGATAGTGCGCGGCGACGCGATATGCCGGCATCTGGTACGGGCCGGGCAGCATTCCCGTGGTGAGATCCGCGACGCGCGCCCCGTGCGTGCGGGGATAGGCGCCCTGATCGTGGAAAAACCGGTCATCGAGGGCGAGGATGCGCCCCTGCTCATCCACCGCGACCCGGGCGTGATGACGCTGCTGGCGCGAGTGATTGGTCGCCACGAGGTGCTCGTAGCGGTCCTCGATCCACTTGACCGGGCGCCCCAGGCGCAACGCGCCGAGGCAGACCAGGACATCCTCGGGATACACCTCGCCGCGCACGCCGAAGCCGCCGCCCACGTGACCCTCGTAGAGGTGCAGTTTCGCCGGGTCGCGCCCGAGCACGCGCGCGATGCCGTCTCGCGTGCGATGCGGCACCTTGGCCGCGCCATACATCTGCAGCAGGTCGCGCGCCGCGTCGTAGCGCCCGATCGCTCCGCGCGTCTCCATGGGCACGCCTGAATGGCGCCCGATGGAGAGATCCAGCTCGATGACCGTGTGAGCGTGGCGAAACGCCGCTTCCACGTCGCCGTAGCCCTTCCTGATCACCAGCGGCTCGGTCCCGCGTTCGGAGTCGAATTCGCCCGGCGCGTCCTCCGCGGACATGAGCGGCGGCAGCGGCTCGATCTCGATCTCGACGAGCTCGGCCGCGTCTTCGGCCCGGTAGGGGTCCTCCGCAAACACCACTGCGACCGGCTCGCCGACGTAGCGCACCCGCTTGCCGGCCAGGATGGGCTGCAGGTAGGGATCGAGTTGCGCGTCCGGCCCTTCTCTCAGCCCGATCGGGCGCAGCTCGGCAACGTCGGCCGCGGTCCAGACGGCCGCGACGCCTGCCGCTGCGCGCGCACGGGAGGTGTCCACCGACACGATGCGTCCGTGCGCATGGCTCGACCGCACGACCCGCATGTGCAGCTGTCCCGGAAAATTGATGTCGCCCGCATAGCGGCCCCGCCCGGTCACGAGGGGCAGGTCTTCCAGGCGTTGCACCGGCTGACCGACGACTTTCGCTTTCATGAGCGCGATCGCATCCGGGCGGCCGCAGCGCGCACGGCCTTCACGATATTCTTGTAGCCGGTGCACCGGCACAGGTTGGACGAGAGGACCTCGAGCAGCTCGTCGTCCCCGATATCGGGATTGCGCTCGAGCGTGCCGGCGGCGAGCATCAGGAACCCGGGCGTGCAATAACCGCACTGGAGCCCATGGTGCTCCATGAATGCGCTCTGCAACGGGTGCAGGGTTTCCTTCCCGCCCTCGCGGCTCGCCAGGCCCTCGACGGTCCGGATCCTGCGCCCGGCCGCCTGCACCGCGAACATGAGGCAGGCGCGCACCGGCTCGCCGTCGACCAGCACGGTGCAGGCGCCGCACACGCCGTGCTCGCAGCCGATGTGCGTGCCCGTCTGACCGCAGTCCTCGCGCAGCGTATCGGCGAGCGTGCGCCGCGGCTCGACCTCGACTGCGTGCTCCCGCCCATTGACGTCAAGCTTGAGCGCGATCTTCATGCGGCCTCCTCCAGCGCGCGCCGCGTCATCGCGCGCGCAAGGTCGCGCCGGTACGCCGCCGGATAACGGCTGTCATCGAGGGGCGCCACGGATCGTGCCGCAGCGTCGGCCGCGGCGCGAAAGGTTTCCTGCCCCGGGCGCTTGCCTTCCAGCAGGCTTTCCGCTTCCGGAATCCGCCGCGGCCGGCCTTCGACGCCACCCACGCCGAGGCGGGCCTGGACCATCACGCCCTTCTCCAGGCGAAAGGTCGCCAGCGCCATGGCAATCGCGAAATCCCCGGCGCGACGGCTGAATTCCTGGAAGCCGAACCGCGTGTCCGGCGCGAGCTCCGGCAACCTCGCTTCGGCGAGCAGCTCGTCGGCCGCCAGGGCCGTGGTCATCGCGCCCTGGAAAAAATCCGCGGCGGACAGGGTCCGGGTGCCCCGCGCGCTCTTCGCGACCATCCGCGCATCCAGCGTCGCGGCGACCACGCACCACTCGGACGCGGGGTCGGCATTCGCGAGGCTTCCGCAAAAGGTGCCGCGGGTGCGGATCGGATAGTGCGCGACGTGGCGGGCCACCTGCGCCAGCAACGCGCCCAACGGGCCGTCGGTCACGCGGCGGTGGAACGCCGCATGGCGCACGCGCGCGCCGATGACGAGATCGCCGGCGTCGCGCTCCAGGCGATCGAGCCCCTGCACGCCGTTGATGTCGACCAGGTGCGCAGGCTGCGCGAGCCGCAGCGCCATGGCCGGCACGAGGCTCTGGCCGCCGGCCAGCACCCGCCCTTCCAGCGGCGCAACCCGCGCGAGCATGGCGAGCGCTTCGTCGAGCGTTTTCGGGGCGTGGTAGTCGAAGGGGGCGGGCTTCATCGTCCAGGCGGGCGATTCATCGGCATGTATCGGCGGTCATCCGCTTGCATCAACGCTTCTTGCCGAGCGATTCCCAGGCCGCCTTGCCGAGAACCGTGAGACCGGAAATGGGCTTCGCGGCGCCTTGCCCGCCCGCGCCGCCTGCCGCAATGCGAGCTTTCAGGTTGTCGCCGAACTGACCGATGAGCTGCGATGCCACGCTCTGGATCATGCCCGAGCCGCGGCCATACTGGGCGATCGCGCCCGCCAGCTTGACGTCGGAGTGGATCGCCACCCGGGTGCCGCCGGCCGCCGGCTCGAGGTTGAAGCGAATCATGGCCTCGGTGCTGCCGCGTCCCTTCGGATCGGAGCCGTGCGCCTTGACGCTGACCCGGTGGCGCTCCGCGTCGATCTCCTCCAGCCGGGCCTGCCCCACCAGCGACAGCGCCACGGGGCCGATGCGCACGGCGACCTTGCCCTTGTAAGTCCGCTCGTCCACCACTTCGGTCAACTCCGCGCCGGGGATGCACGTCGCAATCCGCTCGATGTCCAGCAGGAGCGTCCACGCCTCTGCCGGCGGCAGCGGCACATCCAGCGTATCGTCGAACTCCATCGTTTCTCTCGTGGGCGCGGACGGCCGTCCCCGTTCACGCCCCGGCGACCCGCCACGGTATCGATTCCCCGCCGCGATGAATCAGGGCACGCTGCTCGGGACCGTCGATCTTCATCTCGACCGGGGCCTGCCAGGGCTGGCGCTCGAGCGTGATCGTCTCCGCGTTGGGCGGCAGCCCGTAATGGCGCGGGCCGTTGAGGGAGGCGAAGGCTTCCAGCCGGTCGAGCGCGTTTTCCTCCGCGAACACCTGGGCGTAGGATTCGATCGCCACCGGCGAGTTGAAGACGCCCGCCGCGCCGACGACGTCCAGCTTGCGCGTCACCGGATGCGGCGCCGAGTCGGTTCCGAGAAAAAAGCCGCTTTCCCCCGACGTCGCTGCCGCGCGCAGCGCCGCCCGGTCCTTCGCGGTCTTGATCACCGGAGCGCAGTACATATAAGGGCGATTGCCCCATCCCAGCCAGTCGGTGCGCGTGAGCATGAGGTGGTACGGCGTGATGGTCCCGCCGACACGGCCGTTGGTCGACCGCACGAAATCCACGCCGTCCCTGGAGGAAACGTGCTCGAGGATGACCTTCAGCCCCGGGAAGTCGCGCGTGAGCGGAGCCAGCTCGCGTTCGATGAAAACCGATTCGCGGTCGAAGACGTCCACTTCGGGATCGATCACCTCGCCGTGGATGAGCAGGCGCATGCCGATTTTTTCCATCCGCTCGATGACCCGGCGGATCCTGCGGAAGTCCGACACCCCCGCCGCCGAGTTGGTCGTGACGTTGGCCGGGTAAATCTTCACGCCGGTAAAAACGCCCGCCTTGAATCCCGCCTCAACCTCATCGGGACTGGTGTCGTGCGTCATGTAGCACGTCATGAGCGGCTCGAACTTCGAGCCGGCGGGCAGCGACCGGCGAATGCGCTCCCGGTAGGCTTCCGCCTCCTGGACGGTGCACACCGGCGGCAGCAGGTTGGGCATGATGATCGCCCGGCCGAAATGGCGCGCCGTGAACGGCAGCGCGGCCTTCAGCATCGCGCCGTCGCGCACGTGCAGGTGCCAGTCGTCGGGCTTGCGAATCGTAATGCGATCCATGGGTTCGTAGGGCGTGGACGGTGGACCGTGGACGGTTTCCCTCAGCGCGGTCGCGTCTTTTCCTGTCTGACTCGCACTTCTGACTTCCGCCTTCAGCTGATGCCCATCATACCGGCTTCGTACGTGTCGCGCGGCGGGTGGTCGAGCATCGCGCCGGTCAGATCGGCCACGCGCTTGAAGCCGCGCGTCTGGCACCATTTCTCCAGGCCCTCGATGAGCGCGATCATGCCCGTGGGATTGCGGAAATTGAGATAGCCGACCTCGACGGCGCTCGCCCCGGCGAGGAGGTACTCGACGACGTCCTCCACCTTCATGATGCCGCCGCAGCCGATGATCGGGATCTTCACGCATTTCGCGCACTGATGGACCATGCGCAGGATGATGGGCTTGACGCCCGGCCCCGAGATGCCGCCGTAGCCCTGCCCGATATAGGAGCGGAACGTCTCGACGTTGATTCTCAAGCCAAGGATGGTATTGGACACGGTAATGGCGTCCGCGCCCGCCTTCTCCGCCGCTTCCGCAACGGCGGAGATTTCTCCCGCGTTGGGAGAGAGCTTGGCCCAGATCGGCTTTGGGGTCGCCGCGCGGCACAGCTTCACCACCTTGTAGGTATGCTCCTCGTTCAGCGCGAAATTGCCGCCGCCCGGCTCGCGCGTCGGGCACGAGATATTGAGCTCGATCGCGTCCACGCCCGGCACGCTGACGTCGCGCACCATCGCGGCAAAGTCGTCGAGATCGGTGGAAGTGACGCTGGCGATCAGGGGCGGCTTGAAGCGCTTGTACTCCGGCAGCTGCACCTCCAGGAAGTGCTGAAGGCCTTTGGTCGGCAGTCCGATCGAATTGATCATGCCGGCCTCGATCTCGGAGACGCGCGGCGGCGGATTGCCGGGCCGGTAGTTGCGCGACACGGTCTTGGTGACCAGCCCGCCGAGCCGGTTGAGATCGATGACCTGCGCGAATTCGGCGGAAAACGTGCCCGAGGCCGGCAATACCGGGTTCGGGAGCGTCAGGCTCCCGACTTTCACTGATAGGTCTACCATCCGAGACACTCCTGGAGATCGAATACAGGGCCTTCCACGCAGACGCGTCGCATCTCGCGCTTGCCGTTCACCTCGAACGTGCGCACGCAGATATAGCAGGGGCCAAGCCCGCAGGCCATGATCTGCTCCATCGCCATCTGGCCCGGGATGTCGTGCGCCTTGCCGAGCCGCTTCATGAGCTGCATCAGCCGGTTGGAACCGCAGGTGAAGAACGCATCGGCCTTCTTTTCCGCGATCAGCCTGAGCAGGATCCGCTCGACGTTCTCGACCGCGCTGGTGCCGTCGGTATCCAGCACCTTGATGACGGTGCCGACGCTCTCGAAGAGATCGGCGGCCATGGCGAGTTCTTCGCTGCGCGCGCTCAGGATGGCGGTAACCCTGACTCCGCGTTCGCCCGCCAGCTGCGAGATGGGCGCCATCGTGGCGAGCCCGACGCCGCGGCCCAGCACCACCACGTTCTTCCAGGCCGGCTCGAGTTTGAAGCCGACGCCGAGCGGCCCCAGCATGTTGAGATCGTCCCCGGGCTTGAGGGTAGCCAGACCCTTGGTTCCCCGCCCGACGACCTTGTAGAGAAATTCGACCCGGCCGGCCGACCGTGCGACCCGGTACACGCTTTGGGGCCGCCGGAACCACAACTCGCCTTCGTCAGGTGACGGGCACAGGAGATGAAAGAACTGGCCCGGCTGCGCGGCCAGCGCCTTGGGCGTGGCCTTGACGACGAGATGCTTGTACTCCTCGTTCACCCACTCATGCGCGACGACCGGGCAGAGGCTTTCCTCGGCCGGGCATTGCGCCGGGGAATGCCCGCTCCCGGGCTTGCCTGCGCTGACGGCACTGGTTGCATTTATGAATTCCATATTGTTCTGGGTCTCCCTGTCTATGAAGGCAATGGCGACTCGGCCGCTGCGTTGCGCCCCGCGATTCTGCCGGTCGCCAGCGCCTCGCTGATGTTTCCGCCGCCCGGATAAATTCGATTCCAGAGCGAGCCCAGTTCGCCGGCGCTGTAAAGCCGCCGTACCGGGTCGCCCATTACGCCGACCACCTGCGAGCGCGCGTTGCGCCGCGGCCCGCCCTGCGTGTTGAGCAGCGTGGGCCACAGCCTGATCGCGTAGAACGGCGGATGGATGAGCGGAAGCAGCGTATCGGCCGGGCGCCCAAAATCCGGATCGTGGCCGGCGGCGCAATGGCCGTGGTAGCGGTCGATGGTGGCCCGGAGCGACGGCGCGTCGAGGCCGATCTTTCCCGCCAGCTCGTCCCAGCTACCGGCCCCGGTGATCCAGCCCTTGCGGATCTCCGCCATGTTGTCGCGGCTCCACTGGTAGTGATCCCGGGCAACGCCGACGGCGGTGCTGCCCACCGTGCCCTTCTCCCGCGTGCTCTCGTCGAAGACGACGTAGCTCGGCACCCTCGGTTGCCTCAGTGTCTTTGGATCGAGGAACGAGGTGTGGAACCACACCGTGTGCAGGTCGGTCTCCGGCTCGTCCATGAACCGGCGCCCGAGCTGGTCCACGTACAGATATGCCGCGTGGGCCATCTTGTGCCCGATCGTCCACTCGCAATCCGGAAAGCGATAGCCAAAACAGGCCGCCACGCCGCTCATGTGCCAGAGATCGGCGCCGACGTCGACCGCCATGCGGATGCCGTCGCCGGTGCAGTCGGGCACCCCCAGAGCGCAATATTCCTGGCCGAGGAAGTCGCGCTGCAGCTCGCGCCCAAACTCAAACCCGCCGGAGGCGAGCACGACGCCGCGCCGGGCCCGGATGCGGAGTTCCCCGGATTCGCCCGCGACGACACCGCCGATTTCCCCGGTGGGCTCGCGGAGGAGCCGCTGCGCCGGCGTCGAGAGCCGCACGGGAATGCCGCGCTTCTGAACGTTGGCAGCGAGAAATTTCCAGAGCTCGAGCCCGTAGAACTGCGTCTCGCCGGTCACGCGCAGCCGCGGTCCGATGCCGTCCGAGCCGCGCACCTGGGGAAACGCCGCCGCGGCCGCCATCCGGGGAAATCCCTGGATGAGCGCCGCCGGCGACGGCACGACGTTGCCGCCGAGCCGCGAGATCCACTCGCCGTTGCCGGCACTCTCCTCGACAAACGCCCGGATCACGTCGAGATCCGTGGCGCCCTCGCACAGCGCATGCGTGTAGTCGATCGCCTTCGCCTTGTCGGCGTAAGTGCGGATGCTTCCGCCGGAAACGCGGGTATTGCCGCCGCCGGCTGCGCTTTTCTCGACCACAATCACGCGGGCGCCGGCATCGTGCGCCGTAATCGCCGCGGCGGCGCCGGCTCCGCCGTAGCCGATCACGACGACGTCTGCTTCGTGGTCCCACCGGGCGCTTTTCATGCTTCGAGCCTATCCGCGCAGCGGGTGCATCAGCCCGCGGACCGAAGAGGCGCCGGCGAGCTCGGCTGCCGCCCGCATCATGGCTCCGATGGATACCGCGGGCACGGCCGCCGACGCGAGTCGCGCGAAGCGGTCGCGGCGCTCGCCTTCCGTGCAGGGATCCGCAGGCGTGCCATGGGCCTCCACGACCGAGACCGAACGCGCCTCCCCGCCCTTCAGCCGCAGCTCCACGCGTGCCGCCAGCTTGCGCGGGTAAAGGCTCTCGGCTTCCTCGTCAACATGGACGGAGACCTTGGCCGCCACGCTGCGCAACGCCGGCGCCTGGAGCGCGCTCTCGGCGAACATGGCCGGGTCGAGCGGGTCGGCGAGCAGCGCCACGGCGGCGCAATAAGGAATGCTGTACTGGGCGCCCATGGTGTCCTGCGGATCGCGTTCGGCGTTGTTGCGGGCCGCGAACGCGCTGACGCCGACGTGCACCGCCTCGATGTCGGCCGGGGCGAGCGAGCGATCGCCTCTCAGCTGCCGCAAGCCTTGCGCGGCGCTGTGGATTCCGCCGCACATCGGATAGACCTTGACCCAGATGTCATCGATGGCCCAGCGCTCGCCCAGTCCCCCGGTGAGCCGCGAGGCATCCGCACCCTTTCCTCCGAATACTTCCAGCAGCCCGAATTTACCGTCGAGCGCGGCGCGCGGGCCGGTGTATCCGCGGACGGCGAGCTGGCACATGCGCACGCCCGCCTCGGCGCTGCGCCCGGCATGCATGCGCTTCACCATGCCCCCGCCGCTGCCCCCGGCGAAGCTCTTGATGCCCGAGGACGCCGAACAGGCGAGACCGACCGCAGCCAGCAGCTGCTCCCGGTCGAGCCCCATCGCGACGCCGGCCGCGACCGCCGCCGCCACCGGGCCGACGACCGCGGTCACATGAAAACCGCGCTGCGATGGCTCGGGGCCGAGCGCCAGCGCAACGCGCGACATCGTTTCGTAGCCCGCCACGACACCCAGCAGGAGCCTCATGCCGGGCGCATCGACGTGCTCGGCGGCGGCCAGCGCTGCCGGAACCACCACGGCGCCGGGATGCACCACCGCGCCGACGATGAGATCGTCCAGCTCGTAGCCGTGGATCGCCGTTCCGTTCACCAGCGCGGCCGGAGCCGGCGCGACGCGCTCCCGCCGTCCGAACAGCGAGCTCGCGCCCGCAGCGCTTTCCGCGATGGTGTTGGCCGCCATCATCTCGCCCCAGGGCTGCTTCGCCCCGAACAGCCCGCACCCGAGGCTGTCCAGGAGGCAGTCGGCGGCCTGCTTCAGAACGCGCGGCGGGAGGTGGCGCACCGACAGCGAAGCGGCGAAATCGACCAGCGACTCGCCTTGGCTCGCGGCAACGCGCGCCGCCGCCCGGACGCCTGGAACGCTCACTTGATGCCCGCCGCCTTGATCACCTTTGCCCACTTGGCCAGCTCGGCCTTGATGAACGCCGGGTATTCGTCGGGACGGGTGCTGTGGGGCTCGAACGCCTGCTTCTCGAGCTGGGCGCGGTAGTCCGCGTTCGCCGCAAGCTGCGCGACCTCGTGGCTCAGGCGGTCCAGGATTTCGCGCGGCAGGCCCGCGGGGCCGAGCAACGCATACCACGAGGCCGCGTCGACGCCCCGCAGTCCCGACTCGATCAGCGTGGGCACCCGCGGCAACAGCGGCGAGCGCCGCGGACTGGTGACGCCGAGCGCCCGCAGGCGATTGCTCTCGACATGGCTCAGGACGCCCGTGATGCCGCCGAACATCATCTGCGACTCGCCCGACAATATCGCGATCACCGCCGGCGCAGTGCCCTTGTACGGTATATGGACGATGTCCGTTCCCGTGGTCGCCTTGAAGAGCTCGGCGATGAGGAAGAGATTGGTCCCCGCTCCCGACGATCCGTAATTGATCTGGCCCGGCCGGGCCTTGGCCAGCGCGACCAGGTCCTTGACCGACTTGACCGGCAGGGACGGATGCACGACCAGAACGTGATACGAGGACGCCAGCAGGCTCGCCGCCGAGAAGTCGCGCACCGGGTCGTAGGGCACCTTCTCCAGGTGGGGACTGATCGCGAGAGGCGAAACCTGGCCGAGCAGCAGCGTGTAGCCGTCCGGCGCGGCCTTCGCCACGAGATTGCTGCCTACGGTTCCCCCGGCGCCGGCGCGATTGTCGACGATGATCTGCTGGCCCAGGCGCTCCCCGAGCTTTTGAGAGACGAGCCGCGCCATGAAATCCGTTCCGCCCCCGGGGGCGAAAGGCACGATGAAGCGAATGGGGCGAGCGGGATAACCCTGCTGCGCGGACGCGGGCATGGCCGACGCAAGAAGCAGCAATCCCAATAACGGGCTGCAGGACCGGGCAATCGCGCTCACTGTTCTCTCCTCGTCCAGTTTAAGGGGGCCATTGTCTACAAATCAATATTTTTCTCATTTTTGATACATGATACCGATGCCGTCACGCGCGCTACGCACCGCGCTTGAGCAGGTCGCGCAGGAACCGGCCCGCGCTTGCGCCCTTCAGCGCCCGCGCCCACATCTCGCTGGCCGCCTTCTGGTGCAACGCCAGCGCTTCCGGGGCCGACGTGATCATGGCCACCCCGACCTGGATATTCGGCTGCTCGCCGAGACGGAACGGGCTCACGGACAGCACCTGCCGGTCCGGCTGCCGGAAGATCTGGAAGCCCGTGTGGGGCAGCGTATCGGGCACGATGCCGATCTGTACGCCGATCGGCTCCTCCTCCACCGTTCTCGCGAAGTGGGAAACCTCCACGCGGGCCTGCTTCCGACGCTCCCGCCGCACTTTCTCGGGGAGCCCCTGCCGGCCCACCAGGCCGTCGCGGAGAAAGCGCTCGATCTCCGAAGAGGAGATGAGATTGAGTATCCCCGGTCTCCTGCGGCGGAAGGTTTCCTTGCGCGCCCGCAGTATCGTCATGATCTCGCCGATGTCCTTCAGCGCGCGATCGCGCCCCGAAGCGTGCTCGGGGATGCTTTCGCGCAGGACCTTCTCCAGCGTCGCGTCGAAGCTGTCCGATGCGAGGACATACGAAATCGGCCCCGCGAGCACGACGATGTGCTCCGCCGTTTCCTCGATCTGGCGCAGTCGCTCGAAATAGCTGACGGCGGAGGCGATATACTCCACGCCCACACCCAGCAGGGTCGGCACGGAAATGCCCAGCAGCTCGGCCAGCTTCTCCAGCGTGTCGATCTTGGCGAGTTCGCCCTTCTCGAAACGGTAAAGAGCCGCGCGCGAGATCCCCAGCCGCCTGGCGATCTCGTCCGCGCTCAAGCCCGAACCGAGACGGAACGCCTTCAGGCGATTGCCGATATCGTCGAATCTGAACGCCATGTCGGGAGAGCGGGGTCGTCGACGCGCCGCCGGCGCGCGATCAGCCCCGCGGCTGCACGATCAGCCCAGCGGAAACCGGATCTGGCTGAACTTGGCCCGGATCTTTGCGCGCAATTCCTCGCTCACGTCCACCACCGGGGGGAAGCGGTTTTTCAGCTTCATATCGTATGGAATGCAGGCGTCGACCAGGATGCGGTTGTTGAAGTTGCCCGGGAGGTAAAGGGGATCGCGCTTGGACGCCCACGCCTTCTGGATGATGTCGATGTCGGTGACGGGGTCGAAGCGCGTGCACATGGCCCAGAGCACCTGGTCGAGATCGCCGGCGTCCACGTCCTCGTCGACCACCACTGTCCACTTGCCCGCATATGCGCCTCCCTGGCAGTTCGAGGCGACGTGGAGGACATTGCGGGCGTGTCCCGGGTAGCGCTGCTTGATCTGGATGGCGGTGAAGCGGGTCGCCGGCCCGGCCTCGTGGTTCCAGACTCCCAGGATATCCGGCAGACCGCACGCGTCGAGCGCGCGCCAGATCTCGGCGGCTCCCGCTATCCCCTTCAGGAGCCCCGTTTCGTCCACCGGCTTGTGCTGCGGTGCGCAGGTGAGGATGGGATTGTTACGGTGCAATATCGTCTTCACGTTCAGATAGGGCCGCGCCACGGTATCGTCGGAGTAGTAGCCCATCCATTCGCCGAAGGGCCCTTCTTCCTTCACCTGGCCCGGCACGGCTTCCGCTTCGATGGCGATCTCGGCGCTTGCCGGAATGGGAAATCCCGTATAGGGGCCGCGGATCACGTCCACCGGCTCGCCGCGCAACCCGCCGGCGAACTCGATCTCGCTGATGCCATCGGGCAGCGGGCTCGCCGCCAGCATGAACAGCAGCGGGTCCTGTCCGACGAGAACGACCACCTTCATCGTCTGCCCGCGCTCGAAATACTTGTCGCGGTGAATGCGCCCGTGCTTGCCTTCCGTGATCTGGCAGCCGATCGTCCGACCGTCGTAGACCTGGTTGCGGTAGCACCCGAAATTAAACCAGCCGGCGTCGGGATCCTGCGTGATCACGCAATTGGCGGTGCCGATATAGCGGGCGGTGTCCTTCTCGTGGTGGCGCGGCACCGGAAACTTGAGGACGTCGCACTTCGCGCCCTCGATCACGTTCTCGAGGATCGGGCCGTCCTTCACGTAGCGCGGCGGCAGGGGTTTCATGCCGCGGATCCGCTCGTGGTACTGCTTCACGATGTCGACCTTGCGGTCATACTCGAGCGGCAAGCCCAGCGTGAGCGCCACGCGCCGCACCGAGGAAAAATGCCCGTAGAGCGTGCGAAATCCCTTGGGATAGCCGGGAATGTCGTCGAACAGCAGCGCCGGGGCATCGCCGCGGCTTCTTTCCGTGAGCATTTGAGTGATGGATCCCATCTCCGCATCCCAATGGGCGCCGCTCACCTTGAGCAGCTCGCCCATCCGGTCCACCTCCTCGATCCAGCCCCTCAGGTCACCGTAGTTTCCGACCTGCTTGCGGGTGGGCGCGCCGCTGTCACCTGCCATATTGCGTTCCTCCGGATTAACGTCTAGATTCCGATACTATTCTCAGAAACTTTACAGTAGGCTCCCGTCGGTCGGCAAATAAAAAGACAATGCATTCGGGCCCTGAGGAGGAAAGATGAATCGCTCGTGGCGGCTGCCCGCTGCTCTCGCCGCGCTCGTCTTCGCCTTCAATTGCGGACAGGCTTCCGCACAGGCGAAAGCCGGTGCGGCATTCCCGACCAAGCCCGTACGAATCATAGTCCCCTATTCGCCGGGCGGCGGCCTCGATTTCATCGCCCGGCTGGTCTCTCAGCCGCTGAACGAGCGCTGGGGCGTGCCGGTGATCGTGGACAACCGGCCCGGCGCGAGCGGCATGGTCGGCAGCCAGATCGTTGCCCGCGCGACGCCCGACGGCTACACGGTCGCCATGGTCTCCGTCGAGTTCATCACCGCGCCCCTCGTCTACCGCAAGTCGCCCTACGACACCATCAAGGATTTCACCGGCGTGGTCCAGACCGCGTCGCAGTCCTACCTGCTCGTCGTCCATCCCTCGGTGCCGGCCCAGTCGGTCCGCGAGCTGGTCGACGTCAGCAAGACGCGGCAGCTCAACTACACGTCGTCCGGCCTCGGCGGCATGGGTCATCTTTCGGGCGAGCTGCTCAAGAAGCTGACGGGCATGCAGATGCTCTACGTCAACTACAAGGGGACCGGTCCCGCGCTCACGGATACCCTGTCCGGGCAGGTCCATGTCATGGTGGTCAATCCGCTCCCGGCCGTGCCGCACATCAAGGCGGGCCGGCTGCGGCTGCTGGCGAGTACCGATGCGAAGCGCATCGGCACGATGCCGGATGTGCCGACCATCGCCGAATCCGGCGTGCCGGGGTTCTCGACGAACGGCTGGAACGGCATCATCGCGCCCGCCGGGACTCCGCGAAGCGTCATCCGCGCGTTCAATGAGGCGGTCGCGACGATCATCAAGTCGCCCTACGGATCCGAGCGCATACTGAAGGGCGGCGCGGAGCCCGTCGGCAGCACCGCCGAGCAGCTGACGGCCATGATGAAGTCGGACCACGAGCGCTGGTCCGAGATTATCCGCACCATGAAGATCGGCGCCGAATAGGAGAGACCTTGGCCAACCCCGACCTGAGAGACTGGCTTGCGCAGCTGGATGCTGCCGGCATGCTGCAGCACGTGAAAGGCGCCGAGCGGATGGAAGAGATCGGCGGCATCGTCGACATCTACCAGCGCGAGACCGGCCGCCCGACACTGCTGTTCGACGAGATCCCCGGGTATCCGAAAGGCTACCGCGTCGCCGCCAACATCCTGATGGGCGTCAAGCAGATCGCCGCGTGCTTCGGGCTGCCGCTCGACTCCACCGAAATGGACCTCGTCAAGTACTGGCGCAAGCACTTCGACGAGTCGACGCAGATCCCGCCGGTGGTGGTCGAGACCGGCCCGGTCTTCGAGAACGTCCAGCGCGCGCCGAACATCGATCTCGCGAAAATTCCCGCGCCCAAGTGGCACGAGGATGACGGCGGCCCGTACATCGGCACCGGCTGCATGGTCATCATGAAGGACCCCGATTCGGGCTGGATCAATTACGGCGCCTACCGCGTCCAGGTCTACGACGATCCGAGAATCGCCTCCGTGATGTGCTCCAAGGGCAAGCACGGCGACATCCTGATGCGCAAGTATCACGAGCGCGGGCAGAAGTGTCCCATCGCGGTCGTCGCCGGCGTCCACCCGGTGCTGTTTTCGATCGCTGGCATCGAGATTCCGTACGGCAAGAACGAGTACGACGCCGTCGGCGGCATGATCGGCCGCCCGGTGGAAGTCGTGCTCGGGCCGCAGACCGGCCTGCCGATACCGGCCAACGCCGAGATCGCCTTCGAAGGCTTCATCTCGCCGGACGACCGCATCGAGGAAGGCCCCTTCGGCGAGTGGACGGGCTACTACGCAGGCGGCAAGGAATTGCAGCCTGTCATCCGCATCGAGACCTTCATGCACCGCAACGACCCGATCGTGCTCGGCGCCGTGCCGGCGGTGCCGCCCTGCGACGATACCTTCTACCGCGGCACGTACCGGTGCGCGGCGGTGTGGAAGCAGCTCGAGGGGGCGGGCATCCCCGGGGTCCAGGGCGTGTGGGCGCACGAAGCCGGCGGCAGCCGGATGTGGCTCACCGTTTCGATCAAGCAGATGTACCCCGGCCATGCCAAGCAGGCGGGATTGGTCGCCTCGCAATGCCACGCCGGCGCCTACACGAACAAGTGGACGATCGTGGTCGACGACGACATCGACCCCTCGAGCATGAACGACGTGATCTGGTCGCTGTGCACAAGGGTGGACGCGCGCGAGGACCTCGAGATCCTGCGCGGCTGCTGGAGCACGACGCTGGACCCGACCAGCTACCCGGAGGAGGAGCGGCGGCTCAATTCACGCGTCGTCATCGACGCGTGCAGGCCCTGGGTGAAGCGCGCCACGTTTCCCAAAGTCGCCCGCTCCAGCCGGCAGCTTGACGAGCGCGTGCGCGCGAAGTTCGCGAAAGTGCTCCGGGGCTACTAGACACGCCATGGCGGCTCGCCCTGTCTTCGCCCTCGCAATACTGCTGGCAGCCGGCGCGAGCTGGGGGCAGCCGTACCCCGCGAAGCCGATCCGGATGATCGTCGCCTTCGCCCCGGGCGGCATCGCCGACTTCGCCGCCCGCAGCGTCTCGCAACGGCTGACCACCGTCCTGGGAGTGCCGGTCGTGGTCGAAAACCGGCCCGGCGCGGGCGGCATCACCGGGGCGGAAGTGGTGGCCCGCTCGGCGCCCGACGGCTATACCTTGCTCGTCACCAGCATCTCCCACACCATCAATCCCAGCGTCAGAAAAAACCTGCCGTTCGACGCCCAGCGCGATTTCACGCCGGTAACGCTGATTACCGACGCGCCGAACCTCCTGGTGGTTCATCCTTCGCTGCCGGCGAAGTCGGTCAAGGAGCTGATCGCGCTCGCCCGGGCGCGACCCGGCCAGATCTCCTACGCGTCGTCGGGCACCGGCACCTCGACGCATCTCTCGGGAGAGCTGTTCAAGGCGATGACCCGCGCCGACATCGTGCACGTCCCTTACAAGGGCGGCGGGCCGGCCGTGGTGGACCTCGTCGGCGGCCACGTGCAAATGATGTTCTCCACCCTGCCCTCGGTCCTCCAGCAGGTGCGGGCCGGGAAGCTGCGGGGCCTCGCGGTCACGGGCGGCCGGCGCTTCGCCGCCGCTTCCGAATTCCCGACGATGATCGAATCCGGTTTGCGCGGCTACGAGGTCAGCGGCTGGAGCGGACTCTTTGCGCCCGCCGGCACGCCGCGCGAAGCCGTCACCCGCCTCGCCTCCGAGATCGGGAAGATTCTGCGCGCCCCGGATCTCAAGGAGCGCTTCTCCATCCAGGGCGCGGAGCCGGTCGGAAATGCGCCGGCCGTCTTTGCCGCATTTGTCGGCTCCGAGATCGCCCGGTGGAAAAAAGTCGTGGAATTCAGCGGCGCGCGCGCCGATTAGCCGCGGGAGGTATCCCGATGGAAACCCGAGCAAGAGCGACTTGCTGCGCCCTGGCCGTCGTGCTCATGTCCGCCCTCATCCTGGCGGCGCTTCCGGCGCGCGCGCAGGATTACCCCGTCAAGCCCGTGCGCGTGGTGATCGCGTTCGGACCGGGCGGCATCGCCGACACCATCGGGCGGCTGGTCGGGCAGAAGCTGAGCGACCGCTTCGGACAGCCGGTCATCGGCGACAACCGGCCCGGCGCCGGCGGCGCACTGGCAGCGCGGATCGTGGCCGGGGCGACGCCCGACGGATATACGCTGCTCGTCACGACCACCGCGGTCGCGGTCAATGCGACCGCGGTCAAGGATGCCGTGGATCCTCGCACGCAGCTCGTCCCGGTTGCAATCGCCGCGACGGCACCGACGATCTTCGTGGTTCACCGGTCGGTTGCGGCCAAGTCCCTCCTGGACTATGTCCGCACGACGAAGAAGGGCCGGTTCAATTACGGCACGGCGGGCGTGGGCACCACGGAGCATCTCACTTCCGAGTACTTGTTCAAGGCCCTGCCAGGCCTGGAAGCCACGCACGTGCCCTATCAGGGCGGCGCCGCGCCGGTGACCGCCGTCGTCGCGCAGCAGGTCGACATGGCGACCACCACGATTCCCACGGCATTCAATTCCATCAAGCAGGGCTCGCTGAGAGTCCTGGCGGTGGCCAGCCACAAGCGCGTGCCGGCCCTGCCCGATGTCCCGACGCTCGCCGAAGCCGGTTTCGCCGATTTCGAGAATGCCTCGTGGATCGCCTTCTTCGCGCCCGCGAAGTCTCCCGCGGGCGCCGTCCGCAAGCTGAATACGGAAATCAACAATGCGCTGCGACTGCCGGACGTGACTGCCCGGCTCACCGCACTGGGTTTCGACATCCAGACGCGCGCCCAGCCGGACTTCGCCGCCTACGTCGGAAGCGAGGTCGCCAAGTGGATGAAGGTCATCCAGGCGACGGGCATCAGTCCCCATTGATCGGGGCCAACCCATTGCAGCCTCACGAACTGTCCGCGGCCGAAGCCGCCCGCCGCATCGCCGCCCGCGAGCTCACCAGCGAGGCGCTGGTCGCGAGCTGCCTCGAGCGCATCGCCGCCCGGGAACCGGAAGTGCAGGCGTGGGCCTGGCTCGATCGCGAAACCGCGCTCGCGCAGGCGCGCGCGCGCGACCGCGAAACGCCGCGCGGTCCGCTGCACGGCGTGCCGGTCGGCATCAAGGACGTCATCGACACGGCGGACATGCCGACCGAGTACAACTCGCCGATCTATCGGGGCTACCGGCCGCGCTGGGATGCGGCCTGCGTCGCGCTGCTCAGGCGCGCCGGCTGCGTGATTCTCGGCAAGACCGTGACCACGGAATTCGCCAACAACCATCCGGCCAGGACCCGCAACCCCCACAATCCGGCCCATACGCCCGGCGGATCGTCCAGCGGCTCGGCCGCGGCCGTCGCCGATGGCATGGTGCCGCTGGCGTTGGGCACCCAGACCGGCGGCTCGACCATACGCCCCGGCGCCTATTGCGGCGTCGTGGCACTGAAGCCCAGCTTCAATGCCATCAACCGGGCCGGGCTGAAATTCGTGGCGGAATCGCTCGACACCATCGGCATCTTCGCGCGCAGCTCCAGGGACGCGGCCCTCGGATTTCACGCGCTGTCGGATCGCGCGCCGCCGGACTTCGGCGCCGCGGCCGGCCGGAAGCCCCGCATCGGCTATTGCCGTACGCCGCGCTGGCCCGAGGCCGATTCCGCAACGCAGGCCGCCCTGGAGCGCGCGGCGGGCCTGCTGGCTGCCGCGGGCGCGCAGGTACGTGAGTTCGAGCTGCCCGATGGCTGTGCTCGGCTGTTCGACGACCACGGCATCATCATGAACTACGAGGCTGCGCGGGCGCTCGCCTGGGAGCACCTGAACCACGCGGACCAGATCAGCGCCTCGCTTCGCCCCCGCATCGAGGAAGGCTGGAGGTTGCCCCGGGTCGCATACGATGCGGCGCGCCGCCTCGCCCGCGACTGTCGTCATCGCCTGGCGGAGGCGATGCACGAACACGACTTCCTGTTGACGCCGAGCGCGCCGGGAGAAGCCCCCGCGACGCTCGCCACCACCGGAAGCTCGATATTCAACCGGCTGTGGACGCTGCTGGGCGTTCCGTGCGTAACGCTCCCCTTCGGGCGTGGCGCACGCGGCCTGCCCCTCGCCGTGCAGCTTGTCGGCGCTTTCGACAACGATACCGGACTGCTCGGATGGGCGCATTGGGCGGCCGGCACGCTCGAGGAGAAGTCATCGTGATCCGCCGCCCCGTACTGGTCGCCTGCATTGCTCTCTCGATGAGCGCCATATTTCCCCCTCTGGCGTCGCTCGCGCAAACCTACCCCGCCAAGCCGGTTCGATTCATCATTCCGTTCCCGCCCGGCGGGCCGACCGACATCCTGGGCCGGGTCGTGGCCGCCCGGCTGAGTGAAGCGTGGTCGGTCCAGGTGCTGGCCGACAACCGGCCCGGCGCCGGCGGCAACATCGGAACGGAACAGTGCGCACGAGCGCCGGCCGACGGCTACACCGCGTGCATGCTCTCGATCGCGCAGACGATATCTCCCTCGATCTATCCGAAGCTGCCCTTCGATCCGAACCGCGATTTCGCCCACGTGACGCTGCTCGCCACCCTGCCCAGCCTGCTGGTCGTGCATCCGTCGCTGCCGGCGAAGCACGTCAAGGAGCTGGTCGCCCTGGCCAGGGCGCAGCCGGGCGCGTTGAACTACGCATCGGGCGGCGCGGGCACCAGCACGCACATGATGATGGAGCTGCTCAAGCTGCACACCGGGGCGAACATCGTGCACGTGCCCTACAAGGGCACCGGACCCGCACTGGTCGACCAGATCGCGGGGATCATCGAAGTGGCGTTCAGCACGGTGATCGCCGCAAAACCCTACGTGGACGCCGGGCGCCTGCGGGCGCTCGCGATCTCGACCAAGGAGCGATTTCCGCGGCTGGCCGGCATCCCGACCGTAGCCGAGTCGGGCGTCAAGGGATTCGACGGCGGCTCGTGGCAGGGCTACATCTTGCCCGCCGGCACCCCGCGTGACATCGTGAGCCGGACAAATCAGGAGCTGGTGAAGATGCTGCGAGCGCCCGACACCCGCGACAAGATACTCGCCATGGGCGGCATCGTATTGCCGCAGACGCCGGAGGAATTCACTGCCTTCGTGCGCTCCGAAACCAACAAGTGGGCCAAGGTGGTCACGGCGGCGGGAATCCGGCGCGAATAAAGCCGCGACTTGAGGGGGTGACGCGGTCGCGTCACAGCAGTCACTGATAAACCGGCCGGGGCGCGCCTTGATTCAGACGCGCCGCCCTCCTCACGAGTGACGTCAGCCGGTCATGGGCTATTGAGGTTCGAGCTTCGCCGCTTGCGCGATCTCGCCGAGCTGCTTGAGGCTGGCCCGATAACCCTTCGCCCACGCCGCGGGGGATTCTCCGCTGGGCTCATAGCCGTTGTTCACGAAATGATCGCGCACCTGCGGGATCTGGAGCGCATTGCGGACCGCGCCCTGAAATTTCGTCGCCAGCGGCAACGGCGTCTTCGCGGGCGCGAAAACCGCATGCCAGCCGGCGTCCGCCTCGAAACCGGGGAGCGCGGCCTCGGCGATCGTCGGCACGTCCGGCAGCGACACCAGCCGTTTGGCCCCGGTGAAGGCGAGCGCGCGCAGCCTGCCCGCCTTGACGTGCGGCACGCCGACCGATCCCGCCGGGTAGTGGATCTGCACCTCGCCCGACACCACGGCCGTCGCCGCCGGCCCGCCGCCCTTGTAGGGCACGTGCAGCATGTCGATGCCGGCCTTCAGGCAGAACATCGCGCCCGCGAGGTGCTGCCCGTTGCCGATGCCGGCGGTGCTATAGCGAATCTGGCCGGGCTGCTTCTTGGCCAGCGCGATCAGATCCTTCACCGTCTTCGCGGGAAACTTCAGGTTCGCCACCATCAGATAGCCGGTGCCGACCGCCACCTTCGTAACCGGAAGAAAATCCTTTTCCAGATCGAAAGGCAGCTTCCTGACGATGAACTTGTTGACGGCCAGTCCGAAGGACGTATTGAGGTATGTATAGCCGTCGGGCGTCGCATTCTTCACGATGTCGGCGCCCAGAATGCCGTTGGCCCCGCCCCGATTGTCGATCACGACCGTCTGACCGAGCGCCTCCTCGACGTGCCGGTAGAGCACACGGGCGAATACGTCCACGTTGCCGCCCGGCGGGAACGGAACCACGACCCGGATCGGCCGGCTGGGATAGTCGGCAGCGCCGGCAGTCAACGAGACGGTGGGGAAAACCAGCACCGAGCATGCCAATACGATCCAGCGACCCATGATGCATCCTCCTCGTTGCAGTTATTTGTTTTGATCCCGTACGCAGGCACGCCGGGCGTCGATTCATGATAGCACGCAGGTCGAGCGTCCCGGGGCGGAACGCAGGAAGGATGTTTCCCGACTCAGGGGCCGCGGATCTCCGGCGGCGCGCTCAGGCGCGCTTGCGGCGTTCTCCGGGTTCGGTGCGGTGATGAGGCGCGGGCGCGGCCTTGGCTGACTTGCGCACCCCGCGGGTCGAACGAACCCGGGTCGTGCGCGGCCGCGCCTTCCCCCCCTCCTTCTCGACGCTGCGCTTGAGCAGCGCCATGAGGTCGATGACCTCGGCGCCCTTCGGCTGCGGCGCGTCCGCCTCGCCGGGCTCGGCAACCTGGCGGGTTTCTCCGGCCTGAACCTTCTTCTCGATGCGGGCGAGAAGGTCGTCGCGGTAAGTGTCGCGATATCTGGACGGGTCCCACTTCTCCGACATCTCCTTCACCAGGCGCAGCGCCATGTCGACTTCCTTGGGGCTGGCCTTCGTATCCTCCGGCAACTCGAACTCGTCGATCGAGCGGATCTCGTCGGCATAGCGCAGCGTGTTCAGGACGAGAATCGGCCCGACCGGAATCACCATCGCCACGTATTGCCGCGTGCGGATGACCACGTTGGCAATGGCGGCCTTGCCCGAGCGCTTCAGCGTCTCACGCAGCAGCGCATATCCTTTCTCGCCGCGCTTGCCCGGAGAGAGGTAGTACGGAGTGTCGAAATGGAGCGGCGCGACGTCGCCGGCATCCACGAAGCTCTGGATGTCGACCGTCTGGGTGGCTTCCACGTTGGCGCGGCGGAAATCCTCCTCGCTCAGCGCGACGTAGCTGCCCTCCTCGTACTCGTAGCCCTTGACGATCTGGTCCCAGGACACTTCCTCGCCCGTCGTCTTGTTGACGCGCTTGTAGCCGACCGGAGAAAAATCGCGGCGATCCAGCAGCGTGAAATCGAGTGTGTTGCGCTTTTCGGCGGAATGGAGACCGACCGGAATATGAACCAGGCCGAAGCTGATGGCGCCTTTCCAGAGTACGCGGGGCATGAAGAAACCCTCAGTGAACGATGCGCGGCCCGGGCTGACGCCGGGGCGAACGACCGGAGCACCGCACGCAATCGGCGCGGCCTCCGCTCTTCAACTCACCGCAGATCAGGCAGACATCCATCATCGGCTCCCCCGTGAGCCGGCAGCGATCGGCATAGCACTGCGCGTGCCGACAGGGACGGCAATCCAGCGGGCACAGCATGCCGTCATCGGTCCATGCCTTCGAGCAGCGTCACCAGATCGTCGGCGTGCTCCTCTTCCTTGGCGAGGATCTCCTCCAGCATCCGGCGCGTGGTGGGGTCGTCAGCGCCCAGGTAGTTGATCATTTCGCGGTAACTGTCGATGGCAATCCTCTCGGCAACGAGATCCTCCTTGATCATCTCGACCAGGGTGTTTCCCGCGACGTACTCCGCGTGGCTGCGCGTGGATAATCCGTCGGGCGCGAAATTCGGCTCGCCGCCCAGCTGCACGATGCGCTCGGCGATCTGGTCCGCGTGCATTTGCTCCTCGGCGGCATGCTCGGCGAACTCGCTCGACACGCTGTCGGCGTGTATGCCGGCCGCCATGAAATGGTGGCGCTTGTAGCGCAGCACGCACACCAGCTCCGTGGCCAGCGCCTCGTTGAGCAGGCGAACCACCGTCTCCCGGTCCGCGCTGTAGCCCGGCGTGATAGCGCCGCGCTCGATGTGCTCTCGCGCGCGCATGCGCAACGTTTGGATATCCGTCAGAAAGTCGTCGCGCTGCATTTTCTGCGCGCCCGGTTGCGGCGTCGTCATGAATGTCTCCTCAGAGTCCCGGTTGCAATCGCCGCCGTCGCAGCGAGGTAGTGTCGCGCCGGGGGCGCCCGCTCAAGCCCGGCAGGTGCGTCAGCACCCGCGATCCCAGCTTCCAGAGCGTCCACCACCGGGCCAGCTTGCGGGCGATGCGCACTGCCGCCCCGACTCCGCCGACCAACGGCCGGCGCAGCAGGAACACTACCGGCGCCAGGGCCAGCGCGATCATCGGCGCGTTCTCGAGCAACCCATTCCCGACGGCGCGCACCTTGTCGAACGACTGCATGGGATGCTGCAAGCGCTGAAGCTCGTAGGTCAACTGCGCGCGCTGCACCGCAATCCGGTAGGACAGCGCCTGCTTGCGGCGGGCCAGCTCCCGCAACTGGTCAGCGGAGATGCTCAATATCGGCACTCAGCTCCTCCAGTGTCGCCTTGAACGGCCGCGGACGCTCGGCGATCCGCTGCCGGAAGTTGCGATACAGCAGGAAGGCCGCCGCGGCCAGGACCACGGCCAGCAGCCCGGTGACCCACAGCCGATACGGCGTGTCCCAAACCGCGACCACGACGAAGAATGCGGCAAATACGATGGCGAGGAATACGCACAACAGCGACAAAGCCGCGACGACCAGCAGCTCCGTGATCCGGGCTTGCTCTTCCTTGAGTTCGGCGGAAAGCAGATCGAGGCGCGTGTGCAGCGCCTCGACGGCAGTGCGCCCAAGGTGCTTCAGCGAGTCGAACAGCCCGCCGTTGCCGCTCCGCCTCTCGATCGTCGCCGTCGGCATGGCATCAGCGCCTGCCGCTCATCAAGATCCCGATCAGTAAACCCAGCACGCCCGCGAATCCGATCGACTTCCAAGGATTTTCGTGAA
>Ga0247825_10000468_pt1 | contig 25762 bp, 26 predicted proteins | sample 13C_Vanillin_Day_FD_194413 | JGI IMG/M metagenome (GOLD analysis project Ga0247825, IMG submission 194413) | Soil microbial communities from agricultural site in Penn Yan, New York, United States - 13C_Vanillin_Day48 | ecosystem: Environmental > Terrestrial > Soil > Agricultural land | place... | reverse complement strand
GCTACCATCGGCAGCCGGGGCGGTAGCCGGTGGAGGCTGGACGATTCCACCTGCCGTCCGCGATCCGCGCACACGATAAGGAACCGGCATGGTCGAGACTCGGGAGCCGCCCTACTTCATGTACTTCCCCGGCAACTACCGGTGGTCGGCGGCGTTCATCAACATGATCGGCTCGATCGCTTACGGCGGCGCCGAGATCGGCGAGCTGCACAAGATTGGCCGCATGCTCAAGGGCAAGGCGCCCGACGACGACCAGGCCTGGTTCGATGCCTGCGTCGCCGTCGCCGACGGCGTGCGCGCCTACGCCGAGAAATGGGACCGCGGCGGCCACCGCCATTCCGCCGCGCACGCCTATCTGCGCGCGTGCAACTACTACCAGATGGCGGAGCGCTTCCGCACGCCCAAGGACCGGGCCGGGCTCGCTGCCTACCGCAAGGGGGTCGACTGCTTTCACCGGCACGCCGCGCTGACCGATCTGAAGATCGAGGTCGTGGAGGTGCCGTACGAGGACGGCAGCCTGCCGGGCTATTTCGTGCACGCTCAGAATGCGAGGAACGGGCGCGCGCCGTGCGTCGTGTTCTTCGACGGCCTGGACGTCACCAAGGAAATCCAGTTCGTGCGCGGCGTGCCCGATCTCGTGAAGCGCGGCATCTCGTGCCTGGTCATGGATGCGCCGGGCACCGGCGAAGCGATCCGCTTCCGCAATTTCTACCTGCGGCACGACTACGAGGTGGCCGGCAGTGCCTGCCTCGACTGGCTGGAGCAGCGGTCCGACGTCGACGCAAAGCGGATCGGCATCGTCGCGATCAGCCTCGGCGGCTACTACGCGCCGCGCTGCGCGGCGATGGAGCCGCGCTTCGCCGCCTGCATCGCGTGGGGAGCGCAATGGGACTATCACGCGACCTGGAAGAGACGCATCGATGCCTCCTTCAAAACGGCGCTCTCGGTGCCGGGGCACCACATCGAATGGATCATGGGCGCGAATTCACTCGACGAGGCGCTGCAAAAGCTGGAACCCTTCCGCCTCGATGGCGTGATGCAAAGGATGCGCTGCCCGTTCCTGCTGGTCCACGGGGCCGACGACGAGCAGATCCCGCTCGCGGACGCGCAGAAGCAGTTCGACGCCTGCGGCTCGACGGACAAGACGTTCCGCGTGTTCACGGCTGAGGAAGGCGGCGCGCAGCACTGCCAGCGCGACTACCTGACGCTGGTGGTGGCGGAAATGTGGAACTGGTTCGACGAAAAACTCAACCGCACGTCGCCGCGCGATTGACACTGCCTCTCGTCTATCGTCTATCGCATGTTGGTGACCCTGTTGCTCCGACGCTGCCCCGAATGCGGGCAGCCCCTCGGGAAGAAGGAGGTCTTCTGTCCGCGCTGCGGAGCGAGGCGGCCGCGTGAGCCCAGCAAATCCCCGTCAATACAAGGCTTTGTCTTCGGCAGGGCGAATAGGGCCGGATTTATTTCCTGCGTATGACATCAACGGGCGAATGTCGGCCATTTAGGCGCGGAACAATAGCCCGGCAACAGTCCACATGTCGTACGCAACCGGAAATCTTGAATACGGCCGTTCACACGTTAGGGCATCTATGTGGGAATTCAGAGAAGAGGACCTCATCGACGGCTGGATTTGGGTGGAACTCGACCGGCACGGGTACGAGTTGCATCAATCGCAGCGGTCATTCGAGACCTGGTTTGGCGCGGTCGCGGACGCGACGGTACACGGCTTCGATCACAGCCGGCACAGCTTCACGATGCGAGAAGCAGCGCGCGGCGGCATTCCCTGCTCTCCACTCGATAGAGGCGATGCGCAGGCTCCGGCGCAATACGACCCGCCAATTTCACGCCTGGAAGCCGTGTCTTCGGGCAGCGAAGAATGACTCACGCGATGACATGGGAAATATACGGTGTCGGCGAAACCACCGTCGTGGGTTGGAGCTGGCGATGTCATCAAAAGGGAGCGGTCGTGCGTCGAGGCCTCTTCATGTTCTCGAATATGCAGGACGCCCTTGAGGACGCCATTGCCAACGGCATGGATATCACGCTGCACGGCTGCAGCATTGTCGGCATAGATGGCGTGCGCGCCATCTTGCAGCCATCGGGCGGTCACACGGCCTCGCCAATGCTATCCAGCACCGCCGATCATGTCTTCGAGCACCCACGCTCCGCTGGTGCCGATCTCATGAGTCAAGACACACGCGAATCGACGCGGGCCTGACTCCGCACGGACGCCGAAAGTCGACGGCTCTGGCCCCCTACGTGCCGGCTCCCGCGCGGACCCAGCGATCACGCGCACCGGAACTTGTCGTCAGGATCCCGATAGGCCGCGCCATTGGCGTAGGCAATGCGGATCAGGCGCAGCGCCGCGCGGACCGGGACCTTGGCTTGCGCCATCAGCCGGGCCGCCAGATAGTGCCCGTCGCGTCGGACCGCCTCGATCGCGCCGCGCTCTACCTTTGAGTACATCCACACATCGCGGCACGGGCTGGCCTGGCTGCCAAGCTCGATCAGGCGATCGATCGCATCGTTGTTGTCTCTGGAGGTGACCATATCATGACTCCTGTAGCGTGCTCGCACAGCTTTCCGCGGATCTTCGCTGCCGTCGGATGACTTGCGCGCGTTTTATGCCCAGTGGCGGGTATTCGACCAGCGCAGGGCGCAGTTGAGGTTCGAAGTGCGCCGAGCACGTCGCCGAAGTGATGTCCCAGCTGTCTTTCTGCGTGTCGAAGCCGTTTCTGATTGCATCGCGAACCACTGCGCCGAAGCTCTCGAGCATCACCGAACCCTTTGTCAGGGTTCCGCTGGCATTCATGCGGCGCCAGGTCCAGTTGCGCGCGCCCCTGAAACGCACTTCCGCAAATTGCCATCTGGATCCTTGCATCTGCCCCCCTTTAGACGACCGATCGCGTCTTATCCGTTCGTCTTCCCGGCAACAAGCTGGATGGATTCCCGGCCCGGAGGATTTTTCCGCAGCAAGTCACTCTCTGCCCAGGCGTCTCGCCCGAGCACGAGCCGCACGTCGACGTTTGGAGCGAGCGCATCGTTGCGGATGACAACAACACCCGGCTTGAGACCCGCAGCGAGCCGGATTGCTTCCGCCGCATGGCCATCCCGATACTGCACTTCGGTCACCGCCTGGCGAAACGGCAGCTGGTTGGTGAGCCGGCTGTTTGCCCACCCCAGCCGCGCCAGCGCGCCCGCAATGCGCCTGGCGAAGCCGTTGAGCCCATTGCCATTCGAAACTTCGAGCCGGGCGTTTTCCGCCGCGGCAGGCGACGACGGCGCAGTCTTCCCCGCGGCCGGCCATGCCGGGACAATTGCCGTGTCGGCCGGGGCGGGAAGGGAGGCGACGAGCAGCGCGGGCGGTACCGCGGGCAGTGCCGTGACCTGCACGGCCGGCTTGGGCTCGCGCATTTCATAGACATTGGGCGCGACCTGCACGATGCTGCTCTCCGCCCGCCTGACATCCACGGGTTTTTCGGATGGCGCGGCCGGTCCGGCGGGAAGCGCGGTCCCGGCGGAAGGATCGACACGCGGCTGCACCGGCGCGGACAGGCGCTTGCGGACCAGCTGCAGATTCTCGCTAACCCGATGGTTCGACGGTTCCAGACGTTTCGCTTCCTCCAATTCCCTCAGCGCATCGGCCAGCGCACCGCGCAGAAGGTGCGCATAACCGAGGTTGTTGCGCAGGTGCGCCTGGTGCGGGGCCATGGCGACGGCCGCTTTCAGCTCCTGCGTAGCTTCATCGTGCCGCCCAATGGACGAGAGCAGAATGCCGAGTCCATTGCGGGCCCCGACGTGGCTGGGGTCCAGGGCCAGCGCCTGCCGGTAGGCCGCGATGGCCCGGTCGTAGCGCAACGTTCCATGGTGACCGCGACCGGCGCGATAGGCGGCGTCCGCAGTGGAATGCTCCGGCATCGCGACGGCGGTGGGCTCGACTCGCCACGCTGCGGTGGCGGCGGGTTCCTTGAAGCCGGCGCACCCCGCGGCCGACAGAGCGCACAGGACGCTCCACGAAAGTTGATTGATCCTCGACATGACGCGTTCTCCTTGTTCAGCTTCCACTTGCCATTGGAAAAAATACCCGATAGATGCTGATCACCGCCGGCCCGAGCAGCACGATCATGATCGAGGGGAAGATGCAAAACAGCAGCGGAAATAGCAGCTTGATCGACAGCTTTGCCGCAGCCTCCTCTGCCCGCAGGCGACGCTTGGTGCGCAGCGTATCGGAATGCACGCGCAGCGATTCCGCCATGCTGGTGCCAAAGCGATCGGTCTGTATGAGCATGGAGACGAGCAGCGCGACCTCGGCAACGCCCGTGCGCGACGCCAGGTTGCGCAGCGCCTGCTCCCGACTGGATCCTGCGCGCAGCTCCAGGCCGACGAGCCGGAACTCCTCCTCCAGCACGGGACTCTGCACGCTGATTTCCTGCGCAACCCTGGAGATCGCCGCGTCCAGTCCCAGCCCCGCTTCGACCATCACCGTCATCAGGTCGATCGCGTCAGGTAGCTTCTCGAATACCTCGCGCTGACGCACGCGTACCCGGTGGCGGAGGTACAGGTTGGGCAGGTAGTAACCCGTTGCCGCGAGCCAGATCAGGATGAACAGCGTGCTGTTGAATTGCAGCCCGGCCTGGCTGACGCCGGCCCAGAACATGAACATTGCGGGCAGGCCGGCGGCCGCCAGCATCTTCGTGGCGAAGAAGAGGAGAATTGCGCGGTCGCTGCGGATGCCGGCGTGCACGAAGGCGGTGCGCAGCGTCGAGTTCTCCCAGCCTTCCGTGGGCATCACGAGTTTGCCCGCCGGCGCCAGGGCTTCCACGATTCTTCCGGCCCATTCGCTCCGAGGCGCATCGTGGTGCTGCCCCATCGCCCTCCGTAGCCGGGCCGCGCCGGGCTCCGGCGTGAGAAAACCGATGATCGCCGCCGAGACGCCGGCGACGGACATGAAGATCAGCATCAGAGTCAGAGTTTCAGTCGTCATGTCGTTGCTCCGTAGTCGTTACGCCGCGCACCGATCACACGCGGATCTTGATGATCCGCCACATCCAGAAGATGCCGGTGAGCATGAGCGTGAGGCCGGCATAAATCGCGATCATCCCGGCCGGGTCTCGCCAGAGGATGCTCATGAACTTCGGATTGATCAGGTTGATGATCCCGAGCAGCGCAAAGGGAAGAATGGTGAGGATCCACCCCGAGAGTCGCCCCTCCGTCGAGAGTACCCGGATGGTACCGAGCAGCTTGAACCGCGCCCGGATCAGAGACGCAATCTTGTCCAGAAGCTCCGCGAGATTCCCCCCGGTCTCCCGCTGCACGGCGACCGCCACGACGAAGAAGCGCAGGTCGGTGATGGGGACCCGCACGGCAAGATTCACCAGCGCTTCCTGCATGGCAACGCCGTAGTTCACTTCCTCGGCGGTGATCCGGAATTCACGGGCGATGGGTTCCGCGCCCTCCGTCCCGGCCATCTGTAAGGCGCTCAGAAAGGCGTGGCCCGCGCGCATGGCGCGGCTCATCAGGTCGAGAGTTTCGGGGAGCTGCTCCTCGATCTTGTGCAGACGCTTGCGGCGGCTGCGAAGAACGAGGAGGAACGGCATGGAACCTGCGCCGGCGACCAGCAGCGGCAGCGTCCACCACGGCGCGTTGGTGATCATGAACAGCACCAGTCCGGCGAACGCCGCGCATAGCGTCCATCCGGCCAGCGACGCGACCGTCATCTGCAGTCCCGACTGCAGTAGCATCCGGTCGACCAGGCGAACCCTGGGAATGCGCAGCAGGAGGCGCTCGACGCCTTGCGATTCCGCCAGCAGGCGCGTCTTCAGCAGATCGGACTCGCGCGAAAGACCGCCGGCGGACAACGCCTGAAGTCGCTGCTGCAGCCGACGCGCCTCGGCGCTGCGGTTTGACTGCCACAGGATGAAGCCGCCCTCGACCAGCAGCACGACGGCGAGGAACCCGGCCACGATGAACATCAGGAGAAGGTTGTCCATGTCCCCCTCACTCGAAAACGCGCGACGGGTCGAACAGGTCGTCGCGGACGGTAATGCCGTGCTGGCGCAGGCGCTGCACGAACTTCGGCCGGATGCCCATGGCCCGGAAGCGGCCCAGCACCGTTCCCTGCCCGTCGATGCCCGTGCGCTCGAAGGTGAATATTTCCTGCATGGTGATCATCTCGCCCTCCATGCCGGTGATTTCCTGCAGGCTGACGAGCTTGCGGCTCCCGTCCGAGAGGCGGGCGATCTGGATGACTACCGAAAGGGCGGAGCTGATCTGGTAGCGCATGGATTTAACCGGCAGATTGATGCCGGACATGCCCATCATGCTTTCGAGCCGGGTGAGGGCATCGCGTGGGGTGTTGGCATGCACCGTCGTCATGGAGCCCTCGTGCCCGGTGTTCATGGCCTGCAGCATGTCGATCACCTCGGCGCCTCTCACCTCGCCGACGATGATGCGGTCGGGCCGCATGCGAAGGCTGTTGCGCACCAGGGCCCGCTGAGGCACTTCGCCCCTGCCCTCCATGTTGGGAGGCCGGGTTTCCAGGCGCACCACGTGCGGCTGCTGCAGCTGCAGCTCGGCGGCGTCCTCGATGGTGACGATGCGCTCCGATTCGGGGATAAACCCCGAAAGAACGTTCAAAAGCGTCGTTTTTCCCGAGCCGGTCCCGCCCGAGATCAGTATGTTGATCTTGGCCCGAACCAGGGCGGAAAGGATCTCCATGATCGGCGGCGTCATCGCCTTCAGGCGAACGAGATCCTCGGCTCGCAGCGGCACGACCGCGAAGCGCCGTATCGATAGCATCGGTCCATCGATGGCCAGCGGCGGGATGATCGCGTTGACGCGCGAGCCGTCCGGCAACCGCGCATCCACCATAGGCGTTGACTCGTCGATGCGTCGGCCGATGCCGGAGACGATCTTGTCGATGATCTTCATGAGATGGGCATCGCTGCCGAAGCGCACCGGCGTGAGCACCAGCCTGCCGCTGCGCTCGACGTAGACCTGGCGATGGCCGTTCACCAGGATTTCCGAGACGCTCGGGTCGGCGAGCAACGGCTCGAGCGGCCCCAATCCGAGTACCTCGTGGAGGATGTCCTGGGTGATCTGCTGGCGCTCGACCGTGCTGACCGGAACCGTTTCCTCATCGAGCAGGCGATCCATGACGGCGCGTATTTCGGACCGTACGCGTTCCCCCGGCATCGTCTCGATTGCCGTGAGATCGATCTTGTCCAGCAGTTTGCGGTGCAGGCGCAGGCTGATGTCGTAATGCGATGCGGCCGTAGCCGCGTGCCGAATTGCGCTATCCCGTGATCCGTTGCCGTTGTGATCGGCGTGCTGCAGTTGTTCCCTCAGTGACATGGCGTTCTCTCCTCAGCTGTCTGGTTGCCGGACTAGCGTGCGCCCCACAGCGACTTGAGCCAGCCGCCCGAGTCCTTCTTCGCCCCCGCGAGAACGCCCGCCATGTCCTCCAGGGACCGGGCGACGGGGTCGCGCGCGGCGAGCTTGACGATCGGCACGCCCTGGTCGATGGAGTCTGCGACCGCGCCGAAGCTGTTCGGGATAAGGCGGTGAATCTCGTGCCGTAGTGAATCGGCGATTTCGTCGGCCCCGAGCAGCCCCTTCTTCTCGAACCGGTTGACGATAAGCTTGACCTTGTCCTTGCCGTATCCGAGCCCGGAGAGGGCACGCAGCATGCGCTGCGCATCGCGCATGAACGGAATGCTCTGCTGAAGGATCGCGAACACCGTGTCCGACCGGTCCATGGCGCGCACGGTGAGCGCATTGAGCGAACGGCCACCATCGACGATAACGACGTCGTAGTGCGCGGCCGCCATGGAAAGGACGGCGTCAATCTCTTCGGTCCGCACGTTGAGCGCCTGGTCGGCGTCCTCCGGCGCGGCGAGCACGTGGAAGTTGGGCAGCACGTGCAACATGCTTGACGCAAGCAGCGCCCCGTCCAGCCGGTCCACGGCGCGGGCGACGTCGGCGAGCGTGAATCGCGGGGTGCGGTCCGTGACGTATACCGCGGCATCTCCAAACTGCGTATTCAGGTCGATCAGGGCCACCCGCTTATCCTGGCCGGCCAGTGCATAGCCGACGTTCGTCGCCAGGAACGTGGTGCCGCAGCCGCCCTTGCACCCGATGAAGCAGAGCATCCGGCCGCCGGCGCGGCGCGCCACGGCGCTTGCCCGCTCGTGATGGAGGCTGACGGTCTTCAGCAATGCTTCCATGGACAGAGGCAGCGGCAGGATCTCGCGCAGGCCGATGCGCATGCCCAGACGCAGAAATTCGGCGGACTGGTTGCTGGAAAGGAACACCACGGACATGCCGGGCTCCTTCAGGACCAGCGGCTCGAGCGCGAGCAGCTCGGCTTCGTCGTGACGCACGCCTTCGACGACGATGGCGTCGGCCCGCTCCTTCTCGATCGCCGCGCGCGCCTGCTCCACGCCGCCCTCCACCACCCGGCAGCTTGTATGCCCGTTCACCGGGAAGCAGGCGCGGAAGCGCTGCACCGTTTCGCGCGAGCGGGAGACGAGAACGATGTTGAGATTAGCGGCAATCACGGCGTCTAGTGCATCCCTGTGCATTTGGAAATTCCTTCTTCTTTCATGGCGGAAATCAGATGCAACTCGGGTTCAGCTCGCCGGCCGCGTTCACGCTTTCGAGGCTTTCCCGAGGCAGCGAGGTCGTCAGCGGCGGCATCGGCAGTACCGTGGGCAGGAACGGTATCCACGAGTTGTACGAGGCGTTGGTGAGGCTCACGCGCACGCTCTGGCAACTGCCTTTGTTGCATCCGGCGGGAACGTATTCGACAGCCACTTGCGCATCGGCGAGCGAGAGCTGCGGGACGCGCGCCTGGACCGCCTGCCTGATCTTCGTGTCGTTCAGGTCGCACACCACGGCTATGCGGGCGCCCGCGCGCGTGGCATCGGCCGCCATTTCCATCGTGTACGCCCAGTGACCGAAACCGACGATCGCCATGAGGAGCGTGACGAAAAGAATCGCGACCAGCGCGAACTCCACCGCGGCGCCGCCGTGCTGCTTCTTGCGGTTGATCTTCATGGTATCCGGGTGCTCAGATAATCTGGCGCATGGTGACGTTGATCGCTCCGAAGCTGATATCCGGGATTCCAAAGAGCGCCGGAACGAACGGAGCGAGCGAGCGGAACAGGTACGGGTTGTTGGGCCCGCCCACGGTTACCGTGACCAGGTTCGCCACCCCGGTGCCGGTCGCAACAGCGGCGTGCGTGGCCGCGCAGCTCATCGGATCGCAAATGGAGATCATGTCGGTCGTCAGTCCCGGCACGAGCGTTTCTCCCGTGCATGCGCTATTTCCATGTACCGCCGTGCAGCGCGCCTGCGTTACCAGTGCCGCATAATCGAGATCCGAAGGAGTCTGCGTGGACATGAGACGCGCGGCGTCGCGCGCGCCCTTGGCGATGATGTTGTAGTAGTACATCGCGCGCCCGAATTCGGTGATGCCGGTCAGGATGACGAGCAGCGGCACGAGCAGCAGGGCAAACTCGACCGCGATGGCGCCACCTTGTGCATGCCGGCTCATGGCGCGCTCCTCATTGCACCAGGACCGGGACCAGGGGACCGATCGTTCCGCCCGCCAATCCGGAAGTAGCGCACGGACTGGCCGGATCGCTGGCGGAGCCGACGAACTCCATCTGGACCACGTCGCCCGGCGACCCGATCGGATGCAGCATCAGCACGCAAACGTAGCCCTGCAACGGGACGGTCGGCGACGACATCCACCCGGCGCAATCGATGACCGGCGCCACGACCAGCCGGCGGTTCGCGCCGTATGTCGCGTGGTCGGAAGGGCTCGCCGCGGTGTACGCATTGCTGATCGAGAGGCCGGTCGCGGCATTGCCCTGGTACGAGCTGTTGCCGGTCCGGCTCGGGCTCAAGAAATGCGGCAAGGCGTTGCTTTGCGCGGGCCACGACAGCGGCGTGTATGCGTAACCCGTGAAGTCCGGCGGCGCGGTATTGAGTTGCGGATTGCCGCCGCCGCCCTGGTAGAGCCCGAAGCGCGAGTTCCACGCGCGTGCCGCGGCATTGCCCATGATGCCGGATTCGCCGATCTCGGTCGTCACGTTGGTGTTGCAGGTGCCCTGCCCGGCCAGCAGGCCGGCAAGCTCGCTCTGTCCGCCCGCCGGCGGAGAAAAATCGATCCAGTTGAAGCTGCCGGTCATGCCGCCGCCGGCATCAAACCGGCCGCTGACCCATTCCCCCGGCGTAAATCCGAAATTGGGCGCCGGCCCCTTCTGACACACACCCAGCGGAATCGCGCACGCCGTCTGGGCCGGCGCAACCGTGGCCACGGCGCGCCCGGCCACGCTGGTGGCGGAGGCTCCGACAATCGATGCGAGCGTCATGCCAAGGCCCGGCCGCGTGAGCGTGCACATAACGTAGGTGGATTCCGGCGCCGCGCCCCCGGCTTGCGTGAGATAGACGGAATTGTCGCCGCCCGGGCCCGAAAGCACCGTGCTGAAGCGGATATCCGAGGCGGTCGCGACCACGGGCTCGCTCTGGAAATGAAGCAGATTCCGCGTTGCCACCGCGATGCCGGCGTTCTCGGCGCGCGTCAGGGCATTGGCATTGCCGTCCAGCTCGAGCGCGGCGGATAACGCGCAGGCGTCGGCCGCATTCTGCAGTTCGGTCTTCACGATGTAGAGCCGCCCCAGGTCGATGACCACCCCGAGCAGGCCGAGCAGCACCAGGACGCTCAGCGCCGCGGCAACCGCAACGGCCCCGCGTTGCCGGTGTGACGGGATCAGGGGTTTCATGGCGTGCCTGCGCTAGCGTCCGCCGCTGCTGACGCCGCTGCCGAAAATCACCTCGAAAGTGGGCGGAGGCGCCTTGAAAGTGTCGTGATAGCGCTCAATGGATTCGCGCGCGGGCGTTCCGCCCATGCCGGACGGGATCGCCGTCGAGGCGGGCCCCGGATTCAGCGTCTGCTGCAGCTTCGCCTGGTTTACGGCGTGGCCGAACCGGCTGTCCGCCTGAGGCGTCGTGCTGGCGCATGCGCACAGCGTCAGCAGGGCGAGCGCGCCGAAAACCAGCTTCCTGTTCGAGTTCATGGGAGTTCTCCTTTATTTCATTTCGAAGCCGCCGCCCGTGGCGGGCGCGGCAGCCTTCCCGGCGCCTTCGAGCTTGCCGTGGAGGTACAGGTCGGCCTGCGAAGGCGGCGTGTAGCTGTCCGTGGGCAGGGCGTAATTGGCCGGCAACGGCTTCACCAGGCGAGGCGTGATCACGAACATCAGCTCGGTGCGATCGTTCTGGAACTCGGTGCTCCGGAACAGCGCCCCCAGCACGGGGATGTCGCCGAGTCCCGGAAACTTGTTGACGGTCGCCGTGCCGCTGCTCTGGATGAGGCCGGCGATCATGAAGCTCTGCCCATCGTTGAGCTGAACGGTGGTTTCCGCGCGCCGCAGGGTGAAAGAGGGGAGAACCGCCGTCGTGCCGCCTATAGTTGTAAACGGCGTGCCGGTCTGCTGCAGCTCCGACACTTCCGGGGCGACCTTCAGGTGAACGCGGCCGCCCTCCAGCACGACGGGCTTGAACTTGAGGCCGACGCCGAATTCCTTTTCTTCGAGCGTGATCGTGGTTCCGCCGCCCACCGAGTCACGCCGCGCGACGGGAATGAAAATCTTCCCGCCGGCCCGGAAGCTCGCTTCCTGACCGCTGATGGCCATGATGTTGGGCTCGGCCAGCATCCGCACCAGGCCTTCGTCGTGCTGTGCATCCAGCTGCACGAATTCCCCGGCGTTCTTCAAGACCGAAGCTGCGCCGAGCAGGTCGTTGAAGAAATTCGATTGCGAGAGCAGGTCGTACGTGAAATCCCCGCTGCGCCTGTTGAGACGGGTGGTGATTCCCAGCCGGTTCAGCAGGTTTTTCGAAACCTCCGCGACCTTCACCTCGAGCATGACCTGCATCGGCGCCCTGACCGTCAGCATGTTGATGACCGACGGACCGGCGACGCTGGCGACCTGCTGCGCGTTGCCGGTCTGCCCGATCTGCACCGAGGTGCCGCCGCCCTTGGCGCCGCCGCCAGCCGTGACCGGCATGACCAGGCCGCGCGTGAGGCGGCGCACCCATGATTGGGCAATGTCCACCGCCTGCGCGGCCTTCACGGCATCGGATACCGTGCCTTGCAGCACGATAGAGTCCGCCGAACCCCGCACCCGGATATCGGTCTCGCCCGGCAGCAGCCGCGGAAAATCCGCCTCGAGCTGCGACACGTCGGCCGACACCTTGACGTCGATCACGGTCGCCTGGCCGTTCTTCGACCAGATAATGACGTTCGTGGTACCGATGTCCTTGCCGAGCAGGTAGAGCTCGCGCTCGCTGATGGTGGTGACGTCGGCGACGACGGGATTGCCGATGGAAACGCGCCCCACCGGGTCGGGCAGCCGCAGGAGAGTGGAACGGCCGACCGTGAGATTCATTTCCTCGCCGATGCGCGCCGGCGCGGACGCTAAGCGCACCGACTCGCCAGCGGCCGATGGCGCCTGGGATCGGGCCGGACCGGCGCCGATTGAGTACGGAGAGGCGAACAGCGCGGGCAGAAGCGCAAGCCATGCCAGCGAGGCAGCCAGGGAGTTTCCATTCGTTTTCATTGTTGCCCCCACTTGAAGTAATGAGTCTGTTGAAGATCGGCTACTGCTGCTCGACGGATGACCGATGCATGCCCTTGATGAACTCGATCTGGGACTTTTCGGGCGCTGCGACCTTCGCAACAGCCGGTCGGGGTTGCGGGCGGGCGTTTCCGCTCGCCTTCTTTGCTGCCGGCTTCTGGGGTTCTGCGGAAATCCGCAGCAAGTCCCTCTTCCGGGCGCCTGTCGTGGAGGCCGCATCCTTGTCGAGCTGGTTGCGCAGAACCAGCGAAAGCGCGCCAACCGAACGCGCCAGATCGAGCTTCTCCGCTTGCTCGGGCGTCAGCTCGAGCGTGACTGCGCTCACAACTTTCGGCTTGGTCTCGTCGCGGCCGGCTTCCTGTGCAACGGCAAGCACCAGCACCTGCTCGAGGACGATCATGGATACGGCCTTGTCGCTCTCGTCCTTGGTATTCACCATGACATCGACGAGGGTTCCCGGCAGCGCAAATCCGGCGACGCCGATAACTTCGTTGACCCTCACCGTGATCGCGCGCTTGCCGTTGCTGATGATGGAGGACAGGCCGCCCTTGGTTCCGACTGGCGCGAGCTTGCTTTCGAGCACCGGCTCGCCGCGTTGCAAGGCGACGCGGATGACCCTCGCGTCAGCCTGCTTGACATCGTGCATCGCCCCTTCCGGGAGACTGCTGCTCGGCCAGTCGACCGTTTTCAGCGCATCGGGCGTGAGCGCCGACCCCAACTGCACGTCGCGCGAGACGACCACCACTTTCTTGGTCGCCAGCGCGGCTTTCTGGCCAAGCCACTGCGCCGCGAACATCATGGCCAGCAGCCCCAGGACGGCGGAGACGCCGATCATCAACATCGCTCTGCTGTTTCTCATGTTCTTGCTCCTTCTTCTCCAGATGGGGTCGAAACGAAATAGTTATCCCAGGCCCACGCGAGGAGCTCGTCGCTCAGCTCGGCGTGAACCCCGCGGTAGCGTGCGCGGTCGCGCACCTGGCACAGCAGGTCGCGCGGCGTGCAGGCCAGCAGCGGCCGCTGCTCCGCGCGGAAGCGCGCCACAAGACCGTCAATGGCGGCGGCGCTGCGCGCAATATGCAGCGACTGGCACATCTGGTCGCACACTTGCCGGTACTGCGCCTCGTCCAGCGGACCGATGTGAATCTTGTAGCCCAGCCGCCGCAGGAACGCCTCGTCGGCCAGCTCGGCCGGCGCGATGTTGGTGCAGAACACCACGGTGACGTCGAACGGCACCATGACCTTCTCGCCGGTATGCAGCGCGAGATAGTCGATGCGGCGGTCGAGCGGAACGATCCAGCGGTTCATGAGCTCCTGCGGCGTAATCTTCTGCCGCCCGAGATCGTCGATGATGAGCACGCCGTTGTTCGCCTTGAGCTGGGGCGGCGCGGAATAGAAGCGGGTGCTGCGCTCGAACTGGAGGTCGAGCATGTCAAGCGTGAGCTCGCCGCCCGTGATGACCACCGGCCGGCTGCACTTCACCCAGCGCGCATCGGCTTGCGACGGCGCGGTTCCCGCCGGGGCGCTCGCGGGCGCGTCGACGGGAGTGTGCGTATCGGGATCGAACACCCGCACGACGTGATCGCGCATCAGGATCGCGTGCGGAATGTACACGTCGTCGTTCAGGAGGCCGGCGAGCCGCTCCGAGAGAAAGCTCTTGCCCGCGCCGGCCGGGCCGTAAAGGAAAATTGCCCGTCCCGAGTTCATTGCGGCACCGAGACGGTCGAGCGTCGAGCCGCTCACCACGATGCCCGAATACGCGCGGTCCATGTCCTCGCGGTTGACGACGAGGTCGGCAATGCTGTGTGCCCGCACCTGCCGTTGATAGGCTTCGAGCGTTACCGGAGCGGGACCGGCATACTGGCTCTGGTTGAGATAATCCTGGGCGCGCTCGCGGCCCAGATCGGTCAGCGCGTAGTGACGTTGCAGCGCGGTACTGGTGCTCGTGACCTCGCACATCCGCTCTCGCCGCAGGAAATCCACCAGTTCCTCCACGAGGCTGACGGGCAGCTTGATGCGACCCGCCAGGTCCTGGAGCCGCTGGCGTCCGGCGTGAAAGAAAATCTTGCACAGCAGCTCGGCGAGGAAGCCGTGTGCGAGGCCGGTAGCCGCCACGCTGGCGGGCGCCGGTGGTACTCGGCCCGCCGGCGCTTGGCTGCGTTCCTTTTCGAGCAGGGTGAGTGTCATATGGGAATCCGTTATTCCGATCGATGCCGCATCACTTCCAGTAGCGCACGGCGAGCCAGGCCACCGTCCCCGTCGCGATAGCGATGCTGTAGGGAATCCTCGCGACGGTGTCCCTTTGGGGATCGAAGGACGGCGCCTGCACCGTGGCCATACGCGCGAGGAGCGAGTAGCCGATAAGGCGAAGATTGCCTGCCATGCGTCTGAGAGCCCTTGCCCTGAGCGCGTAGAGGATCGAAAGCACTGCCCCCGTGACGCAGGTCAGTACCACCGCCGCAATGGTGTCGACCGGTCCGAGGAAAGCCCCGATCATGGCCATCAGCTTGGCGTCGCCGGCACCGGCGGCCCCCAGCGAGTACAGCGGCAACAGCGCGGCGAGGCCCGTCGCCAGCCCGCCGAGCGCGGAGAGAAAGCCGATGCCGCCCGGCGCGTCGCCGGCCAGGCCGGTTCCGGCCGGCAGCAGGGTGTGCAGCACCAGCGCGAGCGCGGCGCCGCAGAGAACGACTGAATTCGGGATACGAAACGACCTGACGTCATGCCAGACCGCGGTCGCCAGCAGTCCGCCGAGCAGGGCGAGCCCCGCGACGGTGACCAGCTGCACGTCTGCAAATGCGTTCATTGAGTTCCAGTTGCTGTTGTGGATTCGAGACAGACTCCGGCAAATCGGACCCGGATAGAGCAGCCGCTCCAGGCCGGGCCCGATCGTCCCTTGTTACGGAGCCGCCGGCGCCGCAAAGGGAACGCTGCACGTCGCCACGCTGGGATTCGCGACGCAAAGCGACACGTTGGTGAAAAACGTGTTGAGCTGGGTGCCCAGTGCGCTCGCGCCGACCACAAACGCGATCGCGATCAGTCCCGCGAGCATGGCGTATTCCACGCCCTGCGCGCCGTGCTCTTCCTTCAGAAAACGCTGTACCGCTACCAGAAACGACTTCATGGCTGCTTCTCCTTTACTCGTTAAAAAAAACCGCGTCACCGCGGATCCATCGCCCCATCACTGCAGCGGCGTTGCCGCATCAATGCCGGCGAATCTTGCAACGTACAACCTGCCCAATGCGGATAGCATGCTAGCCGCCTCGCATGATTCAACATGCCTACGGGTTGTGGTCTGTGCAGATCAGTTTCATCACGAATGCGCTGCGCTCGATTCACAAAATTTGTCTGGAGTGAGGAACGAACTGGACGCAACGGGGCGCGCGCGTTGGAGCGCTCTGGGCGAGCGCAGTCGCAGGCGGCACGCGCCGTGGAAAGCGCGAATCGAGCGCCGCCGCTCGCGGAAGAAGCCTAGCGTCCCGCTACGTAAGGAAGAGGAATGCAATCGATGCTGGTGATTGCACTGGATGGCGCGCGGATGACGGGCTTCGCGCCCGACGCTGCCGTGGAGCCTACCGACGAGTGTGCGGCCCTATCTTGCCCAGCCTGGACGAGCGCTCCTGCTGGCAGCCGGATCAGCCGTTTCTCGACCTTGCCATCAGGCTTGGCTTCGCTCACATCGGCCACGAGCGATCCCGTGGCGCCACGCGCAATACGCGTCTCGATCAAAAGACCAGGCGCCTGCTCGACGTAGATTGCGTTGACGCGAGCTATGCCAGGGATGCCGCCGTCCTGCGCGATGGCAGGCACGGAGAGGACGGTGGCGAAAAAGGCCAGAAATGCGGCGGGCGCTCTCATAAACGGCTCCATAGATGTATGGGACTCGATGCTCGATGCAGGTCCACTGCCTCGGTCGCCCGATCCACGGGACGTCTCACTGCCGTTGTGGCTTGTGCGCGCGTCCGGCGAAATGCGGTCAGACGGCGCAAGTATCCGTTTGGAGGATTGCCCTCTCTCCAGCGCCGGAAGCGCGGCTTGTGGTCTCAGTGGACCAAGTTATTGGGCTTTTGGGTTACAGCGAAAAGTCGCGATCGTGCTTCTTGATACAGCCGCCGGCGCCCCGCCCGCGTCTACCCTCGAGAGCCGGCCGGCCGGGAAGCTATCGCCCCCGGTGGGGGCCTCGCGGGGCCCAACCGCACGCTGCGCGCGAGGGCGTGCGGCCAGGACTCGGCGGAGCGGGTGGACGGGGGGCAAGAGGGGCGGACTGTCCCTCGAACTGGGAGGCCGGCGCCAGGTAACCGGCCCGTCAGGCATTACTTGCGCAAAAGCTTCGCGCTGCGCTTCACCGCCTTGACGATGTTGATGTAGCCCGTGCAGCGGCAGAGATTGCCTTCGAGGCCCTTGTAGATCTCTTCCTCGGTGGGATTGGGCTTGTCCTTGAGCAGGCCGGCGGTCGCCATGATCATCCCCGGCGTGCAGAAGCCGCATTGCAGGCCGTGGCACTCCGAGAATGCCTGCTGGATCGGGTGCAGCTTGCCCTTCCGGGCCATGCCCTCGATGGTCAGCACGTCGGCGCCTTCAGCCTGCGCGGCCAGCATCGTGCACGATTTCACCGCCTGGCCGTTGACGTGGACCGTGCAGCACCCGCACTGGCTGGTATCGCAGCCGACGTGCGTGCCGGTAAGCCCGAGCTCGTCGCGCAGGAAATTGACGAGCAGCGTGCGGTCCTCGACCGTCTTCGTCTGCTTGACCCCGTTGACCTTCATGGTGACTTTAGCCATGTGCTTTTCCTGAAGTGATTCGTGAATCGTGATTCGTGATTTGCTTCTCTTATTTCTTCCCGGACAGCTTTGCCAGCGTTCGCTTCGCCATCACCTTCACCAGGTTGGCGCGGTATTCGCGATCCGCGTGCATGTCGCTGTTGAGGCTGGAGGCGTCGAGTTTCGCGCCATCGAGCGCGGCCGGCTTCAGCCCTTTCGCGAGCGCCGCCTCGGCTTCCTTCCAGCGGAAGACGCCCGGGCCGGCGCCGGTAACCGCCACGCGCACCCCGCCCCCCGTCTCGGCAATGAAGACCCCGGCCATCGCGTAGCCCGACGCGGGATGATGGAATTTCGAGTAGGCCGCGCGCTTGGCGAGCGGAAACTCGATGCGGACGATGATCTCCCCTTCGTTGAGCGCGGTCGTGAACAGTCCCTGGAAGAAATCCGCGGCAGCGATGGCCCGCTTCGTCGTGACGACCGTCGCATCCATGCCCAGCACCGCGGCGGGATAGTCGGCGGCCGGGTCGTTGTTCGCCACCGAGCCGCCCATCGTGCCCAGATTGCGCACCTGCGGATCCCCGATCGCCGACGCGAGGCTCGCGAGCGCCGGGATGGCCTTGCGCACCGTGGCCGAAGCCGCGACTTCATGATGGCGCATCCCCGCGCCGACGAGCAGCTTCCCGGCCTTCACCTCGATCTTCCGCAGCTCCGGAAGCCCGCCGATATCGACCAGGTGGGTAGGGCGGGCGAGCCGCTGCTTGAGCGTCGGTATCAGCGTCATGCCCCCGGCCAGCAGTTTCGCCTCCGGGTGAGCGGAGAGCAGGTCGGCCGCTTCCTTGACCGATTTCACCTTGACGTAGTTCAGTGCGTACATCGTTCTATCCCTTTCTCGCAGCGTGTATCGCGTGCCATACCTTGCTCGAGGTGAGCGGCATGTCCAGGTGCTGAATGCCCAGCGGCCGCAGCGCGTCCATGACGGCGTTGGCCAGGGCCGGCAGGGATCCGGTGCATCCGGATTCGCCGACGCCCTTGACCCCGAGCGGGCTGACCTTGCTTGGCGTCGGGTGCTCCGCGCCCCGGATCTCTCGTACCAGGCCGGCCCGCGGCATGCAGTAATCCATGAAGCTGCCGGTCACGAGCTGGCCCGTCTCGCGGTCGTAGACCACGTGCTCGCCGAAGATCTGCCCCGCGCCCATCACCACGCCGCCGTGCAGCTGCCCTTCCACGACGTGGTGATTGATGACCGTGCCGACGTCGTCGACCGCGAAATACGCAGCGATCTCCGCCGTCCCCGTTTCGGGGTCGATCTCGACTTCGGCGATGTGGCAGCCGTTCGGAAAGGTCGAGCCGAACTTGCCCTCGGCCGCGACGGTAATCGGTTGCGAGCGCGCAAGGTCGCCGAGCTTGACGGTCTTCTTCGCCTCCCGGGTGCGGTAAATGCCCTTGGAGTACTCGACCTGCGAAGGCTCGACCGCAAGCTCCAGCGCGGCCAGCGCGCGGCCCTGCTCGATCAGCTTCAGCGCCGCGAGATGGCAGACGCTGCCCGCGCCCACCGTGCTGCGCGAGCCGCCGGTATGGTTGCCCAGCAGCTTGTGCTGCTTCTCGGGCGCGCCCTGGACGATCCTGACCCGCTCGAGCGGGATGCCCAGCGCGCTCGCGACGATGGTGCCGAACGTCGTCTCGTGGCCGTGCCCCTGCGATTTCGCCTGGGTATGCACGGTCACGGTGCCGCTCGCCTCGAGCACGATCTCGATGTCGTCCTTCGCCGCGGCGCCGGCGCCGGTGTTCTCGATCACCGTGGCGATGCCGATGCCGCGCAGCCGGCCGCGCTTTTCGGACTGCGCCCGGCGCTTCGCGTAGCCCTTCCAGTCGGCGAGCTTGACCGCCTTGTCGAGCATGCCGTGGAGATCGGCGTTCTCGTAGGTCGAGCCGGTGGGCGTCTTGTAGGGGAACGCCTCCCGGGGAATGAAGTTGCGCCGCCGCAGCTCGGCCGCGTCGATCCTGAGCTCCGCCGCCGCCTGGTTCACGAGCCGCTCGACGGCGTAGGCGATGTCGGGCCGGCCGGCACCGCGGTAGGACGATACCGGGTTGGTGCTGGTCAGCGCCACGCGATAAGTGGCGTAGAGCGCGGGGATCCGGTAGACCCCGGTCATGCAGGTCGAGGTATTGCGGATGTGCCCCATGGACGCCGGGCCGAGATAAGCACCCATGTCGTTCACCCAGTCGAGCCGCATCGCCAGGAACTTCCCGTCGCCGTCGAGCGCGAGCGCGCCGTCGATGATGTTGCCGCGCCCGTGCGTGTCGCAGGCGATGCCCTCCGAGCGCGTGGAGACCCATTGCACCGGCTTGCCCGTATCTTTTGCGGCCAGCATCAGCGCGCAATACTCGGGATAGGCAGGCGTGCGCTGGCCAAAGCCGCCGCCCACGTCGTGGGCGATCAGGTTGAGCTTGTCCTCGGGCACCCCGGTATAGACCGAGAGGCCCTTGCGCATGGTGGTCACGCCCTGCATGCAGACGTAAAAGGTATACGACCCGTCGCGCACGTCGTGCGTGACCATGCAGGCGCGCGGCTCCATCGGGTTGGGCGCGACGCGCGTCACCTCGACCTTGAGCCGGGTCACATGCGCGGCGCGGGCAAAGGCCGTCTCCACCGCAGCGGCGTCGCCCGCCTCGGCTTCCAGCGAGAGATTGCCCGGGACGGTGTCGTGCAGCTGCGGAGCGCCCGGCGCGAGCGCTTCCTCGGGCTGGATCGCCGGCGGCAGGTCGCGATAGGTGACTTCGATGAGCTCGAGCGCGTCCTGGGCCGCGGCGGCGCTGTCCGCCACCACCATCGCCAGCGCCTCGCCCACGTAGCGCACCTTTCCGTGCGCGAGCACCGGCCGCTCGGGCGAGCGGGTCTGCATGCCGCCTTTGCCGGGGAACGTCAGCGTGTGCATCTGGCGCGTGTAGCCTGCGCGCACGGCATCCTCGCCGGTGAACACGCGCCTCACGCCGCGATGCTTCAGCGCCGCCGCGGCGTTGATCGAAACGATCTCCGCGTGCGCGCGATCCGAGCGCAGGAAGCACGCGTAGAGCTGGCCCGGCAGCTTCCAGTCGGCGGCGTAGCGGCCCGCGCCGGTGGTGAGGCGCGCGTCCTCCACCCGCCCGACGGGATCATGATGGTCGTGTTCTTTCGCGCTCATAGTCGAAACATCAAGGGACAGGATTTACAGGATTAACGGGGTTGAACCGAAAAAATAGCATGCTCGACCGGAGTTGAACGGATCCTGTCTATTTGCGCTTTGCGGACTGTATCGCATGCCAGACTTTCGCCGGTGTGAGCGGCATGTCGAGGTGCTGCACGCCGAGCGGGCGCAGCGCGTCGAGCACCGCGTTGGTCAGCGAGGGCATCGAGGCGGTGCAACCGGACTCGCCCACGCCCTTGACGCCCAGCGCGTTGGCGGCACTCGGCAGCGGCGCGTCCTGCATGCGGATGTCCGTCACCAGGCCGGCGTGCGGCATGCAGTAATCCATGAAACTGCCGGTCATGAGCTGGCCGGTCTCGCGGTCGTAGACCACCTGCTCGCCGAAGATCTGGCCGGCGCCCTGGGTCACCGCCCCGTGCACCTGCCCCTCGACGATCGTGTGATTGATGACGTTACCGCAGTCGTCCACCGCGTTGTAGGCGACGATGCTGGTCACGCCGGTGTCGGGGTCGATCTCGACTTCCGTGATGTGACAGCCGTTGGGGAAGGTGGACAGGAACGTGCCCTCGCCCATCGCGGTGAACGGCTTCTTCTTCGTCAGTTCGAGCAGGCCGATCTTTTTCTTTCCCCCCCGGACCTGGAATACGCCGTTAGCATAGTCCACCTGCGAGGGCTCGACCTCCAGCTGTTCCGCGGCGAGCGATTTGCCATGCTCGATCAGCTTGAGCGCCGCGAGCTTGCAGGCGCTGCCCGCCCCGGCGGTGGATCGTGACCCGCCCGTATGGTTGCCGATCAGGGGCTTCACGCCCTGGCGTATGCGAATCCTCTCGGTTCCGATGCCCAGCTCGTGCGCGACGATCTCGGCGAAAGCCGTCTCGTGTCCCTGCCCCTGCGAGTGCGACACCGAGAACACATCGATCTGCCCGCCTCGCGCCTCGATCTCCACCTGGTCCTTGGGAAAGATGCCCGCGCCGGTGTTCTCGATGACGGTGGCGATGCCGAGCCCGCGCAGCCTGCCCGCCTTTTCCGACTGCTTGCGGCGCGCCGCAAAGCCCTTCCAGTCGCCAAACTTGAGCGCGCGCTCGAGCACATTGTGCAGGTCGGTCGGCTCGTAGGTCGAGCCGGTGGGCGTCTTGTAGGGAAAAGCGTCCTTCGGGATGAAATTGCGGCGCCGCAGCTCCGCCGGGTCGATCCTGAGATCGGCCGCCGCCTGGTTCACCAGGCGCTCCATGACGTAGGCCATGTCGGGGCGGCCCGCGCCGCGGTAGGCGGCGACGGGCACCGTGTTCGTGAACGCGAGCCGGAAGCGGCCGTAGAGCGCCGGAATCTTGTACACCCCGGTCATGCAGGTCGCCGGGTTGCGCGTGTGGCTCGCCGAGCCCGTCGCCGAGAGGTAGCCGCCCATGTCGGCGATCCAGTCGAGCCGCAGCCCGAGGAATTTTCCGTCGCGATCGAGGGCGAGCTCCCCGGTCACGTGGTTGCCGCGGCCGTGGGTGTCGCTCATGAAGCCCTCGGAGCGCGTCGAGATCCAGCGGATCGGGCGCCCGAGATCCTTGGCCGCCAGCATCTGCGCCGCGTACTCCGGGTAGGCGGCGCTGCGCTGGCCGAAGCTGCCGCCGACGTCCTGCGCATGCACGACCAGCTTGTCCTCCGGCACCCCGGTCATGGCCGCGAGTTGCTTGCGCATCATGTTGATGCCCTGGATGCACACGTGCGCGTGGTAGGTCCCGTCCTTGGGCTCGTAGCGCATCGTGCAGCCGCGCAGCTCCATGGGATTCGGCGCCACTCGCGTGATTTCGAGCGTGAGCCGGGTGACATGCGCGGCATTCGCGAATGCGGCGTTGACGGCTTCCTCGCTGCCCGACTCGTAGTCGAATGCCAGGTTGCCCGGTGCCTCCTCGTGCAGCTGGGGCGCTCCCGGTGCGAGTGCGGCTTCGGCGTTCACCACCGCCGGCAGATCCCGGTAATCGACTTCCACCAGCTCGGCCGCGTCCTGCGCCGCCGCCGCGGTGTCGGCAACGACCATGGCGACCGCATCGCCGACGTGACGGACCTTGCTCGCCGCCAGCACGGGTCGCGGCGGCTTGATGATGTGCTGCCCGCCCCGCCCGGGGTAGTTCACGATCACGAAATACTGCGTGTAGCCCGCGGCGACCGCGTCTGCGCCGGTATAGACCTTGCGCACGCCGGGATGGGCACGCGCTTGATCGGTTTTCACCGAGACGATTTCGGCATGGGCGCGATCGGCGCGCACGAAGCACGCATGAAGCTGCCCCGGCAGGTTCCAGTCGGCGGCATACTTGCCTGCGCCCGTGACAAGCCGGTGATCCTCGATCCTGCCGGTAAACGGGTGCGCGTGCTTGTCGGCCATGTCAGCCTTCCGGAGTCGTCCGATGATTGGAAATGGGAAGCGCGGGCCCGCGCCGCTTGCGCGCGGGGCGCCGGGCGGAGATTATCCGGCATACGCCCCGGGCCAGCAATCCGCGAGTCCATATATTGAGGATTCTCCGCCGCCCGCCCCCGGCGCAATCCTGAGCGAGGGACCGACTGGGTGTATGACGGGAACTGGACCAAAACCGGGCCTTGCCCCACCATAGGCTGCTTGCCGTATTCGACCGGTTTCCCCGGGTTTTCCTCGCAAGGAATTCGCCGGGACGGATGACGACGAATTCCTCATGAAGAAAGACACCCTGCTCGCCCGTGCGGGCCGCGATCCTGCGCGTCACCAGGGCATGGTGAATACGCCCGTGTTTCGCACTTCCACGGTGCTGTTTCCCGACCTCGAGTCGTATGAGTCGCGCGATGCCGATGACTACAAGCAGGTCCGCTACGGCCTGCACGGCACCCCCACCACGTTCGCGCTGGAGGAGGCGGTGGCCCGGATGGAAGGCGGGCATGCGGCAGTGGCCCTGCCTTCCGGCCTCGCCGCTCTGACCGCCGCGCTGAGCGCCTATGCGCGCGCGGGAGATCATCTGCTCCTCCCCGACTCGTGCTACGTGCCGACGCGCATCTTCTGCGACCGGCACCTCGCCGCCTTCGGCGTGGAGATCGAGTATTACGATCCCCTGATCGGCGCGGGCATCGAGCGGCGGCTCAAGCCCAACACGCGCGCCATCCTGTGCGAGGCCCCGGGATCGCTGTCCTTCGAGATGCAGGACATTCCCGCCATCGCCGAGGTCGCCCACCGGCGCGGGCTGCCGGTGCTGGCCGACACGACGTGGGGCACCCCCTATTTCTTCCGGTCTTTCGAGAAGGGAGTGGACGTCTCGATCCACGCCGCCACCAAGTACATCGCCGGCCACTCCGACGTGGTGATGGGCATCATCGTCACCAACGCGGCGCACTGGCTCACCGTGCGCCGCGCGGTCGCGCACTACGGCTTCGGCGTGAGTCCCGACGATTGCTATCTCGCGCTGCGCGGCTTTCGCACGATCGGCGTGCGGATGCGCCAGCAGATGGCCAACGCGCTCAAGGTGGCGCGCTGGCTGCAATCGCATCCGGGCGTGAAGCGGGTCATCTATCCCGCGCTCGAGGGCGATCCGGGTCATGCCATCTGGAAGCGCGACTTCACCGGCGCGGCCTCCCTGTTCTCGTTCGTGCTGCAGCCCGCCGGCGAGGCGCAAGTACGGGCATTCATGAACGCGCTGCAGCTCTTCGGCATCGGTTCGAGCTGGGGCGGCTTCGAAAGCCTCGCGATCGTCGCGCGCATCGAGCGCTACCGCACCGTCACGAAGTGGGACGCGGGCGGCCCGACGATCCGGCTGCACGTGGGGCTCGAGGATCCCGACGATCTCATCGTCGATCTTGAGCGCGGCTTTGCCGCACTCAAGAAGGCGTGACGGGTGACTGGTGACCAGTGACCGGTGACCGGTGGCTGGTGGCTGGTGGCTGGAGTCGAGGTGATGTTTTTGTAGTAAAACGTTACTTCCAAAAAAATTACCGTCCAGCCACAGCCACGCCTTGTAGCGAATTCAACAGGAGAGACGAAATGAAAGTAGGGTTCATCGGACTCGGCACCATGGGATCGCACATGGCGCTCAACGCGCGCACCAAAGGCAAGTTCGAGATGATCGTGCACGACCTGCGGCGCGACGCCGCGGGCCCGCACCTCGAGCACGGCGCGAAGTGGGCGAATTCTCCCCGCGAGGTGGCCGAGGCGTCGGACGTGGTCTTCACCTCGCTGCCGGGCCCCAAGGAAGTGCAGGCAGTCGCGGAGGAACTTCTCGCCGGCATGAAAAAGGGAACGGCATGGTTCGACCTGTCCACCAATTCGCCCACCGTGGTGCGCAGGCTCGCCGAGCGTTTTGCCGAGAAGGGTATCGCCATGCTCGACGCGCCCGTGAGCGGCGGCCCGGCGGGCGCGAAGAGCGGCCAGCTCGCGATCTGGGTGAGCGGCGACAAAGCGGCGTACGAGAAGCACAAGGCGGTGCTTGACGCGATCGGCGACCAGGCGGTCCATATCGGACCGGTGGGCTACGGCACGGTCTCCAAGCTGGTGCACAACTGTGCCGGTTACGCGATTCTTTCCGTCCTGTCCGAGGTCATGACGATGGGCGTCAAGGCCGGCGTCGAGCCGCTCGCGCTGTGGTCTGCCATTCGCCAGGGCGCGTTCGGGCGCAAGCGCTCCTTCGATCGCCTCGCGGAGCAGTTTCTGATCCAGAAGTTCGACCCGCCCGCGTTCGCGCTCGAGCTCGCGCACAAGGATGTCACGCTCGCGACCGAAGTGGGCCGCGAGTTCCGCGTGCCCATGAAGCTTTGCAACACCGTGCTTCAGGAAATGACCGAGGCGCTGAACCACGAAGGCTGGAGCAAGCGCGACTCGCGTATCTTCATGCTGCTGCAGGAGCAACGCGCCGGAGTGGACATCAAGGTCCCCGAGGCGCGGGTGCAGGAAGTGCTGAAGCAGAACTGATCATCCGTGATCGCCGATCGGGCAACAGCGCGGGCGGCTCGGCGAGCCGCGCGCCTCTTCTAGACCGTCCACTGGTCACCGGTCACCGGTCGCGCCTTTCTGGTCCTGGATGTTCTCCTCGAGCTTCTTCTTCTGCGCCTGCGGCACCGGCTTCTTCTGGCCGCCTTTGATGTTGCCCTCGAGCGACTGAATCAGGTCGCTGCACGGCGCCTTCTTGTCCCTGCCCGGCCCGGTTTCGATGGTGGGGATGATGGGCCTGATCAATCCCCT